>Ga0137397_10000008_pt1 | contig 110330 bp, 104 predicted proteins | sample czorhiz116metaG_FD_106658 | JGI IMG/M metagenome (GOLD analysis project Ga0137397, IMG submission 106658) | Vadose zone soil microbial communities from Angelo Coast Range Reserve, California, USA - czorhiz1.16 metaG | ecosystem: Environmental > Terrestrial > Soil > Vadose zone | place: USA... | reverse complement strand
GCTTCCGGCAGATGACGGCCGTCAAGTCCGGGAAGCAGACTGCTTCCGGCAGATGACGGCCGTCAAATCCGGGAAGCAGACCGCTTCCGGCAGATGACGGCCGTCAAATCCGGGAAGCAGCGTCACACTATCTGGCACGGCTATTCTGATGCCCAGGCGCCAAATCTTCCGAGATCTGAGCGATATGCCAGCCGATGTCACGCTACCGAACGTGAAGTCGAATGAGCTTCCACCGCCGCGCGCACTTGCCATCATCCTCGCCTCCGGCCTCATCGACCAGCCGATTTCTGTTCCCTGGGGAGATGGACTGCAGTTACGTTTAACCACCACGTCCAACGGACGCACTCGGCCCTGATTCTTAGGTGAAAGGTGTGCCGGGGAAATTTCATGCTAGTGGACTGTAACAGTGAATTTGCAGTGGTCGGATTCGAGCAACGGATTCCCCTCCTTGGAAAGGGTAACAACATACTTGCCGGACCAGACTGAAGAATTGAGCCGCGAATTACGCCAATGACGCGAATGGGCGCATATAACTTTTTTCAGTGCGCCCATTCGCGTCATTGGCGTAATTCGCGGCTCAATTCTTCAGTCTGGTCCGGCAACTATATTATTGCGCTTGGAAAGGAGGGGTGGCTGCGTCATAAAGAAAAGGAATCCGTTCCGAAATGGCGCAGACGGGGTGGTCAGGACCGATGAATGTTTCAGGAATGCTTTCTTAAGATTCCGCGAACCTGACCACCCCATCCGCGCCATCAGCGGTGGCTGCGCAGCATTTTATTAATGGCGTGTCCACCCCTCCTTTCCAAGGAGGGAGTCAGTGGTCGCGATACTGCCACTGCCGATTTCACTGTTACAGTCCACTAGTGTCGAGCCCACTGACCGTGACGTCACTCCGAGAGATGTTCGCCACACGTTCTGGTGGCCTGAAACTATTTGGTTAAGAAATACGTCGAGCTTCGAATCAAAGTTTCAGGAATGATGCGCCGTTGGACCGTCAGCAGGCGTGCGCCGCGCTTCTGAATCTGCGCGAGGACCTGCTGTTCGCTTAGGGAATTGTTCCTGATAGGGGTCAAACCGAAGCGCTTGTAAAGCGTGTCCGGAGGGACCCCCACCGTTCGGAGTAGTTCGTAGATTCTTCTCGTGGGTTGCAGTCTGTACTTTAGTGGTAGGAAACTCAGGAGCTGGAAAACCGCGAGCCCATTCGGTCGGAGTACCCTGACGAATTCCGAGATTACCAATTGAATCAGAACCCGAGTCGGAATGTGTTGCAGTACAAGGTCGGAGTAGATCAGATCGAAGTGCTCATCGGGCAGGATACCGAGATCTTCCGAGTCAGATTCGAGAAATTTGCACGATGGATACCGGGTGTTTAGTTCTCTGGCCGCGGCAAGCATTGCCTCGGATATATCGACGCCCACGCACTCGTCGAAATATTTGGCCATAGCCCTTGTAACACGCCCCAGACCACAACCGAAATCGAGGGCTCGGCCCCGCGCTTGAGGATGACCGAGATCCCCCGCGACGCGCATGACATTCTCCAAATCAATATCACCTGTACGAAAGAATTCCTCAACGTCCCACCCGCCGAACTTGTATTTCGGATGAGATAGGATTGCCCAGTAGGGATCGAGCTTTGCCAGATCTTCCCAGTCTCTCTTGTGATGGTCCACGGTTGAGTTTGTAGCTATACAGGTGTCACCTGGCGCTGCTCGTACAGATCCAGCACGGCATTGACTTCGCCATCTTCGATGAGATTTCCATGATCGAGCCAGATGGCGCGGGAGCAAATTAGCCGAAGCGTGGCGCTGGAATGGGATACCACAAGCAGCGTGCGGCCGGCATGGGTGAAGCCCAGCATCTTGTTAAAGCACTTCTGTTGAAAGGCCTGATCGCCGACTGCCAGCACTTCATCCACAATCAGGACGTCCGGATCCACGTGTATCGCGACTGAAAAGGCGAGGCGCATCATCATTCCGGTGGAGTAAGTGCGCAAGGGTTCGTTAATGAAGTCCTCGAGTTCGGAGAATTCCACGATTTCGTCGAAGAGTTGAAAGGTTCGTTTTCGGCTGAGCCCGATCAGGGACGCATTAAGGCGTACGTTCTCGGCTCCGGTGAGGTCAAGCTGGAAGCCGGATCCCAGGTCCAGCAGCGCGGCGATCCGTCCAGTGACGTGAATCGTTCCGGCGTCGGGTGTCGTCAGGCCGCACACGAGACTGAGGAGAGTGCTCTTCCCCGACCCATTGGTTCCAATGACCGCTACGGATTCGCCCTGACTCACATCGAATGAGATTTTCTTGAGTGCATGGAAACGCTCCCGTTTGTGCTCGCCTGTAAAGAAACCCCGGATCTGTTCGCGCAGGAGCGCGCGACGGCGGTGCGGGAAGGTCTTACTGACTTCCAGGAACGAAATTACTCGCATCACAGCTATAAGTAGTCGTAGAACCGCGGCTTGGCCCGGTTGAATACGATCCATCCTGTCAAAAGAATCGCCAGCGAACTCAGCGCGAGCTTGAAGAGTAGAGTTGACGGTGGTGGTGTGTTCTCCAGCAGGATGTTTCTCAGCGCCAGTACGATTGCGGCCAGCGGGTTGAACTGATAGATATTCGAATATTGAATCGGGATGATGCCGAAAGGATAAAGGATAGGCGCCAGCCAGAATAGAACGGTGCACGTCGCCTCGACGACATACCGCATATCACGGATGTAGACATCCAGAGCGCTGCACAGAAGAACCAGCCCGCAGGTGAAAACGACTTCGAACAACCATACGTACGGGAGCCACAACCAGTAGCGATTCACTCCGCTGCCGAAAAACTGCGCGACAGCCAATAGCAACCCGATTTGAATCAGCAGGTGAAGGCAGTTCGAGAGCACGCTGGCAATGGGGATAATCTCTTTGGGAAAAGTCGTCCGTTTGATCAGCGGTGTGTTGTCCAGAATGCACGTGGTGCCGATGCCCCAGGACAGGCTGAGGAAATTGAACGGAATCAGACCACACAGGATGAAAACGGGGTAGTTGGATATTTGGGGATTTACAAAGATCTTGGTGAACACAAAGGTTAGAACGCCCATCATGATCAGGGGATTCAAGAGGGACCAGAAAACCCCCAGCGACATGTTTCGATAGCGGACGCGAAAATCTTTCGCGATAAGATTCCGCAACACAAAACGATAGTCTCCTGACCATTTATTCATGTGATTTTATGCCGCAGACAAGAAACGCCGTCCCCGGCGCCAAAATAATATGCAATCCATGCATCGTGCGCAACTGCAGAACTTACAGAAGCTCCAATTCGGTGCGCGGACTCAGAGCAGAGCGTCGCCCGCGACACCTTTGAGCTCGAGCCTCGAACCTTATTTCGGCTCAATTGTCGTCTCATGCAATTGCTCGTTCGCGAGCCCCCAGCCTTCATCGTTCATGATTATCGGACGCCGTTCTTTACGCATCCGAATCGCCAATTCCTTGAACCGCTCATAATCCAATTTTGGAATACCGGCTGAATTAATGCTCGCCATGAGGGCTCCGTCACCTTCCGGTACCCAGCCGGTTCCGGTGGAGTGTTCGATGTGATAGATCTGCTTGGGGTTCGCAAGAATCCGCTGCTTCACCCCGGAGAAATAGGCGATCTGGCATCCTAACCCGTCGATATGCATCGCCAACGTATGCAGCTCAGGATATCCCCGGATTTTGAACCAATTGGCTTTCGACAGTAGGGTGAAGTCGCCCGACGCGTTAGTGTGCAGCCTCTTCTCACCGACGTCGCCCGAAAGGACAACAAGCGCGTCATGGACGAAGGTTTTCCACGTAACGGATCCTTCATCGTATTTGCCTGTTCTTGCATCCCTTGAACCCCAGCGCGTGTAAACCCGGGTGACACTATTCCGGCAGAAATCCAACAGTGGTGGAACAGCCATTTCCGTTGGCAGATCCGCCGGAACGTCGCAACGATCCACCCGATACATGAAACGATTCTCGAGTCGCCGCGACGCGAGGAAGGCGATGAGTTCTTCCGAGAAAAGGATGTCGACATTCGTCGCAAGGACGAAAGGGGCTCGAGCGCGGCGGATGCCGGCATTCTTGGCAATCATCTGGAATAAAGGCAACTTGTCGGAATACGGAAAGCGGTTGTGAATCTGAGGCGGAACCTGGACGATCCGGACCGGACAGTAGCCATTCTCACTTTCCCAGCTCACGGCGGCCGCGAGTGGAGACCGGTCAGCCGGCGGATTCCACTCGACAATAATGAGTTCCGCCGGCAGCCGGTAGCGCCGGCATTGGTCCAGCAGACAATTCACGAATGTCTGCATGCGCTCCAGCAATCTGTCGCCGTGATTGTCGTTCCGCGAAGTTACTACGAACGAGAGGTAAGGACCACTGTCTACCATTAAGGACCTAGCTCAATTCCAGGGTAAACACTCGGAAGTTGAGGATCCGGGGATCCGACGCTATTCGCTTTCCTCCCCCATCGACGTGCAATCGAAACTCATTTCGTTTTCCAGCTTCGACGGGAAGGAGGATCTTAACAGTACGCCGGCCTTGAAAAAATTCCGCGCCCAGTACGCTTCCGGCTGTATCCAGAGTTTTCAAGACAAACCCTCGGTCTCCAACCCCCGGCCCCGGTTCGAGGAAAATGGATAACTCGACAAGGCCCTCCCGCGGCTTTTCGATGATGAGCTGAGCATCGTTATCCACCCACCGAAAGGTCTCTTGTTTAAAGGATTCCAGCTCCCCCCAGCCGCTGCCGAGTTGCAGCCCCGGACCCCGAACAATGTCGTGCACTCCGGACTTCTCGGATTCAAACCCGACAAACGTGAGGCGGGCTCCCACAGAGCGAGTATCGCCTTCCGGTAAGTCTTGAGATCGGCTAAATACCAGGCCTATCCGTCGCTTGCCTGCTCCTTGCGTTACGGGAGTCAGCAATTCAAAATTTCCGGCTGCCAGCTGGCGGCGCGCAATCTCTCGCCCATCGATTATTAGCGAAGCCTCAGTTTGAAAATCTGTTTTGCCAATCTCAGGAATTGTTCCTCGAATCAAGAGGAATTGCGTATCAGCAGGTTGTTCCAGGCTAAAGGACGCAGCCGCCGCTGTCCACCCGTCGGGATAGATGCCGTTTGCGTCAAGCTGCGGATTCGTCAGGTCTTTAGGAACGTCGTTTAGTCTCGAGGGCGGCCCCGAACCAGGCACGCAAGACGACAGAATTATGAGTATGTTCAAAGCCAGGACTAATCGACCATTGCCGGAGGCGGATCCCATTTTGTTTCGGACCTCACACGCGTCCTCTACTTCGGACGATGAAGATAATACCGTTTGCAATCTGAAACCAGCACAATTGCCGGCAAGCAAAATAGATTATATGGGGTCAATTTAGCGTTAGGATACCTTTTGCATGGATGAACTTACTCTTGGGCCACGGCACATTCGTCCGGATGATCTGAACTTTGGGAAGCCCGATAGCCAGGAATAATAGATGTCTGCGCAGCTGAGACAAGAACGGACGCCCAGCGTCGATGAACTAATATCCCTGATCAAAGAACGAGATCTGCGCATCGCGGAGTTGGAGTGCGCTGCTGCGGAACTCCAGTCGTCGCGAAGAGCAATCCGATTTGCCGCCACGATGGTCATGGCGGCGGTTAAAATGCAGGCTGTCTCGCTCCTCAAGCCGCAACTGGGTGTATTGCGACAGTATCCTCCTCGTCCACTGCAGGTGCCCAACACAGAGAAGCTTCCCGTGCCGCCAGATGCTCCGCAGAAAGTGTCCATCGTGACGCCGTCGTTCAATCAGGCACGGTATTTGGAACGTACGATCCGTTCAGTTATCGAACAGAATTATCCGAATTTCGAATACATCGTACAGGATGGCGGATCTTCCGACGGTTCCGTGGAGATTCTCGAGAAGTATGGACATTCACTCAAACATTGGGAATCGGCCAGGGATGGAGGACAACAATGCGCTATCAACCTGGGTTTCCGTCATACGACCGGGGAGATCATGGCGTATCTCAACTCCGACGATTTCTTTTTTCCGGGTACGCTGGCCTACGTGGCGGATTATTTCAACCGCCATCCTGAAGTTGATGTGGTGTACAGCCACCGGCTGATTGTCGATGAGGAGGATGGGGAAATTGGAAGGTGGGTGATGCCCCCGCACAAGGACGGTGTCCTTTCGTGGGTGGATTATGTTCCGCAGGAGACGCTTTTCTGGCGACGTGAGATCTGGAACAAGATCGGCGGTCAAATCGATGAAAGCTTTCACTTCGCCATGGATTGGGATCTCCTTATTCGTTTCCGTGACGCGGGTGCCAGATTTGTCCGTCTGCCCCGGTTCCTGGCCGCTTTCCGCGTTCATCCGTTACAGAAAACCTCAGCACAGATCGACGATCTCGGTGTCCGGGAAATGGACCGCCTGCGACGTCGTTGCCTCGGTCGAACAGTTACTTATGTCGAAATCATGAATGCGGTCGCAGGTTATTTACTTCGACATACTCTCTACGACAAAATCAGCCGATTTTGGGTCTTTTGAGTCCTGAGTCTCCGCGAGGTGATCCAGGTGTCTTTGAAATGTCTAGCGAAGATGATTGACAAGAATAATCCGTCCTGCTAGTAAATTTGCCATCACGTGCAGGGAGCATGGAATCCAATCCACTCTTCAGCGTTGTAACTCCATCGTATAACCAGGGGCCGTTCATACGGGCGACCATCGAGAGTGTACTTAGCCAGGACTATCCCAACGTCGAATACATCATTATGGACGGCGGATCAACGGACGAAACGTCGTGTGTCGTTAAAGACTATGCAAGCCGCCTGACTTTCATTTCTGAGAAAGACCGAGGACAGGCCCACGCAATTAACAAAGGTTTTCGCATGGCACGTGGCCGGTTTCTGTCCTGGCTGAATTCTGACGACTTGTATTTGCCCGGCATGATTCGCGCGGCTATTGAAGGATTTCAGAAGAGTCCCCGTGCCGGCGCGGTTTATGGTGAAGGTTACCTGATCGATCAAACGGGCCGGGTCTCTTCGCGATTTCCTTTTACCGAACCGTTCAATCTCTGGAAGCTGGTTCATCTCTCCGATTACATCCTTCAGCAAACGGTTGCCTTTCGAAAAGAAGTTCTGGATGACGTTGGCTATCTGGATGAGGATCTGCATTACGTGCTGGATTGGGACCTCCTTATTCGAATCGGAATGAAGTATCCGCTCGAATATATACCGGTGTATATGGGTTGCTTGCGGGAGTACGCGGAGGCTAAAACCTTTGCCGGAGGCGCACGCCGCATCCGCGAAATGCGCCGGATGCTGCGACGTCACACGGGGAGACTACTGCCGGCCGGATATGTTGTATACGGGTTGGATACTCACCATCGGCTCTGGTGCGACTCCATAGACCATCACCTGCCCACCTTTAAACCTGTTGCGAATCTTTTAAAGTCCACCATTCGTTCCGCGGCACTCTGGCTTATCGGCCGCACAATTCGAGACGCTCAAGGATTGTATTCAGATGGTTGGGCGAGCCGGTCGCTTCACTATATGCTTCCACCCGGAGGAGGTTCATTGGTCTTGCAGGGGCAATTGCCGGACTGGGATTCTCTGCGCGGACAGAACCTTCGAATATCCGCCAACGGGCGATTGCTGGGTTCGTTTGATCTTGCGAGCGGAGCTTTCCACTTTAACGCTAAACTGCCGGAGAGTCTCCAGAACAGCGCGCTGGCTCTTAAAATTGTGGCAAACCGCTGGATCAGACCGATTGGTGATCGACGATGCCTGGCCTACAAACTCGACAGCATTCGGTTGGCGGTCGGTTCAGATCTAGAGGAAACTGTTATTGATATTCCCGATGTCTCGTGTCTGACTGACTGACGATTTGCGAGGCTGTGGCAGCCAGGTTCCTCGAGCCTTTTAGGCGTCCTCTCGCCGGAAACCAGTCCGGTGTTATGGGGAGTGGTGATGATCACTTGGATTGCATCTTATCCTCGTTCGGGCAACACCCTCTTGCGCATAATGCTCAAAGAAGTCTTCGGAGTTCGAACGAAGTCGAAACATGACGACGGCAGATCTGAATCCTGGCGCGAACTCGTAGGACAGGATCCCCTCGGCACTCCCTGGCAGGATGCGCTGCCCCGATTGAAAGAAAGTCAGGACGAGCATCTGGTAAAGACCCACGATGGTCCCGAGACGAATGACAAGTGCATCTATGTAGTCAGGGAACCGTGTGCCGCTGTGGTTTCCTACTGGCATTTTCTGCGAGATATTCAAGGTGTGAGCGTTCCCGTGGTCGCCGTCGCTGCTGGCCTGTGCCAATACGGTTCCTGGTCCGATCACGTCCGACTGTGGGATCCGTTGCGTCGGAGGGATACTCTTCTAATACGTTTTGAAGACCTGGTTGCCAGTCCGAGCCGAATGATCGCCGCGCTGGGCGAATTCCTGGTTCGTGACCCGGTCGGTTCCTGGGACGGAGATATCGCTCGTCTGAGAGCTGTCGATCCCACCTTCTTCCGCAGCGGATCCAATGCAGTGAACCACCTGGAGATGCCGTCAGGCGTGAGGCGGGTCCTGGAATCGATTTGTGGACGGGAGATGATAGAAGTTGGCTACGATGTCGGTCAGGCGTTGGCGGAAGATAGCCAGGTGATGGGGACGCTCATAGATGCCGCGCGGGAAGCAGTGGACCATTGGCGTGCCGTGGCAATCGAGCGGCAGTCGGTGATCGACGGGTTGGAGGCGACCTGCCGGAAGCGACAGGAAGTCATCGATTTACTGGATGCAGAATGTCGCGAACGACAACTGATCATTGACCGATTGGATATCGAGTGCCGCCGTCAACAGGAAGCTGAGACATCCCTGAACCCCGGCTCCGGTAGTCCATCGCCGAAGTCGATCTGATGGGAGCCATCTGTTTCTCCATAGATCCCGCAGCAGTAGCCCTGTTGGTAGAGTTGCTCCATCTGGAAGTCTTCGTCGAGACGGGGACCTTCCATGGCGACTCTATAGCTGCAGTAGCGGATCGTTTCCTCCGCACTTTTTCAATCGAAATCGATCCGACTCTGTGCGCCCAGGCGCAGCGCCGATTTGCCGATCGGCCCGCCGTCGACATCCGTCTCGGCGCATCCCCAAACGTACTCGCTCGATTGCGTGCCGAAGGTGCTTTCGCCAGCGGCCGAGTGCTCTTCTGGTTCGATGCTCATTGGTGCGAATCGGCCGGAACGGACGCCGCCGGCCAGTGCCCATTGTTGGAAGAATTAGCCGCCATAGGAGCAGTGAACGGCGCATCAGTGATAGCTATCGATGATGCCCGTCTGTTCCTCGCCCCGCCGAACTCCCCGCACGCCGTGGAACAGTGGCCTGGCTTCGATGCTGTTCTTGCTGCATTGCGTGCGTGCGTCCCGCAGCATCACATCATCGTTCTTAATGATTGCATCTGGGCGGTGCCCGTGGAGACGGCCCAGGCCTTCGAAGCATATGCTGTGCGGAGCGGGGTCGATTGGCTCGAGTTGGCCGAGAAAGCGCGGAACTATGACCTAATCCTCGCCCAGCTACACGAGAAGGATGCCGAGATCCTCCGCCTTGCTGGCGCGGCGTTTGAACGGCACAACGTCATCGAGACATTGTCTCAGCAACTTCACCAGCAGATTAGGGCAGCTGAGGAAACAGCCCAGGCTCGAGTGGCTGAACTGCAGCGGCTGGCGGAAGAACGTCGGTTGGCGGTCGATATGATTCACGCGGAGGCAGAGCCGAGGCAGCATGAACTGAGGGCGATCATCGCGGCGCAGGAGGAACGGATTACCGGGTTGGAGCGCGTGGCAGAGGAACGTCGGTTGGCGATAGAGATGATTCACGCGGAGTCGGAGCGGGGCCAGCATGAACTGAAAGGGGTCGTCGCGGCGCGGGAGGAACGGGTTGCGGAACTCGAGCTGGTTGCAGAAGAACGTCGGTTGGCGATCGAGACGATTCACGCAGAATCGGCGCGGGGACAGAGTGAACTGATGGCGATCATCGCGGCCCAGGAGAAGCGGATCGCGGAGCTGGAGCGGATTGCGAAAGAAATGGGACACCGCGCAGTAGAGGGTTGACAAGATTACGAAGCATAAAGGGCGCGACGAGATCAAGCCGTCGGTCAGCTTCATGACCGGCCGTCTTCAGCCAATGCCACGATTCCAGGTTCGTGAAAGAACAACTAAGATCTCGTTAAAGCGACCGCGTGTGTGTGGCAAAGAGCATTGGCCATGCACAACTTGACACCTCCAGACAATCGTCGATAATTGTGGTCAAATTTTCAATTCAAGCTCACTAGATGACTTGCGAGACTCTTCCGATGCCTTTTTTCCTTGGTGCCCCAAGGTCCGGCACGACTTTACTCAGGTTCATGGTCGATGCGCACTCTTGCATCGCAATTCCTCCTGAGACCGGTTTCCTGAGTGCTGCCGCCAGTCTCCGCTCAAACAGAATCGAAGCGCGCGAGGAGCTGTACCGCGTCGTAACGACGTTTCCTTCGGAAGCGCCAAATTGGGACGATTTCGGTGTCGATGCCGAAGAGTTCTGGACCGAACTACAAGGAATCATACCTTTCGATCTAAGCGAGGGATTTCGAACTTTTTACCGCCTCTACGCGCGACACCAAAACAAGCCGCGTTATGGCGATAAGACACCAATGTATTGCGAACATATCCGTTTGATAGAGAAAGTCTTGCCGGAAGCGCACTTCATCCATATTATTCGGGACGGGCGCGACGCGGCTCTATCGCTCCGGCGCATGTGGTTCGCTCCGGCGAACGACATACAAACACTGGCGCAATACTGGCGCAGGTTGGTCGAAAATGCGCGAAAAGCAGGACGGCTTTCCAGGAGATACCTGGAAGTCCGTTATGAAGATCTGATTTGGAATCCACAACCGGCCCTGGAGAAGATCTGCCGCTTTCTCGAGCTGGATTTCGAGCCTGCCATGCTTCGTTATTGGGAACGAACACCGGAAAGATTGAGAGAACATAAAACGCGCCGTCGAAGCAACGGAAACGTCCTTGTGACACACGAGGAGCGATTGGCGCAGCAGCAACTGACCATGCAACCGCTTATGCCGGAACGGATCTTCGTCTGGAAAGAAGAAATGACACGGCAAGACCGCTCCGATTTTCTGCGATTCGCCGGGGACCTGTTGGAAGAACTCGGCTACGAAGTTCGTTCGTAAACTATGGCGTCCCTTCGTGTGCTTATTACAAACATTGGGATCGCAAACCGTACTGGAACGGAGATCGTTGCGATGGATCTGGCGCGGAGTCTGAAAGATGCGGGACACACCGCGATGATATGGGCTCCCGTCATCGACTTGGACATCGTGGCGGAGCTGAGAAATTCCGGGATTCCCGTGGTTTCGAAAATCGGCGAGCTTCCCGCAGATCCGGATATTATTCACGGCCATCATCACCTGGAAACGCTCGAAGCTGTTCGCTGTTTTCCTCGACGGCCAGCCATCTTCGTAATCCATGACGGACAGGCGTGGCACGATGCGCCGCCGCAGCATCCGCAGATCCTCCACTATGTCGCCGTCGACGAGTTTTGCCGGAAGCGCCTGGAACGAGCACCCTGGATCGCGAAGGATCGCATTTCCGTCATTCATAACGCGGTTGACTTGAAACGGTTTCAGCCACGCGCACCTCTTCCGGACCGCCCACGTCGTGCGTTGATCTTCAGTAACAATGCGACCGCAAACACGCATCTCGAGCCAGTTCAAGATGCTTGTGCGCGTATGGGTATTGAATTGGATGTTGCCGGGAGCGGTGTCGGCAAACAAACAAGCGAGCCGGAGAATCTGCTCGGATGCTATGACCTTGTGTTCGCAAAAGCGCGTTGCGCGCTGGAATCGATGGCCGTTGGTTGCGCTGTCGTTCTTTGCGATACGACCGGTTTGGGATCCATGGTTACCAGCACCGAAGTGTCGTATCTTCGCAATTGGAATTTCGGGTTCCGGGTGCTGTCGCGGTCCCTTGAGCCGGAATTGATTGCGAACGAGATTCGCCGTTACGATCCGGCCGACGCCGCGAAAGTCAGCTTGTACGTCCGGCAGGATGCCGACTTGACCAGGGCAGTCGAACAATACATGGCGCTGTATCGGAAAGTGCTCTCGATGGAGCCGCCTGAAAGTAGTCCGGATTGCTATGTTGCGACTGCTCCAGTGCAGATCGAGGACCAGCGATTGATGTCGCTCAGCATTACCAGTGTTCCGGAGCACACTGAAGTGCGCGATTACTTCATGGTTGCCGTGCGATTTGAGAACGACGCAAAGGTTCCCGTGTTAACGTCGCCTCCCTGGCCAAGTTTCCTGACATACCGATGGATTGAGGCAGGCACCGGCAAGATCGTCATAGAAGATGGATTCCGATCGATCCTGCAACCCTGCACTCTCCAGAATCCTCTCGATTGTCATGAAATGAAAGTCATTGCTCCCCCGGTGCCAGGTCAATATTTGCTACGTGTCACGATCATCCAGGAGGGTTGGCGCTGGCTGGATCACCTGGAGCCCAAAGTGAGTGCTGAAGCTGAGATTTCGGTGACGGCCGGAAGAAAGGCGAACGATCATACGCATGCGACTCTCTGAAGTCCCACCTGTGATTGGCTTATCTGTCGTCAGGGATTGCGACTTCGATAACCTCGGTTTCCTGTTCGATGACTTACATCGAAAGCTGGTTTTTGCAGAAGCTCCCAGATTTGTTTTGGAAGCATGCCAGTCGTCCGGTGCACGATGCGTCATTTGTCCGGCTGAACTCGCTCCAGACTTTTCGGCTATTCCGGGGCTAGCGATTTCCGCGAACCCGCGAATATCGTTTTTCAACGTTCAACGATGGTTGGTTCAGGAGACGAGTTTCTATGGCGTTGACTTCGATACGGAAGTGCACGCTTCCGCACGAATTCACAGACGCGCCTGCATCGCCGAGCGCAATGTTCGAATCGGTCCGCAAACGGAGATCGGCGCAAATGCAGTTATCGAGGAGCGCACCACCATTGGTTCACGCGTGCGCGTGCGCGCCGGCGCTGTTGTCGGCTCGGAAGGATTTCAAACTGCTCGCACGGAAAAGAGTCTGATCCAAATGGTCCATGCCGGCGGCGTCCATATCGAAGACGATGCCGAGGTATTTGCCAATGCCGTAATAGCGCGCGGCGTGTTCCGCCAGGCAACCGTTGTCGGCGAAGGGTCCCGCGTTGGAAATGGGTGCTTCATTTCCCATAATGTCAGGATCGGACGACGATGTTTCATCGGTCACAACTCGGTTATCAACGGAAACACGACCATTGGGAACGATGCGTGGATCGGTCCGAACGCCACGGTTTCCAACCTGATTCGCATCGGGGAACGCGCGTCAGTGACGCTTGGAGCGACGGTGATCGAGTCCGTCGAACCCGACACTCAAGTAACCGGCGTGACCGCGCTTCCACACCGCCGTATGCTGCGCCACATCGCGTCAATCCGATGAAGACCTGAACAGTGGAGCGACCTCTGGGTCTGGGGGTTTGTTGCATTGTTCACATTCACTTTCTATAATCGGTCGCTCTTGCTGTGACGAACGGGTCTGCGCACGATGTGCGACGCCATCTACAAAGAAGGGTGGGATCAATGAAAAGGGTGCTGGTTACCGGAGGAGCCGGGTACAAAGGATGCGTCCTGATTCCGAAGCTGCTGAGCTCGGGATATGAGGTAGTTGTCTACGACGCAATGCTTTTCGGCTCTGCGGGTTTGCCCAGCCATCCGCACTTGACCGTCGTCAAGGGAGATATCCGCGACACCCAGATGTATGCTGCGACAGTCGATGGCTGCGACTGTGTGATCCATATGGCTTGTATTTCAAATGATCCGAGTTTCGAGCTCCATCCACAGCTAAGTAGAACCATTAACTATGAGTGTTTCGAGCCCCTGGTGCTGGCCAGCAAGCGTGCAGGTGTTTGCCGATTCGTCTATGTGTCAACGAGTTCCGTCTACGGCGTAAGCGAAGCGCACGACGTAACGGAGGAACATCCATTGGTGCCGCTCACGGACTACAACAAGTACAAGGGTCTGTGCGAGCCCCTCTTGTTGCGTCACGGCTCTTCGAAGTTTGTCCCCGTGATCATACGACCCGCGACAGTCTGCGGCTATTCCCCCCGGATGCGTTTCGACCTCACCGTGAATATTTTGACAAATCACGCTGTCAATCGCGGATTGATCACAGTGTTCGGCGGCGCCCAAAAGCGTCCTAACATTCACATCGATGATGTAACGGAACTCTACGTGAAGATGCTGGACTTTCCGGATGAATTGATCGCTGGCCAAACTTTCAATGCGGGATATGAGAATCACACGGTCGCCCAGTTGGCTGACATTGCGAAGAGTGTTGTCGAGAAGGAATTTCCTGAAAGAGCGCCGATTCGGATTGAAACAACCACTTCGACCGACACCCGTTCCTATCATGTGAGTTCGCGGAAAATCGCTGAAACACTCGGCTACAGGCCGAAGCGCACTATTGAAGATGCGGTTCGTGATCTGTGCTGCGCTTTCAGGGCTGGTAAGTTTGAAAACAGTATGACTAATGACACCTATGTGAATGTTAAAACCGTGAAGAAGTTGGGACTTCAATGAATCCGCTTGAGCCCTTGGCTGTTGTCACTGGCGGCGCTGGATTTATTGGAAGCCACATGGTCGATTTATTGGTCGAGCAGGGTTTCCGAGTGCACGTGATCGATAACCTTTGCGGTGGACGCCTTTCCAACCTGGACCAACATAGAAACAATCGAAACGTCGTTTTTGAGAGAAAGGACGTTCGCAATCTTGCCCCCGACGACACCTCGTTTCGCGACGCGCGGTATGTATTTCACTTTGCGGGCATTGGCGACATTGTGCCTTCTATTGAACGGCCGATCGATTATATGTCCGCGAATGTTCTGGGAACCGTGCACGTTCTTGAGGCGGCACGAACCGCCAGGGTAGAGAAGTTGATCTACGCTGCTTCCTCTTCCTGCTACGGCATTGCCGGGGAATTGCCAACAACTGAAGCGGCTCCGGTCTCGCCACAATATCCATACGCTCTCAGTAAATATCAGGGAGAACAGGCGGTCTTGCATTGGGGTGAGGTGTATCGGCTTCCGGTAAATTCGATCCGAATATTCAACGCGTACGGAACGAGGTCGCGAACGACGGGGGCATATGGCGCGGTGTTTGGTGTTTTCCTCGCGCAGAAGTTGGCGGGAAAACCCCTTACAGTTGTCGGCAATGGAACTCAAAAACGCGATTTCCTTTACGTAACAGACGTAGTGAGCGCATTCTATGCCGCTGCCCGCTCTCACCATAACGGCCACATCTATAATCTCGGTACCGGCAATCCGCAATCCGTGAATTATCTTGCCGATTTGCTCGGTGGTCCTCGAATCTATATTGAAGAGCGGCCCGGCGAGCCAGATTGTACGTGGGCGGATATCACTAGAATTCGCTCCGAACTGGGATGGACTCCACAGGTTTCCTTCGAAGCCGGTGTCAAGACGATGCTCGAAAATATCGACTATTGGCGGGAAGCGCCGGTTTGGGATCCAGTCTCGATCGCAGAGGCAACGAAAGATTGGTTTACTTTCCTGACAAAGGGGGGAGCGGCATCATGACTTCAGGCGAACAGTTGTTGTTTGAACGCAAAATCAAAACCCCGCGACAGTTGAGAGAATTGCTAGGCGCGCCGCCACGCGATCGAAGGGTAATCATGTGTCACGGAACTTTCGATCTCGTGCACCCGGGCCACATCCGTCACTTGATCTATGCGAAGAGCAAGGCCCCTGTGCTCATAGCAAGCCTCACCAGCGATGCGTTTATCGAAAAAGGAAACCACAGACCGTTTGTGCCACAGGAGCTGCGCGCCATGAATTTGGCCGCGCTCGAGGTGGTCGATTACGTGATCATTGATTACCACGCAAAGCCTCTTGAGAACCTGTCAATCATCCAGCCCGACTATTTTGCAAAAGGCTATGAATATAACCAGGGTGGAATTCATCCCAAAACGCTGGAAGAAAAAGAAATCGTGGAAAGTTACGGTGGAGAACTACTCTTCACTCCCGGCGACATTGTTTACTCCTCGTCGGCGGTAATTGAGAATGCCCCGCCCAATTTGGCTTACCACAAACTGGGTTCATTGATGGATGCCGAGAACATCACTTTTCAGCGTTTGCGCGAAGTCGTCAGTTCATTCGGAGGCATCAAGATTCACGTCGTTGGTGACACGATTGTGGATTCATATACCTATTGCACGTTAATCGGCGGCAACACAAAGACGCCTACCTACAGTGTCAAATTCGACCGTCAAGTCGAGTTTGTCGGTGGTGCCGGAATTGTGGCCAAACATATGCAGAAGGCAAAAGCCGAGGTCACTCTTACGACCGTGCTTGGTGACGATGGTCTGAAGGATTTCGTACTTCGTGACCTGGAAGAACACGGAGTCCGCTGCGATGTGGTGATCGATCCTACACGTCCAACAACACAAAAGAACCTGTTCACCGCGGGCGGCTATCGCCTTCTGAAGGTGGATTCCGTGGATAATCGCTCGATCTCTGAAAGAATCGCGAACACCTTTGCGCAACATATCGCGGAGACCAGGAGTGATGCAGTGGTATTCAGCGACTTCCGCCATGGAATCTTCAATCGATCGACCATTCCGCAACTGACCCAGGCGATTCCCGCCGGGCCGCTGCGGATTGCGGATAGCCAGGTTGCTACCCGCTGGGGCAACATTCTCGACTTTCAAGGCTTCGATCTGATTACGCCAAATGAGCGGGAGGCGCGGTTCGCATTAGGGGACCAGGATTCGATTATCCGGCCGTTGGCACTGGACTTGTACGTCAAGACCAGGTGCAAGTACCTGATGCTGAAGTTGGGTGAGCGCGGCATCATCACGTACCGCACTCCAGATCCAAACGTCAGATCATTCTTTATATTGGATTCTTTCACTGAGCACGTGGTAGACCCGATCGGCGCTGGCGATGCCCTCCTGGCTTACGCGACCATGTCGCTCGTGAATACCGGAGATCCGCTGATCGCTTCTGTCCTGGGCTCCGTGGCTGCAGCTTTGGCCTGCGAACGTGACGGAAACGTTCCAATCGAACCGGCAGAGATTCTGGACCGGCTGGATCGGCTCGAAAAGCAAACACTGATGCAGCCCGTCCCGGAACTCACTAAGGGAGCAGTCGGTCATTGAGAGTAGCCATCACAGGTCTGGGCGTTCAAGGCAGGAAACGCCTTGCTGTCGCAGGATCCGATGTGGCGGTAACCGTGGACTCCATTCAACCGCAAGCCGTATACAAGCAAATCGAAGCTGTGCCGTCCGATGAATATGATGCGGCACTCGTGTGCACTCCTGACGCAGCCAAACTGCCAATCCTTCGCTACTTGCTCGGTCATGGCAAGCACGTCCTGGTGGAAAAACCTCTCCTGGGTGACCGACCGCAGGATCTGCAGGAATTGGAAGAAACCGCAAAGAATCGCAGAGCGGTGTGCTACACAGCCTACAATCATCGCTTCGAGCCCCACCTCGTAAAACTCAAAGGGACTTTGGAATCCGGTCAATTAGGACGCGTTTACAGCGCGCGTTTTTTCTACGGCAATGGCACTGCGCGTGATGTTCGGAATTCTTCCTGGAGGGATCAAGGATTCGGAGTACTGACGGACCTCGGGTCGCACCTTTTGGACACGATACTCTTTCTTTTCGGTCCTCTGGAAGGGCGTTGTCGTCGATGGCGGGCTGATCGATTCGAAAATCGGGCATACGACCATTTCTCGTTCGGCTTTTACGGACCATTGCCGATTGATTGTGAGATGACGTTGCTGTCGTGGCGAAACACCTTTCACGCAGACGTGTATGGTGAATTGGGTAGTGCGCACGTCGATTCTCTGTGCAAGTGGGGACCCAGTACGTTTACACTTCGCCGGCGTATTTTTCCGAGCGGCAGGCCCAACGAGGAATCGAACAGACTGGTCTGCGCAGACCCCACCTGGGCCCTGGAATACGAACACTTCAAAGCGCTCTGTCAATCGCCCCAGACAAATATCCAAAACGACGTCTGGATCCAGTCGAAGTTGCATGAGCTAATGACGGACTGCGCATGAACGACACAAGCACCATCGGTTTCGCCGGTCTCTCTCATCTGGGGATCGTCTATAGCGCGGCCGCAACCGCGAAGGGATTCTCTGTCGCCGCATTTGATCCGCAACCGGAGCTGGTGAAAGACCTGGTCACGGGACACCTTCCAATACTGGAATCCGGACTTGAGGAGCTCGTGCGTCAGAATCGGGCGCTGATTCGTTACACCGCCGATCCAGAAGCCCTCGGATCGTGCGCTCTCATCTTCATCGCCCTGGACGTTCGGACAGACGACAACAACAACAGCAGTCTTGAACCACTGGAGGCCCTTATTAAAGAAATCGCTGCTCATGCTTCACCGGATGCCACTCTGGTGATCATGAGTCAGGTCCCTCCAGGATTTTGCCGCAATGTCTTAAAGAATCTTCCTGCGAACGTACATCTTTTCTACCAGGTGGAGACGCTCGTGTTCGGAAACGCCCTCGACCGTGCAGTCCACCCTGAAAGGTACATCGTCGGGTGCGCAGATCCCGACACTTCGTTACCTGATCTTTACCGCCATTTTTTGAGCGTTTTTGAATGTCCTGTTCTGCAAATGGGGTATGAGAGCGCTGAACTGTGCAAGATCGCGATCAACTGTTTTCTGGTGTCCTCTGTTTGCACCGCCAATACTTTGGCCGAGATTTGCGAAAAGATCGGCGCCAACTGGGGTGACATTGTACCGGCACTGCGCTCGGACCGGCGCATCGGTTCCCACGCGTACCTGAACCCCGGCCTCGGCATCGCCGGGGGCAACCTGGAACGCGACCTGGTAACCGTTCAAAAGCTGGCTGCCGAATACGGCTGTGATACCCGTGTAGTCACGGCCTGGCAACAGAACAGCGCCTACGCCAAGGATTGGGTCTTACGCCGATTACATCGCCTCGGCTTACTTCAGGAGGCCGCCGGCGCTGCATTCGCCGTTTGGGGTCTGGCATACAAGCCGGACACCAATTCCAATAAAAACTCGGCGGCCTTGAGCCTCTTCCGTGCTCTTCCAAAATGCCAGTGGCGAGTGCACGACCCTGTGGTCCGAATTGATACCGCGGACTTTCCCTCTGTCCGCCAGTGCGCTTCTCCGTTGGAGGCGATTGATGCTGTCAAAGCACTGATCGTGATGACGCCCTGGAACGAATTTCGACAGATATCATCGAAAGAGATCCGCAGTCGGCTTGGGGATGCGCCGGTGATTGATCCGTTTGGTCTCCTTGACGGAACACTTCCCTATGGTGGACATGCTTACCATCGTATGGGCCGATAAAGGTTATGTTCACTCATCAATTTCTTATGCCGACTGGACCCGAACGCATAGTGCTTCTTGGAGCGAACGGTTTTGTTTCGCGGGAACTCCGCCGCGTGTTTGATCAGGCAGGAGTTGCCCATATCGCCGTTGGTAGCGATCAAGTGAATCTGATCGACGCGTCCGCGGCGGATCAGCTTGTCGATATTGTACGCCCGCACGATTCGGTGGTTTTTGCTTCGGCGCTAACACCGGATAAGGGTCGCGACAATGCCACACTCATGAAGAATCTGCGAATGGGGGACAACGTGTGTGGCTTCCTGAGTAAAGCGCGCTGCGGACATATGCTCTATATTAGTTCCGATGGCGTATATCATTCGCGGTCACATCTAATCAATGAAGAGTCCCCCTGCGAAACCGACGACCTGTACGCGATTTCCCATATAGTACGCGAGAAGTTGCTGGTTCACGCATGCCAGAAAGCCGGCGTCCCATTAGCGATTGTGCGGCCCTGCGCGATTTATGGCCCCGGTGACACGCATAACAGCTATGGGCCGAACCGCTTTATTCGGACGGCGATTAAGGAAGGTAAGATCACGCTTTTCGGCGGCGGTGAAGAGTGCCGGGATCACATTTATGTTCGCGATGTCGCGGAAATAATACTGCGCTGCCTGATGCAAGGAAGCGCCGGGGTATTGAATGTCGTAAGCGGTCGCGCCTGGTCGTTCCGAGAAGTTGCTGAATTCGTGGCGGCCTCGATCGGGGGAAAGGTCATCATTGAAGCACGGCCGCGCGCAACGGCCGTGACTCATCGCCATTTTGATGTTGAGGCCCTCATACGAGCCTTCCCTGATTTCCGGCCAACGCCTCTTGATATCGGCATAGGCCAAACAGTAGAAGGAATGTCCGCGCAACTAGCGCAAGGCAATGACTGAATCAGTCTCGGGAACTCATTTGAGGGCACCGTCCGTTTGCGGCGTGGTTCTACTTCGTTCATCCGGCGCCGCGCTGCTGCAATTGCGCGATGAAAAACCGGGAATCCAGGATCCCGGTATGTGGGTCTTTCCCGGTGGACACATCGAGCCCGGTGAAACACTCGAAGCCGGCGCGCGTCGAGAATTTCGGGAGGAAACCTGCTACAACTGTTCCGAGTTGCACCAATTAGTGATATACGGCGCAGAGCAGATAGGTTACTCAGGAAGCTACCAGGTCGCATTCTTCTGGTCTTTGTTCGATGAAAGACAAATGATCCGATGTTGCGAGGGACAGGAGCTTCGATTCGTCGGGCGGTCCAGTGGGGATGAGTTTCGCATGCCGCCGTACCTTCTTCGCGTCTGGGATCTTGCCCTGGAGACGTACAAGAAAGCTTTGCACAAGCATTGACCATAAAAGAAACGACTGTATACGATGAAGAAATACCGACTTCCTTACACCGGGTTGCCGGCACAGGCCGCCGAAATCAAGCAGGATCTGCTCCGCGCTTTCGAACGAGTCCTAGATAGTGGGCACTATATCTCGGGTTCGCACGTCAAGGCTTTCGAAGAGCGCTTTGCTGCCTTCTGCGGCACAAGATTCGCAGTGGGAGTAGGTAACGGTACCTGTGCTCTGCATCTGATCTGGCGCGTACTGGGAGTCGGACCCGGAGACGAGGTCATCACAGTTTCCCACTCGTTTGTGGCGACTGCTTCTTCTATCGCCATGACGGGCGCCAGGCCCGTTTTTGTGGATATTGGTCCCGACCTGAACATCGACCCGGAATGTATCGAGGCGGCGATAACGCCGCGCACCAGGGGCATTGTACCGGTCCATCTCGCGGGACGGCCGGCGCACATGGTCGAAATCAACAAGCTTGCGGAAAAACACGGCTTATTTGTTTTGGAGGACGCTGCGCAAGCTGCCGGGGCCAGCCTGGCTGGCCGCCGCGTAGGCTCGTGGGGATCGGCTGCGGGATTCAGCCTGCATCCTCTCAAGAACCTGTTCGCGTACGGTGACGGCGGCGTCATTACGACGAGTGACGATGTTCTATACAGCAAGCTTTTGATGGCGAGGAATCACGGATTGCGCAACAGGGAGCAGTGTGATTTTTGGTCGCCGAACAGCCGCCTTGATGAGCTCCAGGCGGCGATGTTGCTGGTCCATTTTGATCACCTTCACCGCTGGACTGAACAAAAGCGTGCTCTGGCATTACGGTACAATGACTTGCTTCGGCCATACGTAACCGTTCCCGAGGAAGGACCCGGCGAGTATTGCGTCTATCAAACGTATGTCATACAGGCCGACAAACGCGATGACCTGCAAAAGTTCCTGAACGAAAACGGTGTTGAGGCGCTGGTTCACTACCGGACGCCGATTCACGTGCAGCCGGCTGCAAAAGATCTCGGCTATACATCCCGTGATCTTCCTCACACCCTAAGAGCTTGCGAAAGAATCATGAGCCTGCCGCTGTTTCCCGGAATGACACATCAACAACAGGATCTTGCGGTCGATCTGATTAGAACCTTCCACCAGTCGCACGCTGAGCACCAAGTCGCGCAGGTTTAGTCAACGTGAGAGTTCCATTCAACTATCTTCCCGACCAATTCGCAGATCCCGAGCCATACATCGCAGAGTGGCGGCGCCTGATCATAAGCAGCGAGTTTACGATCGGCCCCTTCGTAGAGGATTTTGAAAGAAAGTTTGCCGCCTTTGTGGGTGCAAGACACTGCGTGAGCACCAACAACGGCACAGATGCGCTAATTCTGGCCCTGAAGGCTGCCGGAATTTCTGCCGGCGACGAGGTCATTACAGTCGTAAATACTTTTTATGCGACAGTGGGGGCGATCGTATCGTGCGGCGCCAAACCCGTATTCGTTGATTGTGATGACCGGTATCAGATCGATGTCGAACGCATTGCGGAAGCTATTACACCTCGCACGCGCGCGATTCTTCCGGTCCACTGGGCGGGTTGTTCACCGGATATCGTCAGTATAGTCGCTATCGCGGATGCTCGCGGCCTGGTCGTTGTTGAGGATGCATGCCCGGCCGTCGGCGCTTACGTCAATGGTCGACATTCCGGAACGTTTGGGAAATTCGGGGCTTTCAGCATGCATCCTTTGAAGCCTTTGAACGTCATGGGCGACGGGGGCATGGTCATAACCCAGGACGACGCTGCGGCCGATTGGATGAGAAAATATCGAAACCATGGGATGACTGATAGAGACCACATCGAATTCTGGGGCCTGAACATGCGGCTGCAGCCGCTTCAGGCAATCGTGGCCAGCCATGTTCTGGATACAGTGCCCGATCTGGTTCGCATCCGCAATCGGAATGCTCGGCAACTCGACGAAGGATTCCAGCAACTCACCGACTTCGTTCGACTCCCTGATCGGCCCTCAAGCAATATCGAAGCATACCAGCTGTATATGGGGTGTTTCCAAAACCGCGATGACCTGTTACGCTTTCTGATCTCACGCAAAATTGAGGCCAAGGTTCATTACCCGTTACCGCTCCATTTGCAGAAGGCTGCCGAACGCCTGGGCTACAAGCGTGGAGATTTTCCGAATAGCGAGCGCCAAGCAGACGAATTGATAACTCTTCCGGCACACCAGTTCATCACACCGGAACAAATCGAGATCGTTCTGCAAAGCATCCGTGCATTCTATTTGGGCTAGGTGGCGATAAATGAAACCAAGCACTGAAAAACTGGAATTCGATATTGCGCTTTCAAAGAAGCGATGCCGTAGGATGCGTCGAAGGATTCTGGACATATCCCAGAAGCTTCCGGCCCTGCATATTGCGCCGGCATTTAGTTGTCTTGAGATGGTGGATACCATTTACTTCGGCCTGATGCAGCCATTCGGCACGGGTGACAGTAAGGATACTTTCATCCTTTCCAAGGGCCATGGGGCGATGGCGCAGTTCGTCGTGCTGGAAGAGTTGGGAGTGTTGAGCAAGGACGACCTCGATAACTGCTGTCAATCCGGAGGCCGGCTTGGAGGTCATCCAGATTACGGGCTGCCCGGGATCGAAGCTTCCACCGGCTCGTTGGGGCACGCGCTTCCTATGGCGCTTGGAATCTCGCTGGCCAACGCAGAGTCCGGCGTGGCCGCAACAACTTACCTTGTCATCAGCGATGGAGAATTGATGGAGGGTTCCACATGGGAGGCGATCTTATTGGCACCGAGTATTCGCGCCTTTGACATCGTTGTGTTTGTGGATCTGAATGATTTCATTTCCCGCGGTCAAACCAGCGTCCACCATCCGAATATCTATCCCGTCGACGAAAAATTCAAAGCTTTCGGATGGGCCACCGCCAACGTGGATGGTCACGATCCGGAGGCGCTATTACGCGCCGCGAAAGCCAAAGAACCTAAGCATCCGCTGGCAATTATAGGAAGGACCACAAAGGGAAAAGGCGTGAGCTTCATGGAGAATAAGCCGATCTGGCATTTCCGCTCACCGAATGCGGAAGAGTACCGTCTGGCATTGGCGGAACTGGAAGGTGAGCAGGAATGAGAGATGCATTTGCGAGAGCCTTCTATGAGATCGCCAAGGCCGATCCCCGAATTTTCATTGTAGTTGCAGATATCTCTCCTGCCTCTCAGATGGCGAATTTCAAGGAAGAGTATCCAACTCGTTTCGTGGATGTTGGAGTTGCCGAGCAGACGATGATCGGGCTCTCCGCCGGTTTGGCTCTCCGCGGCTATAAACCCTTCGCCTACACGATCGCCAATTTCACAATCTATCGCCCGTTCGAACAGGTGCGAGACGATCTTTGTTATCAGAATTTGCCGGTGACGCTGGTGGGCGTGGGGGGTGGAATATCCTACTCTTCCCTTGGTGGAACACACCACACTATCGAAGATGTTTGCGTGATGAGCGCCCTGCCTAACATGACGGTTCTCGCACCGTGCGATCCGCTTGAGGTTGTGGAATCCGTGCGTGTAGCTGCTTCGCACACCGGCCCGATATACCTTCGTCTAGGGAAGGCGGGTGAACCGGCTATTACGGCGCAGGCGCCTGAGCCGTTCGTTTTCGGAAAAGTACGAATGATCCGGCCAGGAAGGGATGTGTGTATTCTGAGCTACGGTCCAATCGCAAAGATGGCGATGGACGTTGCAGCCGACCTAGAGCGCAAACACGGACGGTCATCGGCCGTCTTTTCCGTCCATACGATGAAACCCCTCGATCGTGATCGGCTTGTGCTGCTCCTAAGCCAGTTCCACACAGTCGTCACTCTCGAGGAGCATGTCGAACGCGGTGGTCTGGGGGCGCAAGTGAAGCAGATCGCGTGGGACGTGAAAGCCGATTGCGATCTCCACACATTCCATCTGAAAGATGATTTCCTGCATGTGTATGGCAGCCAGGATGACCTTCGGCGTGCACACGGTTTGAGTTCTGACCGGATTGCCATGCAAGTCGTTAAAAATTGAACGCACGTAGACCAGCCGGACGGGAAGTTATGACTGAAGTCAACCTGATGGAGCGATACCCCAAAAGTAAAGGGCGTAACGCCGAGCGGCCCGTCATCACGGATGAGGACCGGCGAATCTCAAAGCAATTCGGAAAGGATTACTTCGACGGCGATCGCCGCCACGGCTATGGCGGCTTCAACTATCACGAGCGTTTCTGGACCGACACGGTGCAGTTGTTCCGCGACTACTACCATCTTCGGGAAGATGCGGCAATTCTGGATATTGGTTGCGGCAAGGGATTCATGTTGTATGACTTCATGAAATTGATGCCCAAAGCACGTCTGGCCGGTTTGGATATCTCAGAGTATGCCGTTGAACACTGCGTAGAGCCACTGAAGCCGTTCGTTCGCGTCGGCAATGCCAGGGCCCTGCCGTTCGAGGATAAGAGTTTCGACTTAGTCATCGCCATCAATACGATTCACAATCTTCCTTACAATGACTGTATGCAGAGCGTAAGGGAGATCCAGAGAGTCGCGCGCGTTCACGCTTTCATCATGGTAGACGCCTGGAGAACCGAAGAGCAGCGTCAGGCGATGCTAAAATGGGTCCTGACCGCAGAAACCATGCTACACGCAGATGATTGGCTGAAGTTGTTTGAAAATGTCGGTTATACCCACGACTATTACTGGTGGACCGTGGAGTGAGCCATCGCGAACCGAAGATCGGTGGCAGAAAATTCTGACGAGGTCTCTTGACGCACGCATATCCGTCTACGAGGCTGTTTGACGCCAAGGGCTATGTTCTGGAACGTGCGTTCCTGGATGGCGATGCTGTGGAGAAGGCAAGAAGTCTTCTCATTGCGAGTAAAGATCGTCTGCACTGGCTCCTGGAGCAATGGGTCGGTGAGTCCATTTCTGATAGCGGCGTCTTTGCTCGCCATCAAGCTCGCATCGTGGAGTACGAAGCGCGGGGTCTTCCCAAGGACTTGCGCCACTATCTCGTGGGCGAATTCGACCTGGAGACGCGTCTGGACCGCAGCATTTGCGGTGTTCTATCCTCTCCCAGCGTGCGAGAACAGTTGACGCGTTTTCTCGATGCGCCCCAATATTACATTCACTACCCTCCCATGGTGCGTTTTAAAATGGCGGATGTTCTTGGCAGCATTCTGCCGGCGCATCAGGACTTCACTTACAACGCGCACCTTCGTGACTTCATTACCGTGTGGGTACCACTGGTAGATATTGACGATGAGGTTGGCGGTGTCATTCTGTATGAAGGCAGCCAGCACGGCAGAAGCCTGGACCATGCATCAAAAGGGCCGTGGGCATATGGTTTGAATGGATCAGAAATTCATGGTTATACCAAACACCACATTCACATGAGGGTTGGAGACGTATTAATTTTCCCTCCTCTCATGATTCATGAGTCGGCTCCTCATCGCAGCCACACGCGCGTGCGATACAGCATCGATTTTCGCGTGTTTGTCGCGCCGGACTACACGACGAAATCATACTTCGATCCTTTCGGAGATCGGGTTGTGAGGCGGGATTGAAATCTTTATGAGTGCGCGTCCCTTTGACGGCATGAAAAAATCCGGTCTGGACTCGGAAATCGAACAGAGGATCCTCGCTCACTGCCACCGCTACGATATCGACCCGCTTGATGCTGTAAAGATCTTCCCGATCATGGCGCGCCGTCAATGGCTCAAGCGTTTTCTGGCGCACGCCGAGCTCTTCAAGTTGACCCTCGAAGTTCCCGGTGACATTGCCGAGCTTGGGGTATTCCGCGGGGTGGGACTCTTTACATGGGCAAACTTGCTGGAGACATATTGCATCGGCGACCGTACCAAGACCGTGTATGGTTTCGACAACTGGCGAGGTTTCACAAGGGTGGCCCAGGAAGACGGCACGAGACTGCCGGAAATTCAGAAGATTGAGGGCGGTTTCTCGCCCGATGCATTCTTTGAAGAACTAAAGGATGCGATAAAGATCTTCGATTCAGATCGCTTTATTCCGGCAAAAGCCCGTATCAAATTAATAGCAGGCGATATCGAAGAAACCGTAGCGGCCTTTGTATCCGCCAATCCCGGCGTAAGGTTTTCTCTGATTAACTTTGATTGCGATATGTATGGGCCGACAAAGGCGGCCCTCCGCCATTTATGGCCGCTGCTCTCGCGGCGCGGTTTGATGCTGTTTGATGAATACTCGATTCCTGATTGGCCCGGGGAAACGAAAGCTGTCGACGAGTTTTTGGCAGAAAACGCGGGCGTCGTCTTAAAGACGCTTCCCTGGAATAACGTGCCAGCAGCATACTTGATCAAGGATTGAGCGACATTTTCGTGAATTGTATGCGGCTGATACCCTGCCACATTTGCCAATCCGAAAACATGGACACGTTTAAAGGTTACGAGACTTTCGCGCGCGTGACGTCGGACTGCAAACCCTGGCCCCGCGGCGGCAAATTAGGTATCTGTCAAGACTGCGGTTGCGTTCAGGCTTTAATCGATGAAACGTGGGAGGAAGAAGCGAACCAGATATACCGAAATTATGCCATTTGGCATCAGAGCGGTGGCGCAGAACAAAGTGTTTTCGATACCAATTCCGGAGAGCCTGTGGCGCGTTCCTGGCGGATCATCGACCGACTAAAAAGGGAAATCTCGCTTCCTTCTCAGGGCCGCCTTCTCGATATCGGATGTGGAAATGGGTCATTGTTGAAATCCGCGAGCCAACTCTTACCGGAATGGGCGCTGGCTGGTACAGAATTCGACGACAGATATCGGGCACAGATCGAAGGTATCCCCAGAGTGGAGCGTCTGTATGCGGGTTCTCTTGAAGATGTGCCTGGGGCGTTTGACCTAATAACGTTGTGTCATGTCTTCGAGCACTGGACGGCGCCGAAGCGTCTCTTGAAGCTGATCCTGTCCAAGCTGAAGACAAATGGTTGTTTACTCATCCAGGTTCCTGATTTCACGCAGAATCCGTTTGAGCTTTTGGTAGCGGATCACTGCACCCATTTTTGTCCTTCTAGCTTGGCGGGCGTTGTCACGCATGCAGGTTACACCCCGCGCATATTATCAACCAATTGGGTTCAGCGGGAAATTACGCTGGTTGCCCAGCTCTCAATCGAGCCGCCGGCACCGGTCGATTTCCCTTCTCAAGACGCTCTTGTTGCCGTAGAGGAATCTCTGGCGGCGCTCAATGCCATGCGTGCAAGGGCGTGCGAGAATATCAATCGGCGACAGTTTGGCATATTCGGCACGTCTATAGCCGGCACGTGGTTGTACGGCGAATTGAATGCCGCCGTCCGCTTCTTTGTGGACGAGGATCCGCAACGAACCGGCAAATTGCACCTTGGTTTGCCCATCCTTCTACCCAGGAATGTTCCCGAGAACAGTTTGGTTTTCGTTGCTCTTCCTGACTCAGTCGCGTCTACCGTAAGCACACGTTTGCGGAAGGTGGTCTCACGTACCGTTGAAGTTATGACATCGGATCAGCCATGACCAATGACCTGGATGTAACAATCGTCGTGCCCTGTTTGAACGAGGAACTAAATATCGCCGGCACTCTGGACACTATTCGCGAGGCGATGAGTCAGTTCCAATATCGATATGAGATCCTTGTCATCGATGACGGTTCAAGTGATCGCACTTCGTGTATTGTCGAGGAGTACCGACAAGCCAATCCGGGAATCGCTCTTGCGCTCCACAGAAATCAGAAAAACCTTGGATTCGCCACATCTTATGTGAACGGTTCTTTCATGGGCCGAGGTCTTTATTACAAACTGGTCTGTGGGGACAACACGGAAACCGGAGAAGCGCTCGTCGCGGTTTTTACCCAACTGGGCAAAGCAGACATGATCGTATCGTATCTGACCGAGGTCAGAGGCAAGTCTGCTTTTCGGGCCGGTGTCTCGAAGCTGTACACTTTCCTCGTCAACCTCATTAGCGGCTATCAGATCCGATACTATAATGGCAGCGCGCTGCATCTGCGGTATAACGTGATGCGGTGGGGACCCTATTCCTTCGGTTTCGGTTTTCAAGCTGAATTGATCACGCGGCTTCTTGATGAAGGAGCAAGTTACATCGAGGTTCCGATCAAGGTGTCTCACCAGGAGAAGCACGGAAGTAACAATGCCCTGAACTGGAGAAACTTTCTTTCAGTTGGTCACACACTGTTAGAGCTATTGATTCGGCGGATACGTAGGAGTGCTGTTGGACACTAAGGCTTTAGGTCGCTGGTGGGTTGTGGGTCTGCTTTTTTACGGCGCCAGCCTGGGCATTTTGTATTTTCTTACGGGCGTGCTCCGGTTGCCGCTGATCTTAAGTACATCAGTGGGCTCGGAAATTCTTGTATTGCTAAGATTCTGGGTCAGCGATCGATGGGTCTTCCGGCAGCGTGGACCCTTCACATGGAAACGCCTGTGGCAATTTCATGTGGCTTGCGCTGGCGGCTTCGCCATTTGGTGGCTTGCAGGAAACTTATTGCCTCTTTTCGGGATCCACTATCTGATTGCTTCGACCATCGGTACGGCTTGTTCAGTCGGAGCAAGTCTGACCACGCACTTTTTTTGGGTGTGGCGCAGGGGAGCGGTGGTGTCGCAGTCGCCTAATGCTGCGAACTGAAAACAAAAAGTCCGCAAAGGAAACGTTTGCATGTCCGCAATCCTGTACCACGGTTTGGAATTGTTCGTTGGTTGTCTGCTGATTCATATCCTTGTTTGGAGGCATTATCGGATCCGAAATGGCGGTATTCAACTCGGCGTGATTTTCCTGATACTGCCCCCTGTTGTGATGTTTGGGGCATTTCTTCTCGGCTCACTGTTGGGTGTCAAACAGTTGCAGGAAATGGAGTGGCTGGCGTGGGGACTGTCGTATCTCTTGCATTTCTCCCTGTCGGGTGCTTACATGGCGATGTACACCGCGCTGATCAGTTTTAGCCCTTCCATTGCGATCCTGGAGAAAGTTGAAGCCCATATGCCGCGGGGGTTGAAGCGTCATGAATTGTCGCTCCAATGGTTCACGGATGACCAGCTCTCCGGACTCCGGAGAAAGAACCTGCTCGCTGGTGGATTGATCTCGACGTCGAATGACATGCTCGTCCTGGGCGCTAAAGGTCGCGTGATCGCCCTGAGCCTCTCTCTTTTTAGGCGGTTTGTAGGACTCTCGGACCTGGCAAACGGTTGACATGCCCTATTTCGTTCTCCTTGTACTCCTGGTCTTTTCTACAGTTGCGATATGCATCGGTCACGCCGTCCTTTCTCGTTTACTTCGACATCTTGGATTTCAGTCGGTTCCTCCGCAGATAATTGGGCTGAGTACCGTGGCGATTGGAAATGGTCCGATCATCTGGGCCAGCTGGGTGGGGGCGTTGCGAGGTCTCGACGGCTCTCCCTGGGAGTTGGCCTGCGGAATTGCTTATGTAGTTTTAACGTACAATATGCTCGGATTTTGCTACTTGAGCGTACTTAACGCCAGTGAGACCTCATTACACGTTCACATCTTGATGATGTTGTGGCGTGAGGTGAGAATTGCTTCGGCGCAGTTGACGCAGAAGTACAGCGCCCAGGAGATGATCAGCGTTCGTGTGGATCGCATGATCAGCCTCGGCCAACTCAAAAAAGACGGAGAACATTTTGTGTTAGCCAGCCGTGCTCTTGTACTGACAGGCCAGGTTCTTAATGGCTGGCGGCGGATCCTGGGCTTGCCCTTAAGTCCAGGCCGGATCTGAGAGCAGCGTGCGAACGGCAGTTTTCCTGGATCGCGACGGTGTGCTCAACCGCGCCATAGTACGGCATGGTAGGCCTCATCCACCGGATTCGGTGCAAGAATTAGAAATTCTAAGTGGCGTTCCAGAATCGATCGCGGATCTCAGACGCGCAGGGTTTCTATTGCTGGTTGTGACGAACCAGCCGGACGTTGGACGAGGAACTCAGCGGCGGGAAGTGGTAGAGGCGATTCATGCGCGGCTTCGAACGGAGCTGCACCTGGACGACATTTTCGTCTGTTATCACACCGATTTGGACGCCTGCGACTGCCGCAAACCCTTACCTGGGTTGCTGTTGCAGGCGGCCAAACAATATAATCTGCACTTGCCTTCCTGTTTTATGATCGGCGACCGTTGGCGCGACGTGGACGCGGGCCATAATGCGGGTTGCCGACCCATCCTTATTGACTACAAATATGAAGAGCAGCCCCCGGCGAAGGAACCAATCGCGGTTTTGAACTCTCTACGTGAAGCTGCGGACTGGATTCTGCGAAATGCTTGAAAATAAGCTATGACAGAATTTCTCAGGCCCTTAACGTAAAAAACACGTTCCGAGTCGGGCGCTCGGAAAATCGAACAAGTCGGTTGTTCTCGTGGTCATACTCTCTGACTTCATAGCCGAAACCTTCGAGAAATTTCGTAATGGCCTTCAACGTCAATGAATTGTTCTCCACCATCAGAATGGGCCTGCACCGCCGAATCGTTTCCTCCATACCACGGATAATTTTCAGGTCGTAACCCTCGGCATCGATCTTAACGACCGTCGGAGACAGATGTAGATCGTCTATTTTGATGACGGCAACTGTGTCGGTGACGTACTTGATCCGTCGCGCAATATGAATTGGAAACTCGGCTTCAAATACCGCTTGTTGTGCGGGCTCACAAAAGGCGGCGCTGTGGAGAGGCACACCTTTATAGGTAGGTGTAGAGAGCGTTACAGTAGTCGTCTCATCTCCGGCCGCACACAAGCGGAAATCGAAACGTTGAAGTCGTTTCTTAAGCCGCTGAAGAGATCCTTTGTGCATCGCATTCGGCTCCACAGAAAGAATGGAGTACCTGGAGTTGATGCTGCGAAAGGACAGCGCTGAGACACCATCGTTCGCACCGATATCCAGGAATAGACCATCGCCATCCGGCAACAGGAGCTTCAGACCGAAATAGTCTTTCTCGTGTGGAAGTAGAAAGGGGAAGACATGAAACAACTTCTTGGCGTAAGAATACAGGTGGAAATTGTGCATGAAATACGGTTCTACTGACCACTTCGCATAGTCGACCAGACGCGTGAGAGAAATGCTTTTTTCGGTCTTCATTACCAATGACCAGACTTGGGTAGGATGTCTTAACACGTACTACGGTCAGCCAATTGTGCTGAAACGAAACAATCTTACTGTTTTGAGTTGACGGCGGCAATCGTGAAAAGCAGAGTAATATGCTTTAAACTCTGGTTGCTCTGCGACGTGAAAGCGAAATTAGGAAGATGGAACTCCAAGGATGTTCTCGAAGCGGCTTGGAGCCGCGATTAATGGCGGCTGATTGTTCCTGCATCAATAGAGGTGACCCACAATGCTAGCGTTTGCGGTGGTCATCGCGGTTTTTTCATTTTGGTCAATTGTTGGCCTCGCTTTGGTGTCGCGGCTTTACTCCCGTCGCAACCTGCTGCAGAATGTACTTCTTGCGCCGATCACTGGACTGGTCGCGACAGCTCTGCTGGTGACCTGGATCAACTGTGCAGGCGTCCCGGTTCGCTACGGTGGCCCCGCGGCCACCTTATTCCTCGTGATCCTCGCGGCATGGCTCTTGAGGCGATACCGGCCTGTCATCCCGGTGCGACGGCTGTTGCCTTTTGCGGGGGTGCTTCTCCTAGCGGCAGTGGCGATCGGGCATCCCATGTTCCGGTACGGCTTCAACTGGATCAGTTACGCCAACAATGACATGGCAAGCTACTGCCTCGGTGCCAAGTTATTCCTGAACAATGGCCACTTCGATGTTCCCGATGCGAATGCCGTCATAGAGGACCGCGATGTTAGTCTCTTGGAATGGTTTGGTTACGTTGTGGTCTCAGGACGTCATGGTGTCCAGGAGGTGCTTGCATGGCTCTCGAGCATGACAGGTCTCGCGCCTCTACCCGCCTTCATGCCTTTGATCGTCGCGTTCCATCTTGTTCTGATCACCGCGGTGGGTGCGCTGGTTCTTCAGAGTAGGAAGCATCGCTATGCCGCTTTGCTCACCTGTTTCACCGTGAGTGTTTCAGCCTTAACTGCTCTTGGAACGATGTATCAATTGCTCGGTCAAGTTGGTGGTTTAGCGACTTTGGCTGGAGCTGGCACCGTTTTGCTACGCCGTCAAGGCGGGCGAAAATCGGAAATGGTCCTGGGTGGGCTCCTGGCGGCAGGAGCAGGAGTACTCTATCCGGAAATCCTGCCCTTCCTGGGTCTTTCCTATATCTTGCACCATTCCGTCTTGCTTTTCAGAAAGAGAGAGACACTCAACAGCCTCGTTGCACGCGTCTGGCCCCTAGCGATATTTTTCGCCATTTTTCAAAACGCAATGTTGATTGTGTCGGCAATGACCGTGATCCGATCATCGGGTAGTGGGATGGCGGGTGGAGATGTGACAGAATCTTTATTCCCCTTTTACCTCACACCCGCAGGATTTGCATATATCTGGGGCTTTCACACCATTGGCACAAGAGAAGTTGGACTCGTTCTGGACATTGGAATAGTAATTGGAGCAGTTCTGTTTTTCGCTACATCTGTTGGGGCGTTGGGCCATGCCTGGCGGGGCAATCCCGCCGCCGGGGTGTTTCTCGTAATGCTTGTTCTGACCCTCCAGCTCTTCAAAGCAGGTTCGGATTTTGGGCTCTACAAGATCGCGATGTTCATTCAACCATTTCTCCTCGGCACCTTAAGTATTATTTACATCCAACTGTTTAGATGGTTTCGAAATTCGTTTCTCTCGCGATCAGTGCTGGTATGTTTATTTGGCGCTGTTGTGTGCTGGGGAGCGCGAACCCACTTCCAGTATACTCGTTTGAGCTTGGGCAACCGGCCTGGTGGAACGTTCGTCGAAATCCCCTACGCCTCGGCCGAGGGTCTGGTTCCCGAGCTGAATAAACTCCCGAAAGAGACGACTGAGACGCTAGTCTCCGACACACCGAATGTAGTCCTGGCAAGGCTTCAATCTCTGTACCGTGGACCAACGTATTTTACAGCGGCTGATTTTCACCGCGTGGGCCTGACTAAGCAAACAATCGACGATTGGAATCCCTATTCCCGAATTTATCGAAATATCGCTACAGAACTTTCGAGTCGGCGTGCCTCTCAGTTCGCAGTCGAACGTTTCAATATGCATGGAGCGCTGCCCTCAGCCAACTCATTCCGGATGCGCCTTGGACTCCCGAAAAGCAAGTCCCGCGTAATCGAGAGTGGTGCCAGGACTACAGTGTTGAACAGAAGGGCGGCGTCGCCAGACGATCCCTTGATGCGGCTCGTGTCAAAGAAGGATCAGAGGAACCGCCTGATGTTTGTGGTTTCTGACTTTGGCAATTCGTATTATCTGGCCGGACGGGCCAGTGTCGAGGGCAGGGTTTCAATGTACCAACTAGAACCGGACTATTTCTTTTCCGGCGAAAGTATGGCTTCTTTGGGACGCGATTCGTTGTTCCTGATTTCGAATCCTTCTTCGAGTGTCCGAATGGTCGTGGAGTACACAGCTTCGTTAAATCAGGATCGGGCCAACCTGATCCCTGCTGCGAGTGTGATTGGGGATCAAAGGTACACGTTTGGCCCTGAGGGCAGGGGGTCCGCCCGTTTGTTTTCGCCTCCGTTGCGGCCGCAACACATTGATGGCGGGCAGTACATTGCTTTGGACATGGGTACCTGGGGTTTCTCTTTTCCACAGATTCGAAGCAGGATCATGAGTCTATGGGGAACCAGGGTTTTGAATGACAGGCGCCGAATCGTTGGATTTGCACGAGATATTTCGCTCGTATCCGATGAAGAGTACGACGCCCTCATTCCACCTCATGCAATTCAATGGTTTCCTGGGGACTTGAAAAACAAGAATCTTGAATATAGCGGTATTTACGAAGATGGGTGGGTTGCGGAATCCAGCTATTTCGTACTGACGAAGCCACAGAGTGCATCTTCATTAGTCGTGTCACTCTCGATCCCGATTTTGCAAGGCCTTCGTGCATCCTCCTGGGCGACTCTAGAGTTGGATGGCAAAGAAGTTGGCAAGGAATCTACAGCCTCGGGTGTGGTCTCCTTCAAGGTTCCGGTTCAAGGAAGTGGCAAACACAGAATTGAACTCCGGTTCGATCGGGCCGACACTCTTCCCGCGCCCGACACCCGGCCTGTGTCCGCTCAAATACAGTACATCGGGTTTCGCACATCCGGCTCCAACTAGCTCATTGCCGAAAATCCGAAAATCTTACTTTAGTTCTTTAGTTCCGTTGTTCTGTCCGGAACACTCGAAAGACAAATTCCGCGCCTATTAAATCCCCAACATCATCCAAGCCTTTGAGCACGAATCCCTTCTCCTAACGCCTGGCCCGGTTTCAACGAGAAGAGATAGTACGACACGGGGTTGTACTGTTCCAAATGGTTCGAAGTGACCAGGGTAACCCATCTCGGTGATGACAATGCTGTCGCAAAATCCTAGGCATTCCTTCAGTTTTCCGAATGCGCACTTTCTTGATGTGTCGTCCGGACACGATCGTCAAGCACGGCCTGCCGAGATCATCGGCTTCGGCTACTACAATTCTTCTTGGTCACCTGCGCTTATAGCAGTTCTAGTGCCTCAACCGCCGCTCGAAGTTCGTTGATGTGAATAGCCTTGATGGTCGTGTTGAACTGGGTTAGCGGCAAGTCGGTGAAAACTGTCAATGGCTTACTGCAGGCGACGGCGGCCTCGGTATCATTCACCGCATTCCGCACCTCCGTGAGATGGACAGCGCGGACCGTCGTGGCACTCGCCGTCAACATGGGATCGGTGAACGAAAATGCCTCCAGCCCACACTTGTTGACGCGCACGGCGTTGATCCGATTCCGCAATTCCATGATGTGGATGGCTTTGATGATCATGGCTGGCCCCAGGTCCGGGTCTGTAAAACCCAGCACCTGGGTGATCGAGGCAACCGAAGGGACGCCGTCCTGGTTAACGATGAACAACATGTAATGACCTGGGGGCACTAGGTTCGCGTTGGCGGGAACAGTCACGATCAAGTTATTCAAGGGAGTCGTTCCCGAACTGCCTGCGCACACACTGGGTACGGACTCCAAGGTCACCAACCGCTGATTCTGATCGAACGCGTGTGTGACCGAGCCCAAACGAATTAACCTCACCTTTGGGTTAGATGCTGCGTTCGGCGTTCCAATACAGAAGGTCTTGCCGTACTTTACAACGGATGGGGACGAACTGATCACCGGTCGCGGCCCCTTAAACAAGTAGGGGGGCGAGTAGACTTCAGCGTTCATATGATTAACGTCTCCTTCGGCATTAGGTACGCCCCCGCCGGCCGACAGTACGCGGCCGTCCGGCAACAGCACCGCTGTTGAATGGTAGACCCGCCTTCTGATCATCGAAGGCATAGTGGACCAAATGTTCATAACTGGATCGTAGATCTCCGCCGCAAGTACCGCCTGCGCGGCGTCGTTGAAGCCGGGTGAACTGGTTCCACCAGTCACTATTACTTTTCCGTCGGGAAGCAAGGTGGCATTGTGGTGTCGCCGAGGAAACGCCATAGGCGCCCTACTAATCCAATTCGTGTTGGCCTGGTTCAAATCAATAAACTCAACAGAAGGACTAGGCGGATTGCCACCTCCGACGATCAGCACCTTGCCGTCGTAAATCACTGCTGAGCCGTAATCTCGGGGACACATCGATCCCTTTGGAACGCAGCCAGAGAGATTAGTCAAGCTTGGCGGCCCAGGGGTCCAGTTGCCCGAACCGCCGGTATTAAGCCACCAGGTGTCCTTGTCCGGACCGGCTTTGAAAACCCGACCATCGGGCGCCAGAAACATCCTTGGATAGAGATCGTCGCCGAGAGGAGGGGATTGCGCGGCTTGGCTCAGATTGCGCCAGGGGTTCAACCACAAGGGAACGAGAGCTTGCCATACCTGCGGCAACGCGTTCTTTAGGCCAGGCTGTACATCGCCCGACACAACCAACACATCCCCGTTCGATAGAGTAGTGTTCGTCGGATACCACCGACCGGCATTCATATCGGGTATCTCGGGATGACCAAGCCAGCGGTTCCTGAATGGATTGTAGATAAAGGCGTTTGGCAACCCGAAATTGTTCACTCCTGCGTGCCCGCCGGTCACGAACAAGCTCCCGTCAGCGAGAAAACTATGGCCTGTGCAGAAAATGTCCCAGAAATGTGAATGGTCGGGGGGGCCGCCTGCCGGCGGCAACGCCGGAGTACTCACCGTTCCAGTCATGGGATCCCAGAGTCGAATTTCGTCGAAGCGTGCGGTGTCGTTACCCGAGCCTTCCCAAAACATCACTTTCCCGGTCGGTAACAGCACTAAGTGGATAGGAACAACGGGCCAGTCGATTTGATCGCTCCAGTGTCCAACCAACCTCGCGGACTCATCATTGATGATGCGCACACCTGCCATAGAAGGCCCACCGATCACGGCGTTTGCGCTGGGGTTGCTCAAAATCACCTTGAATATTTCATCGCCCTCGGGAGCGGGACTGTCGGTGTCGTCGTTGATTGTTACGTTGAACGACTGGCTGATCACGCCCGGCGGGAATGTCAGCCTTCTCGGCAGGGAAGGTTGGTTGTAGTCGGTCCCTTGGATCGCAGGGACCCAGGGGTTCTGGTCGGCTGGATCTGGCGGGGGGACGTCCATGGTGTCGTAGTCCACGGTTACGGTACTGCCCAGACTTCCGGAGCGACTCACACTGATCTGTGCTTGAGTCGGGCCTTCGACCGCGGAGTAAGAGATGGAACTGAAAAACAGGGAAGCTTTCGACGCATCGAGAAACTGCACATTGATGTTGTCCAAGTCGTGCTCCGCACTGAGTCCGCCAGACCGGGCCGCAAAGTACACACGGCCCTCATACGGAGTAAAACCAGGTATCTTGAAACCCACACCCTCGATATTCGGATCTTTTATTACGGTGATGGGCAGCCCACCGAACGGCGTCAAGATGACGATAACCTCTCCAGGAATAGTTGAACTGCCCGGCGTTAGCATGATCCGCGCGTGAATCCACCGCGCTTCAGCGAGATCGATTGGCACGGGAAATTCCCTTTGCTCTATTCCAAAGAAGTGAACGGAGAGGTGGTTGTTGTTGACGTCGTCGCTCGGAGAACCGTCGGGGGGATCTTTCTGGTGAATATCGAACCCACTTCCGAGCGATTCCTGGAAGTTAGGCTCTTCGGCTACGAACTCGGGATCTACACATCCTGCAACGCCGAATAAAGGGACCGATGGTTGGGAGCTTCTAAAGGTCCTTAGCAGCGCGAATCCAAAACCATCCGCTCTGGTCGAGTTGGCTGCTGGGGTCAATCGGAAGTCGAAGTCTGCGAAGATGAGAGTAGACGCGCCGGAACTGCTCCGGTCGAATGCCATGCTGTTTTGGTTGGGGACAGGAGTGTTAGCAGACGCCCGAAAGGCCAGCCGTCTGAACCTTCCTGCGGGGACGGGCCCTCCCGGTAACAGAGTTGTGGCAGTTCCCTGTGCGACATGGGACTTCACGCAGTAGGGAGTGCCGGTACCATCAGCGTCAAAATCTTGAAGTGTCGGCTGGCCGAATGCCATCGAACCGAAAGACAACAGTGCTCCGACCAGGCCGGTCGTGACGAGACGCATACACCTCGACTGCTGATCGCCCGCCGACTCATGACGGCCGATGAACGCCAACTTTGGTATTGCCACCCTTCCCTCCTGTCCAACAATCTGAGCCTTTCAAAGGCTCTCGAAAACTAGTAGGCGTCTACCCCGTTGAATTGGTACCACACTGTAGGAAGGTCAAATGACCGCCCGCGATTTCGAACGATGACCGCCCATCAACGGAAGCCCTCTAGGACCCAGGAGAGTTGCCCGGAATTCTGCAATGTCCCACCACGCTGACCACAGTGATGCCTGCGGTGACCGCGTTGGTCCAGGTTTTGTGTGGTGGCCCTACTTGGATTTTTATCCCAGCCAATTGCCCCAACCGTTGATCGTGCCTTCCATCCTTGTCTCTATTGCAGCGTCGCAGAACGAGAATTTCGCCTTTGCCACTGGGTAACGCTTCCAGGGCCTTTCCAAGCAGGGTTCCGAGGCGATGCAGCGACTGGCCTCCCACGTGTGTCGGCCTTGAGCGCGTAACAAAGCCGGTCGTGGGGCTCGTCAGGAGAAGATCGCCGATCTTGATTGCTCCGTGCTGATCATCGGCATTCACTCGCACTCGGCCACTCTGGGCAACCATTGTTTTGGTGTTGCTGCGGTCACCAAGTACGAGACTAGGTTGCTGTGATACGGCCCCCGCGACTGCGGTGTCTACCAGCCTGTGGCAGAAGTGCTCGAACTCAACTGTAGCGGCGGTCTATGACCGCCGACGGTCCAGAAATCAACGATGTCCGGCGGTCATAGACCGCCGCTACAGCCAGAAACAGACCTCTACCACAGGCTGCTAGGCGCAGAAGGCTCGGAGCAAGGCCGCTCCAACTGGCAAAATGGTTTTGATGATAAACACTTTGAGCTAAGAGACGAGCGGCCTTTCATGACGACAGAGTGTAGCCAGATTTCATTTGAATTTCATGCACTTTATCAAAGAAGATTGATCGCGAAATTCAACGGCAGGAGCATCACCTCCGATGCAGGATTCTGCTGTTCCGGAAGGTGGAAAGCCGGACAGGGATCATCGTGGGGTACGCTTACGATCAAATTGTATTTTGGCTGAAAGCTAGACTACCTGACGGTCACAGCACTGGCGGTGTGGATTGTCTACGGTGGCTCCGTGTGCCCTTGCTCCGTCGGGCTTGGCTCAATCTTGACTTGCTCTGGGCTGGCGCATTGGTGGTTACAGCATCGTCGTCTTGCTAGAGTTTTGCAGCTTCCGCCTCGGCCCGGCGGATCGGCGAATCGGGAATCGCTCTATGTTCGGCGATTTTAGACATTCACAGTGGTGGCTTCCTGCCAGCGATCATTGCAGCGTCAGCAGCGCCAGAATCTCACCAGTACCTTCGTCGAGCGGTTCGAGCGCCTTGCCTAGGAGCGTTCCCGGCCGATGGATCGTAACGTTACCAAGCAAAACTCCTTCCGACCTCATGGCGTGTCCGGGCGTCGGACTAGTCACTAACAGGTCGCCAGGCCGGATCGAGCCATACTGTGCATCGACTTTGATGCGCACGCGGCCGCTTTGAGCGACCATCACTTTGTTGGATCCCGCTTCACCCAGAATCATTCCAGGCTGCGCCGACACCGCGCCCACGACGGTTGTATCGTACGCTATCCCCGAAGATCGTACGTGTCCGAGGTGGTCGACATCGACGACGACTACTGTACCTGGCGCGAGCGGCTCGGAAGTTTCCACCCATTCCGCGACATCCTGGTATTTCGCTGCGATGTTACCGCTGACCATCACATCCCCAGCCACATGGAGCCGTGTAGCCGGGTTGACTGTGCCGATGCCCACATTGCCGGAAGAGTCGAGGACCATTCCCGAGAGCTGAGTAGCGTCATAATAAAAGAGGAGTTTGTTGGGGCCCTGGCCTGATCCAGCACCGGTTGAAAGGACCGACCATGGATTGGCGCCACTGGCTTGCAGTGAGAAACCTGCACCCACGTTCGTCGCGCCGATATAATACGCTTGCCGATAATTTCCTGTGCCGGCCCCCCTAACAGTAAGTGGAGCGCTCGGAGTCGTCGTACCGATACCGACGTTTCCAGAAGAGTCGAGCACCATTCCCGAGAGCTGGGTAGCGTCATAATAAAAGAGAAGTTTGTTGGGGCCCTGGCCTGCTCCTGCACCGGTTGAAAGGACCGACCATGGATTGGCGCCACTGGCTTGCAGTGAGAAACCTGCACCTACGTTCGTGGTGCCGAGATAATATGCTTGCCGATAATTTCCTGTGCCGGCCCCGCTAACAGTAAGTGGAGCGCTCGGAGTCACTGTGCCGATACCGAGATTGCCCGAAGCATCTTCAATCACACTGGAATCGCCGACATCGGCGCTCGTGACGTATTTGGCAAGATGATTGACGGTTCCTGGATTGACGACTGCAACGGTGCCGATGTCTTTCGGGACGGGCTGCAAGCCCCTCGTATCAGGTGACAGTGCGGACGAACTGGTTTTCTCACCAGGTGAATCCCTCAGCACAAACTCAGATGCCGCCTTTCCACCTAATGTATCCGCATCAGCGGCTCTCAACGCGTAGGGAACGCTGATCACCAGTTGCCTTGGCTGTTCCGCGCTTTCTGGAATTTGCGCTCGCACGCCAATCCAGCGGGGCTCATCCGACGAGAAGATCTCCAGTGGAATACCGCCTGTCGTGTAACCTAGCAGAGCGCTGTAATTGCCCTGAGTATCCAACTGCACGTTCTGCGTCTCCAGCCATAAGGGGCCTTCACCTTCCTGATTCTTGAAAATTGCGAAGGTAATACCCACAACTCCGGTTACCGGCCTTCCAAGCTGATCCTTCAAAACACCGCTAAATTTTACCAGCCGCAGTCCACTGATCTCAGTGGACTGCAGGCTGGTGAAGCTCGGAGCAGTGGTCTCGCCCACCGGTACTTGCCACCGGGCCTGCATGGTTATTGCCGACAACAGAATTACACCTGAAAGCAACGCGGAACTCTTGAAGTTCTTCACGAAATTCCTCCAATTTCCTTAACACGCCACAGTTGCTGGCTTTCTAGCAGCCTTAGAGTTTCTCGTCAAGCATGCTTTTGCGATTGCGGCCTTTCGACAGCTGAAAGACTAGCATTGGATTGAACGGATGCCGAACATTAAACCTTATCTGCAATGACCCGTTCGGGCAATTTGAGGGTGCCGGAACGGTGGAACGATTCTATGAAATCGCTGCCATTCAAGAAACTACACATGGCAAATTTCCACACAGCCACCCGCCTACACGGACCCGACGTTGGCACGGGCACGATTGTGAGAGCCATACACCTCACCGAACTTCGAGCGCTTATTGTTGCCGTCGAACATCGGGTAACAGGACGTATAGCGTATTCCTTCCTTATCGGTGCGTTCGCCTCAATCCGCTGACAGGAAAAAGAAATAATTTATCTGGACCTGGCAGGAGTTGAGGTTTAATGTCCATTTCCGCCGCGTCTTAAATACGGTCCAGGAGAGTTTGATGCCTAAACCAGGCCGCTGGGGCGCTATCCCCGCAATGACGGTTGCAGCCAGTTTGTTGGCCTTCTCCCCGGCCGGCGCTCAATCGCAGCGTCCGACTCTGGCATCCCGCCTGCCCGAACCGGCAGTTCGTCAAATCGAAGCGTTGATGGCGGAAAAAGCGCAGCGGACAACCATACAACAAAAGATCTCTTCACGTCTGCTACAGGAAGCCAGGATCCGCCGGGGTGAGCCCATCGCAAATGGTGTGACAACGATGCGAACCGGCCTGGAAGTAGTAGGACCTGATGGCTTAGTGGAAGTCGACATAAAGGCCCAGGTTTCTGCAACTGTTCTGCAACGGATCAATGACGTGGGCGGCACCGTCATTAATAGTGTGCCGTCTTACCAAGCGATTCGGGCTCGCGTCCCTCTGAATAGTGTCGAAGCGATCGCGACACTTCCTGAAGTACGCTTCATCAAACCCGCCGATCGTTCGATGACCCACGGGGCGCAGGCCGGTGGAGCGATGATGCGAGCCGCGACGGGTGACGCTATGGTTAACGCCAAGACCAATACCTCACAAGGGGACGTGGCACATCGGGCGAATTTGGCGCGAAGTTTCTACGGTGTTAACGGTGCGGGTATTGGTATCGGCGTCCTATCGGATGGCGTAAACACACTGGTATCTCGTCAGGCTACGGGCGATCTGCCGAGCGTCATGGTGCTCCCGGGCCAGGCTGGCTGGGGCGATGAAGGGACCGCGATGCTGGAGATCGTTTATGACTTGGCTCCGGGCGCCAACCTGTTTTTTGCAACGGCAAACGGCGGACAGGCACAGTTCGCCGGGAATATCCAGGCCTTGTGCAATGCAGGGGCACGCGTCATCGTCGATGACTTTTCCTATTTTGACGAAGCGGTATTTCAGGATGGTATCGTCGCTCAGGGAATCAACAGTGTAACGGCTAATGGATGTTTCCTTTTCTCGGCGGCCGGAAACGAAGGTAACTTCGACGATGGAACAGCTGGTGTTTGGGAGGGCGACTTCGTTCAGGCAGCGTCACTTCCTCCCGGTACTCTCGGCGGTACCGCCCATAACTTTGGCGGAGGAAGCAACTCGGATCTGATCACCGCTGGCGGTTTAACCTTCATCCTGCAATGGTCGGATCCACTTGGGGGTTCCGGTAACGATTACGACCTGTATCTTTTTGACTCCACAATGTCCACGATACTCGCCGCTTCGACGGACGTCCAAAACGGGACTCAGGACCCCGTTGAGTCAATCTGCTCGCTATCTTGTGGCTTCAATCATGCCGGCGACCGCCTCGTCGTCGTGAAGTACAGCGGTGCGGGGCGTTACCTGCATTTGAATACATTTCGCGGCACGTTGACTCTTGCTACAGCTGGCCAGACGGCGGGTCATGGTGCAGCGGCGAACGCCTTCGGCGTTGCTGCTGTAGATGTCGCAACGGCGGGTGGCGGGCCGTTCATCGGCGGATCGGCGAATTCTGTAGAGACTTACAGTTCCGATGGCCCGCGGCGCATCTTCTTCAATCCCAACGGCACTCCCATTACTCCCGGCAATTTCTCCTCAACGGGTGGCCAAGTGCTGCAAAAGCCGGATATCGCCGCGGCCGATCGTGTCTCAACGGCAACGCCCGGTTTTCGACCTTCCCTGGTACTTCTGCGGCGGCGCCGCATGCCGCGGCAATAGCCGCGCTGATGCTTCAGGCCAAGGGCGGACCTTCTTCGATGACTCTGACCCAACTTAGGAACGCGATCACCACAAGGGCACTGGACATCGAAGCGCCGGGAACGGACCGCGATTCGGGCGCCGGGATTTTCGATGCGCTCGGGAGCGTTGGACGAACACACCCTTCCTATACGGACGATCCGATCATCCCAAAATCGACGGTCGTCAAAGCCCGCCACATTCAGGAACTGCGCGACCGCATCGATGCGCAGCGTATACGCTGTGGCCGGTCCGCGTTCTCTTGGACGGATCCGACTGTGACGCCGGGAGCGACAGTGATTAAGGCGGTTCATGTTGCACAGATGCGAACTGCGTTGAATGAGGCATACACTGGGTGTGGCATCTCTCCTCTCCCCAGCTACACCAATTCCACACTTACCATCGTTTATGCCGTCGACATTGTGGAACTCAGAAACTTCGTGGTCGCACTGGAATAGCGGCCGAAAGCGTTACTGGGTCCCGTCTCGCAACTCCTGGATGTGCGCAGCCTTCACCGTTGTGAGCCCTGCCACGATCGTCGGATCAGTGTAGGGGATGGTTGAAAGCGCCATTATTGATCGCGCTTCATCGAGGAACGTACGAAGCTCCGAGATATGCACACGCTTGATATACATTCCCAGCAGGTCGCTGTCGGTGAATGTTGCGGCCGGAAGGGCGACGGCAGCGCGCACGTCGTTAACTGCGGTCCGAAGCTCAGTCACATCAATCGCCCTGATCAATGCGCCCACCAGCGACGTGTCCGTGAAAACGATCGTCGTCGCCGCGTCGACCTCGCTGAAGACCGAGGGCCCGCCGCTGCCAATCGCACGGATCTTATAGAAATAAGTCGTGTTTGCCGATCGACCGCTGTCAACGGCGGAGGTAGCGGCTGTACTCACTACAAGGGTGAACGCGCCGTTCAGTGAGACACGATAGACCTCATAGCTCGTCGCTCCGCTGACGGGCAACCAACTGAACACGACCTCCGACGTGTTGGTCGCCCTCGCCGAAAACATCGACGGCGCGTCGATCATTGGCGGATTCGCCGCCTCCAGTGCGTCGAAATCGACTCCGATGTCTTTACCATCCGTTCCAGCATTCCTATAAGGACTGTCCGACCGCAGGCGATAGTTTCCCCCTGCCAGATCCACGAAACGCACATCAGCGAGCGTTGCCGGGAAGAAATTATCGGGTGGATACGAGACCGGATTCCCTCCCACCAGGATGTTCTTAACAAAGGTATATCCCGGAAAGAAAGTCATCAGCGTGAGCAACGGATTTCCGTACGTGCCGGTGCCCCCGACCCCAAACACATTATGCGGAGTCAGGTTGTTCGTATAGAAGAAGCGGGTGTGCGGCGCTCCATCCGCCGCTAATATGTCCCCGGTATGGAAGGCCGTGTTGTGGTCAATGACGAGGTCCACGGTACCTCCGGGTATCGGACCTCCGAGGATCTGAAAGAGCCTCCCTGCACCGCCCCAATTAGTTGTGTTGACGTCATCGAATAGGTTGTTCTTGATGAGGATTCGCTTGGCGTTTTCGCTGGGACGGGTGTCATCCCGGCCCAGAATATTCATGGCGGACGCAACGTGGCGAACAATGTTGTTCGTAAACGTGACGTCTTCGATAACCGACCACGGCGCGGTGCCATCCTGGTTTCGCACCGTCATTAAAATGGCAAAGCCATTCTGGGCCTGCGGCCAGTTGTGCTCGAACACATTTCCATCGATAAGGACGCGGCGGGCATTTTTCAGCTCGAAGAGGTTTTTCACCTGCCACGGCGTACCCGCATAACTCGAATGTCCGATCTTCCAATGGAGCGGCTTAAAGAAGTGATTGCGGCGCACTTCGATGTCCGAGGGCACCAGATTCGGGATCTTCGGATCTGCTCCGCCGAACATGACGTTTTCCGCTGCCCCTTCCAGATAGTTGTTGACGATCTTGAACGGACCCGGGCCATTCCATGCAGCAATCGCCTGCGTATCCGCACCGAGTTGATGCGCCTCGGAAATGTACGAGTCGATGACAGCGCCCGAAGCGCAATTGAGTGCAACTCCACGCCGCAGGCCCCTGGCGGGCCATCCGTGCACGTACACGCGATCGAGAACCAGGTCGTAGGGAACGGCTGCCAGCGAGTTCTGCGCGCTGGAGCCGTCGCCGACCAGCACGAGTCCCAGGTTGTTGTTCACGGCGACGGCCATTGTGATCTCAACTCCCGTAAACCGGAACCCATGAGCTCCTGCAGCGGTCTGTATCGCGGGGCCGACGCTGTTCGTCACGATCTTCGGCAATACGGAGGCATAGGCCGGTGTGATGCGAGTGCCGGCAGGTGGCAGGCTGCTGTCAGGAGCGGCCGTGCGAATCACTATCCATCCCGTGCCAATCTTGACGGGCAGCGTAAATGTTCCAAGATACGTCGCCCCAGGCTGCAGCAGGATGGTGTCGCCAGGTTGGGCCGTATTAATGGCCCCTTGCAAGTCGCCTCCGGCCGGAACAGAAATGTTTTGGCCAGTCATGGATGGGTAGGAAGTGTCGAGAAACATCTGGGGAAGGGCTGGAAGGGTCTGAGCGTCGGCGGAAGAAGCCGCGCAAAGGGCAGCGGCGAGAATTGTTGTTAGTCTGACTAGCAATGGATAGAACTCGCACTGCCTACAGCCCGGCCAGATCATACTTAGATCTCCCTGGTCAAAGCGAACCAACCGATTTCTCCCCAAACTCGGCGCGTATTGTACGTGAAAATGACGATTTATTGGCACATGAAATGTCCATGTTTGCTCGATCTCGGAGTATTGTCGTGTTTCATCTGACATTCATGTGTTCACCCCTTTCTCTCCGCTGGGTCCCATGGCGCCGCGGCTAACAGCACGGCCATTCCCAGGAAGCCGGACGCTCACTTCGGCACATCCGGTAGGTTCCATCTTTGGGACCTTTCTTCGCGGCCCAAATTTTTGTGTGTTTTCGATCCGCCCTTACGTCTTACTTCTAATAGAGACAAAATCTTCAAATCCGAAACTGCAGCAACAAGGCCCGTCTTCCTCGCTATGACTCATGCGACAAATCTCAGGACAAAAATTCAGGAGTGGACAACTATGATTCGTTTCGCAAAGCATGTTTTAGCACCAATGACACTCATGTTAGCGCTGGCCTCGCTGGCGGAAGCGCAAGCCAATCGGACCTGGGTATCGGGCGTCGGAGACGATGTCAATCCCTGTAGCCGAACCGCGCCGTGTAAAACCTTCGCTGGTGCGATTTCAAAGACTGCAGCAGGTGGAGAGATTTCCGTTCTGGACCCCGGCGGCTATGGCGCAGTAACGATCACTAAATCGATCACCATCAGTGGCGACGGGACTCTGGCCGGCATCCTCAATGCTGGCCAAATCGGCGTAATCGTCAATGCCGGTGCCAACGATGTCGTTACGTTGCGCAATCTGTCCATCCACGGCGCCGGTACCGGGACCGACGGAGTCAAGTACATAGCTGGCCGCATGCTTGTAGTGGAACATTGCAATATCTCCGGATATCAGTCCCATGCGATTGACGTTGCCCTCACGGCTGCCGGCGGCCTGATCGTCAGGGATACAACTATGACTGGCGGCGCAACGGGAATCCTCATGACCACGACCTCTGGTACGTTAACGGGAGTGGCGCAAAACGTTTCTATCCGTAACGCGGCGAGCGGCGTGCACACTCTGGCAGGAGCTATTCACGTTTTCGACTCCGTAATTACCGGGAGTTCGAGCTACGCGATGTTCGCAGAAGGCGGGATCATCAGCCTCGAGAATTCCCTCGTCGTGCACAATAACATCGCCGTACAAGCGCAAGCCAACGCTACTATTCGCCTGTCGAACAATGACTTTTATGACAATCTCACTGCCTTTGCCTGCGGCGCAGGTACAGTAATGACCGCTGCGAATAACCGAAAACAGGGAAATAGCGGGGGAAGTGTGGCTGCCTGTCCCCCCAATGGAAGTATTACGATACAGTAGCAGAAACCCAGAAGGCTCCTTCCAAAGGGTGACAGTATCTTGGCCGGCGCGAATCGGTTCGGCGGCCAATCCGGAGCTCGGACTGGGTATCGTCGCATCCCGTTGAAGCCCGCGATCAACGGGCGATTCGCAAGCTCCGCCGGAACAGCGCCTCGTTCTTGACGCGCTGTTCCAGACGAATCAGGCCGAATGCACACAACGGAAGGATTGCAGCGTAGGCATTGGTCGTATTTCGGGAAGTTACGTACACGGGCGCCAGGGTAGCGAGAGTATAGAGAAAGGGCAGGAAGACTACTGCCTGAGGACGCTTCCAAAGAGCCAGTATTCCCCAGATCGCACCTATTGGTAAAACGAGCCAATCCATAATCCTGCCGGCCACACCCAGCAACGCGGTGACTGGGTAATTGAGGGCAAACTCGAAAGGAGATCGCGCGAACGTCTGGAGGAGATCCCTGTAACGCGGATGGTATTCATCGGCCCATGGTCCCCAATAGTTCTTTGGAAAAACGATCCCGAAGCCTCGTTTCAGCACACTCATCATGTAGTGCCTGACGGTCGCTTTGTTCTTGCCGTTTCCTGCGACCAATCTCGGACTGCCGCCATAGTTGTTGACTCTTCCACTGCGACAACTGCCTCGCCTTCCGCCGGCATTCATCGCCGCAGTAGCGCGCCATCGGATGCATTGGCCGAAAACTCCTTCCGCATCCCTTCAACAAACACTTCCGGCTTCGCGGTGGCCGCGATCGCCGTTTCCTGTCTTGCTTGTTGTGGTGAGGTTGATTCCGTTGACGTGTTGTTGGATCTTGATTGGGGCTCATGGGAGGGTTTGCTCCCGAAAAGCTCAAGTCTCGGAGGGGATGCTAGTCTTCTCCGACGCGCCTTCTTCATGCTTCGGCCGGGTTTAAGAACTCTTTACGGGGAGGACTTTATCAACTTTGCGGGCTTGGCAACATTTTCATTGCCGTCGTCTGCTGGCGACTTGACCCTCTGGCAGTGTCAGGAACTGTGTGGCTTTACGCTATCTTGTGAAGACCGCATTCAAGCGCGATGCTATCTGATGGATTGCTCACGTTGTAAAAGACAGTAAGAACCATTTCTTCGAAAACACTTCCAGACCAGTCTGGCGTTTCGTTTTCAAACTGTCGCCCAGCGGAATCATTGTATTGATACCGAAGGCGACTCGAAGGAAACGAGCGCACTTCGAATCTGCGGGACATGACTTTGGCCTGTGTTACTTCACCGTGTTTCAAAAGATACCGCTCCAGGAGACGTTGTCGAAGGAAGCGATATGCAATAAAAACGGCGGGACAAACAAGAATCACGACTGCAGTTCCTATTCGTTGCGTGATTTGTTCCCCTCCAACGGAGAAAATGATGAACACCGAACTGAGTGCTGCGAGCAGGATAGCAACTATCAACGAACTCCATAGCCAACCTTGCCAAGTGAGCACGGTGTTTCGCGGACGAGGCGGAATAGAGCTGCGATCAAGGAAAGCGAGTCGCGATGCTATGGGCGCTTGCGTTTTCGCAGAACGCAATCGCTTTAACATCAGGCCGTCCTTCAAAGCAAACAGTGCAGGGTTTAGGCCAAAAAAAGCGCCCAGAGTCACAGCGCCGACCCAGCCGGTTTGAAGGTAGGCAAAACCTGAAGCGAAAATGCCAAGAATCGCTACAGCAATAGAAGCCTGACACTGGGAACGGAGGTGTTCGGAGACGATACGAACGTTCCAGCCACACAACCCGCAGTACGCCTTTTGACCTCCGATGAACAACATTCCGCTCGACAGACGATTGGCACTACCTTGGCAGTGCGGGCACCGAGTCTTTGGCATGGAGGTGAGATATACCATAGCGCCAAGACATATGGACCGCAGGCCTCAGGCAAGTGCACTACATTGATCCGCAACGCGGACGATCGGCGCCCGCTAGCACCTTCGGCTTTCGCGTTTGTGCATCGAGGACCAGAGCACGCACGTTGGTGATATGACACGACGCTATGCGCCCGTTCTGGCGAGTTGGCTGATTGTCTGGGCCTCAGGGGCGGACTCGCTTTCGGAAAGCTCAAGTCTCGGAGGGGACGGCACGCCGCTCCGACGCGCCTTCATCAGGGCTTCGTCCGGGATTTAAGAACTCACTGCCGGGGGAAATTTATCAACTTTGCGGCGCTGGCGACATTTTCATCGCCATCATCTCCTGGCGGCCTGGTCCATTCCGGTCCGCCCAAATGGCCCATTCTTTCGCCGCCACCGACAGAATTCGGTGATACTACCCGGAGTAAAGATCGGCGTAGGTGCAAGCGTCGGCGCGCACTCGCTTGACAAGCGAGACTGCGAGCCGTGGACGATTTTCCAGAGACGTGCGATCGTGTACGGACCTGATTTCTTGTCGAACCGTTGGAATTGCACCTGTGAACCCGGCTGCGGAAAGACAATATGACGGTTAAGAGCGGTCCCCAGGATTTAGCTATCTTTGGCGGACCGCCAGCATTCCGGATCACTCCGTAGATAAGTCCATGTCTTTCGAAAGATATCCGTTCGGGAATGCGGTTCTCATAAATCATCGACGCGTAGTCAATATGCTGGAAACCCAGAACGTTGGATAAGAAGTAGTCATTGGATAGGGTCGTTTCACATTTATGAAGTGAAAAGAAAAATACAGATTCCTTCATCCGATCTTGCAGTCGACAAAAGAATTGATCCCAATCAACAAAAGCAGTGAACTTAGTGATGCGGATCCTTGTTGATTCAGGAAACTATTTCTCGAATAACCACAATCGAGCGACGGGCGGTCTATCAAATGATCGTGCGTCGCTTGAACCTTCCCATCCGGCCAAAGGTGGCGCAAGGCTACGATCAGGTTCGAACCGCGCCACGAGCTGCTGCAAACATCGGATGGTCAATGAATTCTCCCCGCCGCGCGTCATTGTGATCTCTATTGGCGATCAGCGGGGCTACTTTATCGATTGTTTTGCCGAGCACGCGTGGGGGATCTTGGATACTTTGGAAGCGCTTCGGCCACACGACTCTTGATGGACGAGGAACCGAGACATATAATTCACCTCCACCATAGAAAAGCATTCAATTGGCGGTTTGGTCATAGTCGAAGGCCGAATTGCGCGGCCAATTTCGAACCGGTTTCCCTTTGGATGCCACCTGCATGACGAAACTGTAACGGCAGGGACTTGAACGCTTTCGCGTAGGCCGAATGTCCACACGTCCCTATATCCTTTTTCATGGAACTTGCCAGGCACAGCAGATGTGCCAGATCCTCGGGGCCATCCCTTGGATCAGGGAGCGATTCGCGCTTTGGTTTGGTTTGAACTACCCGCACATCGCGACGGGAGATATCAGCACGCCTTCGCCGGAAATGGTAGTCCGATGCGAGCACTTCTTTTACCAGCGCCATCCCGCGCTGGTGATTCCAGATTACGCGTTGCAATTGATCAGGCGTGGTAACGCCATCCGTATCCCCCCGTTCGTCTGCGGCGCTCTCTGGCCCCAACAGTCCGATGGTTTGCCGGATCCGCGGCACCCCGAATACCCACAAGGCCTGTTTCCATATGGCGACCAGGTGTTGCTGAGCCTTATGGAGCAGAAAGTGGAGGAAACCACGCTGCTCGAGAGGTACTTTGCCGCAGACCTGGGAAAGATTTTTTCGCTCGACGAGCATCTGGAACACTGGCGCGCTCTGCTGGACAAGTTAGATAACGGCGCTTCCTTTGCGGTTGCCGACTGGGCCTGGGCGGTTTGGAGGCGCCGCCGGCTCTTTTGGACCATTGGTCATCCCACGCATGAGATGTTTGACTTCGTGATTCGCCGGTTGCTGTCCCTGGCGTTTGGCTCTTCCGTCCCGCCCAGCCAGATCACCGCAGCGCTGCCTGCCGCCGAAAGCGATTTTTTGATGACACCTATCCACCCCAGCGTGGCTCGAGCCTTTCAGCTTGCGTGGTTCTCGGGGAACCTCATTTACCGGCATCTGGACCGCTTCTATACTCACCGCGAATGGGCCCTTGAATACGTGCGTTATATCCTTTCTGTGCGGGCCTACTGCCAGCAGGAAAACGTCTGGCCGCCGCCCTTGAAGACCTGGCCCGGAATCTCCCCGTCGGGTCCGGTGCAGAACCTTGGCAAAGCTGAAGCAAAACACGCCTGAAATGCAAAAAAGATCTGCGCATCAGGAATCGGTTTTATGTTCGGCGATTTCTGGCCATTCACAGAGCTTCCGTTTGTCCATTTGGTGGCGTCTCTGCGTAAAATGGCGTCAGGTCTTTGTCATTGAAATAGTGACTCACGGAGGTGGTTATGAACACGAAGCCATCAGCATGGCCGCGGAAGAGGTCTGCCACCGCTCTTCGGGACGAGATTCTGGCTTTTCAGCCGTGGCTACATTCTTTCGCCGCTCCGCGGCTGAAGCGGAACGAGATGTACCGCCAGACGAACCAGACCGAAAGAACACAGAGGAAGGATCGCAGCGTAGGCATTGGTCGTATTTCGGGGAGTTACGTACACGGGCGCCAGAGTAGCGAGAGTATAGAGAAAGGGCAGGAAGACTACTGCCTGAGGACGCTTCCATAGAGCCAGTATTCCCCAGATCGCACCTATCGGTAAAACGAGCCAATCCATAATCCTGCCGGCCACACCCAGAAAAGCGGTGACCGGGTAATTGAGGGCAAACTCGAAAGGCGAGCGTGCGAATGTTTGCAAAAGATCCCTGTAATGCGGGTGGAATTCATCGGCCCATGGTCCCCAATAGTTCTTTGGAAAAACGATCCCGAAGCCTCGTTTCGGCACACTCATCATGTAGTGCCCCGGGTGATCCCGAAGATAGTTCAGGGCGGCGGAGGCTAAAACGGCATCGGATTCTTGTGAGTTGTAATTGGTTTTGCCGCTGAGACGATGATACAGAGCATAGACACTCTGGTCCGTGGATTGTATTCCATAGTCGTTTGCGAATTGACCCACGCCGGCCCAGAACATATGCGCCCAGCCGCCGCGAATAGGACGTACTTCACCAAAGTGTGACCGGTTGTAAGCGGCAAGCGGCAGCATGACGACGAGCCACCCGGTCATTACAAAGGCCGACAAACGTCGCCGGCCGTAGCACAGCAGCACTACCGCCGTGAATGGGGCAAAGAATGTGGTTGTGGACCGAATGATGCCGAGCAGGTTGTTGATGAAGCCTGCCGAGAACCCGCACACTGCGACCCGGCCACGCGTAGTGTCCAGGCCTTCCAGCAGTAACCAGGTGGGCAGCATAAGCGCCCACGTCGCCCACCCGTCATAGCCGGGGACCACAGCCAAAACTACTTGAGGCAGGAATGCCGCATAGAGAAAGGCTGCGAGCCGGGCCGTAACGAGTCCACCAAGAAGCATCCCTATTCGCCAGGCAACGGCCACCAATAAGGAATCCAGGAAGACTTGCAGGAGTTGTAGTCTGAAAAGTGATGCCCCGCCAAATGGAGAGAGCAAGACAAGAACATATCGCAAACCGACATCATCGACATAGGGCGGCTGGTCCGATTCGCCTGCCAGAATTCCGTCCGCGGCCTGCAACTGATGCCGGCTGTCCAGGGACCACACCGGGTTCGGATTGGCTATCTCCGAGTAAGCGAGGAAGGTCAATCGAACGATTGCCGCTAGAACAACGCATGTCAGCAAATTCCGATTCATCGGACCGCTGTGATCGCCTTGTCTCTGAACGCTTCGATTGTCCTCTGAAGTCCGAATTCGAGCGGCGTGCCGGCGCGAAAGCCAAAAAGCCGATCTGCCAGACTGGTGTCCAGACCGCGGCGCGGCTGGCCGTCAGGCTTGCTGGTATCCCAGATGACTTTCCCGTTGAACCCAGTCAGGCGGGAAATCATGTCGGCCAGGTCGCGGATACTGATCTCCTGACCCGAACCAAGATTGACGGGATCGCTCGCTTCGTACTTTTCCGCAGCCAGGAGGATGCCTTCGGCGGCATCGTCGACGTATAAGAATTCCCGAGTCGGATTGCCGCTTCCCCACAGGACTATCTCGTCCCGCTGCTCGCGAAGAGCTTCCACACACTTTCTGATCATCGCCGGTATGACGTGCGAAGTTTCGAGATCAAAATTGTCCGCCGGTCCGTACAGGTTTACCGGAAGCAGGTATATGGAGTTGAATCCGTATTGCTGCCGGTATGCCTGCGACTGAACCAGGAGCATCTTCTTCGCGAGGCCATATGGAGCATTTGTCTCCTCAGGATACCCATCCCAAAGATTCTCTTCTTTGAAAGGAACAGGAGTGAACTTCGGGTAGGCACAGATCGTTCCTACTGCAACAAACTTTTCGACTTCCGTCTGGCGTGCAAGCTCCATGAGCTGAGCGCCCATCATGAGGTTGTCGTAGAAGAACTTTCCAGGATTGGCGCGATTGGCGCCGATTCCGCCAACTCGCGCGGCGAGGTGAATGACAAGATCGGGTTTGGTGTCGCGGTACAACCGGACGACGTCATCGTATCGAACCAGATCATAATCGCGGCTGCGCGGTACGACGACGTTCCGTGCCCCGCGCTCGCCCAGCTTCACCATCAAACGGGAGCCCAAAAATCCGGAGCCGCCCGTCACGACAATCTTTTTTTCGGTCCACCAGCTCATGGTGCTTTGTTAACCATGTGACTCTCGTGCCTTTGTCCTTCCGCTGCCAGATCGGCATCGACCATCAAGTGCACGAGACGGCGAAATTTTACTTTAGCTGCCCAGCCCAGTTTGCGTTGGGCCTTTGAGGAGTCGCCCTGCAACAGATCCACTTCGGTGGGACGATAGTATCGGGCATCGATCTCGACGTACTTGTTCCAGTCGAGATTCAAATACCCGAAGGCTTCGTCGAGGAACTCCCGCACCGAGTGAGTTTCACCCGTCGCGACAACATAGTCATCCGGCTCCGGCTGCTGCAGCATCAGCCACATCGCCTCAACATAGTCCGGGGCGTAACCCCAATCTCGCTGTGCATCGAGATTGCCAAGAAACAGTTTGTTTTGTCTGCCCAGCTTGATGCGAGCCACAGCCCTGGTGATCTTCCTGGTCACGAATGTTTCGCCGCGCCGAGGCGATTCATGATTGAACAGGATTCCATTGCAGGCAAACAGGCCGTGGCCCTCCCGGTAGTTGACCGTCATCCAATGAGCATAGAGCTTCGCCGCGGCATACGGACTGCGGGGATAGAACGGAGTTGTTTCGTTCTGCGGGGCCGGCGCTGATCCGAACATCTCGCTGCTGGACGCATTGTAGAACTTCGTTTCGACACCTGCTTCGCGGATCGCTTCGAGTATCCGAACCGTGCCGAGTCCCGTGATGTTTCCTGCGTACTCGGGTACGTCGAAACTCACTCGCACGTGACTCTGCGCACCGAGATGATAGATTTCAGCGGGCTGGACCGTTCTAATAATCCTGTTCAGAGAACTGCCGTCGTTGAGATCTCCATGGACCAGGATCAGGCGTTGGTCCGGTTCGTGAGGATCCTGGTAAATATGGTCTATGCGGCCGGTGTTCAGCGAGCTCGAGCGCCGAATAATTCCATAGACCTGATAGTTTTTAGACAACAGAAGCTCGGCAAGATAGGATCCGTCCTGTCCAGTGATACCCGTGATGAGCGCTTTTTTCATGGCGAGCGGCAACAGCTTAACGAGAGGAGTCATGCAAGTCTAGCGGTTTGTAACGGCCCTCCTAAACAGATGAACGCGGGCTAAAGCCCGCGACTACATTTGGGAACCATCTTGTCGTCTGAATGTAGTCGCGGGCTTTAGCCCGCGTTCATCAAGCGAACGCCGTTCCAATACCTCGTCGAGAATGTAGTTGATTTGAGTGAAACGAGTCTGCCACGAATGTGGCGTTGCAATTTTGAGGCGCATCTCGATTGCCTGCCTGGATTCCGGCAAATTTGAAATTCGATAATCGCAAAACCGCAGGAACTCTTCATACGTGGATGCGATGTCCACATCGCCGGGAAACTTTCGAGCCTCCGGCATGTCTGTCGAAACCACAGGTTTCCCGGCTGCCAGATATTCGTATAGCTTGAGCGGGCTGCAATAATTTGCCAGCGGTCCCATCACATAAGGATTGAGGCAACAATCGAACGCCTGCAAATACGCTGGTATCAGCTCTTCCGGCTTTCGTCCTAACAGGTGAACGTTGCTCAAACGCTTGATAACGTCCAAACGCGCCAGCGGCGCCGTCGGTCCTACCAGAACAAATGACCAATCCGGGCGCTGCTCGGCCAGAAATCGGATCAACTTGAGATCGATCCAATACTGAATGTGTCCGATGAAACCGAGCCGCGGTCCTGGAATCCGTGCGATATCTTCAGGAATTTCCATACGCCCGAATGCAGCATCCGTAAAGAGCGCAACATCCGCTGCGTTCGGCACACAGAACGTATTGGGACAGATGCTTGCCCGATGCGGCAGCAGGTTTTCCTGCGTCACGATCGCAAAGCGTACGCGTCGCAACAGATCGTCTTCCATCTGGCCGATGACCCTGGGGCTGATGAAGCCCCGCGCAGCTCGAAATTCGTCAACGCATTCATAGACCGCATCAAATTGATTTCCAGTAATGAGAGGCGCTGAGGACGGAGTGTAAATCCAAAACAGGACATCTCGAAATTGCAGTTTGTCGATCCACCGGCGCAACAAGGCCCGGATCACAACGTGATTGGCGCGGTTGACGCGATGCGACATTTGAAACATCGGAAGCAGAACGGGCAGTGTGCCGACGAAGAGCCGGTCTGCGATTGGCCGTGGTCCCGACATAAACCGGAAGAATCTCAGAGGGTCTTTCGGCAGGACATCCAAACCCAGAAGATGAACCGGGGTCTCGATATAGAGCACACGATTCCCCGCCTCTGCAAACATCTGCATGAATCGCTGCTTCCGAGTCCACAGGCCATTCCAATCCTGCGTTGAAAGACAGACAATGTCCCGGCCTGTCATCTTTCAGTCCCGATCGAAGGCCGGATTGTGATCCCTACGCCGAATTTCGGTGTGGCTTCACACCGGGCGACTATGACACTCGCGGGCTCACGCACGCCGTAGGAAGGTGAATACCAGCCGCTCCGCAAATCGAACTCACAATTCGCGCCGTTAATCTCGAGCGATGCCGTATCCGTGGCGGTTCTCAGCAGAAAGCTGGAGCCGCTCTGTTCCGCAGTTACTTCGGGGGCCAAATGGAAAAACCATTCGAATAGATGCCGGCCCGTTCCATTAAACGAGTCTTCTATGGTCAGTACTCCGGTGCGTTTGTTCAGTTGAAAACATCGGCGGTGCCTTAAAGGCGCTTCAAGACGGAGGTAGCCTGTATGTTCCAAAGCGAGCCGATCCAGACCGGCGAAAGATGTCCATTCGTGTACGATGACGTGCGATTGGTCGGAAATCTGAAACAGGCGATCGGGATGGAACGGATTAATATCCTCGCCATCGATTCGAACCGTATTGTGCGATTCCGTGGACCTGAAGAGGTTTCGCGCCTGTGGGTCCGGAGTATATATATAAGTTCCGGGGTCAACAAGCCACGCCTGCCCGTGCGCCCAATACTCGAAGCTCAGAATGTCCGCGTGAGAGTGAGAACCGAATCCCCGCATGCCCACGCTCGCCGCTGAGACATGCACATAGCTGCTCCTGCCTCGAAGGATAAAGAATCTTCGATCGCAATATGCCGCGGAGCTGCGAACGACATGCGACTCTTCGCCGGGGATTGCTCCGATCCACCACAGCAATTCCGGATCGCCGGACTTGATTTTCAAATCCGGCCGGTTGAATTCTTCTGCAACGAGGAGTGGGATATACCGGTGGTCGGCGATCTGTCGAACAGACAGCGGATGAAGCCGCCCGTTGTCCGCGTCTCCGATCTGAGGCGCCATACCATCCGGCCGCAAATAGTCTGCGACATATTCCCCGATCTTTTGCAGGCGCTCTTCGATTGCGGGCGTCAGCACGTATCCGTTTCGCTTGAGGAGCAGGAATCCCGACAGGCACAGTTCAGCGACGAGGCGGTGGTAGAACGTGGAGTGCTCGTAATCGCCTCCATCAGCGTAGGTCTGGCTGAACAGTTCCGTTTCCATTTCATTCTTCGCGAACTCGAGGTCTTCCTTCAGTTTCAATTCCGGAAACATCACTGCTATGTAGAGGAGCCCAACTATGTTTGAAAGATAGTGGTTGCTGTTCAGGCGGGACTGCCTCCCATCGAAGTACGCGGTGTTATATTCCAGGTTCGACCTGATGAAGTTCGCGTGGACAAGCAGTGACGCGAGTAACCTGACTACAAAATCGTCACTAATAGCAGCCGAATTCCTGAAGAGGTAGAAGGCCCAGATCCAATTCACAGCGCGAATTGAGACATCCATCGTGCAAGCCCAATTCACCCCGTAATGGCATGGATTTGTGTTTATCCAGTCGGTTACTTGCCGAACGTACTCTTTCGCGTAACTTTCATTGCCTGTGATGCAATAGGCCTGGCCTAAAGGAATCAGATGTTGAAAGCGGGACAGCTCCCAGGGGACCTTGACGTCCACACCAGGTGTCTGTCCAAACTTGATGTTCTTGTGGAATGTCTGTGGATCCCAGCCCACACCGCTCTTGAAATCGGCATGCCAGGGAAGATATCCAACGGAACTATCGATTCGTTGAATGGTGCCGTCGCTGCCGATGATTTTTATCCAGCGCCGCTCCACCGAATCAAGATCGGTGGCTCCCGAGCCGAGCAGGTCAAAAATGTGCCGCATGACAAGATCCGCGGCGCCGACGATTTTTTCGGTTTCTCCGGGAAAATGGTTCAAAAGAGCTGCTGCATAGAAATCTCCATCGCGATCGATGAAAAACTTCGGTGAAGATCGAGTTTTCAAGTGCGATGAGAGTTCGGCAGAGGACGAAAATCGAGTCAGCCGCAATATCTTTCTGGGACTGACCTGGTTTGGGAAGAGCGTTTTAAACCTTTCCTGGCCAGGCGCGACAACACACTCATAGATCGTCTTCTTCGCCTGATTGAGCGATTCACGAAGATCCAGTTCGGCGATTCTCCGAATGTAATAACCGATTGCCTGCATTACGCCCTTCCCACAGCCGCGGAGCGGCGTGAGAGTTTCTGTACGATTAAACGAGTCAGCACCGGAGGTGCGAAAGACTTCAGAGATTCTTCCGCCCCTCCGGGGCTTGCGGGCGTCTTGCCCAATTCGAAAGAGAGAGATCGGGCACGGGAAAATGGATTCCCCTCCTTGAAAAGGAGGGGTGGCTGCGCCGTCAATAAAATGCCGCGAAGCCACCTTTAAAGGCGCAGACGGGGTGGTCGCTTACACACCATGTTTCAAAACGCATACTGTAACATGACTTGTGAGCGACCACCCCGGCCGTGCCAATTCGGAACGGATTTTTTTGATGGCACGGCCACCCCTCCTTTTCAAGGAGGGGAATCCATTTTCTCGTGCCCGGTTTCTCTTTCGAATTGAGCAACACGCCCTTGCGCCCAGGGCTAAATTCTATCGCCGCTGTAACTATTGAGCCGGAACTCCGGACGATCCGAAGAAACAAATACCATGTCCGCTTGCCAGAAGGCGCCGTCGCCGGGCCGAAACATCGGATCGAACACGTCGATGCAACGAAAACCTCTTGTTTCCAGGTATTGGCACATGGCTGGAAAGCGCAAGGCGCCGGGCGCAATATCGAAGTTGTAAACCTCGATAATCAGGACCGCCGTAGATTCGAGGGTTCTTGATGCCCCATCCAGGATGGGCACCTCAAAACCATGTGTGTCGAGCTTAATCAGATATGGCGGTTTCAGTTTTCTGCTCTGAACTTCCATGTCCAGGGTGGTGACGGGAACAACAATGCAATTCGTCTCAAAAGGCGCCTCCGATGCGACGCCCCCAAACGGATCGCTCGCTTCAAAGAAAAGTTTTCCTTTCCTGTCGCCGGCCGCTGCCAAAACATATTCGACATTACCGTGCTTCAGAACGAACGCATCCAGTGCCTGCTTATGAACGGGTTGAGCTTCGACACAGAGATAACGAGCCTGGGGATAAAACGGCAGCAACTCCTCCGTCCAGCAACCGTTGGAGGCTCCAACATCAATAATGGTTTCCAGGGGAATGTGGCGCGCGCTTAGACGTCTCAAGGCGGCACGGAGTGTTGGCCCGTTCAGTGGACCAATGGCCAACCCTCGCTTCATGAGAAAATAGTCGATCAGCTTCCTTCTCATTCTTCTTCGCTTCCTGCCGGATGCACCAACTCCCTAACGTGGGCCAGGATTCGACTCGTATGCGCGAGCCACGTGTAGTTCGCCATAACCTGCCGCCGGGCATTTGAACCCATCAGTTTGCATATGTCAGGACTTCCTGCCAATTTCAAAATCCCATCCACCAGTTCATCCACCGATCCCGGCGTTACCAGCAAAGCGGTTTTGCCCTCTTCCAGGATCACCGCGATCTGATCCAGACGGCTTGCGACTATTCCGCGCGCCATCGCCATATATTCGAAGAGCTTTGTCGGCGACCCGAAGAAAGGTGTTCCATCCGGGTTTGGAATGTGAGGGGCTACGCATATATCGCAGGCTCCGAGATAGCGAGGTACACCTTCCGGAGCAATCATGCCAGTCAGCGTCACCGCGTCCGAAACACGCGTCGTTCGAATAATCTCGCGGACCTGCGACGCAGTCGTGCCATCACCGATGAAAAGGAAGTGGACTCGCGCATCCCTTTCCACCACTGGACGAATCGCGCGGGCTAATATCTCGGCGCCGTGCCATCGCCCAAATGTTCCGACAAAACCAACAATAATCTTGTCTTGCAAACCCAGCTCAGTTCGCAGCTCTATGCTTTCATCGCAGACGATATCGGGATCGAACCGCGACACATCGACTCCGTTCGGGTTTACCAGTATTTTCGAAGCAGCAATCCCGCGAGCTGTGAGTGCGTCTTTCAGAGGCTGAGAAACGACGACTATCGCATCGGCAGCTTGCAAATTGCTCCGCTCGATTTCCTCTGCCCACCCCGAAAAACGCATGGGCGGGCCCCAGTTCTTGGCAATCCAGATTTCCGAACCGTTATATTCGAGCACAAACGGTATCCCACAGATGGCAGCAAGGTATGCGCCGGAGTAATTGTATTGGCTGTATCGCTGATAGATCAGCGTTGGCTCTCGCCCGGCAAATATTTTAGTGGCTTCCTTGATAAATCGCGCATTGTAAATCATTTCCTGCGCGCCCTGGATGTTTTGGACCGGGCCTGTGTACGTTATCCAACATACCGGGGTTTTCCGTTCATCGATGAGCTGCAGACGATCACTCGTCACGAAAAAGATTGGAACGCCTAAATCCCGAAACGAATTCGCGACCCCGGCAATGTGAGTTACCGAACCTCCCGACTTGACGCCAAGCCACGAATCCGTTCGCAGATACGCTATGGAAAGACGGCCGGGATATCGGCCCGGGGACTTTCCGGCAATCTGCCGAAGATCCTTCTTGACCCGGCGAAGAAGGAATGGAACGCGGCAAAGCTCCGTTGCAATCCGTGGGATTTCCTTCAAGAGCAATTGGGAAAGGGATGGAGTCCGTGTTTTTCCCGCCGTATCCAGTACGAGGCTCTGCCGCCCGATCCACCATAGAATTCCCAGCCAGATCGCCAGTTGCGGTGTGACGTCCAGGTCGTAGGTATAAAGCACGGCACGCTGATAGGTCCGAAAGCCGCGGATATATTTCCGGATGTTGGCCGCAAGGTCTTCGGTTGTGATTGTTGTGAACTGTTCTGTGGGAAATTCCAGGGAGATTCGGGCCTCGCCGGATGCTCGATGTGCTACCGAAACAATAAGGAGGTTATCCGCCGCATGCTTCATGCAACTTTCTTTTGCTCAATCCAGGCTTCGTGCCAGAGGGCGAAATTAAAGAGATACCAGGGGAGTGCGCTGCCCGGGCGTGTCAGGAGTCGCTGGACTCCTTCCGGGCTCAGATACGGCTGGGACTGCGCAAACGAAGTGAGCTTTTTTCGAACCTGGTTACCGAGCTCGAGTTGAAACCATTCGACTACGGGCACGCCGAATCCCTGTTTCGGGCGATGTATGATTTCGTCCGGAACGAGTCCCGTCACGGATTTCTTGAGAAGGTACTTTGGAGCCAGGCCGGGAACTTTATCGCTTTGAGGTATCGACATGACGTACTCAACGAGCTTGTGGTCCAGAAACGGAACACGCGCCTCGACTGAAGTGGCCATTGTCATCTTATCGATACGCATCAGCAGCAGCTCCGGCAGGCGGAGCTTGAGATCCATAAACGTCATCCAGGTCAGCGGATCGCGGTGGTTTTCCGCCTGCAGGAACTCGTCGAAATAGCCCCGGATGACTCCGGCTGAACTTATTCCGTTCACCTTCGCCTGCATCGCAGGATGTAGCAGAAATCGCTTTCCCGTTTCGAAGAAAGCTTCAGCACCGCCCCAGAACACCGGTTCGTCATTGGACGCTCGCCGAATATACTCGAGCCTGCCGGAAGAAGGATCTTCCAGCTGCCGTGCGAAGAAGGAAGCGAGTTTTCTCAAGGGCTGCGGAATAGCAGAGTACAGGCGGCGCCAGCGTTCGAGTCCAAGAACATAGGACCAGTGAGGATATCCGCAGAATAGCTCATCACTGCCTTCGCCCACCTGACATACAGTGACTCCGTGCTCCTTCGCGAGCTTCGCAACATAGTAGACCGGAATGCAAACGGGGTCCGCTATGGGTTCATCCTGGTGATGAATAAGCTGCGGCAGAAAATCCAGCAGATCGTTCATTCCTATTTCGATCTCATGGTGGTTTGTCTTGAATGCGGACGCGACAATTCGCGCGTACCGGAACTCGTTGTACTCCGGCTCGTTCTCGAAGGCGATCGAGAAAGTCTCGACAGGCCGGTCCATCATTTCGGCCATTAGCGCTACATTCGTCGAAGAATCGATGCCCCCAGAGAGAAACACCCCGAAAGGCACGTCGCTGATCATGCGGTATCGGATGGAGTCCCTCAGGAGACTCCGAATGGCTTCAATGTGATCGCTCTCTTTCAGTTTCAGCGGCGGCAACGACAGAGGACTCCACCATTGCTCGATCTGCACGTCCCCCGAAGCATTCACTGTCATCGAGTGGGCCGCGGGAAGTTTGAATATGCCGTCAAACAGAGTTTGTGGCGCAGGCGTGGTCAAGAAGGATAAGTAATGATAGAACGCCTCGGGGTTGACGTTCCGCCCGATCCTGTCTGATGCCAATAATGCCTTGATTTCCGACGCGAAACCGAAAGTGCCTCCCCGGTTGAAGTAATAAAGCGGTTTTACACCGATGCGGTCCCGCGCAAGGAAGAGCGTCCGCTGCTGGGTGTCGAAGATGGCAAATGCAAACATACCGCGTAGCAGGCGAAGCATTTGCTTGCCGTGTTGCTTGTACAGATAGAGGAGGACCTCGGTATCTGAGCGGGACCGGAAGACTGTGCCTTCGCGCTCCAGGTCGCGCCGAAGTTCAGCAAAGTTGTAGATTTCGCCGTTAAAGACGATCCAGAACCGGCCGTCGCTATCGCTCATCGGCTGCCGGCCGGCTGGAGATAGATCGATAATGGAGAGCCGCCGATGACCAAGGCCTAACGCGCGATCGGGACTGATGTAGATTCCTTCATCGTCCGGTCCCCGGTGCGTCATGGAGTCACGCATGGACAGCAGCGTGTCTTTCGAAACTTCCGCAGCGGTGCTGTGGTTAAAGAGGCCTACGATCCCGCACATGGGCTGTTTCGTACGAGCTCGTCAACAATAAACGAGATGTTGGTCGCCTCCTCGATCTCCTCCAGGGTCATCGGGAGTAGGGCTTTTCCACCAAGGTAGTCCGCGATGGCCTGGAGTTCCTCCAAGTGCCCTTTTTGCTGCCGCTGTAGCGGCGGTCTACGACCGCCGGAGCCGCCGGAACATCCATAAAACTTCAGTTGTCGATAGTCGTCCAGCACCAGGCTCTTGCCGTCGAAGAAAACTTCCATGGCTTCCTTGGGTAGTTCTGGAGAGCCCAGAGACGTGTAAGTAAGCGTACACAGGGAGCCGTCTGAATAACGCAGGCTCGCGACAAAGTTGTCCGTTACCGGTATATGCCCCGCGCCGGGGCGCAGCGGCAGCGCGGTGACTTCTTCGGGGGAGCGGCCGACCACATAGTTAAAGAGATCGAAAATATGACACGCCTCTCCGATGATTCTCCCTCCGCCTTCGGGACCCTGAACCCAGGAGTCTGGTGGGATATGCCCGGCGTTCATTCTGTATGCGATCATTAGAGGACCTGACCTTCGGTCTATAATCGCCTTCGCTTCGCGAACCAGAGGCGAGAACCTTCGATTGAAGCCGATCACCAGCATGGTGCCGGACGTCCGGAACGCCTTCAAAAGCTTCCCTAATTCCGATTTCGTCATTGCCGCCGGTTTCTCGAGCAAAACGGCCTTTCCGTGCGCTGCTGCCCGAATTGCCAGTTGTGCGTGCAGATCATGGCGGCTCGAAATCAGAATCAAGTCGAGCTTCGGATCCTGGAATAATTCGTCGGCCGAACTCGATGCGTATGCGGCGCCGTATTGTTGCGCAACGTTCACGGCATTCGCACCGGTCTTTGAGGCTACCGCCAATATCGAAAACCTTTGCTCTAATTTTTTCAGGTTTGGTAGATGCACGGCCCGGGCAAAGCTCCCCGGCCCGACAAGGCCGGTGCGCACGACTCCGTTGGCCAGCGCGGGTTTGGTCTCGAGAACAACACGAGTATCGATCGAGTCCAGGGCATCGGTCTCTGGATTAGAAAGCAAAACGGCGATCTGCTTGTTGAGGCGTAAGTCGGAATAAGCCTCCGTGGCTTGTGAGAGCGCCCATACCTTTCCAACCAAATCTCTGAATTTGACTTTGCCCTCAGCAACAAGCTGGAGGTATTCGGACATGTTGCGGTTCTCAGTCCAGCGGACGTAGGCGTACGGATAATCGTGGCCGCGTTCTTCATACTCGGGATCGTAACGCCCGGGCCCGTACGAGCATGAAATCAGAAGGTCTGCTTCTTTTTCATAGAACGGACTACGGTCGACCTGAAGAGGCACTGAACCGACGACGATAACCCTGCCCTTCTTGCGAACCATTTTCATGGCCTGCTGAAGGATATCGGTGGATTGGGAAGAAGCGGTGATGATAACGGCATCGACACCATTTCCTTCGGTGACGTTCAAAGCGGCGTCAACGTCATGCATCATGCCGAAGGACATCGCGAGAGCGACTCGCTCCGGTTCGATATCTGTTCCGATCACTCTGCATCCGGCTGCTTTCAAAAGTTGAACAGTGATCTGCCCGACCAGCCCCAAACCGATGACCGCGACGGTTTCGCCGAGGCGGACGTCGGCCCGCCGAACACCCTGGAGCGCAATGGCGCCGATTGTTCCCGAAGCTGCAGACTCGAGGTCGCAGTTTTCCGGGACGCGCACGGCCAGATTGTGCGGAACCGCGACGATTTCCGCATGGTTTGCTTGATTTGCTCCGGCGCACGCAACCCGATCGCCTGGCGCGAAACCCTTCGTATGCCGGCCGCACGCGAAGACGATACCTGAACACGAATATCCGGTTGGGTAACCGGATTCGAGTGCACTCGTCACCGTTGCCACTGTCTGGCGAAGGCCCTCATCCCTGATCATTTGCAGGCCTCGGACGATCTTCAGAGGGTTCTCATAGACTTGTCTTAAGAGAGACTTGCGGCCCGCGGCCAGTCCTTCTGTTTCGGTGCCGGTGCTGATTAACGAAAATGCGACTTTAACGAGGATGTTGTTGTCTGCGAGCTGGGGTGCAGGTACGTCGACAACCACAGGCGAACCGCGTCGGATAAGAACTTGCTTCACAGAGTTTCACCCTTCAAGGGCGCATTATCTGTGCCGAAGGCTCTTAAGTCAACGCGCCGGTGCTATAGTTACCAGTTTGTCTATGCTTCAAACCCGCCGCAGAACAACTCTCTCGATTGCCTTATGCTCATGCGCAGTTCTGCTGACCGAAATCACGTTGACCCGAATTTTTTCCGTCACATTGATGTATCACTACGCCTTCCTGGTGCTGTCCATCACGCTGTTTGGGTTGGGATCCGGCGGAATTTTCCATTTTGTGTCTGACAGTCTGCGGAAGAGACCTGAATCGGCGGCATGGTTAGCGTTGGCAGCGGGCGCGTCGTTGCCGTTCTGCCTTGGTTTGATACTCCGTCTGCCGTTCTCGCCCCAGGTGTTCTCGCTGCCGAATGTTGCTGTGTTGTTGTTGATCGTGATACTGGCCGGGATTCCTTTCTTCTTTGCGGGCCTGTTTATCTCGCTGCTGTACATCCTGAATCGGGACAGTATTTCTCGTCTTTATGCGTTTGACCTTATCGGCGCAGCCTTCGGTTGCCTTGTTGCTGTGTCTTTAATCGGCGTGCTTGGCGCGCCGTTGACCCCGGTGGTGGCGGGCTTTTTGCTGGCATTGAGCGCGCTCCTGGTTCCAGCCGGTCAGAAGCTGGAGTTTCGCGTGGGCTTTGTTGTTGTTCTCGTGATGCTTGGGTTTTTGTCGGGAACGGGCTGGTTGCAATTGAAGTTTGTGAAGGGTGGCATCGAAGACAATCTGGAATTCGAAAAATGGAATGCGTTTTCCCGCGTTGCGGTTTCTCGTTTCGGAGAGCACCGGCTGATTCATATCGACGCCGACGCCGCCACCGAAGTACTCAGCAACACGGCGCGTCAAAGCGGCCTGGAGAATTTCGCCGGCATAACCAGATTGGCTTACCTGATTCGAAAGAATTCCAAAGCACTTGTCATCGGTCCCGGAGGGGGCCGCGAAGTGGGCGCAGCGCTTGCTGCCGGAAGCACGGTGACAGGCGTCGAGATCAATCCGATCATCGTTAACGATTTAATGCGTGGGAAATACGCCGCCTTTTCCGGAAATCTCTATAGCTCTCCGGGCGTTCAAATCGTCACCGCCGATGCGCGAAGTTTTCTGGAAAGAACGACGGACCAGTACGACGTCATTCAACAGAACGCCGTGGACACATGGGCCGCAGCATCGGGCGGAGGTTTTACCCTCAGCGAAAGTTATCTGTATACGGTGGAAGCTTTCGAAACCTATTTCAGGCGCTTGAAGGACGACGGAATTCTCACGGTTGGACGCTGGGTTTTCCAGCAACCGCAGCAAATGATAAGGGTCATTGCGGTCGCTTTGGAAGCAATGGAGCGGCAGTATCCAGGCGATTATCGGCGCAGGTTCTTTCTGGTAAGCGACTCGTCCTATGAGCAGGGTGGAGGGATTCCCGGTGTGGTCATCATCAAGAAGGAGCCCCTTACGGACTCGGAACTCGAGACCCTGCGGCAAGCTGCGTCTGCCGGCCACTACAACGTGCTTTACGATCCGGCCCTGACGGTCTCGAACCCTTACGTGGACCTGATTAATTCCAAAGATCGATCCGCGTTTTTCGATAAATATCCGCTCAATATCCGTCCGCCGTCGGACAATAAGCCGTTTTTCTTCTTCACTCTCAAATGGAGAGATGTCCTATCCGTCTGGAACACTCCGGCGGAAAGCCGTAAAAATAATGCCGGCCTGTTCCTGCTGGCCGCCGCATGCGCAATCATGCTCGTCCTGACACTGGCGACTTTTGTTCTTCCGATGCTGACAAGATCCGGGGCCGGAATCGGCGCGTCCGCAGGATGTTACTTTCTCTGCATTGGACTGGCTTTCATGATGGTGGAGACCGTCATGGTTCAGAGAGCCACTCTGTTTCTTGGTCATCCAACGTACTCATTTCCGACAGTCCTGTGCGCTCTCCTTGTCGGAGCAGGTGCGGGCAGCTGGCTCACGCGAAAAGTAGAGGTCTCACGGCTCAGCTCGCAATTGAGCCATTCGTTCATCGGTTTGATCATCGTGATGACGGTGCTGCAGCTCGTATTGCCTGTCTGGCTGACAGCAGGTTTTCAATTTCCGCTCTGGATCCGGATTGGCTGGCTTTCGCTTCCTCTATTCATTCTGGGTTTGATGCTCGGACGAGTTTTTCCTCTCGGTTTGAGAAGGCTGACTGAAAGTGAGGTTCCCTGGGCGTGGGCTTTGAACGGATCGGCTTCCGTGCTCGGGTCCATTCTGGCAGTGCTGCTGGCGATGCAAGCGGGTTTCTCAATGGTGCTGTGGATCGCGATTGGTCTCTACGCGCTGGCCGGAGCCTCGGTCCGGATAAAGAACGCGGGCTAAAGCCCGCGACCACATTTGGAAACACCACCCGGTAATTCTGGGGACAGACTCCGAATTCACCCAATTACGATTCAACGACCGCTAGACCGTAATTGGATAAATTCGGAGTCTGTCCCCAGAATTACCCAATATTTAGACTACGCCCGGACGATCTTCTCCCGCCCGCGCTTCACCGCTCGTGTGGCGTTCCTGGTGTCGATCACCTGCAAGGCGTGATCGACAATCCACTGATAATCGAAACTGCTGTGGTCCGTGGTGATCAATGCAAGATCGTGGGCTTTTAGAGAGTCTTCCGTCAGCTGAATCGAAGACATGTTGGAGAAGTCGTAGGCGCGCATCTTGTGAAGGCGGGGAATGTAAGGATCGCTGTAAGAAAGGTTGGCGCCTCTCTCCTGGAGAATCTCCATGATCTCCAGAGCGGGCGACTCGCGTACGTCGTCCACATCCTTCTTATAAGCCACGCCGAGGATCAATATTTTTGAGTCGCGTATGGATTTGGCCCGGTCGTTCAAGGCCATCCCGATGCGCTCGACGACGTAATGCGGCATGGAGGTGTTGATTTCCCCCGCGAGCTGGATGAAGCGGGTGGAAAAGTCATATTCCTTCGCTTTCCAGGACAGGTAAAACGGATCGATCGGGATACAGTGGCCACCCAGTCCCGGTCCAGGGTAGAACGGCGTATAACCGAACGGTTTCGTGCTGGCCGCATCAATGACTTCCCAGACATCGATGCCCATCCGCTGCGTCAGCAGCTTCAGCTCATTCACGAGCGCGATGTTGACACCTCGATAAATGTTTTCGAGCAGTTTTACCAATTCCGCGGCTCTTGTGGAGGAGACCGGAATCACTCGATCGATCACCTGGCTGTAGAGCGTCTTTCCGACCTCGAGACAGTCGGCCGTGATCCCACCCACGACTTTGGGAATTGTGCGCGTCGAGAACTTCGGGTTCCCGGGATCCTCGCGCTCCGGTGAAAAGACCAGGAAATAGTCCTTGCCCGCCACCAGGCCGGTACCCCGGAATCGTTCGAGAAGGAGTTCTTCGGTTGTCCCCGGATAGGTCGTGCTCTCCAGGGAAATCAATTGCCCCTTCCGCAACGTCTTGAGTACCGCATCTGCCGTCTTTTCAATGTATTGAAGGTCAGGATCTTTCTTGGCGGTCAGCGGCGTAGGAACGCAGATGATGATGCAATCCGCCTCGGCCAGGCGGTTGAAGTCTGTGGTGGCCTCGAACTGCTTTTCTTTGATCAGGCCCTGGAGCCGTGCTGCCGGGATGTGGCGAATGTAAGACTCGCCGGCATTGAGTTTGCTGACTTTCACTGGGTCGACATCGAAGCCCAGAATAGAAAAATGTTCCTCCCCGAAACGCAAAACCAGGGGCAAACCGACATAGCCAAGGCCCACTACGCCAATACGTGCCTTCCGTTTCTGGATCCGCTCGATGAGCTCATCTTTCACCATATTCACCCTTACCTTTTCGAAGTTGCCAAGGTCTAAAGCGTATGTTGTTTGAAGGCCTTAAATCAATGCCTGCTGTATAATGGTGCAACTATGCCCGCAAAAAAATTTGTCTATCTGATTCTGGTCCTTTTAATTGCGTCTCTTACCGGCTTCGCGCAGAAGCCCGCGGCCGGGCTGCGGCAGGAACAGCCTCCTATCCCGCCTGAGGAAATCATTCGTAAACTCGCCGAGAAAGAAAAGCTATTCAGGATTGCGCGCGGGAACTACACCTATCGGCAGGACGTCAAGGTGCAGGAGCTGAACGCGAACGATCGCGTGCTCGGTGAATATCGCATGGTCAGCGATATCGTATTCGATCCCTCAGGCAAGCGGACGGAGCGCATCGTTTACGCCCCTGCCGACACCCTGAAAGGCTTTTCGCTGTCGCCTGAGGACATTCAGGACCTTCGTGAGATCCAGCCCTTCGTTCTTACCAGCGACGACATCGTGAAATACAAACTCAACTATCTCGGCAAAGAACTGATCGACGAGATCGATTGTTTCGCTTTCGATGTCGAGCCGAAGGTGCTCGAGAAGGGTCAACGGTATTTCCAGGGCCGGATCTGGGTAGACGACAAAGACCTCCAGATCGTGAAAACGTACGGAAAGGCCGTGCCGGATGTTCGGAAGGGAGACAATGAAAACCTCTTTCCCCGATTCGAAACTTACCGCGAGCAGATCGACCAATACTGGTTCCCCACTTACACCAGGGCCAATGACACACTACAGTTTTCCTCCGGCGCAAAGCGTATGCGGATGATCGTCAAGTACGAGAACTACAAGAAGTTCGAAGCCGATGTGAAGCTCACTTTCGGCGACGCCGTCGATGGAGGCGCGTTGGACAAGGCTCCAACCACCGACAAGAAGGCTCCAGCCCTTGATCCCAAGCTGAACGAATCGAAAAAGAAGAAATAAGTAACTGAATAAGTAACCACAAAGACACAAAGGCACAGATTTTCTGTGCCTTTGTGTCTTTGTGGTTACTCACTCACGTGCCGGTAGTGTAGCCTTTTCATATGGTCACTCTTTCAGTGGTCATACCGGTTTTCAATGAGGAGAGTACCATCGGGGCTGTCATTCGCCGGGTCCTGAGCGAGGTTCCGTATGACCTGGAACTGATCGTTGTGGATGATGGTTCCACGGACGGAACTGCTCAGATCGTGGATGCGTTTGCCTCCAAGGACTCGCGCATTCAAGTCATTCATCAGCGCAATGCGGGGAAGGCGGCCGCGCTCAAGCGCGGTTTTGGACTCAGCCGCGGTGAGGTCGTTATCATCCAGGACGGCGATCTCGAATACGATCCTGCCGAAATTTCCCACGTCGTCGAACCCATCCTGCAAGGCCATGCCGACGTCACCTATGGTTCCCGATTCATGGTGCGCCGCGCGGCACGCGTCCTGTACTTCTATCACTACCTCGCGAATCGATTTTTGACGGTGCTTTCAAACATTCTGACGAACCTGAACATGACGGACATCGAAACCGGATACAAGGCGTTTCGCGGCGAGATTATCCGGAACCTGATCATCGTGTCGAAGGGGTTTGGCATCGAGATCGAGATCACGGCGAAAGTGGCAAAGCTCGATGCCGTCATCTACGAAGTACCCATCAGCTACTACGGAAGAACGTACGAAGAGGGCAAGAAAATCGGTTTCTGGGACGGTGTCTTTGCGCTCTGGTATATCCTCCGATTCAATTTGTTTTGCGGCCTGAACCAATCGTTTCGCGTGATTCCCAAAACGCATGCCATCGCCCACGACTTCTCCAAACGATCCGCACACTAGCGCGAATTACGCGGGCCGGGAACTCGAATCCATGGCCTTCGCGGTGAACTACCATCGCTGGATTCTGGAGCGGCTCACACCCTTTCTCGGAAAACGCATCATCGAAGTGGGAGCCGGCGTCGGCTCTTTTTCCCGGCTGCTTCTGGAAACACGGCCCGAATTGCTCATGGCGCTGGAGCCATCCCCGAACATGTATGCCGCTCTCGTTCAGAGTCTCGCGGCGGAGGACAAAGAAGGAGTTTCACAGGCACACGGATGCACCCTGGCAAAAGCGAAGTTTTTGGCCCAACCGGACTCGATCGTCTACATTAACGTCCTAGAACATATCAAGGATGATGAGGCGGAACTCCGCACGGCCCACTCGATGCTTGTTTCCGGCGGCCGCGTGCTCATCTTTGTTCCGGCCAATCCGTGGCTCATGGGAAGCATGGACCGGCAGCTTGGACACTTCAGACGCTACACCAGGCAGGAACTGATTGCGAAATGCCGCTCGGCGGGGTTTATCATCCGTCTTGCGTCGTACTTTGATGTGGCCGGCATCCTGCCGTGGTGGGCAATGTACTGCGTTTTAAAGTCGAGCCGGATGGACCCCGCAGCCGTACGGCTGTATGACCGTTGGGTCGTTCCGATCGCTCGTGTGCTCGAAAACGCTGTCCGCCCCCCACTGGGCAAGAACATCGTTCTGGTTGCGGAGAAGTGAATGTTGATCCCAAATGTAATCGCGGGCTTTAGCCCGTGTTTGTTATGAAAGGCAAGCGAGTTCTCATTACGGGAGCCGGCGGCTTTATTGGAAGCCACTTGACCGAGAAACTCGTCGAACTCGGTGCGCGCACGCGGGCCCTGGTGCACTATCGATCAAATGGGTCGTGGGGATGGCTCGATCATTCTTCTCGAAAGTCGAACGTCGAGGTGATTGCCGGTGACATTCGCGATCGGGATTGCGTCCTCAAAGCCGTGCGTGAAGTCGACGTGGTTTTTCATCTGGCGGCTCTGATCGGAATTCCTTACTCCTATGACGCGCCTGCTTCCTATATCGAGACCAACATCCACGGGACCCTGAATGTGCTTCAGGCAGCCCGGGAATTGAATGTCGAACGTGTCGTGCATACTTCGACCAGTGAGGTTTACGGCACGGCCATGCGGGTTCCCATTGACGAACAACATCCGCTCCAGGGACAGTCTCCGTATTCGGCGAGCAAGATTGGAGCGGACAAACTGGCCGAGTCTTTTTTCCTTTCATTCAAGTTGCCGGTCGTCACTATCCGGCCATTCAATGCCTTCGGTCCTCGTCAGTCCGCGCGAGCGGTGATTCCGACAATCATTTCGCAGTGCCTCCAGAGTGATGCCGTAAGTCTCGGCAGCCTCCATCCGACCCGGGACTTCAACTATGTTGGAAATACGGTGGATGGATTCATTCGATGTGCGGAATCAAAGGGGGCCGTTGGTCAGACCATCAACATTGGATCGGGAGCCGAGGTCAGCATCGGGGACATCGCCAAAAAAGTGGCGCAGATTATCGGAAAGCCGGTTGAAATCCGGCACGAGCAGGAGCGGGTCCGGCCGGAGAATAGCGAGGTCGAAAGATTGATTGCGGACAATTCGAAAGCGAAGTCGCTTCTTGGTTGGAAACCGGCGGTCTCCCTGGACGAGGGTTTGCAGCGAACGATCGATTGGATTCAGGAACATCTGGATGAATATCGCCCGGGCACGTATTCCGTTTGACCGGTGGTGACTCAATTCAAAAAAATATGTCCTGGGATTAACGCGGGCTAAAGCCCGCGACTACATTTGGGATCAACGTTCGGTCTGAATGTAGTCGCGGGCTTTAGCCCGCGTTTGACCGGCCAATTGTACGTCCCCATGAACCTCTGCTAAACTGAAGCCGAATCAGGACAAAACCAAGGAGTAGTCTATGTCTGGCCATTCCAAGTGGCATAGTATCAAACACAAAAAGGGTGCCCTCGATGCCAAACGTGGCCGCATGTTCACGAAGCTCATCAAGGAAATCACGATAGCGGCTCGTATCGGTGGCGGGGATCAGGAGGGCAATCCGCGGCTGCGCAAGGCCGTGCTGGACGCCAAGGGCGTCAACATGCCGGCGGACAACATCAAGCGGGCCATCCAGAAGGGTACTGGTGAGCTCGAAGGCGGCCAGCTCGAAGAGATCATGTATGAGGGTTACGGTCCGGGCGGCGTGGCCATGCTTGTGGAAGTCGTTACGGACAACCGCAACCGAACGGTCAGCGAAATCCGGCATGTCTTTTCGAAAAACGGCGGGAACATGGGTGAATCGGGTTCCGTCGCCTGGATGTTCCATAAGAAAGGCTATATCGGTATCGAAAAGGCGAAGGCTGACGAAGAAACCTTGATGACACTGGCTATCGATGCCGGCGCCGACGATTTTCAGAGTGACGAATCGAGCTACGAGATTTATACATCGCCGGACGCATTCGAAGCCGTATTGAAAGCCGTGAAAGGCAAAGGCATCGAAACGATGGCCGCCGAGGTTTCGATGATTCCCCAGACTTACGTGAAGCTCGAGGGGAAGAATGCCCAGCAAGCGGTAAAGCTCATGGAAGCTCTTGACGACCACGACGACGTACAGCACGTTTATGCGAATTTCGATATCGCAGAGTCCGAGCTGGCCGAAGCGGTTTCCTGACTTTCATGCGGATCCTCGGCGTCGATTGCGGATCCCGAATCACAGGTTACGGCGTCATTGATACCGATGGCGCGGAATGTTGCCTTGTCCACTGCGGCGCCATCCGGCCGAGGCCATCCGATTCCTTCGTTCTTCGCTTGAAACTGATTCATAACAACATTGTCAAAGTCATTCGCGAGCTGCAGCCCGACGTTGCGGCTTTCGAGAGTCTCTTCTATGCCAGCAATGTGCAAAGTGCCCTGAAACTGGGGCACGTGCGAGGCGTTTCAATGTTTGCCGCGGCCGACGAAAATCTTCCTGTCTTCGAATACTCTCCTCTGGAAGTGAAGAGCGCCGTTACAGGCTACGGCCGCGCAGAAAAACTACAGGTACAGCAGATGGTTCGAGTTCTGCTCCGTCTCGAAGCGGCGCCGGAACCCTACGATGTGTCCGACGCCCTGGCCGTCGCCATCTGTCACGCTCATACAAACCGATTCAAGCAATCTGTCGCAGCACACATATGATTTCATTCGCAATCCTCGTTTCATTTCTGACATTGGCCGACTTTTCGAGCTTTAGCTACTGCCGCGAGAATTCCCGCGGGCCGTACGAGCTCCAGTGCGTCCAACTCGATTCCAACGCAAAAGGGGAAGTAAAGTTCAAGCGCCGGGAAGCCGAAACAGTGAATGTGCTGATCCAGCTTTCTCAGGCGGCCCAGGATCGATTTCTCGCCGTGCTGGCAGCAACCAATTATCTGGACCAGGCGGACACATACGAGTCCAATCGGAAGGTTGCCGATCTTGGCCGCAAGCGCTTGACGCTCGAGATGCCGTCCGGGAAGCGCGAAGCCTCGTTCAATTTCTCGGACCGCAGGGAAGTGATGGAACTGGCTGCTTTCTTTGAAAACCTGATCAATCAGGAGACGATCGGCTTCGATGTGGACAATGCCATCCAGTTCGACCGGCTGAGCATCCCAAAGCGCCTGGACCAGATCGAAAACGAACTTCGAGCGAACCGCATAGCTGATCCCCTTCGTCTCATACCCTTGCTCGACAAGATCGAGGCGGACCAGCGGGTCGTGAATTATGCCCGGACACGGGCGGGTAAGATCAAGAAAGATATTCAGACGCGAAAGTAGCGTTCGAATGGAGATTGTTATGATGGTTCCAAGGACACTCGGATTTCTTTTGCTGTTCGCCGCGACCGCGAACGCACAGTCGATTGCACGGCTGACCGGTCGAATAGGAACAGTCGAGGTCCAGCGGGGCGGCGTCTGGATTCAGGCCGGCCTGGGAGAAGCAATCGATTCGGGCGAACGGCTTCGTACCGCTGGTGCATCGTCCGCATCGATGGAACTCGGCACCGGAAAGGTCATTACGCTGGCCGAGGGCAGTGAAGTCGAGATTGGTCAGTCGAACGGCACATCCGCCGTTCGGCTCGAAACCGGGAGAATCAGGGTGATGTCCGCCGATGACATTCAGGTGTCCGCAAAAGACACGACATTGCGGGTCGCCGAGAAACCGCTCGATATGGAACTGGGCTATCAGGCCGACCGGTTGAACCTGACCGTCATCGCGGGCGCGGTGAGCAGCGGCGCGATCGTCATCCGTGGAATTGAGAATTCGAACAAGCGGACCTACGTCTCCGATTCGAGGCGCGCGGGTTCTTCTGCAGGTTATTCAAGTGCTCCGGCGGGCCAAAACTCGTTTTACATCTATCCATACGTTTGTGGCAATACCGGCGTCACGCCCGCGCCAAGGTAATCAGAAAACCACCATTCCCGCATATCCGACCACGCGATCGAAATCCAGCGACACGTCGCCGGAGGTCGCATACTTCACCAACTCCGCCTTCGACGCGCCCAGCATCCTCGCAGCAACCAGCATCGCCACTGTCGGACCATAACCGCACATCGAGATGTTCTCACTCCGCACCACGTCGTAGAGCCCGCGTGGATCCATCGCCAGGACCTGATCGATCGCCTTGTGATCCTTCACGCGGGTGACGGCATCGGACTCATAGTGATTCATGTCACTGGAGGCGATGATCAGGGCCGTCCGATCGATCTTCTGGAGGACCTCGCCGATAGCGCGGCCAAGCTCTTCAAGGCGCTGCCAGTTTGCCGTCCCTACGGTGATCGGGGCAAAAGTCGCGGAGGCTCCAGCGACGTGCTGTATGAACGGCAAATGCACTTCGAGCGCATGTTCATATCGATGCGCCTCGGCATCGTCCTCGAGATGAGAATCGGCGGCCATCAGGCTTTCGCACAGTTCCTGGTCGATCTGCATGTCGCCCAGCGGCGTTTGCCATGCGCCGGAGCGCATGATGGAAAGCGGAGTCCCAAGGCCCGTGTGATTTGGGCAAAGAATTACATTGCGGGAAGGAACCTGGATGCGGGAATAAACGGCGCCGGCGACATGTCCGGAATACATATAGCCGGCGTGAGGAGCGACAATTCCGATGACCTGTGTGCGCGGATCGTCAGGCTGAACATAGCTCTGGATCGCTTTTAGCAGATCATCGGGCTTCGCTGGATAGAAACGTCCTGCAACAGCCGGCTCACGGATCATAACAAGTTGGTAAAAATAGAGTCGTAGCCGCGAATTACGCCAATTACGCGAACCGCGCATCAATGGTTTTTAATGCGCGGTTCGCGTAATTGGCGTAATTCGCGGCTACGAATCTTTTTTTCTAGCTCTTCGGCGCGTAATAGCCTTTCTTGTGGCGCACCTTCAGCTTGTCCGGTTTTCCATCCTTGTTCACGTCGAGATTCGGAACTTCCACGCGCAGTTTGTGCAGCTTGCCATCGTTCTTCCGAATCTTCGGGACGAATCCGAGGCTGTATTGGTATCGGAGGTTCGCGCCGACCTGCTCGTAAATGCTTGGATATTCTCCCGCAAATCGGGGCAGGAACACCTTGCCGCCCGTGGCTTCGGCGAGTGATCGCATCACGTTGTCCGCCTGCAGGAAAGTGATCTGGTCTTCCGGATACAACCTGCTTTCGAAATAGAGGCGGGCCAGTTGTCCCATTCCGACCGAGTAGATCACCGTATCCGAGGTCTCGGCCTTACGAAGAGTTTCACCGTACGTGTGCCTGCTGATGGTGTCGAGACCCGTGGCCAGCAGGAAGATCGCCTTCTTTCCATCGACATTTTCCAGGCGGGTGAGCGTGTCAAAGACTGCATCGTAGAGCGAGGTCTCGCGATATGCCGGGATTCGCATCCGGCGCAATCCGTCGTAAAGCTGGTTCTTGTTCTTCGTGAAGTCCGTAAGGATTTCAGGGCGAATATCGAAAGCGACCAGAGCCGCCCAATCGTCGGCCCTCAGGCTGTTGATAAATCCGGCAGCAGGTCCCACAACATCGTCAAAGTAATAGCCGAACGTATCGCTGAATTCGGCGAGAATGACGACAGTCAAAGGCGCCTCCGACGGGCTGAAATTCGTGACCGTCTGTTCGACGTTATCGTCAAAAACCTTGAAATGCTGCTTCTCCATTCCACCGATGGGATTGCCGTTGTTATCCGTGACCACGACATCGAAAGTCACAAGGTCGACGTCGATCGAAAGCGACGTCGGCGGGCCTTGTGTGTCCCCTTTGTCCCCCTTTAGCTGAGGCCCATTCTTATCCTCAGACCCGGGAGGCAGCGGCACTTTGTTCCCAATATCCTTCTTAGGTCCCTGTGCCATGGACATTCCGGCCACAAGCAATACCGTTATGGCCAGTACGAAAAGACGTTTGATTTTCATCGCCTGATTTCTCCGTTCACAGCCTAACTGACCGTCCTCGGCGGCGCAAGATTTTGATCTCCTTCTTCCACGCCTGATTTATGCCCAGTTCCATTAGTGGCACGTCATCCGGGAATACGGCAATCAGCTGTTCCAGGGTTTTATGATACGCCAGCAGTGGGGAAACCAAAATGAGCATCGCAGGCTGGTCCGTCAGGGAGCAGCCCAGAAAATAGCCCTTTTTTGTAAAATCACCGGCTTTCCGGTGCCGTTCCACTGCAATCCAGTAGTCCAGGGCCTGAAATGGAAGCTCAGGATCCGCTGACGCCTTGATCTCGATTACGACCAGGCGGCCATCGTTCGTAATGGTCAGCAGGTCGATGATATTCCTTTCCTCGCCGACAAAGCTTGGAACCTGCGGATAAACGTGCCGGACATCGATAGACGGGACCACGTCGCGGATCTGTCCAATGATGTTGGACTCCAGCCAGCGCTCCTCGTGAGCGCGAGCCAGCGCGTGCCGGCTTCCATACCGCCGCGCTTCGCCCAATTCCCGAACCACCCGCTCGACCGGCTCGCCGAGCGGGTACGTGGTCGCTTTTTCGGAAACTTGCGCGACGTCAATGCCGCGTAGCCGTATTGAGACCGCTCTTCCGGCAATGTTTGGAACGGCCTGCAGTAAGTCCGGCGCCATCGAGCAGATACGTTCGACTTCCGGTCCCACGTCGGGTGGAGCGAACTCCTGAACGTAGGTTTCCGGTTCGATGCCGGTATCGTTGAAGGAACTGATCGCATTCCCGTCCCACTGCAGCCATTGGAATGTGCGCCGGACCGCCGGCATGCGGCGAAGGCGCGCCGACATGGTGTGGTGCCGCCCATGCGGCACGACGACAGAGAGACGGCCGCCAATCAATGGTTTCCATAAAAGCGCAGCGCGCATGATGCCGTTGATGACGGCGGATGATTCATCAGGATCGACTGCAATCACTGCCTGATCTCCGACAACGAACCGCGGATACGCGCCGCCGATTCCATGTTGCCGGTCCGAATAAAGCGCCTGTCGTTCGATCTTTCGGACACCGAAATACACGCACAGCGCCCGGGCAATCTGCGTCTGGAACGCGCGGCGCCGACGGCGAACGTCCACGGCCGAGGGCAGCCGGCCGCCCGGATAAAACGTAATCACGTCTTCCTTCGAACGAAGTTTCGCGCGGGCGTGGATCCGCACAACGTTGGGGCGGAGCCACTCGATATCCAGGATTCTTCGATTGTGCCGGCCGACCTGGATGTTGGAATCCTGAATCGATATCTCCGAACTGGGAAGGGCGATAAACTCCAGCCCATTCAGGGAAATACTCCACGTCGGTTCCAGCGCGAGAAGAATTTTCAACTCGTCGGTCTGCACGTGTGGATTATAGTAAAGGCCTGAGACGTCACCGGTCCTTCGGAAAAGCCAGCCACAAAAGGCACAGAGGGCACATAACCGTTTGTGCTTCTTGTGCCTTTTGTGGCTGGCTTTCCTGAAGCATTCAAGACCCTGAACAACACCATGCGATCTGTATTTATCGCCTCCGCAGCGCGTACACCAATTGGAAAGTTTGGCGGTTCGCTCACTTCCTTCACAGCCGCTGATCTCGGCGTAGTCGCTGTGAAGGAGGCGCTCACCCGCGCCAATATCGAACCTGCCGCAGTCGAGGAAGTCATCATTGGCCATGCTCGCGGAGCGGGCAACGGACCCAATCCCGCGCGGCAAATCGGATACCGATCCGGAATTCCTCAGGAGACACCGGCTTACACGGTGAACAAGGCGTGTGGATCCGGGCTCAAATCGATCATCCTGGGCTATCAGGAAATCGTGCTCGGCAATGCGAATGTCATCGTTGCCGGCGGCACTGAGTCCATGAGCCGCGTGCCCTATCTGGTGGAACAGGCGCGGTGGGGCCTGCGTCTGGGCAATCACGAGTTTGTCGACGGGATGTATCGTGACGGGTTCTTTTGTCCATTGTCGGAAATGGTCATGGGCGAAACCGCCGAGAATCTGGCGGCCATTCACAGGATTTCGCGAGACGAACAGGACGAGTTTGCGTTACGGAGCCAGCATCGTGCTGCCCGTGCCGTCCGGGAGAAGCGATTCAAAGAGGAACTCGTTTCAATTGCGATTCCGGCAAAGAAAGGCGAAACGCGTCAATTCGACGTCGACGAGCACGTTCGCATGGACGTTTCGCTCGCCGATATGAAGAAACTCACGCCAGTATTTTCGAAGTCCGGCACGATCACGGCCGGGAACTCTTCCGGCATCACCGATGGCGCAGCCGCCATCGTTCTTGTTTCGGAAGAGGAAGCCACTCGGCGCAAGCTGACACCCCTGGCAAGAATCGTGGATTACGCGAGCGCCGGAGTGAATCCGAAGATCATGGGGGTTGGTCCGGTTCCCGCCGTTCGGAAGCTGCTCGCCAAAACCGGCATGAAACTCGAGGAATTTGATCTCGTCGAGATCAACGAAGCGTTCGCCGCGCAGGTGATCGCCTGTTTGCGCGAACTACCGATCGATCCGGAAAAGCTGAATGTGAATGGCGGTGCAATCGCGCTCGGCCATCCGATCGGATCGAGCGGCACTCGAATCGTCACCACGCTGGTGCATGAGATGGGAAAACGTAAAGCTCGCTATGGCCTGGCTACTCTGTGCATCAGCGGCGGCATGGGACTTGCACTTGGATTGGAGAGACTGTGATGTTCATATTGAATGCACTCTTATTGCTCTGGCTTCAGGTTCCCGCGCCGGCCGTCATTCCCATGGTCATTGTCGGCCTTGGAGACGGACAGCAGCTCGTCCTCAACAGCGCGAATTTCAAAGGTTTCATCGACGGCCGCGATCGCGACGCCGTGCTGATGTATCGCCAGGAAAACTTTCACGGCGAGATGCCGCTGAACGCCATTTCACGAATCGAGTTCGGCAGGTACAGGAAGGGCAGGCCGTTCCCGATGACTGTTACGTTGAGAAATGGACAAACGCTGGAGGTTGAGGCGGAACGCAGCGACTTTGTGATGGTGAAGGGTAAAACCGACTTCGGATCCGTGACCATCAAACATCCGGATCCAATCTCAGCGCCGGTGAAAATCCGCACAAGTAGACCAGACCGCAAAAACGACCTGACGATCCAGTATCTGGAATTTCCCTCGTCGTAGTATCCTCGAAAGCGGAGGAATGGGTGAGTGGTTGAAACCGGCGGTCTTGAAAACCGCTGTACGGGGAACCGTACCGGGGGTTCGAATCCCCCTTCCTCCGTTCTTTCGCTCCATCTCACTCGTCCTAAACCGCTTACTAGTGACTAGCTAAGTGGAATTTACATTCCCTAACCTTTGCTTCCTAACACTTAGCTTCAACCGTTCCAGACCTCTTATATAGGAAGAGGAGAATTACCTTCGGGGTAATGTCCGCCATAAATCTCAAAGTTGCTCGCGTAAAACCCGCGCGACATGTGCACCGATCATCTCGATGGCTCGCGTCAACTTCGTATGGGGCAAGGAAGCTGCATTCATTTGGCCGAACCTTTATCGGTTGGCGAGAAGGAAAAGATTGAGCCGCTGGCGAATCTCGTCTCGCACTCGGCGGAATACCTCCAGCTGCCTTTCAGCCGGGGCGTCGGCCGGATCGTCAAACCCCCAATGAATTGGTTCGGCGCCCGGGAAGACTGGGCATGCCTGTTTGGCCCGGTCGCAGACAGTGATTACAAAGTCGAACTTCTCATTGGCGTACGTGGCCACATTCTTTGAGATCTGTTGTGAGATATCGATTCCCAATTCTTTCATTACTTCTATGCTGCGCGGATGGAGACCCTTAGGGTGAGTACCCGCGCTAAAGACCTCAAATCTGTCGCCCGAGCTTTGTCGAAGGAGCCCTTCGGCCATCTGGCTTCGGGCGGAGTTTCCGGTGCATAAGAAGAGGACACGTTTTTTATCTGCCATGGACGGTTTTCCTTTCTGGATGAGACACGACGACATCTTTCGCCACTTTTGGGAGCGAGGGCATGAGCCAGGACCATAAGAATGTCGCTACAAAAGCGCCGATCACCTGCCCGGCAATGAAGCCCGGTGCGTCGACTGGCCGGATGCCGGAAAAGGTATTTGTAAATGACCGGGCGAGCGTGACTGCAGGATTTGCGAAGGATGTGGATGCGGTGAACCAATAGGCTCCTGTGATGTAGGTTCCCACAGCAAAGGGGACGGCTTCGGATCGAACGCGGCTGCAACCCCAGATGACCGAGAGCAGCCCAAAGGTCGCGATGAATTCACTGAAGATTTGGGCTCCACCTGCCCGCAGATGTTGAGAAGTTGCGAACAACGGCTCACCAAACATCATATGTGCCGCCGCCACCCCGGCAAAAGCGCCAAGCACCTGTGCACCCAGATATCCCGGCACATCGCGCCATGAGATGCCGCCTTCCCATGCGACCGCCAATGTGACGGCGGGATTGAAGTGCGCACCGGATATTCCACCAAAAGCCAGGATGATCGCGACGAGCGTCGCCCCGGTTGCAATCGTATTGGCGAGGAGAGCGATCGCGCCATTCCCGTCACTCAATCGCTCTCCCATGATTCCAGAGCCGACAACGGCGGCAAGGAGCAGCATCGTCCCAACGCCCTCTGCGGTAATCCTGCGTGCGAGGTTCATCGGGAACTCATTCAGGCTTGGACGAACAGCACTCCGGATTACAGCAGCTCTGAGGCTTGGTTGCGCGAACGAACGCACTCATGAATTTGCCATCAACTTCCGGTGCAATGGACTCCACATCGATACCATGGCCGGCCAGGAATGTACGTGCGTCCTCAATCCTGTATATGCGGGTCGGCTCGACGTCGATATTTTCAAATCCCGCGGTCCTGAGTTTCGAACGGTACTCATCTTCCTCAAGAGCACCGGCAATACAGCCGACCCACAACAGCACGCATTCGCGAATTTCCGGGAGCATCGCGCCACGCGTGATCACATCGGATACGGCAAACCGTCCGCCTGGCTTCAATACGCGAAAAGCTTCGCGCAGCACCTGGTCCTTGTTGGCGGAAAGATTGATGACGCAGTTTGAGATGATGACGTCGACGGAGTTGTCGGGAAGGGGAATATGCTCGATTTCACCCTTCAGGAATTCCACATTGTCGACGCCGGCCCTTTTTTGATTTTCGCGGGCAAGCGCAAGCATTTGATCGGTCATGTCGAGTCCGTATGCCTTTCCGGTGGGGCCAACGCGCCGCGCGGAAAGCAGGACATCGATTCCGCCGCCGGAGCCAAGATCCAGGACCGTCTCGCCGGGATTGAGCATTGCCAGCGCGGTAGGATTTCCACATCCCAGCGACGCTTTCAGAGCCTCTTCAGGAATCTGGGCGGCCTGCGATTCGTCATACAGTTGCGAAGTGATCGGATCAACCGACGTTCCGCAACAGGCTGTTGCTCCGCAGCAAGAGTTCCCGTCACTGAGAACGCGAAGCGCTGCCTCACCATATTTCTCCTTCACTACCTCTCGAATATTCGTGCTCATGGTCCCTCCTTTATTTGCAGCAAAGAACTTTGTTCGGCTCGACGGCCTTATTGCGCGTGCAGCATTCCGCATACAAAAAGCCGAGAAGCTCCTGCAGGCCCTCTGTGTTAGCGGAATACCAAAGAAACGTTCCTTCACGCCGGACACGAACTAAACCTTCGTTCTTTAACTTGTCCAAGTGATGGGACAGCGTGGAGCTTGGAATATCAAGTTCGCTGCCGATATCCCCGACCACCAGGCCCTCCGGATGTGCACTTAGCAATAGTTGCATGATCCGCAGCCGCGGTTCAGTTCCCATTGCGCCGAGCATGTCCGCCTATCTGGTGATTTGTTCGCTGTCCTGTTTTCGCTTTGATGCTGTCATGTTCCTTCTGCTCCTCTATATTTCCAAAATAATAGAAATATAGAAATAGTCAACGGGAAATATGACGCGACTTGCTATGGATAAGCTGGAAGCCCACCCTGGCAACGGTTCGGAATGAAAGCTCGGTTGTCCGCTTCAGGAGGACAGAACGAAGCCGCCGGACATATACGTCGACGATCTGACTCTTGACGCGACTACACTTGCCCCAGATTGAAGCGAATACCTCCTCGCGGGACACAAGGATGCCGGCATTACGGAACGCTGGTAAAGCTCAGTCCCACAGAAGCTCAAGTCCTCTATTACTTCGCCGAACAGCCGAGCTCGACTTCGCACGATCTAATTCACTAAGGCCGTCCCTTAGGAGTTTCATCGAGAAACGTATCGGGGACATCAGTCAGAAGTAAGCTGGGGGCTTTGCTCAGCCCGGACCTTCCTGGATTCTCACGAAGCTTCTCGACCGCCAGTAATAAATAGCCAGAGCGTTCGTACGATAGGTTTCGTCTTTCGCAGTTTCAAATCGATGTTTTTCGGGGGGGAACTGTGGCGAGTTTGCGAGTCAAAGCATCCAAAATTGTCGTTTTGAGCCAATTCTGCAAATTGTGCAAATCAGAAAATCAATAAGTTACGGAGAATCAGAGCGGAGACGCACAACGAATCCCCCTTCCTCTGTTTCTTGCTCCATCTAGCTGATCTTAAATCACTTATCGGCTTCAGTTAGGTGGTATTCTATTCACTCGCCTTTGTTTCCAATGACTTAATTTGACCGATGCGGACCTCTTATATAAGAGGGAAGCCTCACTTCGGGGTGACGTCGGCCAGAGATATCAAAGTCGCACGCGTAAAACCGGCGCGACACGGGCCCCGATCATCTCGATGGCTCGCATCAACTTCGTATGGCGTAGGGATGCCGCATTCATTTGGAAACTTTGGATAGCAAGGTGGCAAGGCCGGACTTCCGGCAGCTCCATCGCGACAGGCTCCCATAATCTTGGCCGAACACATCATCCGGCATGTGGGACAGTTGCTGGTTACTGTGCAGGTGTAAACGCTACGTGGCTGAGCCTCTCCTCAATAAATCCCTTCATCGAATGATTTATGGAAATGGAGCGGGCAAAATCTTCATCGGCCTCGACCTTCAATCCCTGACGAAATCGAAGAAGACCCCGGTTAGCGAACGGGTAGGGATCGCGAGGATCGAGTTTGATCGCTTGTGCGAAGTCTCCGAAAGCGCCGTCGAGGTCCCCGCTTGCCACTTTCGCAATTCCCCGATTGGTGTATGCCCGAGCATAGTGCGGATCGCTTTCGACAGCCTTGTTCAAATCGGACAATGCACCTTCGTAATCTCCACTTTCCATGCGCAGATTGCCCCGATTGTACCAGGCTGGCGTCAGGCCCGGCCGAAGATGGACCGCCTCGCTGTAATCCGCAATAGCGTTGGCCGTTGCACCCATCCCCTCAAAGGCATGCGCGCGCCGAAAGAAAGCCTCGGCGGAATCGGGAGCGAATTCGAGGGCAATCGTGTACGCGCCGATGGCACGAACCAGGTCTCCATGACTCGCGAACTTTTCTCCCATTTCGAGATACGATTGTGCGGTCTCCTTGACTGTTTCGGCCCGTGCGCAGAGTGGCGCAACGAACATGAGCAGCGTGAATAACCAGACAGCAGAAATCCAGGAGCGCCTCATAAAATCACTTCCGCAACTACTTTTACCCAACGGGCGGGAAAAATAATAGTGTTGTCAGCGATTTTTAATCATTTTGTAACCACTATTCAGGTCTGGATCCGCTTACCGGGCGTACAACCAACGAGCCAGATCGCGGTTGTATTGGAACTCCTCCGGCTTCAGTTGGACGTGCGCGTTGTAGATCAACAGCGGCACATCCATTTCGTGCATCGAGCCGTGGGAGCGATACTCCGCCGGAAGCGGCTCGGAAGGCGCATCGAGCTCGCCGAAGACGGTAGCGACATCCCCCAGCACGATCAAGTCGCCAATGCGCGAGGCCATCAGGTGAAAGCGCTTAGCTGCGTCGCTGCGCGTCAACACGCTTTCGACGCCGTCGATGCTGGTCAGGACCCTGGCTACCGAATCAATATCCCGGGGTGTATTGCAGTACACCCATGCCACCCCGCCGTAACCGCTATGGTGTTTGAGATATTTATCTCGTTCCACGGAAATGGCGCTGCGAATCGGTACGCCGTTTTGTGCACAAATCTTCTCCAGATCCAGGCAGCGCGACTTATGGTTCATACCGTGATCGGCCGTAAGCAGGAACACCGCGTCAGGTGCGGCGGCCGCCGCTTCACCGAAGAACTGATCCAAGCGCGCGAGATGCTCCTTGGATTCGACGGCCTCGGGAGGCCAGGTGTGCATCGGGTAATCCGTCGTGTGCACATACAGGCAACCTAGATCGCGGCGATTCCTGAGCAAATCGATGGCGGCGGTCATAACCCAGTAATTGATCTCGCGGCTGTAGATTCCCGCCGGGGGGCCGAGCCGCCGCACCCATTCCTCGGGCGGCTCCTCAGGCGTGAGAATCAGGTCGGCGCCGGCAGGCAGCAGTGTGGTCGTCTTTTTCTTGGAGGACAGCAGAGCTGATTTGACGCCATAGTTCCGGGCTCGCTGAAAGAGCGTGGGAGCGAGAAGCAGGTCGGCGGTCTCCATGTATTCTTCGCGCTCCGAGCGTTCGTCGAAGTACGAATTACCGGTAATGCCATGCTGATCGGGCCACACGCCGCAACAGATGGAAGCATTGTTGGTGTTGGTGACGGACGGCATCGTGGCGCGGCCCCGGCGGAAAAGGCCCTGGCGCCGCCATGCGGCGAGTGTCGGCATGTCGCTCTTCTCCATGTATTCAAGACCGAATCCATCGAGCATGATCACAACCGCACGCTGCTGCGGCTGTTGGGCGAACGCGGGACCGGAGAGAAGCGCTGCGCTCGAAGCAAGAAACTCCCGGCGCGAAAGCGAGGAAGCTTTCATAAAGAGTCCTCCTTAGATTTACAAGCGGGATTATATGGATCGAGAAGTTGCAATTCGCTTACGAGCGAATCACAAGATCGTAACCCACCATTAATATCTGCCCGCGATAGTCTCCAAATGGAAAATCGATACACGAATGTGATCGGAGCTTTGGGCGTTTTGTTCGCGGTGATCTTAATGTCCACGCCATCCCAGGCGCAGACGCGAACAAAGGACGGCAAACCCGACTTGAATGGAATCTGGCAAGCCGTGAATTCCGCAAATTGGGATATTGAAGGCCATGGCGCCGCGCCTGGTCCATTCTGGCAACTCGGTGCGGAATTCTCTGTGCCGCCCGGGCTGGGCGTGGTTGAAGGCGGTCCGATTCCTTACAAGCCGGAGGCCCTCCAGAAAAAGAAGCAAAACTTTGCCGACCGGGTGAACCGGGATCCGGAAATCAAATGCTATCTGCCGGGCGTACCGCGCGCCATGTATATGCCCTACCCGTTTCAAATCATTATGAGCTCCCAGCACATCATGATGGCCTTTGAGTACGCCGGCGCTGTGCGAACGGTTTACATGAATCATACCGACGCCCCTGCAGACAGTTGGATGGGCTTGTCCAACGGCCACTGGGAGGGCGAGACGCTTGTTGTCGATACGACCGATTTTAATGACCTGAGCTGGTTCGACAGATCAGGCAATTTTCACAGCGACGCGTTGCATGTTGTCGAACGCTTCACAGCGCTGGACAAGGATCACCTGAACTACGAAGCCACGATCGAAGACCCCAAAGTTTTCACACGGCCTTGGAAGATCAGCATGCCGCTCTACCGCATCGTCGAAAAGAATGCACAGATACTCGAAGCCAAGTGCGTGGAATTTTCCGAGGAGGTTCTCTTTGGAAAACTGCGCAAGGCACCAATCCAATAAGGAGCTGCAAATGAACCAACGACTCGCTCTCGTGCTCATCGCTGTGTGTCTGATGCCGTGGCCTGCCGCCGGTCAAGTGAAGTTGGGGACGAATGCTTTGAATGTCGCCCCAGCCGCCGCAAAGCCATGGGCCGTAACCAAAACGCCGGATGGACAGCCCGACCTGCAAGGCTATTGGACCAATAACACCATGGCCCCGCTGCAGAGGCCCAAGGGCGTGACGAAAGAGTTCTATACGAAAGAGGAATTCTTCGAGGTGTTGAAGAAGCAGGCTGAACGTGATGGGGAGGAGGCCACGCCGGGAACGGTTGAGGATGTCCACTACGACCACTCGCAATTCGGATTGGACAGGACTCAGGGCTTACTCACGCCAAATTTGCGAACATCGATGATCATCGACCCGCCCGACGGAAGGATTCCTCCGCTGACCGCAGAGGGACAAAAACGTGCTGCCGATCTGGCGGCGGAAAAGAAAAAGCAAGGCGCCGAGTACGATCAGTCCCAGAATCTCCCGTTCATTACGCGCTGTATCTACGCGGGTGCCGTCCCGATGCTTCCTCCCGCATACAACAACACGTACCAGATCGTCCAGAGCCCGGGATACGTGATGATTCTCATCGAGCTGCTTCATGAAGCCCGCGTCATACCGATGGATGGCCGCCCCCACGCGCCGGAAACCGTCCGGTCATGGCTGGGCGATTCGCGCGGACATTGGGAGGGGAACACTCTCGTTATCGAAACCACGAACTTTAACGACAAGGGCGCCTTCCAGGGAGCAAGCCGGGATCTGAAACTGACCGAACGCCTGACTCGCACCGGCGAGGAAACGATGAAGTATGAATTCACGGTTGACGACCCACACACGTGGGCCCAGCCGTGGAAAGCAGAAATGCCGGCTACCAGGACCGGTGGAATCATATTTGAGAACGCCTGCAATGAAGGCAACTACAGCATGGGGAACATGCTCCAAGCAGCTCGCGCTGAGGAGAAAAGAGCAGCCGAGGCTGCTGCAAAGAAAGGAACCAATTAATGAGACGCAAGTTGATCGTTACGTTACTAGGAACTGGTTTACTGGTGGCCGCACTGCCGGTGTGGGCACATCACGCTTTTTCGTCGGAGTTCGATATCAGCAAACCCCTGACGCTGAAGGGAACGTTCACAAAGTGGGAAATGATCAATCCTCACTCCTGGTTCCATATCGACGTGAAAAACCCGGATGGTACAACCACCGAATGGCTGATCGAAGGCGGCAGCCCGAATACGTTGATTCGCCTGGGTGTCACCAAGTACACCGTCAAGGTCGGAACGGAGTTGACGATTGAAGCCTACCAGGCAAAGGAAGGCACGAACAAAGCAGTCGGGCGCAACTTCATCCTGGCTGATGGCTCGCGGCTTTTCTTGAGTGAGAGCGGCGCCCTTCCGGGGAAATAGGTCGGAATTCGGTGGTCAGGCACCAGTGTCCCCGAAATTGAAATTCACATTTCGGGGACACTGGTGCCTGACCACCGAATTCCATCGTCTTCAGTAACAGAAAACTAACACACCAGTAATAGATCCGCAGTCGCGTTGTAACGCAGCCTCGATACGATTCCAGCGAATTTGAATACAGCAGGAGGACGACTTGACCAAGAGACTTGTTTTGGGATTTTTCATCTGTCTGTGTGCAGTCAGCTTCAACTGGGGTGTGACGCCGTCGCATGCTCAGGGGCCGGTGTCTTTCAGCAAAGACATACAGCCCATACTGGAGCAAAACTGTCTGACCTGTCACGGGCAGTCGATGCAGAGCTCCAGACTCGACTTGAGCACTCGCGAAAGCGCGCTCCGTGGTGGCACGCGCTGGCCTGCCATTGTTCCGGGACGCGCCGAGGATAGCTATATGTACCGCTTGGCCGCAGGTCTGGATAAACCGGCGATGCCTCTGACCGGCAACAAACTCACGGATGCGCAGATTGCCACCATCAAGAACTGGATTGATCAGGGCGCTCACTGGGATACCGACGTCGTCGCAGCAAAGACTCCCAACGCGGCCGCGTTTGGGGATCTGGAGAAAGCCCAGCTACCTCCCGGCGCCCGTGATTACTGGGCCTTCAAGGCGCCGGTTCAGGCGCCGCTTCCCGTCGTTGTGCGAAAGTTCTCGAATCCCATCGACGGCTTTTTGGAAAAGGCCCGTCAGGAAAAGGGTCTGAACGTGGCGCCGAAGGCCGATCGATACACCTTGCTTCGGCGGGCGTATATGGACTTGATCGGTCTGCCTCCGACACCTCAGGAAATCGATGCGTTCATAAGCGACACGGCTCCGGGCGCCTGGGAACGCTTGATCGACAAGTTGCTCGCGTCGCCACACTACGGCGAGCGATGGGGCCGCCACTGGCTGGATGCTGCACGCTATGCAGACTCGAGCGGTTATGAGAACGACACGGACCAGCCGAACCTCTATCGATATCGAGACTACGTCATCAAGTCCTTCAATGATGACAAGCCCTATAACACTTTTGTAAAGGAACAGATCGCCGGCGACGAAATGCCCAACAGGACCGATGATAACCTCATCGCCACCGGCTTTCTGCGCCTGGGTCCTCGCGTTCGAAATCATGAACACGCCAATCCGGCACGGCGCTACGACTACCTGGACGATGTGCTTGGCGCAATCGGCAAGGGCATGCTGGGAATGACCGTTCAGTGCGCGCGCTGCCATGACCACAAGTTTGATCCGATCCTGATGAAGGATTATTACGCGATGGAAGCGTCGATCTTCGGTTATGTGGAGGTCGAATATCCGCTGGGACCGCGCGAGCAAGCGGATGCTTACATGCGAAAGATCACCGAAATCAGCGAGAAGTCGAGGGCTTTAAAGGACCAGATCGACGAAATCGACAAGCCCTACCGCGATAAGCTCGCGCTGGAAGAAATCCGGAAGAAGTTTCCGCCGGAGGTGGTTCGCGCCGTCGAGAAGCCGGAGAGCGACCGGACGCCTGGCGAAAAGTTGACCGCAATCCAGGTGCTCGAGTCGGGTGTCCAGGTTCGATCGGCCGATGCCGATAAGATCATGAGTCCCGAAGACGCGGCGAAAAAGAAAGCGCTGAACGATCAGATCGCCGCTCTTAACGCAGAAAAGCCGAAAGAGCCTCCGATGGCGTCGATTGTTACTGATGGCGATTGGCGCAGCGTAGGGCTGGGCTACGGAGACGGTAACGAGGGCGCTTGTCCGAAATGCGAACTCGAGTATGTGGGTGCCGGGAAATTCCTCGAGCTGGGACCCGGCAAAGGGGATTACAAGGTCCCGCCGTCGTACTTCCTGATGCGCGGCGATCCGGACAGCAAGGCATATCCCACCAGGCCCGGTTTTCTCAGCGTGGTCACGCAGGGAAATCCACCCACAGCGCTTCCACCCGCTGACGGACGGACATCGGGACGCCGGCTGGCGATGGCGGAATGGCTGACGTCACGAGACAATCCGCTGCCCGCGAGGGTCATCGTCAACCGCATCTGGCAGGGCCATTTTGGAAAAGGAATCGTACCCACGCTGGACAATTTCGGCAAGATGGGCGAGCAGCCCACCAATCAGGAACTTCTCGATTGGCTGGCTGTGGAATTCATGAACAAGGGCTGGAGCATTAAACAGACGCACCGGCTCGTGATGACCTCGGAAGCCTATCAAATGGCATCGGAATATAACGACGCCGCCAGCGCCAAGAGTGATCCTGAGGATACGTACCTGTGGCGCTACCGCATTCAGAGACTCGACGGAGAGATCATCCGCGACAACATCATGTCCGTTGCAGGCTCGATCGATTTGACGATGGGCGGCCCGGCCGTCTTCCCTCACGTCGATGAATCGTTTATCAAGACGCTGTTTCGCGGCATCTATAGAAATCAGGATGACGGTCCCAACGTTTGGCGGCGAAGCATCTATGTATACGCCAAGCGCACACTGCCGAATCCTATGCTGCAGGCCTTCGACCTGGCCGATATGAGCCAGTCGTTCGGCGCAAGGTACGTATCAACGGTACCGACGCAGGCGCTGCAGTTGCTGAACGATGATGTCGTCCTCCGCCAGGCGCACCTGTTCGCGGAACGGCTCGAGAAGGAGGCGGGCGGTAACTTCGCCAAGCAGGTCGATCTGGCCTACCGGCTCACGCTGACGCGGCCACCAACACAAAACGAACTGTCCATAGCGACGGACATGATCGGATCGTCTTCGCTTGAAGACTTCTCGAACGTCATGCTCAATCTCAGCGAATTCTTATACACGAGGTAATCGAAATGAAAAATTTCTGGTCTCGGCGCGATTTTCTATTTCAGTCCAGCGGCGGCATCGCAGGGCTCGCCCTCGCTTCAATGCTCGACGATCAAAAACTGCTTGCGGCGCCCGCCGATGCTTGCGCAGGCTCGCCGGTCGGCGTTAATCCCCTTGCGCCAAAGGCTCCGCATTTCAAGCCTCGCGCGAAAGCCGTCATCTCGATCTTCAATACCGGCGGGGTCAGCCAGATGGAGACCTTTGACTACAAACCTGCGTTGGAAAAATACGCGGGCCAGGTCCTGGGCGGCGATGTCCGCGTCCACGACGGCCGGCCGGGTCCGATCATGCCCAGCATTTTCAAGTTCCAGCAGTATGGACAATGCGGAAAGTATGTTTCGGAGATCTTCCCGAACATCGGCTCGAAAGTAGACGAGATTGCATTTCTGCACTCGGTGTGGGGAAGATCCGACGATCATGTGCAATCGACCTACGAGATGCAGACTGGGCAGCTCCGCATGGGTTATCCCAGCATGGGTTCCTGGATCACATACGGCCTGGGGTCGGAAAATGCGAACCTGCCCGGATTCATCGTGCTGCAGGACGCGCGCGGCGGCCCGCTCGGCGCATCGAACAACTGGATGTCGGGCTTCCTGCCTTCAGCGTTTCAAGGCACTCCATTCGGAGCCGCCGACAATCCGATTGTCGATTTGAAGCGGCCGGCTGGCGTGACCGCGGAGCAGCAGCGCCTGCGGCTCGATATGCTGGACAGGTTCAACCAGATGCACGCAGAGCGCTATCCCGGCAGTTCGGAGTTGGCGGCTCGTATCTCCTCCTACGAACTCGCATACCGGATGCAGGGCTGCGCGCCGGAAGCGGTGGACTTCAACCTGGAGTCGGAGGCCACCAAAAAACTGTACGGTCTGGACGAAAAAATCACCGAACCCTTCGGCAAGCAATGCCTGATGGCGAGGCGTTTGGTCGAGCGCGGCGTCCGTTTTGTGCAGGTCTTTTCGGGCGGGTTGGGCGTCCAGAATACGGATACCTGGGACGCTCACGCCGGTATGAAGCAGAACCATGCGCAACATGCCAAGGAAACCGATCTGCCCATCGCAGGCTTGCTGACCGATCTGAAGGCGCTTGGTCTGCTGGATTCCACTCTGGTGGTCTGGCACTCCGAATTCGGCCGAATGCCTCTTTCCGAGAATGGCGTGGGCCGCGACCATAACCCTATGGCCATGACGTGCTGGATGGCGGGCGCAGGCATCAAGGGCGGGCAGTCGATCGGGACGACCGACGAAGTCGGCTACAAGGCGGAGCAGCAGCCCATCTCCTATCATGACTTCCATGCCACGATACTGGCTTTGCTGGGCATGGAACACACGAAGCTGACATATCGATACAATGGCCGCGACATGCGGTTAACGGATGTCGCCGGCGAATTGATTCCGCAGATTGTTGGGTAATGGGTTTGTTTGAACTGTAGCGGCGGTCTATGACCGCCGCTGCGTTCATTTTCGCGGTCCGTAGTTTTTCGCCAGGTAATCGACCAGAACATCGACGTCTCGCGCGGACACGCCGGCATCCAGTCCATTCATTCTCATGACGATGTCGAACCATTCTTCCTTCGTCGCTTCCGTAGCGCGGATCAAACCGGCGTCGTGACAGGAGGAGCAAATGCCTTCAACGTATCTCCTGGCTATCTTCTCTTCGGCACTAGCCGCTTTTGCGGCCGAGGCCGAACTCTCGGGACCGAAGTGCTTCGTCAGGTACTCCGCTGCAACATCCACTTCTTTGTCATCCAACTGAGCACCGTATCCCACCATCTTCACGACCATCTCTTTCCATGCACTTTGGCTTTGCTTCAGGCTGACCACCGGTTTCAGGTCGTGGCAGCTGGTGCACCGCTCTTCGAGGAGCTTCTTACCTTCGCCTTCGGGCAACTCCTGCGGCACTGCCATCAACAGGGTTGCGAGTGCAACTGTCAGGACAAACGAGAACGCGGTTTTTCCGAACATGCGGCCGAGTATAACTCTTCAAAAGTGCGTCCATACCTCTCGTAACAGGAAATTAACAGGCACACAAAAATTGTCACCGCCTCATAACCGTTCTGCAATACCCGTCTCTTAAATTTCGGCGTACATGATGTCGAAATACAGACTTGGCATTATCGTCACAGGCGCGGCAGCGGCCGTGTTTTTACTGGGCTCGGCACGGGCATTCGGGCAGGCAGGCCAGGCGCCCAGGCCGCCGATGGCTGAAGATGTCTTCAAAAACGTCCAGGTCCTCAAAGGCATTCCCGTCGACGAATTCATGGACACGATGGGAATGTTTGCTGCGTCGCTGAGTCTCAACTGTGTGGATTGCCACACATTGCAGAGCGTTGGATCCTGGGACAACTTTGCCGACGATACGCCGTTGAAACAGAAGACTCGCAAGATGATGCTGATGGTGAATGCCCTCAACAAGGATAATTTCAGCGGAGTCCGATCGGTCACTTGCTATACGTGTCATCGAAGTGATTTACATCCCAAGGTCGTGCCCGATCTTGCGGCGCAGTACGCGGCTTACGCGGAAAATGCAAACGAGCCGATACTGCTTTCTGCCTCCACCGGTCCCTCCGTCGATCAGGTCTTCAGCAAGTACCTGCAGGCGCTGGGCGGTGCGCAGCGCGTTGCAGCGCTGACGAGCTTTACCGGGAAGGGGACACTCATCGGTTTTGAAACCGAACAGACGAAAGTCCCGGTGGATGTTTTTGCGAAAGCGCCGAATCAACGCGCGATGGTCGTGCATACGGTACTCGGCGACAGTACCCGGATCTTCGACGGTCGCGCTGCGTGGATCGCTTCACCCGACAGGCCGGTTGGACTGCTGACTCTGACCGGAGGAAACTTGGAGGGCGCCCGGATCGATGGAGCTGTAGCGTTCCCTGCGCAACTGAAAGGGACGTTCAATCAATGGCGCGTCGGCGCAACGTCAATCGACGACAAAGAAGTCCTGGTGCTGCAGGGAAGCAATCCGCGCCAGCCGTCCGTGAACTTTTACTTCGACCAGTCGGGCCTGCTGATCCGCATCGTCCGCTACGCGGATACAGCCGTGGGCCGCGTCCCGACACAGATCGACTACAGTGATTATCGTGACGTGGCCGGGGTCAAGATGCCGTTCAAGTGGATTATGACGTGGACGAATGGACAGGCGACCACAGAATTAACCGAGATCCAGGCGAATACTGCGATTCCTGCGTCACGTTTCGCGCAGCCGGCGTCCATCCGGCCGAAGTAGGTAATCCGCTAACGCACTCGCATTAATTTTGCGACCGGCACCTGGTAGAGTTTGCCGGCGCCCTCCTCGGCCGCGATCAGCAGTGTGTCGGGCCCGTCGAAGGAAATGCCCTCGGCGTCTTTCACACCGGTGAACGGCAACCACCATACCGGGCCGGAGAACCAGTCGTCACCGCCGGGCGTTACCGCTTCGAACAGCCACACGGCGTCGTATGTGAGAATCGCCAGGCGGCGTCCGTCGGGCGTCGCATCCGCTCCGGTGGCACGGCCGCGCACGTCGAAATCACTCACGGGCGTTAATACATTCACCACGCCGGTGCGCGGCTGGTCGAGCCGGTAGAGACGTGTGAGCGTATCGCTGCGCCGTTTAGTGACGAAATAAACCGTATCACCCTTTGTGAATATGCCTTCGCAATCGTAGTTGAAGTCGCTTGCGGGCGCCGGCCACGTCTTCTGCTCGGGATAGCGCACGAAAAAGCTCATGAGCAGCGCCGTGAACCCGGCCGTCGGCTCGGGCTCCATGACGTAGTGCAGCGCCAGGTCGCGGCGGCCGTTGCTGTTGTTGCCGACGTCGGCTACGATCACATGCCCGGATGCATCGACGGCGATATCCTCCCAGTCGCTGTTAGTAACGCCCCCGATGAGCAAGCCCGGCGCATCAGCGGCCCGCGCACTCTTCCGCATGCGCCCCTGGCGATCCACCGGATAGATCCTCGGCTCGTCCCCAGAGTCGTTGTGCACCCAGAAGACGTCCGGCCACTCACGGCTGGCCACAATTCCGGAAACCTCCTTGTTTCCCGCCGGTCCCTCCAGCTCTGCCAGCGGCACAAGATTCACCGGCGCGACCTTCGGGAGATCGATCGTGGCAGCCGGCGTTGCCATTACCAGCCACAGTATTCCGGCAAGCATTTTTCCAATGTATGTGTTCATGGGCTGGATCGTAACGTTGCGAGGTTGAGGATTCATGAACGCATGGTGAATCTTTCGTTGAAGCCGCAAAACAAAACCGCCGTCCGAAGGTCTCGCGAGAGCCTTCGGACGGCGGCCTGTTACCTGCTTCTTGCCGGGTGGCTAGAAGGTGAAACGCAGAGCAAATTGAATCTGCCGGTTAGTTCCGTTGTTGACGTGTGTCCCCACAGTCGAAGTGATTTGACCGAAGGTAGACGAAGTGGCCCTGGTGAATGGCATTCCGGGTTGGAATCCGGTAGCACTGATGCCGCCATTACCAAGATTTGCCGTTGGAGTTGAGAAATTGGGGTGATTCGGAAGGTTGTAGATCTCGGCACGGAGTTCAGTCTTGGCTCGTTCGGTAATGGACCACTTCTTGGAAATGGACAGGTTCAATTGACCGAAACTTGGTCCTCTTAGGGAATTCCGAGCCAGGTTGCCGTAAGTCCCGGGCTTGGGCAATGCGAAGGCGGCCGGATTCAACCAAAACCCGCCCGATAAATCCAAATAGGGATCGACTCTAGGCACCAGGTCCGGCCGCTGGAGGCCGCGCGACGCGCCTCCGCCGGGAATATTGGTTACAGCGATTGTGACAGGACTGCCCCCCACGATGACCGGGCTTGTTGTATATGCTCCGGTTGTCGGGTTTAGATACAGCACGTCGTTGCGCTGTACGGTAACGTTGACCGGGACACCGGTGCGGAAACTATAGTTGCCGCTTAACTGCCATCCTTCCAGGAAAGCGTTTGCAAATCGGCTTTCACCAAACTTGAACGGCAATTCATACACGGAGGATACGTTGAACACGTGGCGGAGATCACCCGAGTTGTCGCCACGCTCACCCCCGAATTCATAATTGTTCTGGCTTGTTGTTGCCTCGTTGGATCCACCGGAAGTCCCGATGCCATGGCTCCAAGTGTACGTGACGCCGAGACTGAGACCGCTGGCATACTGGCGGTTCAAGGCTAGCTGAAGCGAGTCATAGTGATTGTTGCCGAAACTTGTCTTGACGTCGACTTCTCCATACTTGTCGCCGAATTCTCGCGTGATTATTGCAGTTCCATTGGTGGGGTTGGTGCCCACCGACGTAATGCGATTGGTGATCGTGCGCTGGAAACTGTTGCGCCCCTGGCTGCCCACGTACGCAACGGTCAACAGAGCATGGCTCGGAAGGGCTTGCTGTATCGAAAAGGTGTAGGACAGCACGTTTTCCGGCAGTTTGTATCCGCGGGCATACGCGCGCGGCGTAAAGCCGACGGGATTAGCCGGATTAAAGCTCTTGAAGACCTGGGTCCGGTCCAGCGGAAAGCTCAGGCCGGGTGTGGTCACACTTTGTAGCTGCACAGCGACGACATCGTTGAGTATCTGCTGGGGCTGATCTTCACCCTGACCCATGCCGTAGTAGTACCCTCCGCCGATCCGAAACACCGTCTTGCCTCCCAACCTCTCCGGTAACCAGGCAATGCCGATGCGGGGACCAAAATTCCGCTTCGACGTCGTAAAACCGGCAAACCCGTCAGTGATGAGCTGCCCGGTTTCCGTGTTCAACACCACGACACGATCGTGCTTTTCATTCAAAGGCGAAAAGTAGTCATAGCGAAGGCCAAGGTTAAAGGTAAGGTTAGACTTCGCCCTCCACTCGTCCTGGAAAAAGCCTCCGACGAAGTATTGGACTCCCTGACGGCTTCCAGTGACGCCGTTAAAAAACGGGCTGGGTTGGCTCAGGGTGTTCGTGACCGTCACCTGGCTTGGAGTATTCGCCAGGAAGTTATTCAAGTCGGTAAACAACCAAGTGGCCCCTCCAAGTTGATCCATGTACATACCCCTGGGGTTATATTCACCGCCCGCCTTGAAGCTGTGATGCCCCTTTGTCCATGAAAGATTGTCCATGAACGTCCATTCGTAGGGTGTGAATGAACTTCCGTGCGTGATCGGTGTGGAGCCGGCGCCGGTAGGGTTGATAATCCCGATGCCTCCGCTTTGCGCCGCACCTCCGATGCTGAAAGTCTGATCTCCAACATCCAGGTCACCCGTTCTGGCGCCCTGGGTCAGGCTGCGCGACTTATATAGATTGATTCCGACCTTGGCCACGTTGAGCATGGATGGAGTCACCGTTGTGGTGAGATTGACAACCGCGTTTTGCGCCGTCTGCTCTGTAATGCTTCCGCTGCCAACGGCAGAACTGGGACGAAAGGAATCCCCTATCTGGTAGTTGTAGCGCATGTACATTTGATTCCGGCTGTTCACGGCATAATCGATCCTTGCGCTGCTGAAGTGATCATCCACTGTGGAGGAGAGGTTGGCGGAGTACAAATCCAGGTCCGGATTCGATGTCGAGCCGGCATTACCGGTCGGCCATGCGGCAAGCAGAGGCCTGATCGAGGACACCGCCCGCGCTCGCGCGGCCGCACTTAATGTAGTTGCGTTGAAGGCGATGTATTGGCGCTGTACGAGATTCTCATTGCTACCGAAAAAGAAGACCTTCTCTTTAATTATCGGGCCGCCCACCGAACCGCCGAACTGATTGAGGCGCAACGGCGCCTGTTTTGGGCTTCTGTCAAAGTAGTTCCGGGCATCAAAATAGTCATTCCGCAAATAGTCGAACAGGCTGCCGTGGAAGGCGTTGGTACCGGATTTTGTGATTACCGAAACCTGTCCGCCGGCGCCGCGGCCGAATTCCGCCGAGTAGGTGGAGGTTTCGACGCGAAATTCCTGCACGTTCTCGAGACTCTGGGACAGGCGCATATCCGTGCTGCTTCCCCCGGTTGGATCGCCTGGACTGGCGCCGATAATGGAGCCTGCCTGGACGCCGTCGTAGCGCACTGTGTTCTGCTCGTTCGCACGCCCGGAAAAACGGATGCTATTAAACGTTCCTGATGAAGTGGTGGAGGCGCCCGGCGCCAGCAAATACAACTGCGACAGCGATCGTCCATTTAATGGAAGATTGCTCACTTCGCGAGCGGTGACGTTGCCGGCAATGCTGGCAGAAGACGTTTCAACCCCGGCAAGCGCCTCTTCAGAGACGAGCAATGTCTCCGCCAGATTTCCCACTGAAAGCTTCAGGTCAACGGTTCGTTCTTGTCCGACGATCAAGGTAAGACTGGGAATGTCTACCTCGGCAAACCCTGGCATCTTTGCCGTAATCCGATAAGATGCCGGCGGTAAACCATCCATTCTGTAATATCCGCTCTCATCTGCGGAAGCCGATTGCTCCCTGTCGGTTGACAGGTTCGTGACGGTAACAATGGCCCCCGGAATAACAGCGCCGGAGGCATCATAAATACGGCCAACGAGGCGTGCGCTATCCGTCTGAGCAGCTGCCACGGAAACGAAAATTAAAATAATTGGTAATACACTTCTCATTGTTTGCCGAATTCTTCTCATTGAACGAAAACTCCTTTTCTGGTGCCGGCGAAAGCCATGCGTAGATCTCCGTTGCGATGATCGAAAGCTACTAGCCCTGGATTTCAGAATTGTGAGGAGTGCGTGTCAATTTGGATAGACTCGCGGCGAGTTTGCCTGGAATCGAATTGTAACAGTGACTTGCTATACGTTGAATCTCAGTGCGGAGTACCATCCGCTTTTCCGAACATTAAGAGGAGGATCGAATGCGAATTGGGATTATTGCGTTAGCGTTGGTTGCGCTTCTATCGGTTTCAATATGTTCCCAACAAGGTCAACGCCAAGGAGGTCCCGCGCCGTTACAAGGTGGCACAGTGACTGTTAGCGGATTTGGATGCGATCGTGGCGAGGCAACCGAAAGATAGGAACGGCAATCAAACGTTCCTTCAGCTTGCGCCGTACAACGTCAACATGGAGCATCGCGTATGGTCCAAAAACCGGAATCACGCCGCCTCGCGGTAATAGTAATTAAGGAGTCCGCCAACTCTTTGGCGCTTTCGCACAGGTCCAGCTGCGGCGCTGATTGTTTCGCTTCCCATGAGAAGACGATTCCCGAGGCCTTGATGGTTCCGCTCAAAGTGGTAATGTGCCACGAACTCTCGAATCGTGTTTCGCAACGCATCCTCACCGAAGAAGATCATCTGCTCCAGGCAGCTTTCTTTGATCGTCCTCACGAAGCGCTCGGCATAAGCATTCAGATTCGGCGATCTTGGTGGCAGCTTGATCGGTTCGACGCCCGAACTCGCCATGATGCCGAGAAATTCCTTCGTGAACAGCGGATCACGATCGTGTATCAGATACTTCTTGCCGCAAAACAACCCATCAATGGCATCGGTCAGATTGCGTGCAATCTGCGCCATCCACAGCCCATCGGCTGAACTGGCGATGCCGCCGATTTCGACCCGTCGCGTCGACAGATCCATAAAGAACAGAACCATGAACCGCTTTAGACCTGTACAGGTCCAGACCTCGATCGCAAAGAAATCCGTCGCAACGATCTGAGCCCAGTGTCGCCGCAGAAACTCCTTCCATGTCGTTTTGCGATTCCGCTCAGGCGCCGGCTCGACGCCATGACGCTTCAGAATGTTCGCTATAGTCGTGCGTGCCAGGTTATGCCCGAGATTCGAGAGAGCACCCTGAATCCGGCGATAACCCCAGGCTGGATTTTCTCTGGCCATGCTAATCACGAGGTCCGTAGTCTCAATGGAAGTCAACGGCCGCCCCGGAGTACGGAACGCGCTACCGTCATATTTCTTGGTGATCAATTTACGATGCCACGCCAACAGTGTTTCGGGAGTAACGATTGTGGCCAATTGTGCGAGGGCTTTGCGGCGCAACCTCTTGGCTTTGACAGCGAGTCGCCTACGCTGATCGTCATTAAATCGGAGGCGTCGTGGACCGATCTGCTCTCGCAGAACGCGATTTTCCTCAAGTAGATACTCGATGACTTGCTGCTGCTTTTCGTTTAGCCAACCGGCAACGGAAACGACGAGAAACGAAAATGGATCCATCCCCGCTCGCATCCGCGCAGCCTATCACGCGCGGCAGCCGAATTCTTCCGGGCAATGATATCGGTTCGAGTTTTTGGATATTACGGGGAAGCAACAAAGAGCGTAAAAACCAGTACCAAAGCAAGGACCATGGAGGCCGCATCTCTCATCTGGGCAAGGGGAGTGGGTGTTGCAGGAGACACGACATCGATGACAAACATGAGTCCCGCAATCAATAGAATGACGCTTACGATTTTGCCAGACCGGACATTCAATAGGGAACCCACGTATATACTCCATCCATAGGAACGCGATATCGTGGAACGATATCACCAGGAAAATAGATTACCATGAAACGCATTGCGACAGACGACTACCGTGCATTAGCGGCTTTTCGGTACCACATTAGGAAATATCTGAATTTTAGCGATAGTGCCGCCAGGTCTGCTGGGCTTGAACCCAAGCAATATGAGCTACTGCTGGCCATAAAGGGAGTGCCGGAAGGAGTAACGGCGACCGTTGGGGCGCTTGCGGAACAGCTTGACCTCCGCCATCACAGTACGGTCGAACTCGTAAATCGAGCTGAGGAAAAAGCTCTCGTCCGCCGCCGCCGTTTTTCGATCGGTCGCAGTTATGTAATGGTTGAACTGACCTCGAAAGGTGATCGCGCCCTCAATAAGGCCGTGGCACTAAGATTGAAAGAACTCCGAAGAGCCGGACCGCTCCTGGCAAACATTCTCAGTGACCTGAGCACGGTCAAAGCTCCCTGAGGAACTCGGACCTGAAGCCTGGTGGCATCGCCGCAGAACTTGCGTTCGTCCGGTTCGAGGGTGCCACTGTCTCAAGTGCGCCCCTCCGATCCACCGTTCCGACCCCTTCTTCTATATTTCCATGAGTTGGACTTTTTACTGGCCTTCGCTCACGAGCCTGTATGACGAGGTGATCTCTATAGCGGGACTCAGGCTTCGGAACACGGGGCACTTCGATGCAAAGAAACCATGCACGCGCTCGACGGTTTCTCGCGCTTCCTCGGGAGCCTGAAGCTTCATATCGATATGAATTCGACGGATGACGAGCACGCCGTCTTCAGATTCCACTTCGCCGCGCACGTCTGCCGTGAGCCGCCCGTTGCTGGCATCGATTTTGCGCGCTTCCAGCGCGCCACCAAAGGTTCCCACCATTCACCCACCGGCAGCGGCGACCACGTAATCGAGTGTCGATGCATGGGACTCCCCCAGATTGTCTTCGGCGATTCCGTAATGCTTTGCGATCGCGCCGTGGACACTGAATTCCACTGGCCGTGGCTCTCCGGGAAGGTGGGCGGTACGCAGTGGTCCTTTGCGGCGTTCAATCTGGACTTTGGAAACGTAAGCAATTTCTCCCATTGTTCTGACCCTCAATGCTAACGGTTAGCGACCGGCCGGTGCAGCACGGCGCAGGTTTTCCGGTACACGCGGTACGTCCTGGTTCTGCACAACCAGGGAGAACTTCAACGGAATTTTTGTTTCGAGATAGCAGATCTTGTCGTCGCAGGCCTGATATTCAAACGTGCCCGTGATTTCAACATTGGATTCCTTCCTCATGTTTTCATCTGTTGCGAGGATGACGTCGCGAGTGATCCGCACTTTTCCCGAGTAAACAGGTACGCGTTCTTTAATGACAGGCAAATCCATGATGGCTGCCTTCGGAAAGCTGGTGTCGAAGAACCGCACGTTGGGATGCCGATCCAACTGGAATCCAACCGGCTTGTATCCCTTCACGCCGGGAGCGTAGATGTGCATTTTCGGCGGCAGTTCGACATCGAGTATCAGCGAAACGCGGTTTCCGGCGTATACGTTGTCGTCGGTTACGTAGGACGTCAGCGTCAGGTGAGCTGTCCTGACCTGCGATTTGCGGACACCGGCTTCACCGAATTGCCGGCTCAAAATGAAATTGGGAGTCACCCGTTCTCTATACGTATCCTCGAAGTACTTCGCAGTCACTACACCCTTCGTATCGACTGTGTAGGTTCCGGGAAACGGAATTCCATACTGAAAACTCGTTCGGGGGATGTTCGTATTCAGGATTCCGAAATCGTTAATGATCTTCGAACCTTGGTCAGAAAGAATTGGCACCGTGATGCCGAGACGATCGCTGAAGTTTCTGATGACCTCCGGGCTGTCGTAGGTGATGACGGCCACACCCAGACCCTGCTTCTGATATTTCGGGAAGGCTTGTCCCAGCTCGACGAGCTGAGTCTTGCACCACGGTCACCAGTCGACTGAACGATTGAAAAAGAGGACGAGCCCTTTGGGCCCTTTGAGCGAATCAAAATTGCGGACTTGGCCGGTCTGGTCAATGGCGCTGAATGCCGGGATCTTCTTGCCGACTTCGGGCCCCGTCTTTAGATTCGCATTCGCATCGAACTCGGGCTGTTGCGATTGCGCGATGAAGGGCAATGCAACAATACAAAGAAAGAGAAATGCCGATGACAGCTTCACTGTTACCCTCCACCGCAGGAATGTGGAAAACCCATCTTAACCTCTCATCTCCCTTTCCGAGAAACGCCGTGCTTTGGGCCCGAACTGGCCAACGCAAATCTCACTATTCGTTGGTAGATGCCCCACAATTTCCAGAGCGCAATCATCCCGACTTTTTGGGGAGATACTGTAGCCACATTTGATGAAATCGCCTGGCAACGTAACACTATTTCGTCGACCCCCTGGGGTCGAATTTGATTTCTCGAAGGTCTTTCATCGCTTTGGTCCAAAGGCTCTGAAAACCGTCGGCAAGTCGCTGTGCCAGTTCTTTGTCGCGGACCAATAGCGATGCAAATCGCCCTTCTGGAATGAAAGGATGGTCGAGGCAGAGGATGACGACGTCATCGTCGATGACGTGAAACGGATGTCCAATCTCTCCAGAATAACGGACTCCCGTAACGTGTTCCAGATGAGCCCGGTGCTTGCGGAGAAAAGCGATCAGTCGCGGAGCCGTCTGATATCCGAAACCGAAGACCACCCGTTGGTCCACGTTCCGTTCAGTCGCATTGCCGGCGATTCGCCGAAGAATCGGAAATCCACTGGCCGTCACTTGCTCGATCGCGCCAAGGTCGCCTTGTTCCATGTACGACCAGATCCGTCTCTGTGCGGTCGCCAAGTGTAAAACGTGCCGCTTCACGTGACTCTCGGCGCCGAGAGCGACATCGACAAAAGTTCTGCGACCGCGAACTCGCTCCGGGAGCGCAGCGAACGACTGCTTCAGTCCCTGCGCACGCCGCGCAAATTGTTCAGTCTTATCGCGCGCGATCTCAATCAGGCGGTCCACCACTTCATCACCGGGGAGAGCCGAATACAGTTTTGGACGAGTGCGTTGGAGTTCAATTAGGCCCAGCGATCCCAGTTTCTCCATCGCCAGGTAGATTTTTGAAGAAGGTATATCACCTTCCCGACATAGAGTCTCAGCGTCCGCCACACCCTGCGCTATCAGTGTGGCAAGGGCCTTTCGCTCATATCCAGTGAGGCCAATTTCTTCCAGAAGATCCAGTTCGTCCCACCGCATGGCGTCACTTTCTACTACACAAAGTAGCTGAACGCAAAGCCTCCGTTTCGTATGCTCCGAGACAAGAGATTTGGTACCGCAACTCGATAATGCATTTCACAAAGCACATAAGGAGAAACAAATGAAGCAAAACGCTCAGTTGATGCCAATGATTTCGGTCGAGTCCGTAGATCGGGAACGGACGTTCTATGTTGAAAGGCTGGGCTTCAGCCACATGATGGGCATGCTAGGCAAAGACGGCCAGCTTGATTTCTGCACCGTCACTCTTGGCGGCGCACGGGTGATGTTGCAGCGACCGCAGCAGAGAGTGGAAGGCACGAGTGCGACCGCTTCCAAACGAGCGGTTGAACTCTATATCGAGGTGGAGAATGTGAACGAGTACCACGATCAGGTCAAGAAACGCGGTGTTCAAGTTTCCGATCCGCTGACGGACCAGTGGTGGGGAGACCGCACTTTCACCGTTATGGACCCGTTCGGATATCACATCTGGTTTTATCAGACAGTCGGTGAGGTCAAACCACCTCCAGGAGCCAAGATCGTCTGATTGTGAATTCAAAGGAAAGAGAGACCTGACGATGATTGAGCCCATGGAAACCATGCTGAATGAACTCCACCAGGAAGCCGCTACCACCAGACGGCTACTGGAACGCGTCCCTGAAGACAAGCTCTCCTGGAGGCCACACCGGAAGTCGATGTCGCTCGGTCAACTTGCTCTTCATGTGGCGAGTATTCCAGGCGACCTTGCGCGGCTTGCACAGTTGGACGAGTTTGACGCCGCGCAGGCGAATTTCGATCCGGCGAACCCGAACAGCGTAAAGGAAGTGCTCAACGCTCTTGATGCGAGCCTTGGGACCGCCGAGGAATACCTTCGTCGCATCAGCGATACGACGGCAGCAGGAAAGTGGCGTCTGACGTTGAGAGGGAAAGAGGTGTTCACGATGCCGCGATCGGGCCTGCTGAGGTCGCTCATGTTAAATCACTGGTATCACCACCGCGGGCAGTTGTCGGTTTACCTTCGACTTCTGGACGTCCCTCTTCCTGTAATATACGGCCGCAGTGCTGACGAAAACCCGTTTGCCTGAGGATTGATTGATGCCGTTCGACCACCATATAGCCCACCGGCTTCGCGAGATCCTAGCTGGAGAAGTAATGGACTCTGAAGGGGTGACTATCGAGGACAAACGTATGTTCGGTGGGCTTGCCATCATGGTCAACGGACACATGTGCTGCGGGATTGTGGGACGGAACCTTGTCGTACGCGTGGGTGGAAATGAATACGAGCAAGCGCTTTCACAACCCCACGCGCGCCCCATGGATTTCACTGGCCGGGCGATGCGCGGCTTTGTCTATGTCGATCCTGCGGGATGTCGTTCAAATACGCAGCTCAAAAGCTGGATTCAACGGGGCTTGCACTTTGTTTTATCGCTGCCCCCGAAATGAGCCATGGCAGCGCGCGCCGAAGTCGATGGAGGTTTAGGACCCGATTGCAGCCAGCGGCATTGTCTTGATGGTCGCTGCCGTCGCCGAACTCGTCTGGGCCAATTCTCCGTGGAGAGCGGCGTATTCGGACCTGTGGGACATTTCCGGTTCGGCAGCTCTGCGTTTGAGCGCGAACTCCATTTTTGGATTAACGATGGACTGATGACGGGTTGTTCTTGTCGATTATCTGATTTAAGTTGGTCGGCGACGACTAACGACTGTCCTTCAGGCGGCTCCGAATCCAAGTAGGGTTGCGACGACAATCCAGGACCGCGTGCACGCGAATCAATTCTCCATCGACGGAGTAATAGACAGCGAATGGAAATCGTTTCGACAGACGACGCCGATATCCGAAAACAACTGCATGCACTCCGGCGTGAATCAGAAGAGAGTCGATGTCAGAGAAGAGAGAATCCAGGAAATAAGAACCGAGTCCGGCGTCCTGCGATTCATAGAAGTGATAACCCCCGATCAAGTCCGCTTCGGCTTCATCGAGGATCTCGATTCTCACCGAAGCTTCTCGTGAATTTTGCCCTTTGCTTTCTCCCAATCCTCGAATTGGGCGGTGCCATCGGCAATTCGCTGCTGACGCTGATCAAGAATGTCTTTATGCCATGCCGGTGATTCGATCGCTTCAGGAGATCGCGACAGGTCTTCCCACAGAGATTCCATCGCGGCAATCTTTTCTTGAACGGTCATCTCATCTAGTGGAAGCTTTATCGACATGACTGCAGTATACAGCGGAGCGCTTATGACACGTTTCACTGTGGCATCGATTCGATGTTTTTCGAGGGGCAGGACTGTAGCGAGTTTGCGTGTCAAAGCAGCCAAAGTTGTCGTTTTTTGCAAATTATGCCAATTGTGCAAATCGCAGTTTCAATAACTTACGTAGAATCAGAGTGGAACGGACGACCGAATCCCTCTTCCTCCGTCATTCATATATATTTGATGGTAAATGACTTACGCGCTCATAGTTCTATCACTGTGGCGAGATTGTCCCGTGATAGCCTTCTGAACAGCATAATCGCTCGGAAGAGGGCGCGAGACTAACCCCTTGGAAGATTCGGGGGTCCCCTAACATTAAGTGGCTCCCTACAAGAAGTGGCTCCCTACAAGCCGAGGTCCAGCTTCGCGAGCTGTACGTCAGAACCGTTGCTGCTTTGCGAACCTCTGTCCCAGGCCTGGAACAGACTGAGAAAATCTGAGCAAGCGTTAATTCCCGACTCTCACGCAATCCTCAGACGGACGCATTCCTGGACTCTTCTCGCATCAGACCGATGGCGCGGACCATCGCTGTGATGGTCTTTTTTCTGCCGGAATCTCCAGAAAGTTTGAATCAAATCAGCACGTTCATCGTGTTTTGTGACTGGCAGAAGACATGCCTCTATGGCGGCCATGATCTCTAAACTCTTGCAATCGAGGATACGATGAACAGATTAGCCATAGCCACGATCGGTATTCTGCTTTTCGCCGTCGCTGCTCCAGCGCAGTATTACGAAATCCGGGACCTTGGCACGTTGCCGAACCAGATCTCCTCTGCACCTTCCGACATCAACAATGCCGGAACGATCACCGGCAACTCGGGAAACCGTGCATTCATGTACAAGAATTGCACGATGATGGACATTGGAACTTTGGCCGGAACGCAATTTTCCGCCGAGAAGATCAGCGAAGAAGGTCAGATTGTGGGCTTCTATCGCCGGATGGACGGAGTGAAGCGCGCATTTTCGCGGACCTCCAGCGGCATCATGGTTGACGCGGGCGGCGCGGCCAACCTCGAGGAAACCGCGACGGCTATCGGCGGATGGGGAATCCCGGTCGGCGTCGAGAGCCTGGCGGCAGGCTTGAACGGAAACGGAGTTTACTATTTTGGCGGAACGACGTATCCGCTTCAGAAATTCTATCTCGATCCCACCAATCCCTACAGTTATGGGTTCGTTACCTCCGTGGCGGACGCTTCGGAGAACTGGCGGATCCTCGGCCACTTGAAAGCCTTCGGAACTGACATCGGTCTGATATCGGCGCCTGCTTTTGGAGCGTGGACGCGTATCCAGGGATTTTACATCCCGAGCAACGCGCCGATCATCGCAGCGCGTATCCAGGTATTTACTACTCCCAAAATCACGGCCAGCATCCGCCCCAAGGCAATGAACCGCAAAGGGCAGATCGTAGGCGAGGCGGGCGACGGACTCATCCGTGCATTCCTCTCAAACGATCCGACGCAGCCTGCAATCGACCTCGGGTCGCTCGGCGACGACACCCAACCGACGATTGCCAACGATATTAATTACAACGGCTGGGTCGTCGGTTTGTCCTTCCGTTCAATAGCAAGCGGCCCCCTGGCCTTTCTTCACGACGGCGTGACCATGATTGATCTCAATACGCGCCTATTGAACGGCGCCGGTTGGCAACTGACCGAAGCCACTGCCATCAATGACACCGGGCAAATCGTGGGGATTGGAATTCACAACGACCAGGTTCACGGATTCCTGCTGATTCCCCGCACGTCGGGGGTTCTGACCTATCTGCCGGCGTGCTCAGTGGTAGGGAATCTGCCCGTGTTGACGCGACAGTAGGAATTCGAGGGGAATTTCAAACTGGTGGCGGCGGTCTATAACCGCCGCTTTCCTAGTTCGGCATTCCGATCATGTCGTAATAACTCTGAATCATGTCGGCGTTGAATGCACTAACCAGTTTGACGTGGGCGGGATTGCTGTCTGGTATTGGGGATGTTTTAACCTCTTTCCGAAGCGGCACGCCGTTTGCAACCATCGGCGGCGATTCGACATTAAGAAAAAAACATATGGCAGAGGCGAACATGTGGCGGAATAAATCCCGGGGCAGCAACTCTTATCGACTGGTGCGGGGTCAGTAGACTGCGGGTAGAGACCCACGCTCGCCCAATCACGAAGAAAGAGTACCGACACTGCTCGCGGTCCCATAAACAATTCATCGATGTCCGAAAAGGGGAGAGCGGTCGTAAGGACGACATAGAGAACGCAGCTGCGCCCGCTGAGAAAGGACAATCGGCAGCCCTTCTTGAGAAGGCGGACGACCTCGGATGGGGACCGGGCGAGATCAAGAACTTCTCTGGGATCGCCGGTGTGCAACTTTCTGCCGGTTACGGCCCGAGGCAGGAGCGGCTGCGGGTAGGGCTCAAGACCTCGCCACTTCCTGTTGGCAGCCAGGTATCGGCCCGGATTGGAATATCGAGGAAATGTAATATACGTGGCAGCTATGACATGCTTGGAAAAGTCTTCTCGCCGACAAGTTGCGGTTAACCCGCGGCGTTCGTTTCCGTCGTAATCGATTTTGATGATTTTACCGGTCCGCGATGATGAAACCGTCGGTGGGAAGTTCGACTTCGTCTTCGATCGCTTACCGAAATGCCCACAACTGCTCGTCGTCACGCCCGTTATGCTGTGCTCCGCATAACCGGTTACATGCAGAGTGTGTCGTTATGCAGAGTCATTGCGTCTCAACAGCCCGCAATGATCAAGCTACGCGGTGTTTTTAAGAAAATCTGCCCTGCGCGACACTCCGCATAATCGCATCTCGCATTTCCACTGGTGCTCGGCGGGTTCGCGAACTGGACTTGAAGAGATCGGTAAGCCATACGGCGTTTTTGGGAGATCAATTCTGTTCGGGCAAGGTTTGGTCGTCGAAAAGCACTTCTACGACAATGCGGTAATACGTCCACTGAGGACGGCAACCCGTCGGGTCATGGCAGCCTGGCGGGTTTGGCGACTCCTGCCTTCCTGACGGCATCTTTCATGGCGCGCTGGATTACCGATTCGTGGAGGTGATGCCGACGCCGGATGACGGTCTCGCGGTCGATGTAGTGACTGCTTGCAGGAAAAACCCATTGCCAACCCCACTCGCGGTTGGCATTCGGATACGCGCGCTCGATGGTATGGGGGAGCGCACGTCGCCCGTTCCCGTGGCAAGATCCCGTTCGTGCAGGGCTTTGACTTTGTAGAGGTGCTGCTGGAGCGGCTCCCTCACCACACCGGGCAGGATCGTGTGGCGGTCTTCAATTTCCGAAAGTTAAAACTTAGGACCGGCCGAGCCCTAATATAATCTTCTCCCAATTAGGAAATTCTCCTTGCTCCAGGATGATTTCGGTAAATGCGAGGAGTCCTGAGGCCGTACCGAGGTCGATATCCACCACGAGGAGGCTGGAGGAGCGAGTTGGTGTAGAATGAATGTCATCAAATCATCCAACGGGAGCAATCACATGAATGTCCGCCACTTCGTTCCGTCCGTGAGCCGTCGGCTCCTGTCCATGGGATTCCTAATATTGGCGGCCAGCCTGCATTACGCGTCAGGCCAAGACCTCTCGAAGTACAAGCGCATCGAGCCGCAGTTCATCGCGGCGCTGGGAGACCCCGGGGCCACCTCCGGCAACGGCGCGCAATCATGGGGCTTCTGGAACCAGGATCCGGGCCCGCGCGCTTGCAAGCTGGACCACTACCCTCAATTGAAGGCGACCGGCGTGGCGCCGGCGCAGTGGAAATTCGACGCTTCGGATTGGTGGTTGGAAGAACACGGCTTGATCATGGAGAAGCCGACCTTTCCGCTGCCTGCTGGGAAATATCTCGTCACGGGTGACCGCAAGGTGACGACCGTGCTGACAGTTCACCCCAAGGACAAAAGCGGCAATCAGCGGTGGGAACTCGCCGACGGCGCGACCCTCGACGATGTCACCCATCTCGGATGCCGCTCCGCACGCTACACGCCGGCGAAGGCTGCCAACGCGTGCTCGCCTGCGAACGCTCCCACGAAGGGTTTTCCTGTGAATCCG
>Ga0137397_10000006_pt1 | contig 113467 bp, 191 predicted proteins | sample czorhiz116metaG_FD_106658 | JGI IMG/M metagenome (GOLD analysis project Ga0137397, IMG submission 106658) | Vadose zone soil microbial communities from Angelo Coast Range Reserve, California, USA - czorhiz1.16 metaG | ecosystem: Environmental > Terrestrial > Soil > Vadose zone | place: USA... | reverse complement strand
CCATGCAGACATGTGCAGCTCGTGACATTCTCCGTGCCGGACGTGGAGAACGATCTGTTGGTGTTAAGGTCATTGAGAATATGGCCAAGCTCCTTGACAAGCCGTGGCGATTGACTGAAGAGTTCATGAATGATGTTCCTGGTCTGTCTGCCCCATTGGAATATGATCCCAAGCTCCCTTGGTGTGTAGTCTTTGATACTGATGGTACGACTGCTCATCACAATCGTTCTCCTTATGATTACCCACGTTGCTATACTGATTCAGTTGATCCGAATATGAAGATGCTGCTTCAGATTATTTATGAGCAGGGCGCCTTTGATACCATCACACTCATCGGTATGTCCGGCCGCCCAGATACGTGGCGTGACATGACTGTTCAGTGGTATCGCGATGCACATATTATGTATGACGAGTTTTATATGCGTAAGACGGAAGACAAGCGTAATGACACGGTAGTGAAGCAGGAAATGTATGACGAGCACATTCGTGGCAAGTACAATGTCCTTATGCATTTCGATGACCGTGACCGTGTTGTCCGCCGTATCCGTAAACTGAATGTAAAGGTGGCGCAAGTAGCATATGGAAATTTCTGATTTCGAAAGTACAGAAGCGTATATCAAATGGCACTCTGAAACTAAGACTGCCGCTCTTGATCAGGCCTATATCGATATGATGATCAGACAGAAGGGTGAAGCCTGGGTAGCTCAGGCTATTGAATTCTATGAAGATACAGAGTGACGAGATTAGTTTCTACGGTCACTGGTATTGTGGTATTTGTGACCAAGCATGGTCTTTCGCTCCACAGGAAAACGGTACGGAAATGACAATGCTTGACCATGACTGTGACGAAGAAGAATTAGATTACGACGACTACAACTAAGGAATTTCATATGAGCTGTCCCGTTCCACCAGGTAATGAGCACTATCCAATTGATACTGTCAGGAATGGTGTCCCGGTTCGGATCTGTTCCAAGTGTCAGCAGGAGTGTTGATGAAGCTGTTAGAAAACAGCCGCTGGTCTTATGATCGTTTTACTGATGATGCTGATATAGTGTGGAAGGTGCACAAGCGAGAAGTTTGTGCAGGAGAGTTCTGCTGTATTCACAATCCTTCTGACCATCCTCTTAAGAACGCGAAGATTGCTCTTCGTACTGACGGCTTCAAGTATGGCTTTGCTGAGCGCTTCTGTGATCATGGTATTGGACACAGTGATCCTGATGCTGTAGTCTTTCATGCTAAGCAAGGCAATCATGGGCTAGGTGTTCATGGTTGTGACGGATGTTGTTCTGGAACCTATTTGGAGACACAGAATGTGGTGTCATAAGCACAATAGACCCAAGAAAGACTGCGACTGCAAGGAGTGGAATAGGAATGTCTAGTACTACTTTCGATGAGGACCCAGAGGACTGGACTCCCGAAGAAAATAGTGTAGCCATTGATCCTCTTACTTTTGAGGAAATGGATGATAAGCAAATTCAGTTCTATGCTGATCGAGTTCAGAGACAGATTGAAATGATGCTGAATGCAGAGAGGTGAATTATCGAACGAAACTCTTCCACGTGTATATGTTGTATTCGAGAATTTGATTGGTCTTTCTCCTAGTTCAGCCAAGGACCGAACCGCAGAGCTTTTGGCGCGGAAAAGGAAAAAGTGGCAACAGGTAGCTGACTATTATCAATTGAACATCAATAGTGCACAGGGAATACGGGATCTATATTGGGTAAGACGTTTCAGAGTAGACGTCATTACCTTTATAGATCCCGGTTTTGTTTCGGCAATACGAGATAAGATGGACAGCCGTAATCTGTTGTTCGGTGATGTACATTACTATGACAAGATAGGTCTCCTGGGAGACCTCAAAACAGATCCTGCAATCATTGGGGTATTAGATCCTGATCCTCAAAGAGTTTTGACATGGGGCAGTAAGGGGAAGTACTGTAACAGTGATCAGATAAATCTACTGAACCTTATTACTTAGGAGGGGTTTTGGCGACATTGAATGTCGAAAAGCTATTTGTTTCTAAGATCATCAAGGAACAGGACATATCGGAAGTTGTCGATATTCCTCCTTACTTCTTGACTGATGAAATTTATGGACCAGCATATGAATTTATCCGCGATTACTATTACGAGATAGGTTCTGTTCCTACAGAGCGGGTATTCCTGTCCGATTTTCAGGACAAGAGTGGTCGGCCTGTTCGTATTGTCGATGTGGATGAGCCTTGGGAAGATATCAAGCAGCGTATTGAAAAGCAATATATTACTGCTGTTCTTAATGAGAATCTTGATAAGTTCACTGAGGCATTTGACGCAGGTGACATTGATACTGCTGTCAATTTCCTGGGAATGACGTTGTCCAAGGTGCATACAGCCATTCCCAACAGCCGGGATGTGGATGTTTCACAGAACGGTGCTGAGAGGCTTGAGAGGTACCTTGAACGCAAGAACAACCCTGGAACACTAGTTGGTGTCCCTACAGGTTTTCCAACGATCGACAGAGCCACACAGGGCCTTCAGCCTGGTCAGCTCATTACTTTGACAGGTCTGGCGAAGGCAAGTAAATCAACCTTGGCTATGGTAATGGCCATGACTATTCAGGAAGCCGGGTATCGTGTACTGTATCTGACATATGAGCAGACAGTAGAGGAACAGGAGCGTAGACTTGACGCATATCGTGCAGGATTCAATGACAATCTTCTGAACAGTGGAAACATTGATCACGATAATTGGCTGAAACTTCAGGAAGCTATTAAGAAGACTGAAGAATTGCCTGCAATGATGATTTCTCAGGATTGTGAAACCTTGTCTGCGGTGAGAGCAAAGACAGAAGCCTTTGAGGCCGATGTTGTTATTATCGATGGTGTATACATGATGGAGGATGAGAGAGGTGAAGCCAAGGGATCGCCTGCTGCTTTGACCAATATCGTATCCGGTCTCAAGAAACTTGCGATGAATAAGGAGAAGTGTATTATTGCTGTTACTCAATCAACTCCGGCACGTACCAAGGGAGAGGAACTGAACTTCGATTCCATCATGGGTTCTCGTTCTTTCATTCAGTATTCCAATACTGTTATCGGTATTGAGAGAGTACCGGAATCTTCTGATATGCGACGTATGAAGATTATGCTTTCCCGATCTTGTGTACCGTGTAGCATCATGCTAGAGTTTGACTACGACACTGGAACGTTCCTGGAACTTCCAGACTTTGACATGGAAGATGCTAATGATCAGGAGCTAGACAATGAGGAATACAGCACGCAATTTGCGGGGGGTTTCTAGCGGCTGGAACAGTACTGGAGTACCTATTCCTGGTGATGTGCTGTCTTCTCTTGAAGAACTTGGTATAGCAGTTTCCCGAATTGTTCATGAAGAAGCTTGGGCTTTATGTCCAGGACATTTTGAAAGGGTGGGCAAGAAAAATACTCGCCCTAATAAATGGAGTGTAAATACTGAGACAGGTCAGCATTCCTGTTTCTCGTGTGGTTTCAGTGGTTCATTCGTTTATCTAGTCCAGGAGGTTAAAGGATATGATCGAGCTGACGCAGAACAGTGGGTCCGTAATCGTGGTGGAATCTCCCGACTTCGACGAGTACTGGATAATTCCCAAGGGAGGTCTGCTGATTTCGAACGAAACGAGGGGATACCAGCGTGGAACGAAGCACGATTGGCGCTCTTCACTTCTCCACCGTACTCGGCGCTGGAACAACGAAGAATTTCTTCGGGAGCTGTAACTCGTTACGGCGTACTATGGGATTCGAATAAAGAAAACTGGATACTTCCCATACGTGATCCTGATACAGGAAAACTATGGGGATACCAGGAAAAGGGTGAAGGATGGTTCTGTAATAAACCGGCAAGGGTCGAAAAATCTGAAACTCTATTTGGACTGGAAACACTCACAGGCTCAACGGCAGTCATCTTGGAGAGTCCGCTGGATTGTCTACGGCTGTATACTGCTGGGATCTCTGGTGCTGTATCTTCCTATGGTGTACAGATTTCTGACAGACAACTAGAACTTCTCTTTGACAGGGCGGAAATCATTATCTTTGCTCTGGACAATGATGCTGCGGGACTCAGTAAAATGCGTTCCTTGCGGGAACGATATCTTCGCAGTGGAAAGAGAATTAAGTTCGTTGACTATTCTCATATACCTTGGGCTAAAGACTTGGGTACTGAGGGTGTAACGAACCAGGATATTCAGAAGTCTGTACTCCGAGCCAAAAGTATTCTTACCTATAGGGGAAACTAATGCTGAACGTCTACATGATTCACCCTAAGCACTGGGGCTATGGCTGCTACAACGAAATTCTTGTGGCTGCTGAGACTCCTGAGGAGGCCAAGGAAATTCTGTTGGCTCAGGCAGCTGATTCGGATCTCTCTGAAATGTATGAGGGTTTTACTGACGAGGCTGACGGTATGGAGATTACTAACTGGGGTCCCCTTACGAAGGGAATTATCTTTGAGGCTGGTAGTGACTAACGATATCTGTTAGAATGCGCCTATGACATTTTTAGGTGAGTTAAGAGAGTACCAAGAACAAGCCAAGAGCCTGATTACCGAAAGGGGTCAGGCTCTATTGGCGTTGGACCTGGGAACAGGTAAGACTATTGTTTCTATTGCAGCTATTGAAGAGCTGAGGGAAAGAGGGGATGTACAGTGCGCCTTACTGATAATGAGCAGCAGTTTAACGAAGCAATGGGATCAGAGGATCAAACAGTTTACGGATTCCTCTGCGATAGTAATAGACGGCTCTATCTCTCCGAAGAAACGCTCAGCTATTTGCGAACAAATTTTGTCAGACCCTCCCGACTATTTGATTATGGGTTTACGCCAAGTAGTTTCGGATTTGCCGTTCATACAAAAGATCAATCCGAGTCTTGTCCTTGTGGACGAAGTGACCTCCATAAAGAACTTCGGTACTCAGCAGACCAAGGCAGTCAAGAAGCTTAAGGCTCCTTACCGTATTGGTTTGACTGCTGAGCCAGTAGAGAATGGCAAGGCAGAAGAACTGTTCTCTATTATGCAGTGGATTGATGCCTCTATATTAGGTAACTGGAGAGAATTCGAGAATGATTTTATAGTTCGTAATTCGTATAACTTTATTACAGGCTATAAGAATATGCCTGAATTGAATGCTCGACTTATGACTGCTTGTATCTCCAAGAGGAGAGAAGATCCTGATGTTGCTGAGTTCATGCCGACCGTAGAAGAATTCAATTGCTATGTGGAGATGGATAGTGAAACTAAAAGTTTATACAATCAGATTTCCAGAGAACTTCTTCGAGAACTTTACAATGCCCCACCAAGTTCCGGAAAGGATCTCAATAATTTCTACAATGGATCCCAGACTGATAACAGCGGAGATGGATTGGGAGCTATCACCTCACGACTTCTTGCCCTTCACTTATTGCTTGATGATCCATCCCTCTTAGAAAGCTCTGCAAGGGCGTATGAGGACCCAGAAGATCCCAGAGGCAGCAAGTATGCCAACCAGCTCTGGAAGGCTGGCAGATTGCTTCCTGAGGGCTCTCATGGGGCTAAGCTGGAGGCATGTCTGGAGCTAGCAACGGAGTACCTGGAAAAGAACCCTCTCCACAAGGTGATCATCTTTGCCCGTTTCAGAGGTGTTCTTCCTCTGTTGCAAGAAGGACTTGACAAGTATCAATCAGTACTATTTCATGGAGGTTTGAATGGAACCCAGCGTGGAAATGCCATTGACCGATTTACAAATGATCCTGACGTTAGACTGTTTCTCTCCTCCGACGCCGGAGGTTATGGAGTGGATCTCTATGCAGCAAGCCACCTCATTAATTACGACCTTCCGCAGTCTTCTGGAGCATTTAAACAGCGAAATGGACGGCATGTTAGAGCTAGCTCTACTTTCAGAACCGTCTTCATCGACAATCTCATTCTCAGTAAAAGTATTGAAGAATACCAGCTCACAAGACTCAATTACAAAGCAAGAGTAAGTAAGGGAATCCTGACTGGAGTGTCAGACCCTGATGGTAGAATAGAAAACAGTGCTGATAGTCTGACACGTTTTCTGGAGAAGTACCTTGAAAAGATGTAGTAGATGTAAAAATAAAAAGCCATTTGAGGACTTTGGCAGGTTGAAGAAGGCTAAAGATGGTCTTACCTATGCTTGTAAGCAGTGCTTAAATGACTATGTAAAAGTAAGACGCTTGGCACCACAGGAATCTTGTGTAGTTACTTGGTGTACAGCCTTGGGATATATAGATGACCGATGTCATACCCATGCATTAAGGTATAAGAAGTACGGCGATACTTTTAGAGGACACTATGGTGAAGGAACATTAGATCCTAAGGGTTACCGAAAGCTTTATGCCCCTGGACATCCCAACGCTACAAAAGCAGGAATTATTTTTGAGCATGTTTTAATAATGTCTGAGCATCTTGGCAGACCATTAATACAGCATGAAAATGTTCATCATCTTAATGGTATTAAAGACGATAATCGAATTGAGAATCTAGAACTGTGGTCCAAGTCCCAACCTCCTGGACAACGAATAACTGATAAAGTAGCCTGGGCTAAAGAAATACTAGAACTATATAAAAATTATTTGGAGAATTAAATGACTAATATCCTAGACGGAATTCAGTACCGTACTCTGAATCCTGCCCTTCCTTCATGGAACAAGGACATCTATACCGATTGGCTGGAGGCAAAAGAACTGACTATATTTCCTTCTGGTACACAGTTCCGTGTGCCACCTGTATTCAATTATGTAGTGGAGAGTCGTAGTGACGATGAACGTTTTGCTGCAAGGGTTGAATTGAACAGTACTTCAAAGGATTCTTCGATGAAGACTGTTGCGCGTCTCGTCGAAGAAGGTAAGGCTGTCAAGGTAGAGAAGCATGAAGCACCGACAGAAACTGCGGGAAGCCTTCTTGCTGGCAGAAATGTACAGTTCAAGGTTGCTGGTCAGGATAAGTGGACTCATGCTCAGTACTTGATTACTGGGTCAATTGGTACTGTTAATCGTATTGAATTCCGTGTGCGTCCAGACCTGTACTGGGAGGTAACTACTACTGGTGCTACTAGTGCCAGCACTCTGGCCTTTGATGATGTTGAGGCTGCTCACACATATGTAAATCGTCAGATGCGTACTTCTGACTTTGATCTGACTATCAAGAAGGTACGATATGCAGGATAATCCAGCTATTAAGGCCAAGGTTGCCGCCTATCTCTTATTGAACAGAGAAATTGCTGAGCGTAAGGAGATGCAGGAGAACCTCAAGAAGGAGTTAGATCCTTATCTCCTTGAGGCTGAGACCAACAGCCGGGGATCTCATGTGATAGCCTTCAGCGAGCCTCTGGAAGTCAATGGTAAGCGTTATGCCAGCTTGCAGAAGCAGCGCAAGACGAGTAAGGTTCTCAATGAAGAACGCGTACTTCAGTTTCTCAATGCCAAGGCTGACGAAGGTCAGTTGGAGGATGAGAGATACCTGGAACCAGTCATCTTGGTACAACATGTTGATCATGATGCTTTGTGGGATCTGTTCTCCAGAGATTTGATTACTGAGGCCGAGTGGGATAGTCTGTTTGATGTAACGGTCACATGGGCCTTCGCCCCTACAAAGGAGTAACAATGAAGAAGATGTTGACAGCTCTTGCACTTGCTGTAATGATGGTTGCCATGCTGAGTGAGAGTGCCTCCGCTATTACTTTGCCCAAGCCACCAGTAAGTACTAAGCTCATAGTTCCTGGGTGTCCCGCTGGTTACCACAAGGTCTGGACATTCGTAAATGGTATGGCATTCTATAAGTGCGTTAAGAACTAATAACATTCACCTATAAATTTTTTATCAAGGAGAGACAGTGAAGAAGGTTCTTGCTGCTATCGGTACAGCTGCGGTTATTCTGACTGGTGCTACTGCTTGTGGGAGTCAGCCTGTTGATCAGGGTTATGAGTATGTATGGGATCACGGTGTTTATACCTACGTTCCGTACAGCTATTACCACAATCACCGTGACTACTACGATCACACGGGTCACCCTGTCAGGAAGTACAGCAGCAGCTATGTCACTAAGCATCATGTGACTGTAGTTCACAAGACTACGACTACTGTTCACAGCAATGGCAAGCGTGTTACGAAGCACACCAAGACTGTTCACCGTAGTACTACTCGTACGCGTCGTCGCTGATTGTCTTTAGTTTTTCCCACTTAATGGTGGGGAAAGCTATGGGTTATCAGAGGAGAAAAGTATGGTCGCACATGGTTTAGAGTTTCCAGAGTTCATGAGCATTGATGAGTACGGAACATGGCGTTTGCATGCGAATAAGCGCAGTGTTTCTGCTACCAAGGCAAGCTATCACTGTGGAAAGCTTGTGAAATTGTTCAAGATTGTCGACAACAAAATTGAAGAGACAGAACTTTAATGGCACCCTCATGCAAGCACGGTTGTAAAAGAGGTTGTGACACTGGATGCCCCGAATGGAAGGAAAACAATTGAGTGAATCATTTACAGTCAATGGTGTTGAATTCGTAGCTGTTGAGAAGAAGCAATTCGATGACATGAGTGCTGAGATCGACTGGCTCATGTGTCTTGAGGCTGCTGGTGTTGACAATTGGGAAGGCTATGAAGTAGCAGTAAGACTTCGTGATGGAGAACTACAAGAGGGAGATTTGTAAATGGTCATTACAACTAAGTGGGTGCCAGTTGTTGTTTCGGATAGGACAAAGACTTTCTAACGCCTGGGAAGTCCGTGATGGTCATGAAGTAACTGTTGAAATTATGGATGTCTTCTATGATACTGAGGATGACGAGATCAATTATGTTATCAAATGCCGGAAAGCCAATGGTGGCTGGGGTTGGTACGTGAAGGATGAGCTTGATCTTAGAAGCGAAGCACATTTGGATAAGTACTGGCAACTAGTTAAGGAATCTGAATGAGTTATCTGGCCTACAATTCCAACCGGAATACTGCTTGGACTTACCATGAGAAGTGGCCCAAGGGAGCTATTAAGAACGAGAAGACTACAGCGGAACGCTGGCCTGAATCGAAGCACTTGAAGAAGTGTTTGGAGATTTTCAAGTTCAATGAAGATGACACTGTTATTACTCTTATCCCAAGATCTGAGTGGGAGGCTGAGTCCAGTTAATGCCTTATAGAAGACCTACCGCGCCAGAAGGGATGCATTGGTGTAGTAGTTGTGAAAATTTCAAACCAGTTGATAGTTTTTGGAAGCATAAAAAGGGAAACAACGGTCTCTGTGGTCAATGTAAAGAATGCATGTCAGAGCAGCACAGTACAAATAGGGCTGCAATGCGCCATAGAGCTAAGAAAGTTTATGGTCTTACATTAGAAGAGTATGACGCTCTAAAGAACCAGTCACCTTGTTGCCCTATCTGTAGTACTAAAACAGAACTACACCTTGATCACGATGAAGAAACAGGTAAAATTAGAGAATTTATATGCGGAAAATGTAATAGGGGAATAGGGATGTTTAATCACGATCCTAATCTTCTTATGCTAGCTGCTAAATATATGGAGAAATATCTTGAATAGTTTTTATCATGCCCAATCAGCGGCCCATAAATGGGGAGGCACTTGGGAGGATTACATAGAGATCGAATCTTTTATAGATAGCAGCAAGAAGACACATGGTGACTATCGTCATCGTGCCATGTATCATCACACTCTAGGTGTCTACCTGTGTGAGGACATGTTCGGCAAGACTATTACTATTCAGAAGAACAAGAAGTCCATTGAGGTTCCTGTTCGTCTGATTGCCGAGAGACATATTGTCGAGGATCTGGGATTCCTTCCCTCTCCTGCCGATTATCTGAAGCACATTTCGTATGACGATGACTCCACTCGTTGGATGTCTGGTTCAATTCGTAAAGAGATTGGGAATATGAATGACGTATTTAGTTAAGGAAGATACTGACGATACCTTTATGGGTATGAAGGTCGAGGGTAAGTACGGATCGTGGAATCGCGTTCCTCAGGAACCTATTCAGAATTTGCTTCCGTATTTCAAGGCTGCTTTTGAATCAGGTATCACTGCGGTTAAGTGGGCTCAGTACACTCCAGGTTTCAATGATGGTGATCCTTGTGAGTTCACTGTGGGAGATCCTCGTATTACTACTAATGCCTTAGTTGCACAGGCTTGGCTGAACAATGAAGAGCCTGATATGGAAGAGGCTTATCCAGGTAAGAAGTCTACCTACTACGATGAATGGGATTATGAGAGTACCTTTGATCATCCTGATGGGTTGACTAAGGATACGTGGCCTGATGTTCCTGCTGATGCCGGACGCTTCGAGGACGCTGTACGATCCAAGTTCGGTAATGACATAGAGATTGTGGTTACTCCTGAGCGTGTAGTAACTTTCGAGTATGAGGTAGGTTACTGATATGCATAAGGTATCAGTAAGTTTTGACCGCGCGCCTAATCTTTATCTTGAACTGACTGACGAACAGTATGTAGCGTCTCAAGACATGTATTCCTGGGAAGACTTCATTGAGCTGATGCAGGATGAGCTGATGGATCACCTGTTTGCTGAGACTCCTATTGATGATATTAGGGATATAGATGGTTAGTACTTGGCAAGAACAACTGGCTAAGGTCTTTCCTGGTTCTACTACTCCTCTTGTATTTGAAAAGGTACGAGAGGTACAAGAGGAGAGCATTAGCAATTGGGATGCCAAGCCGTTTATCTTTATGGTCGGTGGAAAAGAAACAGAATTCTTTTCCATCGGCCAATTGGGCAAGGCACTTGGTAATAGATCACCAGTGACCTTGCGTAAGTGGGAGCGGGAAGGTATCCTGCCTAAATCCCCTTACACCAAGCCTTCCAACGATCCACGGGGTAGACGTAGAATGTATACCCGTGGTATGGTTGAGGGACTAGTCAAGATCGCACGAGATGAAGGAGTATTGTGGCCAGACAAAGGCAAACGGCTGTCGGAGACGATGTTCCAAGTGAAGGCAGTGAGATTGTTCAAGAGCCTCTTGCAGATGTAATTCCGCTGGACAGAGTAACGATGTCACCACTGGGTGATACGATAGAGATCACTTATTCAAGAAGCTGGGATCTCGCTGTCGTACAGTACGAGAAAATGTCCATCTTCACTAATATCAAGAGAACAGTTTCAGCAGATGCTGATCTTGCAGTTATTGGTGAAGAGATTTCTGATCAGCTGAATGAGCTTCAGGGCGCAGATCTTACATGGGCTCGCTCAATAACAAATAACAAGGGTTCATTGGTAACCCGAATTCTCCCTTGATAACCTTTCTAATATGCCTGAGTGCATTCTAATAAGGAGATAAATATATATGGCTAAGATTACCCGTAAGTCCGTTACTGATACTGATAAGTCTGAGGGTTTGTCCGACGAGCACCCTGAGACTTTTGAAGGAAATGATGGACCTGTACGTTCGAAGGTGACTCGTTCCGCTGTCAGTTCTGGCTGGGGTGCGAAGCAGGAAGAGCGCACTGAGACTGTCAAGGCACCAGTTCTGAAGCTTAAGGACAACGGTACTCGTGTCCTTAAGCTTCTTGATGGTGAACCTGCTGTCAAGTACAAGCGTCACTATCTGAATTCAAAGGGACGCTATTTTACTTGTACGCAGAACGACTGTCCTCTGTGTGCTGAGAAGGTTCGTTCTTCCTGGACATTCATCATGAATGTTGTTGACATGGCTGAAGATCCTTCCGAAGTGAAGACCTGGACGTTTGGGACCGAAGTCTCTTCTCAGCTTCAGAACATTGCTGAGGACAAGGAAGTTGCTCTTGATGGTGAAGGTTCCTACTTCGAAGTAAAGCATGTTAAGGTTGCTGGTCGTACCGCACCTGGAACCAATGTCTCTTTCATTCGTTCTCGTTACATTCAGGAAGAGCATTCTCTTGAGCCTCTTACTGAGGATGAGATTAATGAGCTGAGTGCAGATCGTTATGGTGCAGAGGTTGTCTGGATCAATGACAACGAGTACCTTCAGGACATTGCTGCCGATGTTCAGGACTCTGACCGTATTCAGAAGCGCAAGAAGGACTAAGGCTTGACCACTGAGACCCTGATCAAGTAGACTAAAAATCTACTGGTCAGGGTCTCTTTACTTAGGAGGAACAATGGATAGGTACGCCACGGTTTTTGAAATTTCTTTGTATGAGTGGGATGGTGTTCACAGTTACAACGATTCGGTGTCTTTGCACATGACATATGAAGGTGCCAAGAAGAAGCTGTCGGAACTTCATACAGAGGATTCATTTGAAGTCCATCATGATAGCGACACTGGCTGGCCCGAATTGTTTATCAGGAACAGTCAGTTTGGTTACATGAAGTACTTTATCCAGGCACGAGAGTTGGAGGATTAATGGATGGTCTTATCCTTACAGCGGATCAGCTGAGAAAGGAAGTCGAATACTTTCTCAAGCAGGAAGCCTTTTCTTTCGACGTCGAGTCCATGGATGGTGTCTCTCCAGATACAAGAGGAGTTCCTACCCAGAACCGTGTTGTATGGATTGCTCTTGCTACCTATGGCAGAACTATTGCTATTCCTATGGGCCATCCCAATGGGGATGTACTTCTGCAACGTGCTCATAAGAAGAAAGATCCTCACACAAAGAAGTTTGTCAATTATCCTGTCATCTATGATGAACCTGTACAACAGCTTAAAGCCAGTACTGTATTCGAGATTCTTCGTCCTCTTTTCTTTGACAATAATATAAAGAAGATTGCGCACAACCAAACCTTCGATGTAATTTCTATTGCCAAATATTATGGCGAGATAATCCCAGGGCCGTTTGAAGATACGATTGTTCAGCAATGGGTTCTTGATGAGAATATCGGGCAGTTCTCTGCTGGTCCCAAGCGTCCTATGAAGAAGGGACTCAAGGAACTTGTTCGCTGGTATTACGAGGTGGACTATGACAAGGAGAATGTAGGTAAGTGTATTGAACTGCATCCTTTCTCCAAAGTAGCTCGTTATATCATGCTGGACACACGTTATGACTGGTTGCTCTGGAAGATGTACTCTGAGAGGGTTCAGGAAGAGACTCTAGGGCCCATTACAGCGCTTGAAAACCTGGTGACGGAGGTCTGTTGCCAGATGGGTCTGATAGGCGCTCCAGTGGACGTACAGGCGCTTGAGAAGCTTCGTGACGAGTTGGCTGTAGTCCTGGAAGGTATCGAAGCAAAGATCTACCGTGCTGCTGGTAAAGTATTCAACATCAACTCCAATCAGCAGAAACGTGAAATCCTTTTCAATTACAAGAAGGATGGTGGGCAGGCACTAAAGCCCATCAAGTTCTCTCGTAAGACAGGTGACCCTTCTACTGACAGTGAAACTCTGGAGAAGTACGTAGGTAATCCTGTAGTAGATGCCCTTCTGGAATATCAGGAGGTATCAAAGATTCTTACCACTTACGTCGTTGGTTATATAGGAGATGCATCTGCGGGTAAACCTTGTCGTATTTTCAATGGAAGAATTCATACAGATCTGGTTCAATATGGAACAGTGACGGGACGTTTTTCTTCAAGAGAACCGAATCTTCAGAATATTCCTGCTCCCCGTACAGATCTGGGTAAAAAGATCCGTGGCTTGTTCATGGCTCCAACGGGATATAAGCTTCTAGTAGCTGACTATGGTCAGATGGAGCTGCGTATTCTGGCGTCCATGATTGGTTACGGTGGTCTGTATGATGGTTTCCAAGCAGGAATTGATGCTCATACACAGACAGCGGCACTGGTTTTCAATGTTCCTGTCGATCATGTGGAGAAATGGCAGAGAGATTCTGCTAAAACTCTGAACTTCGCTATTGTCTATGGTGCGCAGGCTGCTAAGGTTGCCAAGACTCTGAAGATCACTGTCGATGCTGCGCAGAAGCTTTTGGATAATCACAGGATTGCATTCCCTGAGATCTATAAGTTCAAGGATTACATTCTCAGTGTTATCCGTAAGCGTAAGACTGATCCTCATATCCGTACCATTCTAGGGCGTAAGCGAAGGGTGTGGGAAGTTCTTCCTGAGATTGCACGGAAGGAAGCTCCTAAACTGGAATGGTATGATCCCATGCAGCCTTGGAGGGCAGAGCGTTCTATTCTGGCACGTGGTGAGCGTCAGGTGATCAATAGTCTTGTGCAGGGATCTCTTGGTGATATCATCAAACTTGCTATGATCAGAATGCATGATCTTTTGAAGCAGGACAATGCTCAGAATCCTGGTAATGAAATTCATATGATTCTTTCTGTTCATGATGAACTTGTTATTCTGTGTCCTGATGACAGGGTGGAAGAAGGTAGTGCAATGCTTTTGGAAGCAATGATTGGTAAGGAAGTACAGGACTTGATCAAGGTTCCACTTGATGTGGGTAAGGTTTCTGTGGTTCAAAGATGGTCGCAAGCCAAGGAGTAATATGGTAGATCCATTCGAAGAGGTAAGTCCTGTAGCACCTATTGACCCGTTACAGGCACTTACTACTGAATTGTCCCGCTCTATGTTGTGGGACATGCTTGGTCCAGGAAGAATGCAGAATGAGCCCAGTAGATATGGACAACAGCCCGCAAGTATTGATGTACTTGAAGCTGAAGCCCGTGAAATGTGGGACAGAAAGAATTCTTTGCTCCCATTTGGAAGAGATCTTCATCTGTTGTGTTATATGGCGGCAGAATCTGCTTCTCTGGCGTTGATACATTCGGAAGAGGATTTAAAAACTCTTCCTGAAGAGGAAAGACTTAAATTTAGGGTGCACAATGTGAAATTGGGAACAGCTATAACTGAATCAGTTGTATCTCATATGTTACAAAAAGGATTAGTAAAATACGGAGACAACAATGAGTTTTTGGGCCAGTAAATTAAATGGGGAACCTGTACAGGCGGTTATTCCATCGAGAGATATTTTTAATGTGGGTGTACCTATACCCCAGCAGCCTCAATTACAAAGCAGTATCCCAAGTGACTATGTTCCTACAGTAAGACTGAAGCAGGGAGGACAATGTCCTGACTGTGGAAGTGACAAGTATATGAGTTATGGTTCATATGCTATTGCCTGTGGGGAATGTGGATATCATCCACGATTTGAACAGTCTGGTCATGGTGAAAGAAGTCTCAATACCAAGCCAGGAGAAGCAACACCATCAAGACAGCCTGGTGACAATCAGACTATGCAGGGACAAATCGCCGTCCTCAATGCAGGTGGCGGAGATCACTTATAAATTACGGAGTCATTACATTGAGTATGAGCCCCTTTGCCGAAACTATTTATAGAAATAAGTACGCACAAGAAGGAGAGGATTGGGGTGATACAGCTCGTAGAGTTATCTCTACTGTGATGGCTCCGTATTTCCCTGAGGACATTGAGAAACTGACACAAGCTGTTATTGATCGTAAGTTCATGCCCGGCGGTAGATATTTGTATGCTACAGGTAAATCTTTCCACCAGACACAGAACTGTCTGCTGCTGACAGTTGAAGACAGCAGAGAATCCATTGCTGATCTTATGCAACGAGTAGCTTCAGGGCTTATGACTGGAGCAGGTATCGGTATTGTCTGGTCCAAGCTTCGTGAGAATGGCGCACCTGTAAAGGGAATGGGAGGAACATCTACTGGTCCTCTTGCTTTTATGCAGGCTATCAACGAGATCGGCCGTAACATTATGCAAGGTGGTTCACGTCGCTCTGCCATCTGGGCAGGACTTCACTGGAATCATCCTGATGTATTCGATTTTATGAAGGTGAAGAATTGGGGAGAGGATATTGAAGCTGCTAAACTTAAGGACTTCAATGCTTATGCTCCTCTTGATATGACTAATATCTCTGTCATTCTTGACGATGATTTCTTTGAGGCATTCGAAAACAGGAATGGAACCCTTACGTTCTGGCATGAATGGGCACAGAAGGTTTACTGGACAGCAGTAGAAGGAATGCTGAAGACAGGAGAGCCTGGCTTCTCTGTAGATATCGGTGAGAATACTGGAGAGAACCTGCGCAATGCCTGTACTGAAGTAACATCCCGAGATGACAATGACATCTGTAATCTGGGATCTCTGAATATGGCTCGCATTGATTCCATTGGGGAATTTGCTGAGCTTACAGAATTGGCTACCCGATTCCTTCTATGTGGAACTCTGTACTCCAAGGTTCCTTATCAAGGTGTTGCAGACACCCGTACCAAAAACAGACGTCTAGGTCTTGGACTGATGGGAATCTATGAGTGGCTGGTGCAGAGAGAAAAGCCGTACGCGCCCGATACAGAGCTTGCCAGATGGCTGGAGGAGTATTCCTACTCCACTGAGTACGCCAGGGCCGCAGCAAGGCAACTAGGGGTGTCTGAGCCGGTAAAGACAAGAGCGATAGCCCCTACTGGAACCATCGGCATCCTTGCTGAGACCACTACTGGCATCGAACCTCTTTTTGCGGTAGCTTACAAGCGCAGATACCTGAAGGGAACTACTTGGCATTTTCAGTATGTTGTGGAACCTCTGGCGAAGAAGTTTGCTGATGAGGGTATCGATCCTGATACTCTTGAGACTGCGTATACTCTGTCTCTTGATCCTGGGAAACGTCTTGCTTTCCAGGCTTGGGTGCAGCAGTATGTAGACCATGGAATCAGTTCTACCTTGAACTTGCCAAGCTGGGACTCACAGATGTACTCTGTTGAGGACTTTGGGAACATTCTCAAGGAACACATCAAGGACATCCGTGGGATTACTGTATATCCTGATGGTGCGAGAGGTGGTCAGCCTTTGACTGTGGTAAGTTACGCTGAAGCTATTGCACAAGAGGGTATTGAGTATGAAGAACTTGGTAACGGAATGGCATGTGTAAGTGGTGCTTGTGGGGTTTAATTAAGGAGATGTAAGGCTAGAAGCTCTAAAACTTCATCTTTCGGACTTGAATGATAATTTCTATGCCAGTTATCAGGAACTTATTCTGGTGCTGCATATGTTTCAATACCTTATGGCTACTGGCGACACCGAGATATTTTTTAATTGGCTTGTACTGCACATGGATTATTAGGAGATATATGTTTACACATATGGGTAATGCTATATTTCTTTTCGCTGCTCACGAATGGCTGAATGAAAATAATCCGTTCGATGCCTGGAATCGTAAGCAGCGTAGACATCCTGAGGGAGATTTGTCTTCAGATTTTGGGCACGCTAAAGGTACTGTGCATAAGCACAATATAAAATCTTTCAAGCGCACGTTCTAGTAGACAATGTCGTATAGGGCTGGTAGAGTAAGTTTCTACCAGCCCTTACGCTATTTATATGGGAGATATTTTGTCAGACGTTGATGTATTTATTGCACGAATGAACAAGCAATTAGCAAAGGACGGAAAGCCTCTTCTCTTTACCGCAGCCAGTGTAGGGGTGACAAAGAAATTCACTACTGGTCTGTCATCTCTGAATGTAATAACAGGTGGAGGATTCCCAGGTAATCAATGGATCGAGGTTTATGGTAAGGAGAGTAATGGAAAGACTTCTATTATCCTGAGATCTATTGCAGCAAATCAGTTACTTGATCCTGATTTCATGGTGTTCTGGGTTGCCTCTGAGTATTACGATGCCGAGTGGGCTGAAAAGAATGGTGTGGATAATTCTCGTGTAGTTGTCATGCCTACCAATAATATGGAACTGGCTTATCAGATGGCTCTTGATGCCGCTAAATCTCATGAATTCGATTACATTGTCATTGACAGTTATCCTGCTCTTACTGCCTCTGAGGAGGATGAGAAGAACATGGATCAGAATACAATGACTCTTGGTGCCAGACGTACAGGACAGTTCTTCCGTAAGATCGGCGGAACATTCACTGACGAGCGCCCTTACTTAGGAATCTTTGTCAATCAGTTACGTGATGCTGTTGGTTCTTTCTCTCCTTATGGAACACCTACTACTACTCCTGGTGGAAAGGCAAAGAATTATGCTTTCTATCAGAGAATTCTTGTATCCAGAGATGAATGGATCGAAGAGAAGGTAGATGGTCAGGGAAAGATAAAGGTCGGTCAGACCAATAAGTATTTGATGGAGAAGAACAAGGCTGCTATGCCTAAGTCTGTAGCCATGGGAGATTTCTACTTCACTGATTCCGAAAAGGGATTCAAGGCAGGACAGTTCGATCTCATCAAGGATCTTGTGACGATGGCTGTATTGTTCAAGGTCATCAAGCGCGCTGGTCCTTACTTCAAGTACGAGTCTGACAGTGCTGATGCTATGCAGTGGCTCGGACGTGATCCGATGGTTGAAGCTATTCGTAGTAATCTAGACCTTAGAGACGAGATCTCTGCAAAGACTCTAGAAATTGCTACGAATAAGGAATAATCTATGGCTATTACAGGTGCCAAGACAATAATTGTCACAGGTAAGTACATCAATTTCATCAGCGGAGCAGGGGAGAATGGATCTGTGCAATTCATTGCCAATCTTCCCTCCCTGTCTGATGAGACAGATCACCAATTCTTGACAGTGCCTCCCTTCACTGCTGTACTACCAGGGACACAAGGAGGTACCCCGAACAGCAGTGGTCCAGGTACCTTCAGTCTGACCCTGCCATGTACTGACAACGATGAGTTGCATCCTGGCGGGTTCAGTTATACCATCATCGAAAAGGTTACGAACATGGCGAACCGTATTACCAAGGGGGTCTTGATCCCCTCTACCTACGGTGCTACGGTGGACCTTACAGAAGTTCTCGCCCCTTATATCTAAGGAGAAATCATGGCACTGAACCTTGACGGACTGGCTCTTGACGACGATGACCTCAAGTACATCCGAGATGCAGCAGCTCATCTGTCAGCAGAGGGAAATCTGAGTCTTCAGACTTTTGCAGGAGTTCTGCACGACCTGAACATGTACGGCATGGGTCATGAGCTGCGCTGGGGTTCCGATATTACTACGTTTACTGACGAGGAGATCAACCTTTAATGGAATTTCAAGCCTGGCCTTCTATTCCTCGCCTTTCCAAGGAGAGGGTAGTTGTAACTGAGAAGATTGACGGCACCAATTCTGCGGTTCGTATTCGTCTGTTCAATATTGACGATGACCGTTCCGATCAGGTTGACACGGTCTCAATCGACGGAGTACAGTACACGATCTGGGCGCAGTCACGTAAGCGATTCCTTCAGCCTGTAAAGGAAAAGGACAACTTCGGATTCGCTCGCTGGGTGTATGACAATGCTACTCAGCTCGTTAAGATTCTGGGTGTGGGTGACCACTACGGCGAGTGGTGGGGTTCAGGTATTCAGCGAGGTTATGGTTTGACGGAGAAGCGTTTCAGTCTCTTCAATGCGCCTCGCTGGATTGAGACTCTGCATCCTACTGAAGCTCGTTCTGAAATCTCGAACCTGTACACTGTTCCCATCCTTTACATGGGTGACTACTACAACTTCAATGTCCAGGAGCTACGGGAGGAGCTGTACACTCAGGGTTCGAAGGCTGTTCCTGGTGGACGTGCTGCTGAAGGAATGATAGTGTACCTACGAGAGCAACGCACGAGTTCCAAGGTCCTTCTGGAAAACGATGATATTCATAAGTGGGAGATAAAATCTTGACGTATATTCAAGCAGCAATCAGGAATATGGAAAGGGAACTTTCATGGCTGCCGCCTGAACTAATTGATCTTTATACTCTTCTCTACTTTGTCAAAGGTTCAGATACTACTCTCGAAGATGTTCACAATGCCTGGGCAATCTGGAGAAACCGTAATGCTCCTGCGCATAGGAACATCGTTCCTTTTAATGAATTGACTGAAGTTATTCAGGAGCTTGACAGAGACATTGTTGAAGGTATTATTAGGGCTGCAAATGGCTGACAAAAAGGTGGGAAGCAGGGCAATGCTCTTGGATTGTCCTGGAAGCCTGAGAGGGCATGTATATGAGGCAGTGAAGGATAAGATGTCTTGTATACGTTGTTCTAGGATTACTAAGTACAACTCAATTACTCGCAGTTGGGATGTGATTCAGAAGTGAGTCAGACATGTACTAATCCCGCTGGCCATAACTTTCAGGCTAATGGACATGTACGTAAGTGCAGCAATTCGCAATGTGGTAGGGTACAGACGTTCAATCCTTCAATAAAGAAGTGGGTAGACACTAAGTGAACTGGGATAATTTCAGGACCCTCATGTATATTCTGGGTGGTATTGCATATGTGATTGGATTCTTCACTGTCCTTCACGATGTACTGGACAACGGCAAGAGCCTTGAGCAGTACCGTGAGAAGTACGGTAAGGATCTAGGAATGGCTCTCTGTACCTTCTATCGTGCCCTCTGGCCTACTTTCTGGCCGTGCACTGGCTTCCTTGCTTTCCTGGTTGGTCTTGTTCGTGACACTGTTCGTCTGGTCATGGGAAAGCCAGTTATGGAGAAGTAATGGCAGCAACCTGTCCTATGTGTGACAAGCCGTTCAAGACTGATACTGAACTGGCTCAGCATATGCCTAATTGTTCATATCCAAAGAAGAACAAAGAAAGAAAATAAAAATGGCTGATCTTAAAGACAGCCAGAAACAGGAGAGAGCCTTCAGCCATATGGTTGGAGGCTCTCTTAATTCTGGTTCAGGTAACGGCTGGCTGCGTAAAGCAGATGTAAGAACGGAGAAGGAATTGTTTGAACTCAAGATCACTGATAAGAAATCTTATGCTCTCAAGGATACGGAACTTGAGAAGCTTTCTGACCAAGCTCTTATAGATGGACGAATTCCGGTCTTTATGGTAGAGTTCAAATCTACTGGCAATTCGTGGGTAATTCTTTCGAAAGAGGATTATCTCACTTTAAGGGAAGAAGCGTCTATTGGTAATGAAACTACGTAGCATAGCTCCGCAATGGTTTCATGAAGACAGAGACAGAACAGCTAAATGTGCAATGTTTCCGGCTACTTCTGATTATGATCCATGGTTTGAAGATTCCGAGGAAGAAGAATTGTCAGATCATACGGAGGAAGCCAAAGCCGTCTGCAATGGTACATATGATGGAAGACCCTGCCCGTTATTGAGTAGCTGTCTGGAATTTGCCCTCGTCAATAACGAACGCTGGGGAGTCTGGGGAGGTACTACACCAGATGAGCGTACAAAACTACGGAAGGAAAGAAGAACTTGGCAACAATCACAGGAAAAGGCTGGGGACCTAAGTTAACTGGTTCCATGGCCAATTATATGAATGCTTCCAAAGGAACTATTCTTCTGGGAGACATTCAGGCACATATGATAAAGGAACATTCCAAGCCTTCTACTCGTAGGCAGGACATTATTCATCCGTCTGAGACTGCCAAAGAGAGCTGGTGTCCCCGAGCCACCTACCATCGGATTAAGGCCTGTAGAGAGGCAGGTGACCCCTTTCTCAAGCCTCCTGAGAGCGTAGGTGTGCAGCTTCTCAACATCTTTGATGAAGGTCACTATATTCACGACAAGTGGCAGAAGCGCTTGACAGCCATGGGGAAACTATGGGGTAATTGGGAATGTCAGCAGTGCAGAAATATTGTCAGGGATTCTCTGCCTCCTACAGTATGTGGTTCCAGGAATGGGTGTAATCCTAAGTTCCTTATATACCGCGAAGTACCTTTGAGAGCAAGAGAGTATCTTATTGCTGGTCACGCTGATGGAGCAGTACCTCACCTTAATGCCCTTATTGAGATAAAGTCCGTCGGTGCGGGTACGGTTAGAATAGAAGCACCCGAGATTTATGCGAAGAACTCGAATGGTACTTTCATTGATTTCCAGAATTTGTGGAAGGATATTAAGGGACCGTTTCCTTCTCATATGAGACAAGGTCAGTTGTATTTGAGACTCTGTGAAAGTATGGGTCTTCCATTCGACAAAATCATCTTTATTTACGAGGCTAAATTCAATCAGGGTGTAAAGGAATTCGTAGTCAAATACGATCCTAACTATTGTGATGACGTAATAACTAAATGCTATTTCATTGCAGGAGCCCTAAAGAATACAATGTCTCTCCCCGAATGTGTTGCTGGCACTACGTGTAAGGATTGCGAGAAGTATGGCGAAGAGAAGTCCGATTCAGAGCGGTTGGTTAACGACAACGACTCTGAAAGAAAAACCGTCAGAAGAGCAGCCACTGTTACCACCAGGATTGTCAGACCTTCATGATGACCAGTTGATGGATCTTCTGGTTGACTTTACCAACTGGACTGGTTACGCTGGCTATCAGGTAGCACTGAATGAGATTAATGAACGTAGGGCCGAAAGAAGTTTGCAAAGAGTTTCGGACCGTTATAGCATCATTCACAAGAAGGAAAAGACTGTGGCCGCCACAAAAGCCATGGTTCAACAGGAAAAAGACTACCTTGACGCAGAAGATACTGTTGAATATGCTTATGCGGTGACGAAGCTTTCAAAAAGTGAATATAACCACCTGGAGGCTGCTGGGAAGGTAGTATCCAGAGAACTTTCCCGCCGTATTTCCAGAAGAGATACGGAGAATCGGGCCGATAAATATTCAGCATAAGAGGGGAAATGGTTTCACCAGGAGACAGATATAAGCACAAGCAGATCAAAGATGTTATTTATGAAGTGATGGCTGTGGATATTGTCAAGAAGAAAGTGTTCTTGCAGGATATAGCCGCATCGGGTACTATTCCGGTAACTTATAATCAGTTGTCAAAAAGTTATAGGAGAGTTAAATGACTCATATTACGTATGAGGATGTTGTAGCCGAACTTCCCGCTATTATCGCAACTCGCGGTGAAGACTTTGTTTACTCAATTCATTCTGATAGTGAAATGCCCTTTACATGTACGTATATCTATAACGGTGAGCCTGATTGTCTTATCGGCTGTTATCTGGTAAGTAAGGGTGTTCCTATTGATGTTTTCGCGCCATATGAGGGCAATGGTGTGGACGATCTACTTGCACATCCCGAGTTTAATAAGTTGGTGACTGTTACTTCTGAAGCTCTTAAACTACTGTCCGATATTCAGATGAACCAGGATGACTATATGACCTGGGGTGAAGCATACACCAAGGCTATTGAGAATATTAAGGAAGATGAGTTTTAATTGAAAATCACCGTAATTGCTCAGACAAATATGTCTACTATTTCCGAATCGGTAATGGGGACAGCGTTTGAAGAGTTCTTCTATGGTGACAGAGAGGCCCTGCTCAATGATGCTGATACGTTGGCACATTTTGCAGGGCGTTCCTGTTACCAGGCCTGGAATATGCCAAATGAGGCTACCAGGACCAATCAGGGCTACATAAATAACATTATCAATCAGGGGCATTTTTCAGTTCTTGAGCACGCTAGCGTTACCTTCTACATTGAAGGTGTGAGCCGTAATCTGACGCATGAGTTGATCCGTCACAGGCACCTGAGTTACAGTGAGCTGTCACAGCGTTTCGTCAACATGGAGGAAGCAAACTTTATCGTTCCTCCTGCGATGCGCGAAGAAGGCATAGAATCCTTCAGCATCAAGAATGACTCGACATCCCTCAATCGTTATAAGTCAGCAGTACAGCGCCTACTAGATTTTGGTAAGACACGTAAGCAGGCTCGTGAGGCTGCTCGTAGCTACTTGCCAAGCGGTATGGAAACGCGTATCGTTCTGAGTGGAAATCATCGTGCCTTCAGGGATATGCTGAAGAAGCGGTACTCTGTGCATGCTGATGCTGAGATTTGTGAACTTGCTGAGCTTCTACTAGAAGAACTGCGTAAGATAGCTCCTGCTACATACCAGGATTTTCCCTTCCAACCTTTTGAATAGGAGATACACAATGGCTGACGACAAGAAGACTGCTGAGCAGAAGCGTAAGGATGACGCGGATGACAACAACCATGCTGCTGGTGGGGCTGTTCGATGAAGGCGATAATGACTATTGAGCCTTTTCAGGCTCAATGGGTAGACGATTATATTCTAGGTGGTGGTCACATAGTGGTTGCCTTCTTCGGACGTGAGATATACGCTACTCACAAGATTGACTGTCAGCCCCCAGAATATATTCTTGATGATGTTATTGAAGTTGCACTAGCTGAATTCGGTAATTTGCTGTCAGAAAGACTTGACAAGCGACTTAATATCGATGAAGTTGGAGATTTGAAAATCAATGAGTGAACCGCAATTGAAATATGAGAATGCTCGTGTAGTGGATTGTCATAATCTTGATAAGTTCGTGGCTCTTGCGCTGGAAGAGGGCTATGATGTAAAATGGCGTGCCCTGGAATCCAATCCTTATGACAGTTACCATAATGGCAGTTATGAGGAAGCCGACCTTGTTTACGGCATGGAAGTAGAAGACCAGACTGACCAGGATTTCGATCGCTGGCTTCTGGGTGGAGATTTTTATGACGAAACTGCTTATGGAGGTGCAGGAGGTGTTCCTTCTGCGGAGCATATGCTACAGTGGCTCTGCAACATGGGAGTGGTTGATGAAGGCAAGTACGTAATTCACATGTGGTGGTAATCTACGACGGTAGGAGAGATAATGGCTTTGCAGGAGACTTACTATGCTGTTCATGAAGAGAATTCCCGTGTTCCTGATCAGCATGAATGGTATGACAATCTAGAGGGTGCACAAGAGGATGCAGTTACTGATGCTGAAAATTCTAGTGGAAATACCTATATAGTCACTGAGATTCTTACTCGTGAACTGTTCGCTACTAAGGCATCAATTACTCTGGAGGCAATCTGATGGCTGTTACCTGGATCAAGTGGAAGTATGCCTGCCCCAAGACCCGTGGCCGTTATTCTGGTGGTACTCATAACGGTCCTCCGAAGAAGCGTAAGAAGAATGGTCCTAAGGTCGGTTCTGGTAATCGTGTAATGATTCTTCAGGGCAACGGCAAGATTGCATGGGCTCAGAAGACAGCGTAAAGTAGTTCCTATCGACAACAAGGGGGACACAATGGCTTTGCACAGAAAGAAGAGAATGGAAAAGACGCCTTCACGTACTTATACTGGAAAGCCCTGGAACAAGCTGACTCCTGAGGAAAAGGGAACAGAGTTTGATTCTTCTATAGGTAATCCAAGTAGGTACGCTATAGAGAACTTCTCTCATTTGGAGAAGCCCAAAACTACTAAGAACAAGCACGGTAGGAAGTAAGAAAAGGCCCCAAGTAATTTGGGGCCTTTTCTATTAAGGAGATATTATGGCACCACCTAGATGTGGTACTTGCAACAAGTTACTGAGGCGTGTTATTGTTCATCGTGTCGGAAGATGGTACTGCGATATCTGCAAGGAGATAAAATGACAATTGTAGTAATTACTGGTTCCAGGGATTTTCCTATTCAGAAGGCACCTATTATCTGGGAAGCACTACGAAAGATGGAGAAGGAACATGAAAATGACTGGCACTGGTCTCCTTGGGAGCTGCATCATGGGGATTGCCCCTTTGGGGGTGCAGATCTGATAGGCGCTTCATGGGCCTCTGGAGCAGACTGGGAGGTGGTTCCTCACCCACCGAAGGAGCGTACTGGTTACTACTACAACCTGCGTAATCAGCAGATGGTTGACCTGAATCCTGACTATGTGCTAGCTTGTTTCCTACGGGGCGCCAAGAACCAAGGCACCACGAACACAGTCAATATGGCCAAGGCCGCTGGCCTTTCGGACAGGATTTGGAGTGTACTAGCATGAACAAGGAACTCAAGCAGCTTATTCTTACTCTTCTGGCAATTTTCGGAATCATGATGATTCTGTGGATCACTTATACAGTGATCAAGTTTGTATTCACCTGGATTCTTTTGCCGGTTGCTGTTATTGGTGGACTTACTTACATGATTATTCAGATGCGAAAGGCCCTGGGATACTAAATGACCTACCTGGAGATTATAAATAAGGCGCTACTTAAGTACACCAATGACGTACGTAAGCTTAATGCTGTAGCAGCACAACTTGATGAAGCGTATGTTGAGCAACATGGCGGATGTTCTTGTAGTGGAAGTTCAATTCATTTTTACATTAATTACAAGTGTGCTGGGGATACGAACTGGAGATATTATTCTGTAGATGACGATCCGATTGAATTCTTGACTAGTACTCTTACGAATTATGTCGAGTAATGCAACTGCTTTGCGCATGCGGTAAGCCAGCAGTCCTTGAGTGGAGACCGTACTGTTCAAGGATCTGCTGGAACTTCTGGAACAAAGGACAGAAAAAGAAATGACTACAATTGTAATACAGGATTGGCTTGAGTCAGAGCGAGGCTGGGGAACCAGTTGGGATGGATATTCTCTTCATCTCACTTCTGCTGACAGGGATCAGTTCGTCAAGAACTATTGGGATTCAATGCCTGATGGTCCAGCACCCTCCGTCTATTCTAGGCCTGATGGTGAGCCTTATCTCTATGATGTAGAATTCGATGAGGAACTTATTCAAAAGATCCGGGAAACCGACAATGGACTACGAACATGGGAAAGAGTACTAGGTGAGTGAACTACCTAGGCCCGAAGCTTTGTATATAGGGATCGATCAATCCTATACAGGCTTTGGGCTTGTGGTATTAGATGAGACTGGTCATTGCCGCCAGAAAAGCTTGTTGAAATACCCTTTGAACAAATTCAAGGATGAAGGAGAACGTCTGGTAAAGATCTATGATGATTTACTTATGTTCTTCTCTATTTACGGACACGACACATCGGCTATTTACATTGGAATGGAAGGCTATGCCTACGGAGCAAAACTCAACAGAGAAAAACTCGGAGAACTCGGAGGAATTGTCAAACTTGCATCATACCTTGTATTTAGAAGTACCCCCACCAGTATTGCTCCGACAACTCTCAAGAGCTTCATTGCCGGGACCGGCAAAGCAAGCAAGCAAGCTATGGTCGAAGCAATACAAAAGCTGGACCCTGAAATCACAGATCATAATTTAGCAGATGCTATGGGAATTGCACTATTTTTAATGAATAAACCAGTGTGATATACTCTTCTTAGAGATTCCTCCTTCCTTTCAATATCTCCTTTCTGTAAGACCCCGGCATCTATCAGGTGTCGGGGTCTTTTTGTCTGTATAATCGAATAAAGACATGAATTAAATCTGGAGAAAAATATGGTAGAAAATACGAATAACGAGGTACTTCTCAAAGTGAAGTCTGCCTCTTCCGCAGCATCTCTTGCAGCAGCTATTGCAAATAATGTGTATGCCCACAATGATATAACTCTGAGAGCTATTGGTGCTGCTGCTGTTAATCAGTCCATGAAGGCTGTAGCCATCGCTCAATCGTATGTAGGTCCCAGAGGACAGGTACTTTCCTGCCGCCCTGGTTTTGCTACAGTAACTATGGACGATGGCGAAAAGATAAGCGCACTTATTTTCAAGATTATAGTTTCGTAATAAAGGAGTCAGGATGCCAGCACAACCAGCGGACAATAGTTTTCCGCAATCAAGAACTGCTGAATTCTCCTCAGGAGCTACAGGACTGACAGGTCAGGGATCTACGCATTCAGTTCAGCAGATGGCTCCCAAGAGTTATTCACCTTCTTCGGTACTTTCACCTCTTGAGGGAAATCCCAATGGTATGAGTGCTACGACTTATCAGCAAAACAGAGCCTTGAGCTATTACCGTTCTTAACAAGGAGAAATTATGTCAGAAGAAATTGGAACAGGAAGCCGTTCTACAATGGGAACTTCCGCTGCGCAACTTACCCGTGTAGGCAAGGCTGAGCGTGGTAACATGCGTCCAAGAGGTGGAGGTGGGAAGCAGGGCAATGCTCTTGATGGGGCTACAGGGCATCGTAGAGCCTCTTTCGAGAAGATGGGGGCAACATGCCACCCGACAGCTACTCTGTACGCTCAGAACGCTGCTGAGGCTTCTATGAGTGAACGTCATGTACTGATGATGCCTTCTCGTAGTTCATGGACAGATCAGTTCCGTTCAAAGGCGAAGTACGGCCGCAGCGCATTTTAAGGAGAAACCATGAGCGACAAAATAACTGATTATTTCGACAGATTTGCGGCATTCTTCGGATCAATTAAATTCATAGCTGGAATGACAGTATTTGTAGTCGCCTGGTTCCTCTGGAATATCTTCGCTCCGCATAATCTCAGATTCGATAACTACCCATTTATCTTCATGACGCTGCTTCTGTCATTGCAGGCATCTTATGCTGCTCCAATTATTCTGTTCTCACAGAATAGACAGTCGGACAAGGACAGACTGAAATTTGAAATGGATCTGGCATCAGATCTGAAATCAGAAAGAATGTTGGAAAAAATTTCAGCAAAGCTGGATATACCATTGGAGGAAGACGATGCCTAGTTCAGTAGCCGGAATGAACAATGTTTCCTATAACCCTCAAATAGGCCAGCAAGGCTCTGTAACTCAGTACGGTGGAGGTGGCGGAACTCCTATATCAGGATTCCGTTCCATTCTTGACGCACGTATTGCGGCGGCTACAGGTAAAACTCCAGAAGCACAATATCCTGATGGTTATCTCGGTTCCGTCATTGACAGACGTCAGGACAAGCTTCTTCAGACTGTTCGTAATAACGCAAGAAGCTATACCCGAGGAGTACACAAAGGATCAGTAATCGGCGCTGAATCTTATTTCTGGCCAGATGACTTAACTCCTTATTCTTCATTGGAAAGAAGAATGACTGGGGATAAGAAAAGATATTCTGCTGAAGGTAATCCTATTGAAAGACTGGCTCACGGTGGTAAGTTCATGACAAATGAAGCTGCTAAGAAGCTGGCTCAGGAATTGAATATTGCCTATGATCCGCAGGTAGCCGGAAATATTGATCCGAACATAAGAAAGTTCCATAGTTCAGTGAACTTACCTGGTTGGTCAGCATCTGGAAGTGGGAGAAGCGTATAGTGGAGAAGCAGAATCAGAACTACGACGCTTCAAAGCGTGAATACCAGGATGATTCGGTATATAACTTTCAGCGTCCTTCCCAGTCTTTTGCAGAACAACTTGTATCAGCTAAGTTAGTAGCTAATGCTTTTTCGGATGCCGCTAACTTACGTCCGCCTATTCCTAATATTGGTAAGATTCCTAATCGTTTTGGTTATAGAACGGAAACTCCTGGAATTCTGGATATATTGACAATAGATGATAGTTTCTCTGCCCAATTCGGTGACTTCTCAGGTACTGAGGGCGGATTCAGTGGGACGTCCTTCCCTTCTGTTCCTCAACTATAAGGAATTAATATGGCAGAACCTATAAAGAAAGCGGCGGCCAGAAAGAAGGCTGCCCCTAGACGTGCTACGGACAAGAGAGTTACTGGCACAGCAAAGAATCCTACTAAAGTAACAGCACCTTCAGCTGCTGCGTATAAGGCTCCCAAGGTCACTCCTGTGGTCAAGGGCAAGGCTGGAAGACCAAGAAAGGCTCAATAATGGCATATCCACCACTACGTTCCATGAATGATGATCTGGTTGAGGGTGCGACAGACGGCAAATACAAGAAGTTGCGTCCCAATTCATCAGCAAGTAGCATGAACACAGAAGCTACTTACGACACACGCAAGTCTCTCAGCCTGTTGTACTACGGCTATGGAGAGGCTAGAATGAATGAAGTTCCGGGACGTAATACATATGTTCCCAATCCGTCATTCATACCTAATAAGTTTGAAACACTCGAAGATTCTTCTGTACTTGGAGAGTCCTGGTAGTACTTTTTTATAGCATGTAACACAGCCCCTGAGTTGACAGCGTCAGTCAGGGGCTGTAGTATTTCATCTTGTTGTTACGGGATCGGGACATTAGAAACGGTTTCACAACAGTCCTTATTGTCTATAGATTGGTCCAACATGACCAGCAAGAATGGAATGCGCGCTGTTACCGCTGCTCTTATAACCGCTTCTGTACTGGGAACAGGGCTTGCCCTTGCTCCTACTGCTGGAGCCACCACAGCTACAAGTGCTGTAGCTGTTGCCAAGGCTCAAATTGGTGATCCATACAGGTACGGTGGAACTGGTCCAAATAGTTTCGACTGTTCAGGTCTTACTCAGTATTCGTACAAGAAGGCTGGGAAGAAGATTCCCCGCACGGCCAGGCAGCAGTACAATGCAACAACCCCTATCGCCTATAAGAATCGTAAGCCTGGAGACTTGGTCTTCTTCACCTACAAGGGAACGTCCAATACGCACCATGTAGGAATTTACATCGGCATTGTCAATCACAGATCCACGATGATTGCCGCTCCTTACACAGGAAAGAATGTGCGTAAGGAAGTAATTTACTCGAAGTACTGGGAAGCCAACAACAAGATTTCTTTTGGAAGGGTCAAGTAATATGAACAAGGTAACAACAGGAATTATTCTTACAGTTGCATTCGCCATTATGGGAATTACCAGTGCACACGCCAGTTCTCATAACTGGGATAAGGTAGCTGAATGTGAGTCTGGCGGTAACTGGGCTATCAATACAGGTAATGGTTATCGTGGAGGACTTCAGTTCTCCGATTCAACCTGGCATGCTTATGGTGGCACTGGTTCTGCCAATAATGCTTCTAAGTCTCAGCAGATTGCAGTAGCCGAAAGGGTACTTGCAGGGCAAGGACGAGGTGCCTGGCCTGTATGTGGTCAGTACCTGACTAGCGGCAGTAGCTCTACAAGCCACTCTACGGGGTCGTACGTCGCTCCAAAGCGCTCCTTCGTAGATAATATCCCCAAGAAGACTTACAAGCCCGTAGAACGGCACACAGCGGTTCCTGAGGAAACCTCTGACAACAATACCGGTACTCCAGTTTCCTACAAGGTAGTATCCGGAGATTCCCTTTCTGATATTGCTCAGAAGCACGGTGTTTCATGGCAGCATGTCTACAACGCCAATAAGAAGCTCATCGGTGACAATCCTGATCTGATCTTCCCTGGACAGGAATTCCACTTCACCATCTGATAGTAAGGGCCTTTCCTTCAGTTACTTTAGGTAGCTTGAAGGAAAGGCCCTTTTCTGTTACCATGAAGTGGTCTAATAAACGCAATACAAAAGGAACAATAAATGGCGAATGACGGTTTTGATCCCAATAACCGTGGAGATGTACATTTGACTGGTCTGATTGTCTGTCATCCTTGTAAAGTTATTGAGGAGCTTCCGGATTATAATCCTGATGAAGCGGATAATGACCCCAGAATAGGTCATATAATTGAGGCCCATCTACGCAGACATCCGTCTTTTGAGGATCGCAGTGTACTGGAGTGGAGCATGCTGGGATTTGTTCCTACAAGACACTGGAAAGATCCCGAGTACCGTAAGGATATTACTAAGAAGATTCTTGAGAGTAACGGAAGAACTGGTTTCGATCAGGAATTCTATGATGTGCAGAATACTTTCAGGGCTGACGCCATGGAATGCTGGCAGAGACACAACAGACCAGCCTTCAAATCGAATACCCAGCCAAAGTGTACTGACTATCTGGATTCTCATATGGAGATCAAACCCAATACTTCTCGCGAAAGAAAAATTGCTGGACTTCCTACCTATGATGAGTCGAAGATCAAGAAGAGTTTCATCTGTGAATATTGTCCATACCACCAATCCGTCAAAATGGAGTTGAGAAAGTAATGGACTTTTATATTCGTGATAATCCTTTTACTCCTCGCACAGTAGAGTGGTACATAGAAGAAGCAAGAAACGGTACTGAAAAAATTATGGCCAAAGTAGGAATGGACAGTTCACTTATGTCTGATTTATATCAGTTAGTTAATGACATTCAGTCAATAGGATCTGCACTAAGGAATACTAAGAATGACAATTGATTTAGAAGAACTACAGAAGCAGAAGGCTGCTGAACTATTGGCAGATGACAAGGGACCAGAAGAAGTAACAACAGCTTTCCTTATCACTCTGAACACTGATGGACAATGGATTGCCTACGCAGATTTTGCTGACAAGGATCTGTCCATGGTGAGAGCAGCAACAGTGGATGACATTATTGGTGGTTGTGAGAACGTCAAGGTTGGCTGTCAGACACAGCAAGTAGCTATTTCCACAGTTATTATGTGGGAGCAGAGAGCAGCTATGATGCAGCAACAGATGATGCAGCAACAAGAGGCGAAGAGAGTTTCTTCCCTTATTGATCCTCATAAACTGAGAGTGTGACAATGACAGGAATTTTAGGACAGGACTGGTCAGGATATCAGTCAGCATCTCCTTCTACTTCGGGAATTGATTTTGTATTTCTCAAGGTAACGGAGGGACTGAGTTATGAAAGTCCCCGCTGGAAGTCTCAGTACACTACAGCTAAGAATGCAGGTCTGGTTACTGGTTTCTATCTATATCCTCATATGGCCAACAGTCCTAAGGAAGAAGCTGACTACTTTCTTTCCAAAGTGACTCCCAAGTCTGGGGAAATGGTAGTACTTGACTGGGAGGGATATGACTCGAACAACAGTGGGGTTTCAAAGTCTGTACAGAAGGCTTACAAAGAAGCTTCTCTCAGATATTTAAAGAATAAACTTCCTAATAGTCCAGTAGGAATGTACTGTAATACTGATTACTGGAAGAGTGTGGATACCACAGGTTACTTTGGTGATTTCCTTTGGATTGCCACTGCTGCAAAATCAGCGGGAGATCCAGGAATTACAGCTCAATGGACATTCCATCAATATTCTACTGCTGGGAGTACTGACCGTGATTACAGTACATTTACCAGCAGAGCGGCATTGAAGACATGGGCACTATCATTTGATAAGACAACAGGAGCAGACGTGGCACTAACAGATGCAGAAATTACCGCAATCGCAAAGAAGGTTCTTGAACTTGACGGAGTTATTGGGGCTCCTTCTTCAGCTCCTGATTTCGCTACCAATAAGTACTGGGCACTACAGTCCTACATCAAGGACACCAACGACAAGGTTCGTAAGTTACAGACAGCAGTAGCAGCGGTTTCTACACCTACTGTAGATGTAAATGCTTTGGCAGATGCAGTTGTAAAGGCTATTGCAGCTAAGATTGCTTAATACTAGTAAAATAGAGAGGGAACCCTAAGGGTTCCCTCTTTTATCTTTATAAGGTAGGATAGAATTTATGAATGATATAAGAATTAATACAGGAGCGAGCAGTTATTTCAGCAAGCCCTCCAATATACTTGACCCCCATCTCTTCGAAGACAATGAGCATATTTATCCCTATGTACGAGAGACTATCCTTCATATTCTTATGGACTATCTTGGCAGCAGGTATTCTAAGCCTGAGTTATGGACTATGGTTTGGCTGGCAGGTAGCGGAATCTCTTTCCAGTGGTCTGCAAATCGCGGAAACGGTGATCTCGATGTACTATTCGGGCTCGATTACTCAGAGTTCGTAACCCAGAATCCTGAATTTCAGTGGATGGACAGATCTGAGATAGCTCAGCATATTACTGAGGATCTGCGTACCAATCTATGGCCTATGACAGGAAACTATCCTCTGGCTGGTGCACCCGACTGGGTTGCTCAGTGGTATGAACTGACATTCTTCCTTAATGACCATGTGGAAGCTACTCCAGATTCCATTACCAACATCCGTCCCTATGCTGCGTATAACCTGACAAAGGATGAATGGACAACAAAGCCTCCCAAGCTTCCTGACAATCCTGGACAACTGTACCCCTCAGAGTATTATGAACAAGCAGAGGCCAGTAAGGAAGTTGCGTCTGCTTTGGTTGCACGATACAACAGTCTCAGTGCAGAGGGCTCTATGAACATACCGGGAAGTGCACAAGATGTTAATAACAGTCGCCATAAGACTTTGGTACGAGGAGAGGCTAGAAATCTTTTCGACAGTCTTCATCTGGGGAGAAAGACTGCGTTCTCTTCTCAAGGAGAAGGTTATGGGGATTTCTATAACTTTCAATGGCAGGCAGCAAAGGCCAACGGAGTAGTCAACGCATTGAATGAGATAATTAATCAGGAGAATTAAATGGGTGATGCATGGGGAAACCACGTAGCAATAGTAGTCAATGGAATACTACGACAGCCAAACGATTCTTCTGTCATCATTCCTGGACTTCTTATCTATAAATCATTGGTGAAAGATCATCGAGTTTCTCTTATTATTGACAGTGGAGCAAAAGAAAAAGTGCAGTACTGGCTTCTCATGAATTCTCTTACTGATCATGTCAATGAGATTTATTGGGAGAATACTGATTCAGAGGATACAGCTACAAGAAGACTAGCCCAGATAACACGTTTGAGAAAGCAAGGTGCGTTGGCCCTTGTGTATGAATCGGATACTGAAGCAGCTACAAGACTTCTTCAGGCGCAGATTCCTACCATGCTCTTTCTACATCCGCAATACACACATCCTGATTTTCGTCCAGGAAGAAAGGACGAACCAACACCCTGGAACAACCTGCTGGCAGAGAAGATAAGACAACAAGAGGCCAGAGCTACAGATACCCGCCTTCTAGACTTCTAAGGAAACAAGATGCCCGCAAATATTCCGGATACGGGAGCCATTAATAATCTGGGTGGACAGTTCACTCATAATATCTTTGCTGGTGCTCAAAAGAATCTCAATATGAAGAGCAGACAATTATCTGCTCAGCATCAGTCTGGTGTAAAGACTGCTGAGGCAAACAGAAATGCCTATGCCAACAGTGCTGCTCAAGCAGTCAACAAAGGCCGTGCTGCTTTTGTGAAGAATCAGCAGACACAAGCCAAGCAAGCAGCTACAGCAGCAAAGACTCATGCCGCTGGTGTCAAGTCTGGTAGAGTAGCACCAGCTTCTGGAGAAGCACCACGTACTTTTGCCATGGGAACAACTCCACAACAGAAGACACAGGCAAAGGCTACAGCCGCAAACACAAAGACTATGCAGCAGCAGATGAATTTTGCTCATGGACAGGCTCTTACGTTTCAGGCTGCACAGTTCAAGACCAAGCAGAGCCAGACAAACTATGCTCATGGACAAGCTATTCAACAGCAGAAGCAGATGGACAAGCAGAAAGGAAAGGGATCAGTGACTACACCAGCAGCACCTAAACTTACTCCTGGATTCTCAAGTCCTACTCCTACACATACACCTATCAAGGCTTTGTCTCTTACAGCGTCTACTTTTTCCCATCAGTTGTCACCACAGAAGCCTCAGCAAGGGCCTTCAGGGATTCCTGGAGCCACTTTTAGTCATGGAAGTACTCCAAGTGCCCCTAGTCCTGTCGCAGGCTCTCTGACAAGCTCTCAGTTCTCTGATCATGAGCATCCTGCTGGTTCCTCCACTACTCCTCTTCCTACTCTGACAGCAAATCAGCCAAAGCCCAATACGTTTACGACTGGTTCACGTAATGCCAAGCCAGGAGGAATTGCTGCGAGAGGATCTCAGCTGGAATCGTGGGCTATGGGAAAGCAGGCACAAGTAAGAGCTAAGAGAGGAACGGGCAATTAAGCTATTTTTCGGTGGTTCACACCTTCCAACATATAGGAATTTAATAAAAGAGACGGGAACTCCTTGGAGTTCCCTGTCTTATTTAGGATTACGCAAGAGAACCAACTTCAATAATCCATGGAATGTCAGTAAGTATTTTCCTTCAGAACATTCATTATTTGTGGATTCAGGTTGTCAAGTTCTCAATTCGGCAAAAGAACAGAAGTATTCAAACGAAGAACTCAAGGAGATAGCGGAGCATTATTATGGGTGGGTGGCTGAGAATATCAACGAAATCGAAATCTATACAGAATTCGATGCTCTACAACTCGGTATGGGATACCTTGAGGAAATACGAGATTCCCTACGCGATGTCATGTTTGACAAGTTCGTACCAGTTTGGCATCCAACCGGAAACTCCCAGAGTGACGGAATGGAATCTCTACTTGAACTGGGAGAACGATTCGGAAAGATCGGAATTGCTCAGACTTCTCTTAACGGAAGAGACCTCGTCCTTGTGCTCAATAGAATGGTGTCACGGGGGATTGAACTTCACGGATTAGCCATGACCAAGCAGGACATCATGCAGGTGGTCAACTGGACTTCTGTTTCTTCTACTTCCTGGGTTTCTCCACAGAAATTCGGTTCTACTTTCGTATGGTCACATAATCATTTAAAGAGTTATTCGAAGGATCAGAAGGAACAGGCAAGACGTAAGGAAAGATTCGTTATCGAAGCTGCTGGTTTTGATATGGAGAAGATTCTGAAGGATGATCCTAAGGAGCTATTACGTCTCTCTTTGTGGTCCTGGTCACAGTTTGTTGAGTCAATTAACACTAAAAAAGGTACAGGAGTAACTACATCCATGAATTCGCCTGAAGAGGCTATTGAGGAAAACTATGATGCTTCAGTTGATGGTGTCATTGAGCCGGTAAGGAAGACACTATCAACTCTGAATCGTAGAGATCCTAGTGAAAAGCAAGTAATTCCACTTATTGATTTTGACTTCATCAAGGACAAGAGACGTAACAAAGATACAGGTCAGATAGAGGAGACAGATGTTCCTACTCTGAAGATCCGTAGTGAGAGCATGCGTATCTGTGACACTTGTTTCCTTGCTTCCAAGTGTCCTATGGTTGAAGAAAATTCCAACTGCGCGTATGATATTCCCATTACCTTGCGTACCAAGGACCAGATGCAATCAGCGATGGACAGTATTCTTGAGATGCAATTACAGCGTATTCTGTTCATGAAGATGGCAGAAGACATGGAAGGTGGTCACGCCGATCCTATTCTTTCCAGTGAAATAGACAGATTCAATAAGCTGGCAAAAACAAGTCATGATATGGCACAAGAGGGTTTTTCTCTTACTATCAATGCCAAGCAGCATGGTCAGCCTGGAATTATGGATAAAATATTCGGTAATATGGGGGATACATCAGTACTAAGAGCCATTGAACCAGTACAGACAGAAGATTTCATAGAAGTATTCGATCCTGATATGTAAAGGATTAATTATGCCAACTGTGGTTGTTACCCCCAATAAGGGTCAAGTTATTCAGATACCTGTAGAAGACAAGTCTGAAGCTATACGTACAGTTGCCCAGCAGTTCAAGAAGATGTTCAGTGACAAGTCAATTGAAACAACTCTGAATATGTGGCTTTCATCTTCAATGAGAACTCCTCTGAAGATTCAGAGGAGTAAAGAAACTATACTTCTTACCTATATACCTTAAGGACAGTAGTAACTACCAAATGACTGAAACTGAAGAATTAGACTATGACACTGAACTTGATTTTGTTGCTGAAACCTTTGAACTCCAATATTTAGGAGAATTGGGTGAAGAGGCAACAAAATGTTCTGCATGTTTTGGAACAGGTCTTGATCGATATGAGGATGTGGATTGTATGAATTGTTATGGTGATGGCGTTGTCTGAGGGATTAGATGTATTCGATTCAATGGTTGATGACTTATTGCATGGGGAAGGACTTGTAGCAGAATTTGATTCAGGACTTGTTCTTTCTGCCTATGATCTGGACAGAATCGGTATTACTATTGACGAACCGAATCATATGACTGATATTGTTATTGCTGGAGAAGAACTTGAATATCTCCATCTGTTCCTTGAAGCTTTGCATGCTGCTCGTCATTCAGTAAAAGACATGGACTGGGATCAGTTATTACCCTGAAAACCCAATCGGAATTCTTAATATAATCTAAACAGAAATGCCCCCGAAAACCTAAGTGGAATTCGGGGGCATTTCTATATGCTTTTACTGCTCGTAATCATCATTCCAAATCAATTCGTAGTCACCTTCATTGCTCCAGGCCCGCTTGACAAACTCGTACTTTGTCAGATTGTAGAAGGCCAATGTCGATCTCATTTCCTCCTGAGCAGCTTCCTTACTACCTGAATAAGTCTCAACGAAAGTTCCCACACTCATCCATGCGCTATTGTCGTTCTGGAGGTGCTTCACAACCGCGATGATAGCGGCATCCTTCACAATATCTCTCATATGGCTGATATCTCCTATTTCCGACATTTCAGGGCAATTATTTTTTGGCAGCTCTGGTTTGAATCCATAGGTGGCTGATGAGATGCCCCAGCCATGGGCCTTAGAGCGCAAGCGCTCCGTTCGATATCTCTATCAAACCACACTCGGCTATGTCGTGCAACCCCTTCTGTGAAGCTCTGTCATAGCCACTAGGAACGTCTGTGCGCCTGTCTGACGCATTGTGGGAGGAGACTAGCATCCGAGTGCCGCTGTGTCTCCCTGAGCCTCTCAGAGGATTCTGACGTGCTGTGTTGACAGCCTGGCTCAGTCCGCCTAGAGTTCTACTCATCGGAACAGTGAAGGGACAGAGAGTGCCACAGATTCTGATCATGGACATTGACGCTGATGGTGTCGAATACCCTGATACATACTTGTCAGGAGATACCCCGGAAAGCGTGTTTCGAGCCCTGGAAGAGAATTTGGCTTGTACCGCTTCTCAGGAGTTCATGGAATGCGCGTTGCACAACTGGGCACATGAATTTCATTCTCAGGGATTCCAATTCAGCATGGACAACGGTAATAGTTGCCTAGTCCGTTTTTCCTATCTTCCCTAGTGCTCTTTATCGTCTAGGTCTTGTACCTAGTCGGTGATGTCCGCTAGAGAGGCAAGGATCATGAGTGTTGAACGTTGTAGACTGGTCGCATCAAAGCCCTGTAGGCTTGTTGGTTGTGACCGCGATACTTGCAGCACTGTCCAAATGGATGAGTTCTTTACCATCCCTACGACACGTGGCGTCAAGTTCACTGTAGTATACGGGTACCGAGAGTACCTGTACGGTGACTACTCAGAGACTCCTGTGGTAGCGTTCTATGACCGCAGGTTCGAAGGTCACACCCAGTATGGGCAGTTTGTCTCTGACTGCAACCGTGAGACTCTGATGGAACGTCAGAAGGGTTATGACCTTGAGCTTTCGGGTGGTAACCCTGACTGGACGATCGACGCAACAACCATGTACGTTATAATGGCGTGGCTCAATCACATGGTGTGGCAAGAAGAGAATTAGTAGGATTCAGGGATTATCCCAGAGATGGGAGAGTCTCTGTGTCTTCCTAAATCTGGGAAGCGATGAAAGGCATATTATGTCTGAGTTCCGCAGCATGACTATTACCGTTGCGAAGGATGTCACGGAAAATGGCGGGTACTTCCATGAGATTACTGTGGAGGACGGACACAACAGTGATACTCTCCTCAATGTGCTGAATGCCTGCGATGACCGAGGTTATGAGATTGTCTCTGTCTTCATTGACGGATATGATTTCATTGAGGAAATGTGGCACAAGATTGGACATATTTCCAATCTGGTTCTTCTGTTCGAAACGCTCTGCAACGATATTCAGCAAGCTGGTGTCATCTGCGCTTTCATTCAGGAGAATGACTGTGCTGATGTGGACAGCTGGCACGAGCATATCTATATTGAGGGTATGACTCATGAGCAGATTGTTCGTGAGTGGGTTGAGGTTTTCCACAAGATTTATCGGGAAAACTCCAAGAGTTACTATGAGTCGGATTACGTGGAGACTGAAACATTCCCCAGTTGGATGGTAATTGACTGGGAAGAGACGCTCAAGGAAATTGCTGAGCAGGAAAGTTCTTCTGTTGTAGCCTTCGCGGGAAATCTTTATTTCTTCGGATAGACAGTTTTAATCGTTTCCCAAGAAATTGGGGAGCGGTTATGATTGGCTAAACGGTCAGTCTGCTTTACTGAGAAAGGCACAACCTTCATGGTTACATACAATGACCAGTCTCCTTCTGAGATCCGTGTCGGTGACGATGTTACGGATGCGTTGGGGCGTAATTTTACCGCGCTGAGTGACGCTGTCTTTGTTGCTGGGGATTATTCTGTTCAGGCTATGTTCGTTGGGGACAAGAAGTGGCTTACTCTGGATTACGATTCCAAGGTGTCCATTACCTACAATGAGTGGGACTGGCAACCTGTTGAAGAGGAGCGAGATGGCTCTTCGTATTCTTCTTAAGTTCTATCGAAAATTCCATATCAAGAAACTAGACGAGCAAGGTTACTGCGTTCGTTGTGACTGAATTACAGCTATGCCCTCTGATTCTTATAGAATTGGAGGGCATAGCTATTTCTATTTCAGGAGAATTCATGATTGACCAATCCCATATCAAATTATGGACCAAGAAAACATGCACACACGTCGCTCTTTCAGCTCTGCTGACAACAGGCGTAGCTGTCTCTGTGACAGCCTTCAAGAGTGACAGTGGCACTTCCACACCTAAGCCGTCTGTCAACGTTTCTACGGCCCCCTCAGAGTCCTCTACGTGCCTAGCCAGTAAGGAGTAGGCCAGTGCCGTACGAAGTTCGTAAAGTAAAGGGTGGATACAAGGCCGCTCATAAAGGAACCTCCAAGACATTCAGCAAGCATCCTCAGTCCAAGGAGACAGCACGAAAGCAGATTCAGGCGATAGCCATCCACACTCACGAGTTCCAGCACGGAGCGGCCAAGTAAGGCCCCTATACGCTCTTCTAAGAGCCTTCCAGTTCCTCAGTGGACACAGAGACCACCCTGTCCAACCGATCTTGTTAGAGAGCCCCTCAAAGCTTTTAGGAGTACAGCAAAGAACCCCGTAACCAATTGGTTACGGGGTTCTCGTATTTGCTTACCTGCTAGTCTTCTGGGTAATCGTCGTAATCTTCAAGACCATAAGGATCGTAATTCTGAAAATCATCCTCAATGATCTGAAGACTGAGAGGAAGACAGGCGTAATGACTCCAGTCCAACGAGTTCTCACAGTCAGGAGCATCGCAACACGGATCACTTACAGCATCTTCGCCCGCTAGAATCGGCTGAAAGCATCGAGCACACTTCATTTGGCTTTTCCTTTCCTATTAGAAAGCCATAGAGACTCCCCAATTTCTTGAGGAATCCCTAAAGCCTGCTAATTAAAGCGGAGCACCCAGAACGACAACACCCTTGTTCTCCTCATACAACAGAGCATCGGCCGCAGCCGCACGCAACCAGTAATCCCGCGCAGTCTGAGTAATGGCCGTATGAGCCAAGTCCCAAACATTCGCATTCACACCAGCCGGAACCTCAGGAACACTGTCAGGCTCATCGAGCTTAAGGCCATTCTTCTCAATGGCACTCTCATACACCATGTCGCCAGTCTCAGAGTCAACGAACTGGTCAAGCCCCTTGTCAGGCAGAGTCAGGCTCTTCAACTTGTCAGCCAAAGCCCGAATCGCAATATCAGTCTTAGGGGCATCCACAGAGAGACTGAAAGACGTTGTGTCCACCTTGTCAGTCAGTGGCGGAACATCCTGAATGATGACGGGAGGCTCACCCTTTGCCATGGTGTCAAGATCCTTGAGAGCCTCAGTACTCCACTCATGCTGTGCCTGGCTCATTACACCATCCTGAGACTCAGCAGCACGCGTAGCGTATTCCAGACGCTCACGAGCTTCGGCATCCTTCTCAGCCTTGTTCTGCTGGGCCTTGGTAGCCTTGACAGGCTTGGGCGGAGTGAAGTCCTTAAGAGCCTCCTGAGCGACGTTCTCGGCATTCTCAGCCGTGACATCAGGAGCAATGATGAACCATTCAGTAGTCAGACCGCGACCATGCGAGTCGACCAATTCGGCATCCGCAAGGATCTCCATGGCCTTGAATGTGGCGGTGTGATCCCACTTCTGATCATCGGCAAGGTCACCGTTCGAAACCGGATCGGCCTCAGTAGCTTCGAACGTCTGGAGAGCTACGAAAGCCTCAACAGGGCTGACAGTCTCGGTGCTGGTCTTACGTGAAGCCATTGTGTTTCCTCCTTGTGCGGTTCCCTCTTGGTTAGGAACCTGAGAGGACAGTAGCGCGATGTCCACCATCCTGTCAAGCCACTAGTTCAACTGGGACAGGGCATCATTCAGAGAGTCGCCCCAAGTCATATGCTGATCCTGACATGACTGGAAATTCTGAAGAAACTTACTGGCGTCCTCATGGAGTTCGAAAGGCTCTACCAGGGAAGAGACAGGCAGATAACGAATAGCGGTGCTGTTGGCGCTCTTGTCCTCAAAGTTCTTTACCAGATCAACGCCCATACGGTCAAGGACATGACCAACACCGCAATCAGGCTTACCGTTCTGTACATATGTACAGTGAATACTGCCTACTGGATGATAGACGAAACTCTCACCCTTTTCCTCAACAACGGCCTTAAGGTGCTTGACAGCGTCATCAAGAGTAATAGTAATCACGGTTATTACTTTCTCTTAGAAATAATTCCGCAGTTAGGGAATCATAACCGATATCTATTTCCAGATATCGATTAAAACTCACTACTTCAAGAACTTTTTCACCCATGGAATGAACATGTGAAACAGGACATAGATAGTGAACCCTACACAGAATCCGACAATCATCAGAGATTACTTCCTATCCAGAACAATCCGACGACAGTAGTAAGCGCGAGAATAAAGAAGAAAGGAATTCCTATAAGAAGGGCTATTCCCTTGCCTATTCTTTTCAGCATTTCTATTCCCTTCTAGTAATTCATACCCGCAACTCTCTTGGGTCTTATACAAGAGAGTTACGAGTAAAAGCTACTAGCTGAAAAGTCCTTCACGCGTTGCAGTCTTGCGCTGAATCACTCGGTAATCCCCAATGTGACCTGTTGACTTGACGTACTGCATTGCAGCCTTCTTTGACAGTGGCAGGATGAATCCGAAAACCACCTTATCTCCCTTGGGAGACCTGCGAACAGCCACGTGATGATCCGGACGGACAAGAGGACGTAGAGGAGAAACGATGTTATTGATCGGAGCCTGAATGCTGGGAAGAGTGATCATGTTCTAACCCTTTTCTCTGTGTCTGTGGTGCGATGTAGGAAGACTATCAGGTGCCAACGGCGAAGCGCAAGAGGGACTTCTCGTTGCCCTGCTCAACTGGTCCGCGCTGGTCAAGAACCTTGAACTGCCATGAATTGCCAACTCGGAAAGCCTTAGCAATCCGAATAGCATTACCCATAGCAAGTAGGCTCGGCCAAATATCGGCAACCTGAGTAGAAGAACCACCCGAAGCGTCATAAACCTTGAGAGAAATGTTCTTCGCATTCTCAAAAGAACTGTACTTCTTATAGGCAGCACCGACAAAGACGATGGAATCCACATTCGAAGGAACTCGGGCAAAGTCGATAGTGACAAGCTCATCGTCCCCCTCACCCTTACCCGATTGATTATCACCAGAATGGATCAGAGAACCATTACCGAACGGGTCGAGAGAATCCAGACCAGCAAGACGAACAGGATCGCCATCCTGACAGGCAACGGCAATCAGGTCGAGATCAGTCCCAACCTTCTGTCGCAGCTTGCCCAGTAGGCCACCAGAGCTTCCAGCAGTAGTGTCCCAGGAAACACCCACAGAGAAGTGAGTGACTCCATCGAGATCAGCCGCGTCGTCTTCCTTCTTAAGAACCAGCATTGAATTAAATCTCCTTCTTTGCGAAGATAGTAAAGTAAATTACCTTGGACATGTCCACTCCCACAGAGTCTCCATAGTCATCAGTAATAACTACTGGCTTTCGGCTGTGGAAAGCTTTTGTGACTGATTGAACGGAATCGCTGGTGAGTCCGGGAAGGTAGGACTTTCCGCCGTTCTCGTACTGAACTTTCAGCTCAAACATTTATGCCTCCATAAGGCTTTCACGCACACTCTGACGGATGAGAGCAGCACCACGAAGAAGGCTTTCGAACCGTGCCCAATCAGCGTCAGTCATCAGAGTATGACCAACAGGAGACTCACGACGCCGACTGTCCTTAGAAGACTCCTTGAGCGGCGCACACGCATAGTCAGGACCGTAGACAGACACCATCTTCCGGTCCATGATCTGTACAGCCTTGCGATACTGGACTACACGAGGATCGTTGGCAATAGCTACCATCAGCTCAAGCTCAGTCATTTTGTGCCCCTTCGTTTCTGTCTGACAAGCTCTAGCCTGCCATACCCACTCTCGGGATTCAACCCAAGAATGAGTAAAGCCGTCTAGAAGTAATCGGGAGAAACATTCCTTATCCGAGAGAAGTCGACAAAGCGTTCATCGATATCCTCGTAGCCATTACCACGCTTACTCACTCGCGAGGTGGTTTTATTGCGAAGAATCTTGAAACCATTCTTCTGACCAGTCTTCTTCCGGCTATTCTTGTGCGTCATTGTATTGCTCCTTTACTGCTGAGGCATGCCCATGAGTTCACGAAGCATCGGAGACATGTCATTGATCCTTGCAGCCCATTCCAGAGCGATCTCACGCTTAACCCGCTGAGTGGCTCGCTGAGCACCTTCACGGGTACTGAGAAGCTTCAGGGGAGTACCAGCGGGGGTACGACTCCAGAATCCCTCAGGCAGTCCAGCACACGGCATTACACGGATACTGTGAACCCTGATGTTCAAGGCCTTGAGCTGACGTGTGAGTCCCATCTCAGACTCAGCCATCGTCACGACTGGCAGACCGTACTTACGCCATTCGCGGAGCACATGAGAGCACTGGGAAGAGTGAACAGTGAGGTTCTCATCCTTGACGAAAGCACTCAGATACATTTTCTACTCCTGTTGGTCTGGTCACCACTGACTAGGTGAACAACACAGAGCTTAGTACTTGTCTAAGCTCCATGCAAGTCAACCACTCAGATCATGTTCTTTGCGGCCTTGAGCGCGTCACCCCAAGTCTTGCCGCCATCCTGTGCACCCTGAGCGTGGGACAGCATCATTGTGACCTTATAGCCATCCTCAAACGTCACAATGCCCTCGTCTTCAAAATCCTCAAGCACGGAGCGAATCGGCCGCTTCTCATGCTCTGACAGAGTGTCAAGAGACACACCAAGACGATGCAGAACATTTCCCGCAATGCATCCCGAGACGGGCGTACGGTCATTCCAGTGCACGTAGTGACACATGATTCCGGAAGAACTACCGAATTTATTGCGAGAAGAGACGCCATCCTGATTGGAGTAAACGAAACTCTCACCCTTTTCCTCAACAGCCTTTTCAAGGGCATCGAGAACGTTTTCCGTAGTAAGCTCAATCACTGTTTCTCCCATTGTCTCTAGGTGGACAACACCCTACACACATCGTGCATAGGATGCAATGCATCTAGAACCTGTCTCGCGTCACCCATACTGCCCATATTACAAATGCCGCAGCAAAACCGAATGACCCGAATGTCGCTATAAGCGCTTGCCACCAGTTCACTTGATTTTCTCCCTTAGTTGGTGGAGTAATCTGCATAAGCTATAAACCCACAAGGTTTACGTATTCTTATGCAGAAAGCTCAGTCAACTACGGCTCAGCCTTTGTAGGAAAGAACTACGTGATACGGTTCACCTGTAAACATCCAGGTGAACCCTCCTACTACCAGGGCAATTACAGCATAACTGAGCAGAAATGCCAGGAAGAAGGGCAGAAGAAGCAGACGAACAATCATTATGATCCCTCAGTTGGAGAAGAGGCAAGCGAACTGGCCAGAGTCAAACCACTCGAAAGTGTCGTCACTCCAGAGCACACAGCGAGACTCGTCCTTACGCGCGCCAACAACGATTCCCCAGCGATTGTGCAGCTGAACAGTCATGGTATTACCTCCTGTTTTGCTTCCTGGTTAGGAAGACAACACCTAGTCAAGCACATGTCTTGGCCAGATGCAATCCCACTAGCAGTTATTCTGCCGCTGCATGAAGATCGTCCTTGAACAACTGCACAGTGTACTGACCTTGGCCGACATATTCCACCTGGTCTACACCAGAGTACGGATATTCGGCACTGTTACCAGCATTCTCAAGAAGTTGCAAGAGAACTTCCGCAACCTCTTTGTCACTGTACTTCCTGGACATGTCTACCTCTTTCCCTGCTTCGTCTCAATATAGGCCTCTAGAGCATTCAACACAAGCTTATCGTTGAAGTCTGAATCTGCATACTCACGTGGAGAAGCAAAATCGTGAATGTGCATATCCTCCGTGACTGCGCCCATGGTACTGAGAACGGTTGAAAGCGGGGAGCCAGGTGAGTGCCACCATGCTGCAATGGCCTGAGCACTTGCATCCGAGATGACAGTTCCATCCATGTGAAAGTCATCCACATCATATGCTACCCACTCAGTGGACGCGTGGTCCACCTTGTTCTGGTAAACGATGTTCATCTCTGCCTCTTTGTCTGCGGTGTTCCTTGCTGACAACCAGAACACTACACACCCTGAACCCTGAGCGCAACCCCAGACACAAGAAAAGTCCCACATCATCTCTGACATGGGACTCCCTTGATCATTTAGTCAGGAATCAGGTTGTACACATGTCCCTGAATCCTGCCAAGTACTTTGTAGTCCAGCCCTACGTAGGGAGAGACATTGTTCAGCATGTTCAAGAGGGCACGGAGATCCCTCTCTGACAGCCCCGTAAGGTCGTAGGTAGGTTCCTGTGCCTCCGATGGCTCAGAGGGCGTTAGAACGGCTTCTGTGACCTCATGGACGCATTCACCGTGATCGTCCGGACATTCCAAACACCTGGAAATATGGCGCTCGTATTCAATTGCTGTATTTCCCCCGCAGTCAACACAGATCTCTGCCTGAGTACGGTCAGGATTCGCGATACTCATTCTCCACCTTGTCTGCGTAATGATTCAGTGCGTCTGCCCATTTACGGGCTTCTGCAACAGTCAGATTCATGTGTACATCTCTGCCAGGAAATTTGGGAAGGGAGAGACGTACCTGAATCCTCATGCCCTCACGGAGCATTGTAAGCCCTGTACGTCCTACCAGAGCAAGCCAGATGTCCTTAGGTCTGCCAGCCATCTCAGCTCTCCCTGCATCCTGAATAGTCGCACCAGTCCCGAGTATGAGACTGAGCATAAGGGCACTCTCCAGAAATCTTTGAATCATCAACTCGATTCATAAGACCTTCGTCCATTCCACGATCATAAATGTTAATCAGATATCTTGCCAGAACCATACGGAGTCCAGAAGAATCCTCAGCACCTGTGACACTGATGATCTTGTCCAGGTCTTCTACCTCAATCTTCATCGTCCTACCTTTTTACCTGAGAAATGGTGGCTTGAGTTTCTGCCAGGTCAAGAATGTCCTTCAATTCCCGGAAACAGGGAATCAATTCACCCTGAATGGCAGTTGTGGCAATCATGCCACGAATCAGACGAACCTGATCTCTTGTCAGGATCACAGGTACAGGTGTCTCACCAAGAGAGTTGATAGATGACATTGTCTTACCTCCTAGAAGGAATCTATCAACTGATTCTAGCCAGCACAAGGGGTTGAGGAGTTATCTTTTGTACGAAGTTCTTGATCTTGGTCTTCATACCATCTCCACCACCTGAATTCCACCAGAAGTAGATACTGCCTGCCAAGAAAAAGGCAGCTACATAAGCGAATGAGGAATGTTGAAGTATAGAACCTATGAGGTTAGAAGACCAACCAAGCATTGACCAGAAATTAGTTATCCTTGCTTTGTTCTCTCCAACCCTCAATCTAATTGTCCCCCGAATAAGTCCATATATACAGCATCCTGTGCCAATAAGGAAGAGAAAGACTATGAAACCTAGCATTACATCTCCTTAATTATTACTTTCCAGAAGAAACCACCAGAACCATAATGTAAATGTTTATGGCCAGAGGTATACATACATCTTTTAGGAATCCATCTGACAAAGCGAACAGATCTACATCTTTTAGGTTTATCCATAATTACCTTTATTTCTCAATTGATATTTGTTCTTATTCATAAGGAGGAATATACCTGGTTTAGCTATTCAGATATATTCTTGTATTTATGGGAGAAACCTGTTTACTTATCTGTCTCAGGGAGAGAGCGAAGCTCTTGACCAGACAGGGTAATTTCATATATACCTATGTCTGGTCAAGAGCCGTATAAGAATTTACGGTAGCGCTTCGACGTACAGGACACTATCAAATGCGTGAGGTTATGTCAACCCTTCTTGGGAACAATTATCTTCTCCTCACGGAGATCACACTTCAGACAGCGCCTGGTCTGGAAAATAGAACCACTGCCCAGTGAGGGAAACAACTTGGTCCACTTGGACCATTTATGGGGAAAACACATTACTTGACTCCTTCATTCAGATTTCCGATAGCGATATCAATAGCCAATAGCGCTTCATGGAATGTTGTCTTGAATCGCGCACAGTAAATAACTATTGCATTACTGCGATATTCATCACCCGCTTTAATTCTCCGTGCCAAATGTGCTGCCATTTCTTCAGGATCAGGCCTAACCCATGAAATGCATGTCCAGCACCATTTAGTGCCTGTAATGAGTTGGATCACATTCTGAGTCTTGATAGGCCCGTGGAATGTCTCGTACTGATGGACGTGCTCTAGCTCGAACAGTGCTTGCTGCATCGCTGTGTGCCTCTCTGAAGAGATCGTTCAGGGTCAGTGGGGAAAGGGTGCCCAAGACTACTCCTAGGCACCCTCTAGAGCTTTCTAGACCAGCTTGCAGCGAGTCAGGGAGGTCTGAGGAACACCCTTCCATTCATCGTGAGCCTTGACAGTTCCAATGATGGTGACTGTCTCGCTGATCATCTCATCGAGAATGCCATTTGATGAGAACCACTTGAATACATTCCCTTCCGCGTCGCTCATGCGGTAAAGGCTGGAAACTCCATAGTCACCAGAGATGAATGTCACGGACTCAATGGTGAGTGTGAGAGTCATACGCTCTTTGATGCTGCCCACGTGCTTACTGGGGGATTCCTGCTTCTCCACCTTCTGAATGAACGTCTTCTCAAGGAATCGTGCCCAAGCCTGAGGAGCACTTGCCAGCAGTCCCAGGTTACGGAATGAAACCTTCTTTGTGTCCACAATGGCTTTCATGTTGACGACGTAGTCACTGTAGCCGGAGAAATTGTCGGAGAGAATGAATTGCCGCAATTCCTCAGCCTTTATGTACATTTCCTCAGAGTGCTTGGAAATGCGCTGCAATTCAGCGAGGTAATCCGCATTGTTCTTTGAAGGCTTGGGAGGGTCGATGACATCCATGACCATTCCCTTTGTTGCGCCTGCCTCATTCGACCGCTTGAATCCGTATTCAGTGACACATGCCCATGAGATGGCCAGAGCACTCAGGACAGTGACATCCTTGGGAGCGCCGCCAAAGCCACCTGAAAACTCAGAGACATCCTTGTCGGCACTCATGTAAGGGAGCGCAGTCCAGCCTGTGAAATCCTTTATGCAGGAAGAACCGACCTGGACTTGTTCACCCGTCTCGTCATTGCGCATGACATAGGTGACCGTACGCATGCGGTTGGTCTGGCAGTGGTCGCACCAGCCTTCACGAAGCTCTGTACGGTCCACAGGAGTTGCTCCGGGATAGCCACGGACAATCAGGCCCGCATGCTGGTCATAGTCCAGTGTGGCAATGAATGACCAGCCGGGAAGCTTGGGGGCAACACCTGTGATCCTGGTCAAATAGCTGATCTTTTCGATCTTGACTCCGAAGTTGTTGACCTCTTCGATTTCACGGGTCCATTCAACGTTGAGTCCACCAGGAACACCGCGCTTGGCACAACGCTGATTGATCTTGTCAATCTTCTCAAGAGTCAATGTCCACTCTTCTTCCGAAAGACTCCATTCCCAGGTGCTGAATTCCTCAGCGGGAAGTTCCGTGCTCATCTGCATACGCTCCTCACGTACTGCTTTACGGACAGCGTCATTGAGTTTGCGTGCCTCACTGTTGACGCGCACACATGTCTTGCAGAACCTGAACCCCTTACCCATGCCCACAATGACCACACGCCCACAGGCAGTGACCTGAGCGTTGACGATGACGTGACGCACTGAGCCATGAAGTCGGGCGCCTGTTGTGATGTTCATGAGAAAACCTCTCAGTGGCGTTCTAACGAGATCGTTCGGGTGGAGTGGACCAGGGAGGCACCTAGAGTCTGTAAGAGCGTCCTAGGTGCCCTACAGGGCTTTCTAGAGGGCAGCGAAGTCAATGACTTGGATGATGGAGGACCAACCATCCTTGGGATTGCCCGAACCGTGGCGAGCACCATAGAGATCAGCGATCAAGTCGCCGTTCCAGGTGGCAGGAACATCGAAGGTGTGCCATCCGAGATCCACAGTGACACCCGTCTCCACCTCAACACTCAGGTGGAACTCCATCTCGATCATGGTGACGTCAAGGTCTGTTCCGTCATCCTCAAGGGCACAGCACGCACCATCCTCACCTGTGGCCTCTGTGCAGGGCGCAATGTGAACGGCCTTTCCGTCCTCACCCTTGCAAGCGAAATTCAGCATCAGATCCCCAATCAATGCCGACTGGAGAGAGCCATTGTCCATTTCCAGGGTGACGGCACTCATACGCTCACCGATGCCGTAGATCACGCCAGTCATGTAGGGCTGGACCACTGTTCCACGCTCCCCTGTGACCTTGCTGATCACACGCGTGCCAGGCTCGAACACCTCAGTCTCAGCAGTGGTGTCCTCAGGGCCCTTACGACCGTGCGGGTAGCGGGTGTGGGAGGGAACCTCATAGGACGTCTGGTCATCCTCCACAAGGGTCTCAGGAGCGTCTCCCAATACCCACATGCCATTCACGAAAGAAAGCGGGCGGGAATTCAATTCACCGAAAGAAATGGAAAGGCACGGCATGACACGAACACCGAACCATTCCGAATTCGCCTCGCACACCATGTCATAGGCATCGTCATTGCAGACGTCCCCGTATTCGTGCGCGAGGATATCGGCAATGGAATTGAACCTTCCCCCGAAGGCATCGTCCTTCTGCTGTCCATGACGCTTCATCTCGCGCTGAATGTCACGGCATCCTGGAGTGTGGTAGTGCATGTTCCCATTGGTGCCAGGAATGTTCTGAATGACACAGACAGTCTCAACGCGCTGGATTACCTCTGAAAGGCTCTCAGCGTCTGTCTCAGGCTCGATCTCTCCGTACTGCTCATCACAGTGCATGCAACCCGTGCCAACGGCACACAGGCCCACACAGACACCTTCCTGGGTCATCCATGCCGTCTGCTCCGCGATGTGACCATGAGCGTCTTCCGCTTCCACGTACTCACCCTGGATCTCAATGGTCGGCGCGGGAAGAGAGAAGTCGATCTCATTCGTGTAGGTGTAGACGACCTTGCCCGTCTTCTGAGTAGTGACAGTGATGACATCACCCACATTGCGCTCCTCAGCAACCTTGCTGATCATCTCAGCTTCCGTGATCGCCTTCGCCTTAGAGGTGAAGCGCTGTGACTCGATGCCGTTCGTGCTGAGGATGTAGACAGTGCTCATGATGTGCTCCTCTGTCGTGTCTCATGTGTGCGTTGGGAGGATTCTCCCCCATGACCAGGCCTTTTCATCCATCACACTCATGATCGTGACCAAGTCTTTGCCCAATCAAGACCAAGACGTATACCCATAATGGACACACCAGGACACATCACTCTCACCAGGGAAGATCCATTTCGCAAGGAAATTTTGGGGAAGCAGATAGTCCAAAGGATGTCAAGAGTACTGGATAGTATAAGAGAGAAAGCCATAGAGGCCCGTCTAACAGCTTTTGATCATAGTCATGGTCTCCTTACTCCACTCTCTTCCTGGCAGGCCCTTAGAGAGCGATTTTACAGAGAGTGACATATGATGGGGGATCAGATTACAAAGGTTTGGTCATAGCTCTTGACAGATGGTAGGTTAACTCCATGCACATACTACGTAATTACTCAAAGAAAACAATGCAAGGCTATTGCTTAGCGTGTAATGGCATTGTCACCGTCATAAAGAGGGATGCTGAATACAGATGTACACGGGATATATCAACAACTCCAATACCAATGCCTATTACTCCCCCAAAAATGGTGCGCGGAAAGAATGAGAAACGGGAGCAGTCATTCATAGCCAAGACGCATAGACTAAACACACTGTATAACCTCACCTGGTATGACTATCTGCTTATGCTGGATACATGTAACTATGCATGCCCTATATGTAATGAGCCGTTCACTAAGAACAGCCCACCGCACATAGACCACGATCATTCATGCTGTGCTGATAAACAATCCTGTGGCAAGTGTGTAAGAGGACTGCTCTGCCGACTGTGCAACACAGCTTTAGGCTACCTGAGAGACAGCCCATATGCCTGTCTAAGAGCCTTTGACTACCTCACTGGGGTCTAAGCACACTGAGGGGCTCTTATACCCTTACACAGGCATATAGAGCCCCTCAATACAATATCAACTACTCTGATATCGAATTCCCTCTTATACCAGGCTATTCATAATCCATTCATATTCCCAATTCCTGAATACATGTATCCAATTCACTGTTGATTTAGAGTAATCAGCCATTACACATTGTGATATAGGACAATAGCAGTTAATATGATACAAACTCTCTGTAACTATTGCATAATAGGCATACCAGGAGGCATAGGACATACACCTTATCATGCTCATCAAGGCCAATTCGGACATACAGGATGGATAGCACACAAGGGACATCAGGGCTATATATATGGACACCCCCACCTTTAAGGACATATGTGTAGGAAAGGGGCAGCCCTAGTTTGATTTATGAATATGCATTCTTTTCTGTGTACAGTATCTATTTATATTGAATCAAGTACTTTACTTTTTAATAGGTATCTGTTAGTATCCAGTAATGACTGAAGAAATTACCTGGCTGGACAGCCCTGGTCATATTAGGGAAGAAGATGCATGGAAAGAGATTATGGCTTTTCGTAAGAAGGACAACGGTATGCTTATGAAACTGAGAGGACTTGGTCATGATGTGAGTACTGGTGTCCGTAAGAAGGGCGCAAAATTTTATCCTGTGATTATTGTCAAGAAGTAATTTAAAGTTTGGTGTTAAAAAAGGACCCTTTTCTCAAAGAAGAGATTAGGGTCCTTTTTTTCTAGTTGGCCTCGGCCCACTTGATTACTTTGTCCTTCTTCTTATGATAGAAGTGAACTATTCCCTTCTTCACAGCTTTCCAGTTCGGATAGTGGTAGGAAATTGCATAGCCGTTCACATACACTGAAGCTTTGTCCTGGCTGTCGTCATCATATTGTATGGTCACTGTTCCATGTCTTTCATCGTACCGTTACAGCGGAACATCGGACAGGGTTTGTCCTTCAGAGCATTCTTCGGTTTTGAAGTTGCTGCCTGATATCCACAGTTGGTACAGACTACTGTTACTGCCCCCATTTTTCCCATTACTTGTAATCCTCCGTTACTTGTAGTCTTCTGCTCTGGTCATTTCCCCTGGGCATTCCTGTCTGGGACATCTATTGGGGTTGGTGCTTTCAGCCTTGCATTTTCTGCATATGTAGACAGGATTCTTTGGATCTGTTGCTGGTCTGGACATTTTCTCTTATCGTTTCGCTATGGAACCATCATCGATTATTGTCTGTACGCCTTTGCAGGCAATGGTGGGACATCGTAGAAGAGAAGTTCTCAGAGTACACTTGGGACATTTTCTCACTGACTTGTCCGGTATGGTTATGGGTCTTACATTCTTCATTTTTATTCCTGTTGTCTCTACCACTTGTCCTGATAACTCAGGAGATATTCCATTACTTCCTTGTTCCACAAAGCGTCCTCCAATGCATTGTGTTCCCCCGATTTCTGCTGGGGAAGCTGCGGATTACCCAGTCTTACCACTTCTTGCTTCAGATCATTGGTGTACATGGGAAAGCCTGTGGGAAGATCGATCATGCGGCCGAACAACTGGCAGAGAGTTACATGATCGTATGCGGAATAGTAAGCCCATAGATGTGGATCTGGTGTATCGAGTACAAATCTCTTTATGTCTTCTCTGATCTTCTCTCTTGGTGCTACATATTTGTAGTCCGGATGTGCCGTCTCCCACACTACTAGAGGCTTGTACGTACCGTCAAGGTCGTGCATCTCGTATTCTGCGGATACAGGAAGAGAAGGTGCAACATTTTCTCTCAGCCAGTCGTGATGCCATACATCAACCATCAACTGGTTGTCTTCGACAATTCTGTATAACTTCGTACCGTCTTCCCTGATCATTCCTATACTGATTAACCGGATAGTATTTCCGTCTTCCAGGAATTCGCAGTCGTAGTAAATGTTCAAGTTATTCTCCTTCTTTCCAGTCCAGTAGTACTTGCTTCTTTCTGTTGGATGTAATGAGTACGCTTCGCTTGTTGTAGAGGTACCAGCGCTTTGTTCTGTTGTTGTAAGCAATACACTTACCGTCCGGAAGTTCTTCTACTGGTTCCCATTCACGCTTAGCCACTTACTGCCCCCAGGAATCTCTGATTGCCAATAGTTTCTGAACTGCTAGTTCTTTACGTTCTTTTTCTTCCTGAATACGGAATTTCTCTCTTTCGGCGAAGAGTTCTTCATCAGTTCTCTGAATACTCTTCTGGAACTTTTCATGAGACATCTGATTTCTGAAGAAAGATGTAGCATCGAGTCTTCTGGCCGCAGCAGCTACATCTTTCACATCTATACCATCCATATAGACAGTAAGATCGTATTCTTCCCCGTAATTCACTCTATTTCCCTGTTCCTGTTCATCAGGCCTCAAAATCGGGGACAATAACAAATACAAAACTGTCATCTCTGTCGAAACAATCCACTTCGACTCTGTCAATGTCCGTAATAAGTGTCTCTGTCTCTATCTGGACCCTGTAATCAGGGAACTTACTTAGAATTTCGATCAATCGCTTAGCAAGCACTGTCTTTCCATTCGTCGATTACCTCAGGATCTGCTTGAATTCCATAGTCCAAAAGAACCTTGTAGAGACTATTTTTGGGTAGATCTCTGATCTGGGCGGGAATCTTGAACAGTTTGAACGCATATTCCAGCAGTTCAGGGGTTCTTGCTGTTAACTTCATCGCCAGGTCTCCCATGCTTATCGTGAAAAGTTCTTATATCCTTACGAATCTCTTCTTTACGCCCGTCCGGAATAGTTTCTATAGTTTTTCTAAGATTTTCTAGAACCATATAGTTCTTCCATGCCTTAATTCTTTCGAAATATTCGTCTTCCAGCCCTGTTTTTGGATTAATCAGCAAAATAGTGCTTCCTTTTGCGCAAGAATCAGCAATCCAGAGACGATCTCGCTTTGTTACTTCGTCATCGAGCCAGATAAACGGGATTCCTGGTCTGTTCTCGTTCATCCACTGGACGATTCTCTTTGTTTTCCAGTGGAGTCGTTCAATATTCCAGTGATTCTTGTCTGTCCAGTCGATATGGGGAAGTTCCGGAAGACCTATTTCTTTACCGATCCATTTATTGGCTTCTTCTTCCCACGCGGTAGCCCATATCAGTTCACAATCCAGCTTCTGAAGTTTGAAGCCGTCAGAAGCCCGTAGACGGACTTTCAGAGGCTTACCCGTCTCCCAGCCCCTAGGACGCATCAAATGCTCTGTATACCCCTCTGGAAGCCCATGACGGGCACTCCATGGATTCAGAGGCCCGTCAACGTCTAGGAGAATAGTAGGCCTAGACATTGTGACAACTTTTCGAAATTACCATATCCGGTCTCTTTTCAGTATTGTCGGATTATGCTTGCATGTCTGCCAGATACGAAGAAATTTATCACAACGGGAACAGTAATGGTCCCCCTTGCGGACCTTATCTTTTTTAGAGTCTTCCATACTTCAGTCTCTCCTTATTGCATCAGGAATGCAGTGCTATCAGTTTTCCATTGTGGAACATCTTCGTCCAGCAGTATTGCTGGTTTATTCATTGTCATCCTTTCCTCGGCATTTCTCAATCTTGTCCTGAACCACTTCGAGATAAGTCAGTCCGCAGCCGTTCCTACAAAGCAGCGTTAAATCTCTGAAATCATCTTCATAGGTGAAACCGTGATTCTCCATGATTCGTCTGTCTTCCGGATCTTCCGACATGAACCTGTCGAATTCTTCAAAGGCGTCCATACTTCAATCTCCCTTCATTGCACCAGGTGTGGAGGAATATGATCTTTCCCTTGTGGAAAATCTTTGTTGTATAGCCTTGTGACTTATGCCACTTGACTATCGGATTGGAACAATATTGGCAATGGTAGTCGCGTGGAATAGGAATATTGCGACTAAGTTGTTCCTGCCAGTCAGATGGATAAAGCTGATCTCCCTTCAGGTTGTTGCATTGCTTATGTGTCAATTGGATATTGTCCGGACCATTACCCCCGCCTGCTGAACGGGGGATAATATGGTCACGGGACGCGTCTTCAAGTTCTACATACTCACCGCACAAAGCACAGATACCGTTGAAATCAGCGTGAATCCGTGTTATAGGTTTAGAGTAGTAGGAACTCTGTACAGCATGTCCCATAATTTTCTCTTTCTACTTGTTCTCTACTTTTTCCAGAAAATCCTGAAAACTATGGTCGAAAAGGAATCTGCGCATTTCTGACCAGCAAGCCAGAGTCAGTACATGACTTTTCTTGTGGCCAGGTACCATGCAGGGACCTTCTTTACCAATGTCCATATCTTTGAACTTCATATTAAAACCTCTGTACTAGTAGTACCCCCACCAGTTTCCCCATAGGAAATACTCTACCAGTTTCAGGTATGAACCACAACAGGTTGAATTCTTTGGAACCGTAGTGTATGATCGAAGCACTACCGATCGAAAAGCAGTTAAGTACTTAAGAGTCTTTATATCTATCTCTAAAAACAGTGGTTGTCAACCATATAGCTTGGTCGTTTCACTCCCAAGCTTGAATATGAAGATCCAACCAGAGATTGACATATGTACTACAACCTGTATACTTACTCTCTATAAAGAAGAGATACCAAGAATATAGGGAAGAAGAATATATGACCAAAGATAGTAAGGCTATGGTTTCCAGAAGCTTAAGATTAAAGAAGGAAACATTAGAAATATTGAAGGAACAAGCTGATTACCAAGAATTAGGGATTACAGTCTATATTCGTAAGGTTCTTGAATCTTTGGTTGACAATCTTAATAATCAGAGAGAAATGGAAAAAAGAATAGAGGAGGCTGATTCTTATGAATCAAGAACTATATGATTCTATTTATTTCTCTCTAACAGAGATTCTTGATTCAGAAACAGAACAAGACAGAAGAGTACTGGATAAGCTAGTTTCTCTGGCTTCTTCTGGTGCTCAAGAATATGTTTCTGATCTGGAAGAGTCAGTAACTTATCTGAAAGATACTATTAAAAGAATTACTGATGAAAAGATTTCTCTTCTCAATGATCTGAAGAATAGAGAACATCTTGACTCTTGAACAAGACCTTGCTAGGTTCTTAGCTCTGGCTGTCCATAACTTCGGGGGCTCCTGGACAATTTCTCAAGATCTGCTTGACAATATGCTTCCCACTAGATTAGTGTTGGATACAACATCGGAACCTGGATATATCACAGTTGCGGTAATGAGTAATGATGTGATAGAACTAGTCGTGGAGAAAACAGATGACGGGAATACAGAACCGCTGTTGGATGACCCGTTGCAATAAGACTCCAGTTGCGGTAATCTTGTACCATAACGGTAAAGAGATCAAGGTTTGCAGAGATCATGTCAAGAATGGCATCAAGCTTCGGGACTTGTGAGCTGTTGGACCACATGTTATAATGGCATAGCCTCCTTAAAAAGCTCCTAGAGATCTCTTTCGTTAATGGATCCAATCTTTAGGAGTTCTCGGGTGCGAGGAAGACGGTAATCCGCTTGGTTTGGGACCAAGATAAACTCAGTTCGACTCTGAGGCATCCGACTTTGAGTTATCAGCACGTATATACATCCTCATAATAAATAATAGATATGATGTTCAATACCAGGTAATAACTCATTATGGCTCTTTCGTATAAAGGAAATACAAGCGGTTGAAGCCCGCTGAATATCGGTTCAAGTCCGGTGGGGGCCACTTTACGGGTTTATGGTTATCCCGTAGCGGAACACAATAAAAAACCATGATTATGGTTATGTAGCTCAGAGGCAGAGCGCCGGATTCATATCCCGGTACGCGAGGGTTCGAGTCCCTTCATAACCACTGCGCGGATAGAGAAACGATGTCTCACCAGGCTCATAACCTGGAAAGTAGTAGGGTTTGACTCCCACCTGCGCTCCCAATTCGATCAGTTTGACGACCTAGTGTGTCTGAAGTATGGTAGGTCATACGACATGGAAGTCTAGCCCCTGCGGGGAAGCACGGTCAATAAAAATCCATACAATGCGGTATTAGTGTTCAACGGCAGCACGATAGTCTTCCAAACTATAAGAGCCAGTTCGAATCTGGCATACCGCTCTTAGCCCATAAACAGCTAGTAATAGCAGGGCACTATTTTTGGTTGCTAGGGACCAACTGCTCTTCTGGAGCGATAAAGGTATTTATAATCCGCACCTAGTTTATTCCCCGATGGTGTAACGGCAGCACAACGGTCTCTGACACCGTTAGACTTAGTTCGAATCTAGGTCGGGGAGCTGGACGCCAAAGCTCAGTGCACAAGAGCAAGGATAAGCCGGATGATAGTTTGCCGTTTTCTAGATAAGTTGCAAATGAAGACAAGGTCGAAACTTGGGGATAAGCCAAGCTACGTCCAACCATTTACTCTATCTTTTGGCAGGTAGAGTTGTTAAACGCTCGTACAGAATTGGGAAAAGAACGAATCTGGAACACATGTAATAACCATGGTAAAGGTGTGGGAAAGTGCCGGGAAGATACTGAAAAGCAGTGCGTCAAGACTATTATCTTGGTAAGGCACTCACGAGGGACCACTTTGGAGTATGGGGTAACGGCAGCCCACCTGACTTTGGATCAGGACAGTCTAGGTTCGAATCCTAGTACTCCAGCGCGTTAGGAGATAAATATGGGTTATTACTCAAATTTTGAAGTAGATGGAACAGATATACCTTTTGTAGCTGATGTTCTCAATGGTGCTTCTGGCTACAAGTGGGATGAGTGGCAGGAAAATATAACTCTGTCAGCTTCCAAATGGTATGCCTGGTTGACAGATCTGGAAGAGGTTGCTAAGCTTTATCCCAACAACTACTTGATAATTCTGCGGTATGGCGAAGATTATTCAGATATTTCCCGAGCTGTAGTTAACCATGGTACGGTTGTTGAGCAAAGGGCGATATTATCGTGGCCTGAGACAGATTTAAAGAAGTAAAGGTTTGTGTCCTACCTTAAAGGGCACTTTGTTGCCCCATGAGACTGCTGGGTGGTCACAAGCTTGTCACGCTTGAATCGGCGGGTTCAATTCCCGTATGGGGCGCGTGCACGTGATGGACAGTTCTTCCCACAAGGAAGACGAGGAGTGCTGGCAATTATCATCCATCCGATGGTTGTCCGTGTTGAGAAGCGGCGAGAGACAGGGCAGGTGCCGCCAGGTGGGAGTAACCTTAGTTTGTGGCGGAACTAAGTAGTCACAAGGGATGAGACCACCAGCCATTTAATGTCCCTATCGTATATAGGTAGTACGGAAGCTTCTCAAGCTTCTAGACAGGGTTCAAGTCCCTGTAGGGATACCAGCATCACACCTGACAGGTCTCAAAGACGCTGGGGGACTATCGGTTCCTACAGACTGCTAGCCAAAATAGAGATAGGCTGCCTGTCAGATGCTGCAAACCGAGGAAGTATGTGTGGGACTAGACTCGGATACTATTGGATATTCTGAAATAAAGGCTCAGGTTCGAAACTGGCAAGCCCTACCAGTACCAATAGTTATGCTCCCATCGTATATTGGTTAGTATCAGGGTCTTTCAAGCCCTAGGAGAGGGTTCAATTCCCTCTGGGAGTACGTTTCAGAAAGAAATGCTATATACTAAAAGAGCTATAGCGATCACTTAGTGATTCTTTCTAGAAAGGTTTAACAAATGGCTTTTACTTATACGATTGTCAAGGCTGATGCTCTTGCTGTGAATGATCAGGTTCGTGCTATTGTATGTGCTGATGGACATGCTTATGTGTTCCCAGTTCCTACAACTGGTGGTGCTTCTTTTCCTTCTACAGTTAAGAAGATCGTAGCCGCTGATGTTCCACCTGGAACTGATAGTGCGGGTAATCCTGTTACCAATACTTCTGTCCTATGGACAATTTATGTGAACAACGCTTCTATTTTCGCTCTTCCAAACCAGGCCACAATCAACGATACTGTTGACTTTGTGGTAAAGGCTACTGGAACAGCATAATTTGACAGCCTGCCATTGGGCTAGTACAATGGCTCTTGCCCCTTTAGCTTAGTAGGAAAAGCGCGGCTCTTGTAAAGCCAAGTGCTCGGTTCGAATCCGGGAAGGGGCTCTTAGGTTCTGCACAGTAACTCCTGGCACGGTCGTCTTGACTTGGAAGGTACTTCCGGGGTACAATAAAAGCCAAGATATGATCCGACTAAACGCTAAAGACCTGTGTAGTGGCGCTGGATTGAGAATCCAGACAGTCACTTATGCTCCTGTAGCCCAAAGGCAGAGGCCATAGTTTCAAAAACTATGTTAGTGTCGGTTCAAGTCCGACCAGGAGTACATCTTGGTCCTATAGTCCAGCGGAAGAGACACTCGACTTAAAATCGAGACAGCGTCGGTTCGAATCCGACTAGGACTACGTGAGGTTGACAGTTTGCCCTCTGAAGAGTAAGAGCACAGCATCCATTAAGTTGGGCTTCAGAAAAACTGTCGTTATGCCCGCGTAGGCGAATTGGCACAGCCGTCTGATTTAGGCTCAGGAGCTTGGGAGTTCGAGTCTCCCCGTGGGTACGCTTGACAAGTACCACAGACTCTTAGTAAGCTTCTCTACAAGAGAGAACGACAAGAACTTTCTAGGGGTTAAAAATGGATATCGTACATGCATTGCTAGCTTTTCTGGGAACTGTTGGACTTATGGGCCTTTTCATTTGGGTTATGATTCTTAAGCAGGGTTGGAAGCTGGCACAGATTGTAGCTGGTGCTATGTTGGGAATTCTGCTAGTATCGAATTTCCCTAAGTTGCCTAGTGCTGTAAATGATGGATTAACGGGTGTAGTTAATTCCATTAAGTAAAAAGCCTTCGGGCTATATGAGCTTAGTGTAGTGGTAACACGTCGGTCTCCAAAACCGCCATCAGGGGTTCAAATCCTCTAGCTCATGCTTTAACCCACTCTATTCCTTGTGGATAGAGTTTATTCCCCGATAGCTCAACGGCAGAGCAGTCGACTGTTAATCGACCGGTTGTTGGTTCGAATCCAGCTCGGGGAGCTTAGATCTTGAACGCTGTCAAGGGTATCTTGCGATACGTCGAAACCGAGCCTAGATCTATTAAGTTTGACAGCGATGCGAAGATAAGAGTTACTTCACAGGGAACCGCGTGACGAAGGTTCGAATCCTTCTCAGCCAATTCTATGGTTGATAGCTCAGAGGCAGAGCAGCGGTATATAAAGCACTTTTATCGATTCTTTCTAGTTGTCTTAAAATTTAATAAGCTTTACCCGATGCGTAGCCAACAGTTACTTCAAATTAATTGGTAATCAAAAAGCACTGTAGGCGTTTTTTCTAGGGTATATTTTTTAGTTCCGATGCGAAGGTACGGGGTTACTTCAATTGATATGAAACCCATGGGGTTCGAGTCCCCTTAAGGCACGGCGCCTATATACCTCACACCGTTTTTTCTAGGAACTTATTTTTAATCCTCCCCTAGGTCCACGAAAGTGCACTTTAGGGGATTATTTTTGTCTTTATAACGTACTACAAATAGGAGGTACAATGCATGGGCTGTACAGACATTTTAAGGGAAATCTTTATAGAGTCCTGTTCCTTGCAAAGGAAAGTGGCTCCTGGAGAGATGTGGTAGTTTATGCAGCGCAATACGGAGAAGGTATTATTTCAGTGCGTCCCTTGGATGAGTTTGTTGAGTATGTAGAACGTGATGGCAAGCGTATGCAGCGCTTCGAGAAAATAGGAGAATAGGAATGGGCAAGTTCAATCAGGTAAAGAAGACAGGAACTACTTCTCCTGTCAAGACTACTCAGGCAGCACTGAATGCTGACTTCAAGGCAGGTTTTGTGCGCACTAAGCAATCTGAGTTGTTCTTGCTAGCAGTTTCCAACTTTGTCGGTCAGGATACGTTCTATGAGAACGCCAAGAGCCGTGATGACCGTTTCTCCAAGTTGTGTGCCGAAGTAGCGGTAACTAATTCATTCTGGTTTGCCGGTTTCGTCTATTGGCTTCGTAACTCTGCCTTCATGCGTTCAGCGGCGATTGTAGCGGGTGTAGAAGGTGCCAAGGCCCTTTGGGACTCAGGACAGCTGAATGGGACTCCTAGGGGCCTTGTAGCCGCTTCTATGGCTCGTGCTGATGAGCCTGGTGAGGTGCTGGCTTATTACGAGTCCAAGTACGGGAAGAACTTCCCATCCTTCCTTAAGAAGGGTGTTGCGGATGGTGCCAAGAAGTTGTATAACGAGTACAGTCTTCTTAAGTACGATACTTCTGTGGGATACCGTTTCGCGGATGTTCTTCAGTTGACTCACCCTAAGCCTGATAACGAGATTCAGGAGCAGTTGTTCAAGTACGCTCTTGCTAGTCGTTATGGAAATGTAGAGATTGTTCCAGGCGTACTAGAGATGATTAATACGCGAAAGTATATAATGCGTATTCCAGTAGAAAACCGTAAGGGCGCAATAGTTACTGGCCTTCTGGACGCTACTCGTATGAAGAATGCTGGAATGACTTGGGAAGCTCTTTCCGGATGGCTTCAGGGTCCTATGGATGCTGTTGCCTGGGAAGCTGTTATTCCTTCCATGGGATATATGGCACTTCTTCGAAACTTGCGGAACTTCCAGGATGCCCGAATTAGTGTCCCAGTGATGCAGAATGTTCTTGCAAAACTTGCTGATCCTGCGCAGGTTGCCAAGAGTAAGCAGTTCCCTTTCCGATTCCTTGCTGCTTACCAGGCCAACAAGGATACTCTTCAGATCGCTGCGGCGCTTGAGACTGCCCTTGAGGCTTCTCTGAGCAATGTGCCTTCTCTGAAGGGACGTACACTGGTTCTGGTTGACCGTTCTGGTTCCATGTTTACTTCTAACGGAGGAACTCAGGGACTTGACAGAGCTGACACGGCTGCTATCTTTGGTTCAGCACTAGCACTTCGTGCTGAAAATGCAGATCTGGTACAGTTTGGTGACGCATGGCGTGGACCTTCTTTCGAAACAGTTTCTTTCCGTAAGGGTCAGTCTGTTCTTCCTATGCTGAGTAAGTTCAAGAGCATGGGTGGAACTGATACCCGTGGAGCAGTCAACGGCAACTTCAAGAACCATGACCGTATTGTGATCATCACTGATGAGCAGTACAATGGTTACGGTGGAGATCCTGTTGCTTCTGTACCTGCTAATGTTCCTGTCTACACCTGGAACCTCGGAGGGTATGCTGTTGGCCAGAGTGAATCTGGTTCCAAGAAGCGTCACACCTTTGGTGGACTGACTGACAAGGGTTTCCAGATGATTCCTTTGATAGAAGCTGGAATATCACAGACGTGGCCTTGGGTTGCAAAGTAAGATCTAGTCTGCTAAAGTAGTTATACCCGCTGAGGACCGGTTAAGTCCTCACAATGGGGCTATAGTGTGAACGGTAACACGGAAGTTTTGCATACTTCAATTCGGGGTTCGAGTCCCCGTAGCTCCACTTGGGTCTTAGTAGCGCGGTTCCCCTATAAGAAAGAACCGGGACATGATTCGGTGCCAGAGCGGCCAATTGGAGCAGACTCTTAATCTGCCGGAGAAATCCTACGTGGGTTCGAATCCCACCCGAATCACGTTAGTTTAAATGGAATACTAATTGGGAGCACAGTGGACAAGGAAGATTTTAAGAATGGTGTCAGGATTGTTCTGGCAGGCGCGCTTGGATTGTTTCTTCTGCTAGGTATTATCATGGGTGCTACAGCAGGCTTCAAGGCATTCAGTCGTAGTCAAAATACTGCGGATGCTAAGAATAACGCTAATATCGCATTGATTCACGCGAATAATACTGTTAAGGTAACGGATATTGAGATTCGTAATCAGAAGCAGCGTATTCAAGTTACAAAGCAGCAGGCTCAGATTCGCTATGAGCAGTCTGTAGGTGTTCGTAAGGCTCAGGATGAGATTGCCAAGACTCTGACTCCTCTTTATGTTCAGTTCGAGATGATTCAGGCAATGGAAAGTATTGCTAAGTCTGGTAAGAATAACACTGTTATCTATGTTCCTTCTGGTGAAGCTGGTGTTCCTACCATTACTGCCAAGGCTGGAACTGGTAAGTAAACTTTAAGATAGTGTAGCTAGGAACAATCCCTACGGCTTTGTACCGTAAATTGCCTACCAGACAGCGTGCGCACCTGATCTGGCCATACCAGTCCTGTATGCGGTTCCCGAAGGGGGTCTCTTATGGACACATGATCCATTAGCTCAGTTGGTAGAGCAGCGGACTTTTAATCCGAAGCGCGTCAGTTCGAGTCTGACATGGATCACTTTACTAATAGGAGGAAATATGGCACCAATTGCCGGGGATTTCGGTTTAGTATCCATTGAAGGTGGCGTAGGCTTTCTTATTCGCCTAGGTCAATTTCTTAATGGAGATGGATTTTATAATTATGAGCATGCCTTCATTTATGTAGGTAATGGGAAGATTGTAGAAGCCATGCCTGGTGGTGCCTTATTATCTGATTTGTCTGAGTACGATGGTAGAGCTATCATGTGGTCTACTGATTTAATTCACCTTACAGCAATACAACGTAATAATATTGTTTCCAGAGCCATATATCAAAAGGGAATTCCTTATAGTTTTCTTGATTACTTAGCAATTGCTTTGTATCGTCTTCATATCAAACATCCAGGTATTTCTAAGCGCGTTGAGGATTCTGATCATCTTATCTGTTCTCAATTAGTTGCAACAGATTATGATGCTGAAGGTGTATCTCTTACAGACCTTCCGCCGTATCTTGTGACTCCAGGCAAGCTTACAAAGTACTTGCATGAGCGTCGTGGCTATAGTAAGCTTGCCAAGCAAGTTCGGGGAAACTAGTGGCAGTAACTTCAGTAGGTAAAGGTGAGGATAAGAGATACATATTTTCTTGTATTGCTTGTAATCCTACATTTGTATCTGATAGGTATTTCTATAGAACTGTAGCAGTGTATATGCGATTAGAGCACGATAAGAAGAAGCATCAGTAATTTTGGTTCCATGGTGTAATGGACAGCATACCGGCCTACGAAGCCGTTGGTGGGAGTTCGAGTCTCCCTGGAACTACAGGGACATAGGACTGTTCTATGCTAGGGTTGTCCCTATTTAAACACGTAGGTCATAGAGTGCGTTCCAGCACGTACATACAAGCTGGTCGGTTAGTGCTCCGGATCAAAGCACATTTTTTCTTTAGTACTACCTTGGGAGTTGAAATGTCCCGTACTCGTAAAGACAGACCTTATTGGGTTATGAAGAATGACCCCACTATGGATCGTTATGCTAGTCATGATCACCTTGTTACTATTCGTGAAAAGATTGGTGAAGAGCCAGTTTACCGTTACGTTCTTGATAAAGACGGCTGGCACTGGCATGATGAGTTGATGTACATGCGTTCTCTTTTCAGATGTCACGTTGAACAGGTAGACTGTGATCTTGATGTTCCAGAGATCAGCGGCCATAGTTGGAGACGTGACAAGAACTGTCATTACTGGCTTGAGTATTACCCCAATGTGAAGAGTAACAAGGACTATAAGCGCTTGACGAATGGTGCCAAGCGTTCTAAGATAAGACAAGTACTGCACAATGCCATCAGAGACCATGGTGGCTGCACAGAAGAAGATTGCTGGGATGTGGACACCCACACAGATTCCAAGTATGATAGTTCTTACTGGTGGGACTAACCAAGGAGAAGCAATGGGTAAGAAGTCGGTCGGCGCGAAGGTGAATGTTCCTGGTGTTGGCTCGGGAACTGTTGAGACTGCTCCCAAGATCGTTAAGGGTGTAGAGGTTCAGGATGTCCGTACCGGAATGCACACGGTTATTGCAGTGCCTGTTAAGAAGCTTTAGTATTACCCCGCCTTCGGGCGGACTTGCCTTAGTATCCCCCCCGGCTTCTAACCGGTCATTAAAAGGGTAACGGAGTATGCAGGTTCGAATCCTGTCTGAGGCGCTTCCAAATAAGGAGGATATGATATGGGTAAGAAGCTTCATGTTGGCGATAAGGTAGGCGCTGTTGACGGCCTTGTGGGTAAGGTTATAGCTGTTGATTCAGCTCGTGATCTTGTTGCCGTTAAGGCAACAGAGGCAAGTGTTGGTGCCAGTAAGGGCGCTGAGCGTACTTATCGTTCTGGAGAGCTTGAGAAGCAGTAGGAGTTATAATGATTATTGTTGGTGATGTTGTCGTTATTGACAGAGGTCACTACAAGGGTAGACCTGCTACAGTTCGTGCGATTAGGCGTGATAAGTATACTCTTACGCTGAATGACACCCCTGGTTCTGAAGATGTTACGATTCGCAATGTTAAGCGCGATGAGTTTCATAAGAAACCGGGAAAATAATTCAATAGCCCTTCGGGGCACCTGCCCTGTTAGCTCAATGGGAGAGCGGCGCTCTTACAAAGCGTAGACATCAGTTCGATTCTGTTACGGGGTACGTTGTATAGAAGAGGAACGGTTCGATTCCGTCAGCCCGGGTATGGTGTAATGGCAGCATACTTCTGTACTTCCTATGGGGCACAAATTGGTGTCGATCAGCCTTTAAAGCCGCACGTCGGACGGGCTGAGACTGGAGTTCGAATCTCCAGTGCTCCACAATTATATAATTAGGAACTAAGGAAAATAAATGTGTGTAGATGGAAAGCCCCATAATTTGGTATCTGGTGCCCCTATTGTTCATGGTGATGGGAGCAAGTCACCTACATTGGTGTGTACTAAGTGTTCTTACTCTACTAGTTAAAACTTAAGGATATTAAAATGGGTAAACATGAAATTGTATACTCTATAGGTGATCCTATAGTTATTACTCGTGGACCTTTTACGGGCCGTCGAGGAACAGTTATTCAACGTGTGGGATTCTTCACCAAGAAATACATCCTTATTTATGAGGATGGCGGACAGAGCATTAAGTTCCCCGCAATGTACTTGTCTCTTGATAAGAGATAACTGAATATGCGGATAGCCCTAATCCTGATGGTGATGGAAACAGCCTGCAAAGCTGTTGGGTTGCGGTTCGAATCCGACTATCCGCTCTGGAGGAGATATGGTTAAGCAATGGACAGGAAATACACAGGTCAATATTCTTAATGTTCATGGTAATCGTGATGGAGAAGTTATTGGCTGGCATGAAGGTTACAGACTGTGGCAAGTAAAGATTCTTTCTGGACGTTCCAAGGGAGAAACTCAATGTTTTCTTGAGAGTAATCTAATACGTAAATAGTACAATGGAAGAGTGCCAGAGAGGTCTATCGGGCAGTCCTGCTAAGACTGAGGGTGTAAAAGCTCCGTGGGTTCGAATCCCATCTCTTCCTCGCATGGAGAGTAAGCGAATTGGTTAGCAGCTACGTTGGAAACGTAGTAAGGGTCTCAAGCCTGAGCGGGTTCAAATCCCGTACTCTCCGCAGCACTTAAGGAGATTAATGCTAGAATTTTGGCAATGTTCTCGTAATAACTGTAGATATAAGAATAGGGATACTGATAGAGTTTGTTTTAAATGTAAGTATCCTAAAGGTTGAATTAAACAGAAGTGGCAAAGGATGCATTCAAGGTGGGGCCACACACGGGGGTAGAGGATGATTCCCCTAATGGAAGTAATCCGGTCGGATGAGGACACCGTCTTGAAAACGGCTGGGTCTTGAAAAGCCTTGGGGGTTCGAATCCCTCTGCTTCCGCTTAGGGTATGCTCACTACCCTTTACAAGGACTACGCATAGTCAGGATCTTGTATAAAGATTTAAGTAAGCTGCGAAAAGAGATCGACTATGCAGACGTTCGCAGAACTGCTATATTAGTGGGACATGCGCCTATAGCTCAATTAGGTGAGAGCAACTGTCTTATAAGCAGTCGATGCGGGTTCAAATCCCGATGGGCGTACGTTGATACTATAAGGAGAATAAATGCGGGATATTACTGATGGAACTTTCGATGAGGTTTTGATCTCGGAGAAGCCAGTACTAGTTGATTTCTGGGCTCCATGGTGTGGTCCTTGCAAGCAGATGGCGCCTGTGTTAGAATCTATAGCAACAGAGAACGAGTGGCTGGAAGTAGTAAAGATCAACGCAGATAAAAATCCTGTATCAGTTAAGAAATATGATGTATCATCTATCCCTACTCTCCTTCTCTTCAAGAAGGGAAAGATAGTAGAATATCAGGTAGGTGCACTTCCTAAGTTCAAACTTATGGGTATAATTAAAGAACACAACTGAATAATCGCCTGTAGTGAAATGGTTATCACAAGACTCTGATAAAGTCTAGTTCCGAGTTCAATTCTCGGTGGGCGGACTGCTAAAAGATAGCTCAATTGGAAGAGCATTCCCGATGTTCGAGGGAAGGTTGGGGGTTCGAATCCCTTTCTTGCGGCTATGGTGGAGTTGATGTAGTGGTAACATACCTGACTGTGACTCAGGATTCGCGGGTTCAATCCCCGTACTTCACCCTTTAATATAATAAAATATGGGTCCCCGATAGAAAAATCCACCTCTGGGGAATGCGCTGATTGCTTGCGCGTCCGGGATACCGGGGCAGGCGAAGAATTGGCATCGGCGCACAATGGGTGTATAACACGTAATTGGTAGCGTTACGGCCTGTAAAGCCGTCGACTTCGGTCTCTGGGAGTTCAAGTCTCTCTGCACCCACTTAAAAACCTCTGTCAAGATTGAACAATCAGTTCTCTTGACAGAGGTTTTTTCATGCCTTAATGTGTACCACATGAATACCAACACACACGTATGGACCAAGGCAGATCGAGCACCCTTCGTTGAGGATTACCTGCGACGGGTTGACACGGTAGAGGACTATACAGAGAATCTGGTGGATGTCTGGCATGACGCAGAAACGAACTTCAACATTGCTGGAGAGACTGTACGGCTTTATGATTTCCTGGGTCTTGAGGAGCATGAGATAAATGCCTGGGTAAAAGATGGAACAGTACCTGACCGTATTTGTCTGATGTGGCTTATGGGAGATTATTGATGAGCGTAATCATTTGTTATGTAACCTGCTGGTCATGTAAATTCGGCTTCTGTAATCCTGATCCTCATCCTTGGTGGGGTCCTGATGATGTTGAACACAATGAGGCAATGGGTTATGGTCCACCTGAAGGCAATTGCACTTGTCCCTGCAAAGAGTATCTAGAGGAGGAAGACAATGTATCTGTATGATCTGTTCTCGATCAAAGACTACTTGGAATTGAAGACTGAAGGTTACGTACGTGAGCAGACTCATCCTTACCATGATCTTTCTATCCTGAACTATACAGAGAAAGCTCAGTATGACAATCTGTGGAATGATGTAACATCTCAGTGCCGTGGTCTTATTGTGAATTCTCACGACAAGGTAATTGCGCGGCCATTCGACAAGTTCCACAACTATTCTGATGAGGACAATCAGTATCTTGATTCTCCTGCGACTATTACCGATAAGATGGACGGTTCTCTTGGTATCTACTGGGAGTACAAGGCAGACTGGGGAATTGCTACCCGAGGTTCCTTTGCTTCGGATCAAGCAATTCACGCCACGTATCTTCTGAAGAGCCGTTATAAGAAGTTCATAGAGGATGCTGGTATTGATCTCACTTATATGTTTGAGATCATCTATCCAGAGAACCGTATCGTTCTGAACTACGGTTTCGATGATCTGGTTCTATTGGGTGCCCGGGATATCGAGGAAGGTTATACGCTTCCTCCTGAGGGCCTTGTAGAGTGGCGGGGGCCCAGGACTACTACCTTCCGCTATAAGACGCTCAGAGAGGCTCTGGAGGCTCCGCAAAGGGTGAACGCTGAGGGCTACGTAGTATCGTTTCCGCACAATGAGTACCGATTGAAGATCAAGCAGGCTGACTATATTGCTCTGCACAAGATCGTTACCGGTTTGACGAAGCGTCGTGTCTGGGAGAACATAAAGGCAGGCAAGACGCTTGAGCAGATGTGTAGCATCATTCCTGATGAGTGGCATGACTGGCTGAAGGATACATATTCAGAGATATCCATTGATTTCAGGATTACTCGAAATAATATTGAGCACGATTATTGGCTAGTAAAATTGGATATGTGGAATAGTTTCAAGTACCCAGACGGCTGGACCAGAAAGGATTTTGCTATTAGAGTGAAGGACACACAGTACCCTGGTTTCATGTTCATGATCCTTGATGACAAGGACATTACTTCCAAGGTGTATGATCTGGTAAAGCCTGAGGCAGAGTAATTACTTTCTGTATACATGAAACAGAAGAGGTCTAATGTTATCCTTAAGGAGTAATAGCACTAGACCTCTTCTCATAGTACATTTGGGGCAGGAAATTTGGAGAATTGAATGGATGACATGGTCTTTTGCTGTTGTCCTTTTCGAATCTAGCCCCAAGTGAGTTGTTGATGCCAACACCAGAAACACCTACATGGTCCGGGGCGGTACAGAGAGAACTAGACGGTTTGCAGCGAAATGTTGAAACTCGGCTTATTGACTTTTCCAGCCGCTTGGACAAACTACTAACTTTAATTGAATACGATGCTGATAAGCGTTCATTAGAATTACGTTTCAGTAATTTAAATGAAAAACTTGAAGACGGGGAAGATGATCTTTTAGCCTTAAAGGCTGAACTGAGGGAAGCGCTTCAAGGACTGAGACATGATATAACCGTTGAACGTGAGCGTTATGAGGCAGCAATCAATCGTGAAACTGCGGCTAGAGAGACACAGCACAAGTCTTATATAGCTTCTAGGCAGGATCAGTTCAGATGGTTGTTGTCTATGGTTATGATCCCTATAGCAATAGCGCTAGTACAGCTTATAGCCAGCAAGAAGTAGACACGAGGACCCGCATAGTGTAGGATGTACTGCATTATGCGGGTCTTACTATTGGAGGAGGAACGTTGCATTCTGTAGTGAGTATTACAGAACTTGAAGTCTGGGCCAAGATTGACCAGGAGATTTATAATATTCTGAGTGATTCAAGTCTTGGCCGTCTATCAGTCAAGGCACGTCTTATTGAGAAGGGTTTCCTCGTATCCGAGAAACTCATTCGTACCTGGCGGGACAAGAACAAGCCTGTACAGGCAACTTTGGCAGAAGTTTCCGTAGCCAATATAGTAAAGAGTCATCAGCATGCCATGAATGTATATGGCTCCAAGCCTGCCGCTACTTTGAAGGCTGAGAAGAAGGATCAGCGAGTTATTGCTTTCGGAGATTTCCAGATCAATAAGCATGATCCTGCGTTCCTTGCCAAGACAGTAGAGTTTGTTCGTGATCAGCAGCCGGATATGATCTGTCTGACTGGAGACGAGAGTGACAACAGTGCTGTCGGCCGTTGGGCCAAGGGTATGAAGGAAGAGTACGAGTCCAATCTTCAGGCTCAGATTGATGAGACTGTTCAGTGGCTGACCCGTATTCGGGAAGCTGCTCCCAATGCAACTATTCATATGGCGCATTCCAATCATATGCACTGGATTACAAGGGCAGTTGAAACCCGTCTGCCTGGTCTTGCCACACTCCGTGCATTGACTCCTGAGGTCATGTATGAGCTTGATAGCCTGGATATCAACTATCAGCACAAGGTATTTGAGTTTCTTCCTGATTATTTGCTTGGTCATGGACATCAGTGGGAATTGACTTCCAAGACTCACGTCATCAAGGGTACTGAGCATGTTATGCGTACAGGCAAGTCTATTCTTGCGGGACATGTTCATCAGGCTGCTTTGCGTCCAGTGTTCATCGGGTATGAAGGTAAGGGTACCCAGCATGTATATGTGAATGCTGGCTGTATCATGGATTTTGAGAAGGCGATGGAATCCAATGGTGGCTACATCAAGGGAACCTCTCCCAACTGGTCCAAGGGTATTGTAGTTATTACCCGCGAGGCAGGACAGAATTACACTGAACTTGTACTTGGCCAGAACAATGGAACCTTCCGCTATGAGGGAAAGATCTACTGATGACTCCTACAGTATTAGGGATTAAGTGCCCATGGTCTGGTGACGAAGCTGATCCAATTAGTTGGACCTATTGGTTATGGTTCCGAGTTTATGTATTTACCAGAAAAATACGACATCGGTTAAATTTACATGATAAACCTCCAGGACTGGCTACACAATGCACGTGGTGCGGAAAGGCTGTTTACTGATGTTTAGTCATACACCTATGAGAGATCTGCAAGAGTTTCATAGTACTTTTGTTCCAGAGCAGAGCAAGGATTTTCTGCCTATGAAATTGACTCGTAGGATCAATCTTATTGCAGAAGAGGCCAGAGAAACAATTGATGCCCTAGAATATATGGAGTCCACATTCTTCAATGAAACTTCCAGTACGCTGAATGGGGCTAAGGAGGAAGTGGCTAAGGAATTGGCTGACCTTCTCTATGTAGTCTATGGAACTGCTGAGGAATTGGATATACCTCTAGAACAAGTGTTTCAAGTAGTTCATCAGTCGAATATGTCCAAGGCTGAGTCTGATGGTACAGTTAAGCGTAATGAATTTGGCAAGATACTGAAGCCGTCGACATACGCACCACCAGATTTGAGTTTCATCCATGACAATCAATTTCTATCGACGAGTACATGATGAAGGAGATGTCTGGCGAGAAGAAAGCTGGACAGCTCATTCTGCCCAGGAAGTTCCTTGGGATCTAACAGCACAAGAACATCTTTCCTGTATGTATCTGGATGGTGTTCACTATGAGGGGCCTAATTGTCCTCATGACACTGTTGATGACTTGAATCCAGGTTGGACAGTGCAGCAATAAAATAAATATCCCCAGCCCTGTAGTATCTAGGGTGTGGGGATATTTCTATTTTAAGGAGAAATAATGGCGCGAAGAAAAGCTTCCAGCAGAATTCCCAGACTTACACCACCTACAAGAAGAGCTGGGTCAGCATGGGACAATACCTTTCTGGGTAATGTTCCTGAGACGAATAGAGTAGTTCCATCTTCTTATCTTGATATAAACGCCATCAGGGCTCAATCAGCACGTATTGCAGACGGGCGTTTATATCAAGAAATTGAATTGGCTCTTAATGGAGATGACGATGAACTGCTTCCTTATCAGCCGACTCCTACAATTAATCCTGGAAGACCGAGAACTCTTGCGGCAGGATATGACGAGAGAAGTCAGTCTCTTCGTATAAAGTTCAGAAATGGAGAGTACTATACTTACTACAATGTTCCCCCGTCAGTGTGGTGGCAGTTTCAGAGGGCGCAGTCTCCTGGAAGGTTTATCAACTCAAGACTTAACTCGTTCCCATATACAAGAGGATTGATTTAGTTTGGCTATACATAATAAGAAGCATGATTTGGGACCACTATTCGTACATAGAATTAAACTGGAAAAGAAATCTCCTATTTTTCATAGATATCCTTCTCATGAAGTTGAGGCACCATACCGGTGGTCTAACTCAGTTATAGTACGTATCCCATGGTGTCGTCAGGGCCTTGTAGTAGGTCTGTGGCGCTCTACCAGCCGTACAGAGGAACAGATGCTCCTTGAGGCATTGGAAGGCCGTCAGATGACTGACAATGAGTTCTCTTCTGCTGAGAAAGTGCATATAAGAAGAACAATGATCAAGAATCAATTTTCGGCCGAACAGCAAGAACTACTAGTAGAAGCCCTGGATATTTAATGTTCAATAGAAGTATGAAACCTGATGAGAAGATAAGAACAAGGTTACTCAATAGACTACGCAAGACATCAGATACAGAGTTAATTCGTTGGGTGGATAATATTCATACTGCCCTGGGTCAGAATGTTTCAGAAATGAGAAAGAGCCTGACCCCTAGTGGAAAGGATCAGGCTCTCATTAATATAGAAGATATAAGGATAGGAGCTACATCTCTTCTTGCTGCTATGCAAGTCATAGAAGAAAGAATCACCAAATCTTGATCAGTTCGTAAATAAATACACCAGCAAGGTACAGAACGTATATACCAATTATTTTGAATAGTAGACCTATGAACTTGCTTGTATTGAACCATCGGCCGAATTGTGTGTTGTCCAGACGAGATCCAATCCATGCCCCAACAAATGTAGCAGCTGCTATTCGAACGAATTCAGAACCGTGATGCTGCGATTGCATGTTGTCAAATGGGTTGTTGTCCATGATGTTCTCCTTGATAGTGGGTGATACGGGAAGTCTAGAAGGTGTAGTGCTCACTGTCAACTCAGGTACAATAGATTTATTGAGATTAATTTGGAGAATAATATGGAAACTGATATCGATTTAGATGAATTAACCGCAGAAGAGCTTGAAGCACACCAGAAAATCACTATTGATCTTGATCCTAGATCTCAAGCCTTCGTCGATAAACTTGTAGAAGGATTATTACTTTTCGCAGACGAACTGTCCGGGCATCCTCTTTATGGGTATCAGAGACCTTTTGCCGCCAGACTTATGGAATCTGTCGTTATTAATGACGGAGCTACTGTAACAGCCCTATTTTCCCGTCAGTCTGGAAAGACTGAAACGGTAGCAGTAACAGTAGCTACTCTTATGATTATGCTTCCCCGCCTTGCAAAGGTTCCTCAGTTCAGCGAACTGTTGGAAGACTTCAAGGAAGGTGTCTGGGTTGGTGCTTTTGCCCCTGTAGATGACATGGCCAAAACTCTTTATTCTCGTATTGTTTCTATGTTTGAATCTGAGAGAGCGAAAGAGATTCTTTCTGATTCCTCTATTGATGAGAAGGTAAGAGGGCGTGGCTCAGAAATGCGGCTGGAACGCTGTGGTTCTTTAGTAAGAAGGCAAACTGCTCACCCTCGCGCCAATATTGAAGGTAAGACATATCATATTGCCCTTCTAGATGAGTCTCAGGTAGCTGATCAAAAGGTAGTAGACAAGTCTATTCGCCCAATGCTTGCTTCTACCAATGGTACTTTCTGTATGACTGGAACTCCTACATATGAAAAGGGAGTTTTTTATAGAGAGATTCAGCACAACAAGCGTAATGCTACAAAGCGTGGTGCTCGTACTAATCATTTTGAAGCCGATTACAGAGAAGTTTCAAAGTGGAACAAGAGATACGAGAAGGCTGTAGCTGGAGACATGCTTCGTATGGGCTACGACTCTGATGAGTTCAAGCTTTCTTATCGTCTGCTATGGCTACTGGAACAAGGAATGTTTACAACCTCTGAGCGTCTTGACGAGCTTGGGGACAAATCAATGCAGGTGGTTAAGTCTTATTACACTTCTCCTATTATTATTGGTATTGATCCTGCACGTAAGATCGACAGTACTATTGTTACTGCCGTATTTGTGGACTGGGATCATCAAGATGAATACGGTTATTATAATTGTCGTGTATTGAACTGGTTGGACCTACAAGGTATGGACTGGGAATCCCAGTATCATAGAATTGTTGAGTTTGTATCCAAATATAATGTTTGGGCCATTGGAGTAGACGCAGGAGGAATGGGAGATATCTTTATCTCCAGACTTAGAGTGCTATTACCACATATAGAAGTAGTAGATGTATCTTCTCAGAGACCAGCTCAGTCTGACAGATGGAAATACCTCAGAGAGATGTTGGACAGAGGGCGCATTGGATGGCCTTCTCATGCCAAGACTAAGAATTTGCGTACATATAGGAACTTCATTCAGCAGATGTCTGATTTACAGGTGAAGTTCGAAGGACCATATATGTTGGCGGAAGCACCAAAGGAAGTCAATGCTCATGACGACTACTGTGATTCTTTGGCTATTGCTTTGAGCGTTATTCCTGAGAATAAGACTGAGGAAGTGGAGATCTCGAACAATCCGTTCTATGATAGAAAGCGTTCTTAACTGATATCATTAATTAACACTAGTGTTTTAACTTAAGGAAATTAATATGGCAGATATGTATAAGGAAGCAGGAAGCAACGTTCAACTTGCCCCAAATCCTACTTTCCCAGAAAGAGATCGTGGCGCAGTTAATTACGAAGCCAAGAGTGCAACTAATTCAGAGCGTCGTGGACCTTTGCGCTTTGAGGAAGGTCTGGCGACAGATACTGACGTTCCTAGTGGTTTCCAACTTGGAGCTATGCAGGGTTATGTAACTGCACCTGGACGTCCTAATCACAATAAGCCTGTGTTTATCAAGACAGCAGAGGAAACAATGGCAGCTCGTGCACATGTTGGTTCTGCCGCTTGGCTGGATTCTGCAAGTATGACTGGAGAGTTTATGCACGGAGTACATGTAGATGCTACTTCCGCACGTAGATTTGAAGAAGTAAATCGTAGTGGTGGACGTTATGAAAGACTACATGCAGCTGTAATTACGGACTAAGAAATTTATAAAGGAATATTAAATGGATCACGCAGATTTATGGAACAGATTTACTTTTCATCCATCGACTTCGATAACCGCAGCTACTTATGAAGCGATGCGAGCCAAGGCTTTAGAATTGGCATTATGGATGGATGAGAATGCTCCTGAAAGCCGAGAGAAGTCATTGGCTCTTACTAATTTGGATCAAACAGTCATGTGGTTTAATGCCGCTGTGGCTAGACACTAAGGAATTAAAATGACTTTTGTTAACGAACTAGAGGCAAAGTTTACTGCCTTGAAGGATAAGGCTGAAGGAGATCTTCACGCACTTGTTCTAAAGTTGGAGGCAGTATTCAATAGAGTTCATCAAGCTCAGGTAGCTGATGGTCTAAAGCATGCTATCTCTACTGACATTCATGCTGCTGCTTCTCATGTAGAAGCTATTGCAGATACCCTACGTTCTGATGTAGACGTAGCGGTACAGGCTGTTGATGCTGCTGATGACGCAGTGGATAAGGCCATCTCTTAATAACTATCCCTTTATTATTTTGGACGTGAATTATGGCCGTACACGCAATTGGCGGAACCCTAGTAGCCAGCACAGCTACTCCTGCTGTTTTAACTGGCTGGGAGAAGTATATTATTGTTACTGCTACCGCTCCTAGCACCGTGGCTGGAACTCTTTCTGTAACTACTGATGGAACAACTGCTACCGTTAATGGTAACGACACAGCTTCTGTAAGAATTCCTGCCAGTGGTTCTGTGAGTGTTGCAGTTAAGAACAACTTCCCTCGCCCTGCCCTTTCTACAACTACTCCTCTAGCTACAGATCCTTCTGCTTCCACAGCATTTACTGCTTATGGATCAAAGGTTTCTGTAATTTCTGATCTAGCTGCTCCGTTCAGTGTCGATCTGGCTGAAGATCCTGGAACACTTCCAGTTTATAGTTAAGGAGTAAGCAGTGACAGTCTTCTATGACAGACGTAAAGCTGCTTATACTGAATTGTCCGGAGAGCCAGTTGAGCTAATAACTGGTATCTCCGGACATAATTTTCAATACAGTGGTGGAAAACTACCATCAATCAGTGATATCCAAGAACAGTATCCAGTAGACCAGACTGCTTCAGTAGTCGATATGAGATAGGAATAGTATGGCTGCGAGCAGAGCGCACTCGGGTACTTTGGTTATAGATACAGCAACACCTGTTGATTTTCCACAGTATTTTGCAAATATTACTGTTATACATCGTGGAACTACTGGAACAATCTGGTTACGTACGGATGGAACAGCTCCAGTAATTCTTGCTGATGACAATCTTCCTGTTCTTCCAGGACAGGCTATGACTTTTCCTAATGGGATTCTGACACAAGAACCCATTACTCGCGTGATTAGCGGAACCAGTATTCAACTTATTTCTGATACTGCTGTTCCTTTCACGATATATTGTTCTTAACGAGAAACTATCAGAAATTAATTAGACCCATTATTTGGACTCTCCTCTATCCATCCCCCACAATTTTGGGAGAGCCTTATGGCTATTCACATCACCAGTGGAACTACTGTGAGTAATGTCGTTACTACAGTTACGTTTACATCGTGGTATAGACCTATCGAAGTAGTCAACCGTGGTTCCGCAGATATGTGGGCTCGTTTTGACGGAGTAGATCCAACAATTGGTGGAGACGAATGCTTCTTCGTTCCAGCACAAAGTTTTATCGCTGTTAATAATCCTAAACTTCCACCGGAGATTGCGACTGGGATTACATCAAATACCGAAGTAAGACTTCTTACAGCAACAGCTTGTACATTTACAATTCAAGCTGGTGTCTAATGTCTACCAGAGGTAGTTTTGGCGGAGGTAGTCCTACAGGTTCTGCAAGTGGTGATCTTGTAGGTGCTTATCCCTCACCAACAGTTAAGTCTACAAATCTAACTGCCCCACTACCTGTTTTACAGGGTGGAACAGGTAGCATTACACAAAATTATGTAGATCTGACAACTGATCAGAATGTTTCTGGGATTAAAACTTTTACTGACCGCGTTATTGTACCTACTCCTAGTAGTAGCGGAGATGCTGCTTCTAAAGGATATGCTGATGGTATCTCCGCTGGTATAGCAGTAAAGAACTCTGTAGCTGTAGGAACAACTGTAGCTCTTCCAACTAACACATATGCCAATGGCACATTGGGTGTAGGAGCTACCCTTACTGCTACAACTTTGGGTGCTCTTATTATTGATGGCTATACTGTTTTATTAAACGACCGAATTATGGTTAAAAATGAAGTACTGCCAGCCAATAATGGTATCTATACTTTGACCACCCTAGGAACTGTAGGTATTGCTTATATTCTTACTCGTGCCACTGATATGGATCAGGCGGCAGAATTTTCTGCGGCTGCGGCATTTATTAATCACGGAACAACGAATACCGGTTCTGGTTGGGTAGTAGTCGGAACTCCTCCGTATGTTGTAGGAACTACAGCAGTCAATTGGACCCAGTTCACATCTCCTGGATTGATTAATGTTGGTATAGGTTTAGGCCTTGCAGGAAATACCATTAGTCTGGCAACTCCGGTTGACCCAAGCAATCTGCCTCCAGCTACCACTTCTATCCAAGGTGTTGTTGAGTTGGCTAATGACTTAGGTGGAACTGCGGTACTTCCTACAGTTATAGCTACTCATCTAGTTTCACCATTACCGTTGGCACAGGGTGGAGTAGCCGCTACAACGGCCGCTGGGGCACGAACAACTCTTGCCCTAGGAAACTCTGCCACTGCGAATATTAATTCCACAGGAGGCAATATAGCGCCTTTGGGAACACAGTCAGCAGGTGCTGTAGGTTCTGTAGCGGATGCAGGGCATATTCACGCAATGCCCACTCTGAACCAGATCAATGTTCCTACTACCTCAGTACCTATGAATAGCCAGAAATTAACTTCTCTTGCTAATGGAACAGCAGCTACAGATAGCGCGGCATTCGGGCAGATCCCTGCAACACTGCCACCTAATGGTGCTGCCACTGGAGATCTAACTGGAACATATCCAGCTCCTACTCTGTCCAATACTGCAAATGTTCAGTCAGTGGTTCGCACTAATAGACTAGATCAAATGACTGCTCCTACAGCATCCGTAAATATGGGAAGTCAGAAGATCACAAGTCTTGCAAATGCAACTCTGGCAACTGACGCTATTGCGTTTGGACAGCTACCAACAACTTTACCTCCGAATGGTCTGGCTACTGGAGATCTTTCAGGATCATATCCAGCTCCTACAGTAGCTAAGGTTAATGGAATTACCATTACAGGAACTCCTGCATCTGGTCAGATAATCTCTGCCAATTCAACTTCTGCTGCTTCATGGCAGAATCCGACAGTAGCTGGAGATCTTTCAGGAACATTACCTAATCCAACTGTGGCAAAGATTAATGGAGTAGCTATAACAGGCACAGCTGCTTATGGTAGTAGTCCTACAGCTACATCTTCTTCAGCATCAGCATGGAATATTTTGCCAACCTTTGCTAGCTCTGGTATTTATTCCGGTGGAGTAATGACACAAAATGGTGGCATTTTGAATGCTTTCGATATCACTGCTGCCAGTGGTTATGTGGTTGATTATCACACCACTCCTACTGTTCCTATAATTACGCCAATAACTATTAATGCTCAGACAGTCACTCTTTCTGGTGGACAGCTTTCTCAGTCAGTTAATTACTGGTATGCAAATAGTTCTGGAACTATTTTGTCTCAGACTACTCCGCTAACAGGTCTCCAGCGTAGAGCCAATATTCTTCTGGGGACAACATGGGGAACCACAGGTACAGGTAACTTGTACAACGTACTATCCGCCCCTGTTCTGCTGCCATATGACACAGATACTCTATGGGGTATCTTCCTAAATATGGGCTCTTTCTCTGTATCAGGGAATAGAGTTTCTGCAAATGGTGCTAACTTAAATATCTCTAAGGCAGTAGGTACGCAACTTGCGGCAGGGTATAACTATGCTAATGGTGGTGTACAGACACCTAATCTAGTTGGTAACCCTGTAGAGAGCAGTGCTACATTTAGATATGTAACGCAGAATACTAACTCACAGTCTGCTACTCGTACTACTCTTGATGTAGCTAACTATGATGTTGGTGGAACTATTACAGCTCTAGGGGCTAATGCCAACGCAGCCATCCATAGAGTATGGCTACTTCCTACAGGTATTGCTGGAACTCAGATTGTTATCCAGTACGGACAGGTTTTATATTCCAACCTAGCTGCTGCCAATGCTGCTATTGGTCAGGAAGTTTACCTTCCTAATCCAGATCTTATTGGTAGTCAGGCAACACTTATTGGTTATATCACATCAGTAAAGAATGCCACTACTCTTAATAACACTGGACAAGCTCAGTTCTTTACAGTAGCTAGATTCGCTAACCCTTAAAATGGAGTTAACATGCCTTTTGATTTCTTTGTAGAAGATGAATCTGGAAACCTGACGCAAAGTCCAATGCTGGTACACACTACAGCAACCACAGCGTCAAACGGTACATTCACTGTAGACATTTCCAATGCAGGTCTTACTCACGTACATGGCGTACAAGCTAGTTCCTTAGCGACTAATAACACCTTGTCCAACGCAATTCAAGTTGCTGTATCTTCCTTGAGCACGACTTCTGTTGGTGGTGTGGCCTATCAATCCACTGTTGCCGTATTAGGTCTTTTAGGAATTACAACAGTGGGTGCAGGACATGTTATCTATATAACTGTTATTGGAGATCAGAATTAACTAAGTTTGTGATACCCTATACGCATAGAGATATTAATTCGAAGAATAAGGTACTTAAATGTCAATGACTTTCTACTCTCCGTCAATGAGAGCCGCAGCATCAGATCTAGCTATTGCGATTTCGCCACTAGGTCTGGTCGAACTTTCTGATGAAGAGTTTGAAATGCATGGTCCACGTCTTAATAGATATGCAGAATACTGGGCATGGTATCTAGGTCATCACTGGGGAACTCGTCGTGAGTTCGGTGATCCACAACTTACTTTCAATTACGTGCAGGCTTTTGCCGACTATATAAATAGCTTCTGTTTCTCCAGAGGCATTTCCTTTGACACTGTCAAAGAGTACGACCACATTGTTCCCGCACTGCTGAAGAGAATTTGGCAGATGGATAACAACATGAAGGCCGTTACTTGGGAGATGGGTCAGCAAGGGGGTGTCTCTGGAGATTCGTTCGTTAAGGTGGCTTATGAATCTGCATGGGTTGATGAAGCAAGCAACAATCATGCTGGACGAGTACGTATCCTCCCTCTTAACTCTGCTTATTGTTTTCCTACATGGCATCCTCATGACAGGGACAGACTTTTAGAATTCAAACTTAAGTATCGTTTCTGGGGAACTAATACAGAAGGTACTAGATCGGTATATACTTACACCGAACTTATTCGCTCTGATATTATTCGTGAGTATGTAAATGATGAGTTGATTGATGAGCGTCCTAATGCACTAGGAGTTATTCCTATCGTGCATATTGCTAACCACCCTGCTTCCGGATCTCCTTGGGGAATGTCTGATGTGCAGAATCTGATCAGTCTTAATCGTCAGTACAATGAGACTGCTACTGACATTGCTGACATTGTGAATTATCACGCAGCTCCCATTACTGTTGTTATCGGTGCGAAGCCCTCTCAGCTTGAGAAGGGAACCAACCGCGTGTGGTCCATTGGAAATAAGGACGTGACTATCCATAACCTTGAAAATGGTGTGGAACTAGAAGGTCCCCTTGATGCCTTGAATATGCTCAAGATTGCTATGCATGAAATGACTGGTGTTCCTGAGACTGCTCTAGGTCAAAGTCAAGCTATTTCAAATACTTCTGGTGTAGCTCTTGCTATGCAATTTTTACCTCTTATGCAAAAGTTTGAGCTAAAGAAGATACAATATGGTAAGGGACTACAAAAGATAAATGAGTTGGCATTAAAAACTTTATTTATTTTTGAACCTGAAGCTACCTTGTATAATCCAGATACAGAAGGAATTATTCAAGAAGGTCAGCCTTTCGTAATTGATCCGACAGATCCTCTTGTTTATTTCAGTGATATCGACTGGCCTTCACCACTTCCAGTGGACAAGTTGGTAAAGCTCAATGAGATTGGAGCCATGATGAATATGGATCTTGAATCTCGTAGAGGAGCATTGAAAGATCTGGGTGAGCAGTTCCCAGATGAAAAGCTTCAGGAAATCTTTGATGAATTGCACGAGGATGCAGTTAGAGATGGTGCTCTTCGTATGCTAAGAACTCAGATCGATTCTGTGATCCAGGAACTTACGGGAATGATTCCACAACCTGATGGAACTTCTGAGCCTGTACAGGCTCAGCAGAACGCTGAAGGAAATCCTGTTCCTCCTTCTGGTGGTCCAGGAACAATCAATAAGATTGACTTGCAGGAATTAGATGGAGTGGCTTCTATGAACGCCCTTCGTGAAACTGTAGTTAATGCTTATGGTACAAAACTAGGAACCAGACAGCTTCCAACCGACGATTAATGAACACATTTAAGTAAATTCATTCGGGATATATTCGGAAAACACCAAGTTAAATTCTAGGAGATAAGAAAATGGCAATTCCAAATACCTTTAAGAACAACCCTGTAGGCTGGAGAAAGAGTCGTGCAAACGAGAATGTTTTGTTCGCACCTATCTATCCAATCAAAGGAGGTTCTACATCAGTAGAGCCAGTTACTAATGGTGCTCAAAGTCCAGCAGCTTCCCCAGCAGCCTTCCAGCATGGTGCAACAGGTGAGAGAGTATTCACTGAAGCAGATATTGCCAAGGCGCGTAAGGAAGAAAAGGATAAGCTTTATACTGAAATAGAATCTTTGAAGACGCAGTTCTCTGGCGCGCAGAAGACACTTCAAGAAATTCAGGATCAGAAGGCACAGGAACTTGCTGAAGTCGAACGTAAGCAATCTGAAAAGTTAGCAACAGAAACTGCTAAGAAGGAAGAGGAAATGTCTGCAAAGGCACTCCTTGAAAAGAAGTTGCAGGAAACTAATAATGTTTGGGAAGAGCGCTTTAATACTCTTCAACTTGAGAGAGAACAAGAACGTGCTCTATCTGCCAAGGAAAGAGCATATAATGAGATTGTAGATTACACTACTTCACAATTACAAGCTAATGTTGAGAATATCGCTCCTCAATTCCACGGATTTATCAAGGGTAATTCCAAGGAAGAAATTGATACCGCTATAGCAAAGGCAAAGGAAGCTACTCAGTCTATTGCAGCAGAAGTTGCCGCAGCAAGACAACAGCAGATGGCTCAGCAGCGTGGAGTATCACCTACAGGATTTACAGCCCTAGGACCATTGGATGGTGCTGTGGGTCAGAAGACATTTACACCTGAAGACATTAATAACATGTCAATGTCTGAGTACGCAGAGTTCCGTAAGGAATCGGGACTTGCCAGAAATGACGCAGCGAGACAACGCGGAATTCTCGGATAATCTTAAACACACTGGGTACGGCTAGTGCCCGAACCCATATAATCGATAAGGACTAAATATGGCTGGTTCAGCAATTACGGGCACACCGAATATCTCTGGTGCTCCAACAGCTTATCCTGGTGGAAGTTCTGCACTTTCTCCAGCTATTCAAACGATTTGGTCAAAGGAAATTCTATTCCAAGCAATGCCTATTCTTCGCTTCGAGCAATTCGCAGTTAAGAAGACAGAACTTGGAGTTACACCAGGTCTTACTATTAACTTTATGCGTTACAACAACCTAGGCAATGCTTCTCAGCTTGTTGAAGGTATTCGTATGCAGACAGCTCCACTTACAGCTTCTCAGTTCAGTATCACTGTTGCTGAGCAGGGATTTGCTGTAGCTGTTTCTGAGCTTCTATTGAACGCATCCTTCGATGACGTAATGGCATCTGCTTCTCGTCTTCTAGGCCGTAACATGGCTACTTACCTTGACGTAAGTGCTCGTAACACTTTGCTTCAGGCTTCTTCACAGATCTTCGGATACCAGAAGGACACTGGCGCAATTAACAATCAGGTTTACTACAACGTAGGAACTCCTGGAAGCTCCAATGCCACTATGACAGGTGATTTCAACCTGACGTCTCAGACTGTATATGACGCAGTCGAGACACTTGCGACAAAAAACGTCCCCCGCTTAGGCGAGACATATGTCTGTTTTGTCCATCCTCACCAGAGCCGTTGGCTACGTAACGACCCTCAGTTCATCGAGATGACTAAGTATGCAGCCCCAGGTAACTTTATGCTGGGAGAAATCGGACGTTTGAACGATGTCGTATTTATCGAGACAACTCAGGTACGTAACGTTGTAGGTGGAGCTGGAACTGGTTGGACAACTGACACAACTACTGGTGGTGTTACAACTGGTAACGGTGCAGCTAACCGTTATGATTCCATCTTCATTGGAGACAATGCATTCGGACATGCTATTTCACTTCCTGTTGAATTACGCGATGGCGGAATTCTCGATTTTGGAAGAGAACATGCATTAGCGTGGTACGCTATTTGGGGTCTAGGTCTTATCACTGACATCTCTGTTGTAATTGCAAGTACTAACTAATTATTAAAGAGTTTCAGATCATAGGAAGCCCTGCCTGTTATGGGCAGGGTTTTCTTATATAATTTAACTAATACATGAGCTACTAAATTTGGAGAATTAAATGCCACCACGTAAGCGTCCCGGAGATTTGACCGGTATTACAACTGAGCAGCTTCAGAGGGAAAATCAAGCTGAACTGAAAGAACGTGCTAAAGAAATTGCCATGATGGCAGAAGTACAGAATGAAATCAATGACGTTCCTGTTGATTATTCCAGCGGTCCTGCTACTTCAGTAGTAGTTGATGACTTGGAAGTAAGTAAGGACATCGAACTTGAGACCCCTACTCGCACTATTATTCCATTGGTAACTTTGGAACAAGTTACTTTCGGTGCTGGAAAGCACTATGATTTTGAAGAGGGACGCAAGTATGTAGTTCCTGTAGAATTAGCACGTCATCTATCAAGTAAGGGCCTTCTTTGGGAGGGCGGTTACCGCTAAGGGAGAATTAAAATATGTCAGGTAATTTCACTGATACGACAGACCGTGCTTTTCTCAATTGGGTAACTGGTACGTCACTGGGTGGTTGGACTCCGCCAACTACTTCATATATTGCTCTGCTTACAGTAGATCCAAGTACCACGTCAGCTATACCAACTGATCCTCAATTATCTGAGCTGACTGAATTAGCTGCTACAGGTTATTCACGACAGGCTTGTGCCTTTACTTCTTCTACGTCTCCATCAAATGGTACAAGTCAGATTCAGAACAGTGCCCTTATCACCTTTGGGCCTTTTACTGCTGCGGCAGGTTCGGGTACACCAGTGACTTATGGAGCTTTAGTAAATGTGGCTTCAGGTACAACAGGAGAAGTCATCTGTGTATGGCAGTGGGATAATCCTATTACGGCTCCACAGAACCAGTCCATCACTATTCCGATTGCCAATATCACTATCACACAACAGTAGGTATTCATGGCTTTTACAACACAGGACATTATTAACAGAGTCCGTATTGAGCTAGGAGATACTGGCGCACCTTTCTCGGATACCTTTCTCGGTACGGGAATGCTGTCTACTTATGATCTTACAGATTTTAATATCTGGAATGAGACAGTGACATGGATCAGAAATCAATCGCCAGTGATTTTGGTCAAGGGTACTGATTACACAATGAATTATCAAGAAGGTCGTATCTTTCTTACAGGAACTTCTTCACCTCTTCCACAAGGAGATACACTGGTTATCTCTGGTCAAGCTGGAGGAATGTTCTCGGACGAAGAATTAGGTGCGTTTATCAATGACGCAGTTATTCAGCACACTAATGGCAGAACAGCTAAGACACGATTTAAAGACTCAAATGGTTTTATCAAGTATGTAACTGTTCCCATGGATCTTTCCAATCTGCCAGAAATTGAGGGCACACTGGTTGCATTACGTGCAACTGTAGATGCTCTATGGGCTTTGGCTACAGATGCCAGTACTGATATTGATATCTCAAGTGCCGATGGAACTACTGTTCCGCGTAGTCAACGTTACCAACAGCTACGTGAGCAGATTGACGGTATGACTGCTAGGTATAATCAGCTTTGTGCCATGCTTAATATTGGTCTTAATCGTATTGAAATGTCCAAGATCAGAAGAGTGTCCAAGACTACCAACCGTCTTGTACCTATCTTTGAGGATAGAGAGTATGACGATTATGACGTTCCTCGTCGTCAGCTTCCCTCTATTGATTCTAGAGATGAAGATGAGTCTAACCTTCAGAGCCCTATTTTCGGTGGTATGTGGGGCTTGTAAATTAATGAAGACCCTTATAGAAAAGGATGTTTCGAATGGGAAGAATTGGCTGGAAAGGTGGCCGTTTCTCCGTAGACTGGGAAACATCAGAAATCTATAAGGGTCTTCGTGATTGGCAAAGATGGACTGGAGATGAAGTCAATTACTTCAGATTTGCTTATGACCAATCGACTGTAGATCCTACTTATGGAGAAGCTGCTGGAACATTGGGAAGAGTTTATTTTGGTCCCAATATTATTCCAGCTCTTCATGTTATCCATGTTGAAGGCGAAAACGATAATACGGTCAATGGTTTTTACTATAATGATCGAGCACATGTAACACTATCTTTTGATCAATTGAAAAGAACTGGCCTGAACAAGATGGATCTGAATACTCAGAACTATCTCAAGGACAGATTTGTATATGATACTAAGGTGTTCAGGGTAACGAGTGTGCAGATACTTGGTCAGATTCAGAAGCGCGATATTATTGTGGCTATTGATGCTACTCAAGTAAAGCCTGATGAACTGGTCAATGACATTCAGTTTGCACAATATGCAACACCTAACGATACTCAATTCTCTAATAGACTGAGTATTCCAGATGCGAAATATGATCCTTATAATAGTGGCCGTGGAGTATTCCCTCTTGGCTACACTGGTAATCAGAATAACAATATGACCAAGATGGTCAATCAAGTAACACCTTCTCTGCGTTCTCCTGCATATGTAGTTCCAAACATCACAGGATATGGAGAAGGACTTTATGGTGATGGTCCCTATGGAGGATAGACAATGGCTTTAGTACTTCCCGCAAAGGGACAACCAGATTGGGACGTGACACTTAATACCGCGCTCCAGGAATTAGAGACTGAAATACTTGCTGGTGCTGACCAAATCAACGGCGTAATTGTAAGTGGAACCCCTTCGACTGGAAAAGTTCTTACAGCTACTGGTACGACTACTGCTGATTGGGCATCTCCTTCTGGTGCTGGTTCTTTATTGGCTGCCAATAATCTTTCTGATTTACAGGACACAGTTACAGCCCGTTCTAATTTAGGTCTGGGAACGGCTGCACAAGCCTCTGTAAGCGCCTTTGACACAGCAGGGGCAGCGAATACCGCACAAGTAAATGCAGAGGCTTATACGGACACACAGCTATCTTCTGAAGTTACAAGAGCCAATAATGCTTATACAGCTAAAAGAACTGATGTATTCAATGTAGCTACTTATGGAGCGGTAGGAGACGGACAGATTGTCCTGGACGGAGCTATTACATCAGGACAATCGATACTTACTTCTGCATCCAATCGTTTTACTTCTGGTGATGTAGGTAAATACGTAATGATTAAAGGAGCTGCGGCTACTGGAGTAACTTCCCTTATCGGTACTATTACTACTTATACCAATGCAGGACAAGTAACTATCAGTACGACAGCTACAACGACTGTTACTAATGCCATGGTTTTGTGGGCTACAAATGACACTACGCCTATTCAGAGTGCTATCAATGCAGCTGTTTCTTATGCTGCTCTTCATGGTGCTGCCACAGTGTTTACTCCAGCTGGTTCAGGTCTTTATTATGGAATTGCCGGAAGCCTTAATACAGCACATTTAGGTAATTCTCAGCTGTATATTCCACCAGTAGTAACGACAGGAAACAAGAGTGGTCTTACTTTCCTAGGTATATCCAATGGTTCGCTACTTCAACATTGGGAACAACTTTATCCACAATTTTCTGGAAGTACATGGGTTTCCTTTGGAGTGTTTGCTTCCTCTGGGGCTCAGACAACTAGTATAAATACTAATGGAAATGCTTGTGTAATTGGTGGCCCTTCTCAGCCAGGAGGTTACGGGGTTGCACCAGGAATTTTCAGTAATATGGGTGTGACCTTTAAGGATATGTCTATCCTTACTACCTATAGTTCTTTCGGACTTAGTTATAGTGCTGGTGACATGTCAGGAATGTCCAACTGTAATTTGTTTGATTTTGCTTATGGTACTACTGGGACTGTTCCGCACAATGACTTTACCAGCCCTAATAGTTTTGCCAATGGTCTTTCTATCGGTTGGTTAATGCCAGCCAATGGAAATAACGATAACTGTGCTATTAGCAATGTTACTTGCCATGGGGGCTTTACTTTTGGATTCTTTGCTACGGAACACACAACTGTAGACAACATGCGAATCCTTTATTGTTGGTCTGGTTTTTGTCCTGTAGGTGTTTACTACAGTTCTGTAGGAGCTACTCATGCTATATGGGTGAACCAGATATCCATTGAAGCTTGCTCTAATGTTATCAATATTGTTGGTGCGGGATCAGCGGGTACAGGACCATTTATCAATATTGATCAACTGGATACAGAATCTGGAGCACCTACTTTTACTGATCGGAATTCAGGTGTAGCACTTAATGCAGCCTTGGGTAGTATTACTCTTACTGGTCTTTATACAGCAGCCAATATTAGTGTTACTGCTCCCACTGGTTTGAAGATCATTGATGGTCAGAAAGCTTACCCAGTAACTCAGGTATCTTCAAATTATTCAGTATCAGTAGTGGATGACACTATTCTTGTGAATGCTACGTCTGGAAGTATCTCAATAACATTGATCAGTGCCGCGTGGACACCTAATACCTATACAATTAAGAAAACAGACTCCAGTGCTAATACTGTAGTTCTTCATACCGTGAACAGTGAAACAATACAAGGAACTGGGGTACCAGCAACTACTTATACTTTGTCTTCTCAAGGATCTTCAGTTACTGTTTATCCTGCAAGAGTTTCTTCCGCCTGGAATTGGTACACTAAGAATTAATCAACTTAAGGATCACATATGACATTTACACCCATTCCAAGGGGTACTGAGAACTGGGATGTTCCTGTTAATAATGCTTTTGCAGCGCTTGATGCAGCTATTACTACTTCCTCAAATAATGGTCTTCAGGCAGCTAATAATCTTTCTGATCTGCCGAATAAACCCTTGGCTGTTAGTAATTTAGGTATTAGTGCAGGCTATGCTAAAGGTGTAAACCAGTTCAATGTAAAAGATTATGGTGCTGCCGGAAATAATGTAACCAATGATGCTACTGCTGTAGCTAGTGCTGCTACTGCTGCTAATGCTGCGGGTGGAATTATTTATTTTCCACCTGGACAGTATTTAATCAACAGTGGAACTGGTTTTACTCTCAGTGGTGCTGGGGTAACTATTCAAGGGTCAGGAACTGACAGTACTAGAATTGTTATCGGAGCCAGCTTTACAGGTACCAGTTTGTTCAGTGTTACAGGTAATAGCGGAACTATTCGTGATATCAGTATTCACGGAGCTAGTACAACAACTACAACCAATCCAGCTGCTCATGGTGTCACTGCTACTGGTGTTCAGTCCTTCAAGGTATTCAACACTGTCTTCTTGAATATTAACGGTTATGCTATTCGTGCTATAGGCACAGCAAGCCAGACACTTCATGGTGGAATGGTTCACAACACAAAGATTCAAAGTTGTGCTGGTGGAATCTATATATTCTCAGACAGTACTAATACCGCAGCTAATTTTATGCTCTCCAATGTGTTCACGCGCTTTCTAGGAGTTAACAGTGGAGCTAATGCAAACCTTGATGGCATTCACATTGAGGATTCTTGGGATGTCCTGGTACAAAACTGTTTTGCTTGGATGCAAGCAACTCTGGGTGGAACTGGCGCAGCTTTTCGTATAAAGGGAGATTGTGCTGCCGCATTCATTCAAAATCTTGATGCTCTGGGTCCACAGACAGGAACTAACGTAGTTCTTGAAGATGGGCCTAATGGTTCTCCACAGAATGTTCAGATCACTGGTGGAGTTATCCAGCAAGGTAATGTTGGTCTGCTTATTTCTGGCGCAGCAACTCAAGTACGAGTTAGCACTATGCGTATTATTAATAACCAGACTCATGGTGTATCAGTTACTGGAACTGGCGCGGGTATTAATCTTGATCGTCTGTTCTTCTCACTTAATGGGCAGGCTGCAACAGGAACTATCTATGATTTGAATTGGTCTGGTACTTCTACTGGATTTGTTACCTTCTGTCGCTTCTCTTCTCCAATCGTATCCAGCGGAACAATTGGAGTTCAGTTCTCTATCAATGTGACTGCTGCCCAGAATGTACGTGTTCTCGATGCAGACTTCCAGGGAACTGGTAATAGCTCAGCTAACTGGTTGACCGCTTTTCCACAAATTATGAGTCACGTAGATTCCACAGCCTATGAAACATACGGAAATATTAACCACAGTTTCCAGGGCGCCGGGCGTGTCTCACTGCAACCATCAGCTTCTGGTAACAACGTGCTGGCAACGAACGTCAATGGCGCCGATGCCAATGACAGGTTCCGTCTTCTTGGTACTGGTACCCAGCAATTTGGTATCGGAACTTCTGCCAGAGATACTACATGGGGACGAACAGGCGTAGCTCAGATCGGTTCATCTGATTCTGATATTGCGGTCACGTTAGCTGGTAAGGGTTTTAAGACTACCAGTGGAACTAACGCTAAAGCTGGAACTGTGACTGCTAATAGTACTACTGCTGTAACAATTACTACTACTGCTATTACAGCCAACAGTGTAGTTATTTTTGGACTTAAAACTGCTGCGGGTACAGCAGCTACCCAGGCTCCGTATATGTCTGCCGTTACTGCTGGTACGTCATTTCAAATTAAGTCTTCTACTGGCGATACCTCAGTTTATAACTGGATTATTCAAGATCTCATCTAAGGAGAACTTATGTGGCTGTTCAATGAAGACAAGGCTATGAAAACTAAGTTCTCCAACTTAGTTGTTACTGATGTCAATGCCCCTGATACAGGGAGACCAGTACAAGTCATCTGGCTGGATTCAGATGTAGAACTTACCAACCTTACATATCCATCTGTTGTCATAGCCAATACTGGAATTTCATTTGATGCAGAAAGAGCCCATTCAGGGTGGGCTCAGCTTCCATACACTCCAGAAAATTTCTCTGATTGGATAACAGACGAGAATAACGATGTAACTAATTCACCTTACTGGGCTTTTACGCCTATACCGTATAATATTGATTATCAAATAGAAGTATTGTCCAGAAATAATCAGCATTCAACTTTCTTGACTGCTGTGCTATCAGGGCCTGATTATTTAAGTACTCGGCATGGTTATCTGGCTATTGAAGAAGATGGAACGGTACGTCGTCTTGATTTGATGGCTGGTCCTGAAAGACTTAATACACATGATGCTGATGGTAAGAGAATCTTCCATACTGCTTACACTGTGCGAGTTTCTACTGAACTTCTTCCTATTGAGATTGAAGCCTACTCTAAGGTTACACAAGTTGTGGATACTATCACTATTTTTCCGCCACAACTCTAATCGATATACTGATAGTAGCCATTACTTTAAATTAGCTAGGAGATATTAATGACTTATCAACGTCCAGGGGTATACGTAAATACCTCACTTACTCCGCTGTCTACAGGAACTACCTCTCCTGGACAGTCAACAGCTGCCTTTATAGGTGTACATACTCAGGGTCCCACACAGCCGACTCTTATTCAGAGTTGGAGTGACTTCCTTAATCTTTTCGGAGGATTCGGAAATGCCTCTAGCTATCTTCCCTTTGCTGTATGGCAGTACTTCGCCAATAACGGAAACCAGTGTTATGTAGTCCGTGCCTCAGCTACGGATGCTATTACAGCAACTTCTACTCTTAATGACCGAGAAGATGGTGTTGGTGCTATTCAGCCTCCTGTAGGTGTTGCAGCAGCACCGGGTGGAACTGTTACTCCTTCTTATACTTATGAATACACAATTACAGCTACCACATCTACTGGTGAGACAGATGGTGGAACACCTGTTACTGCTGTAGCCAATCAGACACTTACTCCAACAAATGATGTAGTTCTTACTTGGACTGCCAATGTTCCTGTAGCTACTACTGGTTATAAGATCTATCGTAGAAACTTGACACTTGGTGGGGTAACTTCTACACCATTGCTACTTGGTGCTGTTTCTGGTCGTACAACAGTTACTTTCACTGATGATGGTTCCTTTACTCCAGCTGGAGCAATTCCTACATTCAATAACACAGGTACAGCAGTTCCTATTCTCAAGCTTGCATGTGTGTCCGTTGGAGTTTGGGGAAATAGTATCTATGTAGATATTACAAATAGCACAACAGGAGCAGGCAGATTTAATATTATTGTTCGTTATGGTGGAACATCTGATTCAAATATTGTTGAGAGATTCCTTGACGTTACTATGAATCGTACAGATGCTCGTTATGCTGTAGCCATGCTTAATTCCACATTGCTGGGTTCCAAGTATATTCAGGCTACCGATTTGGGAGCTTATACTACTTGGACAACAGATATAACTCCTCGTCTACAAAGTGCAACAGCTCTTGCTTCAGGTTCTGATGGAGTGGCTACTCCAAGTCTTCTTACAGCTACACAAAGACTTTCTACTACTGATGGAAATCTTGATTTGAATCTGCCAGGTATTTCTGATACAGCTACTCTTAATCCTATTCTTAACTGGACAGAGACAAAGGAAAATATCTTTGTAGTAATTGATGCTCCTCAGGCTATCCTGGGAAGTGATGGTGTTACTCCTTCTGAGTCCGCTACTGTTAATAATTATCTGGCTATGGTGGTAGGAAATTCTGAGATTACTCCTTCAGCAACAGTTTCTGTTTACGCACCATGGTTAGAAATTCCAGATCCTGTTTCGTCTACACCAGGAGCTACGAGAAAGCTTCCTCCTGGCGGAGCAGTTCTAGGCTTGTACTCACAGACTGACGCTCAGTACGGAGTACAGAAATCTCCTGCTGGTGTAACTATTCCAGTTCAAAGAGTAGCTGGAGTGGAACTGGCATTCCAGAACAGTAATCTTGATACCTTGAATTCAAATGCTGTAAATATTATTCGTAATGTTTCCAGCTATGGATTCTGTGTAATGGGTGCAAGAACACTTCTTCCTAACATGCCTAACCGTTATGTTTCTATTCAGCGCACGCTGATGAATATTACTCAGACACTAGAGCAGCTTACACAGTTCGCTCTGTTTGAGAATAATAATGCCAATCTATGGGCAACATTGAGTGCCATCGTAACTCAATACTTGCAGGGAATTTGGCAGACAGGAGTTCTACAGGGAGATACAGCAGACGCTGCTTACTTTGTCCAGTGTGACTCTGGAAATAATACTCCTACATCAATCGCATCTGGTGAAGTGCATGTTCAAGTTGGATTGGCACTGAATAGTCCTGCTGAGTTCATTGTCATTGACATTAACCAGATGGCCGCTTCTTCAACCACTTCCAGCTAAGGAGTAACTAAATGGCTACAACAAACGTTGCGCCGCTGGCAAAGGCAACTCCCTCTATTGCTCATCTTGCCACTGACCCATTAAGAAATTTTAAGTTCAATGTAAATATTATGCATCCTAGTATCAAGGGTTTCGCAACCCTTGGCTTTATGACTGTTTCAGGTCTTAATATTACGACTGAGGTGATTCCGTACCGTGAGGGCGGAATGAACACAACAACCCAAAAGATGCCCGGCCAGTCAGACTTCGCCCCTATTACCCTATCTCAGGGAGTTGCTGTAGGTTCGGGCCCTATGTGGCAATGGATGCAGGAACTCTTTACGGTTATGCAGGGAACTGGAACAGGTTCTCCAGGTAAGGACTTCCGTGCGACTGTAGATATCATGGTTCTGGACCACCCAGTGACTACGTCCACTGTTCCTGTAAAGGCTATTTACCGTGTATATAACGCGTGGCCTACAAGTATTGCTTTCTCTGACCTAGATGCCGGAGCCAATGCTGTGTTCATGCAGCAGCTATCCCTTGCTCATGAGGGATTTGATTTCAAGTTGGCCAGCAAGATTGGTCTCAGCGGAGTATCGTTCTGAGCTAGAATAAAGTACTAATCTTTCGTGACAATATTTGGAGAATGTATGGAACCCCAAGCACCACAATATTCAATGACTTTTGATGACATTGAGGGACAGGTAGCATCAGGAAATGTAGAAGACCTTAATTTGCTTACGAAGAAGGTCTTACAATCCATGAATCCTGTCCCTGTCATTGATGACTTACCTGATACTTATGTGAAGCTTCCTGCTGGTTTTGTTTCCGGTAAGCAAGTGATACAGGATGCTGAAGTTCAGGAACTCAATGGTGAGCATGAAGAAAGACTTGCCAAATCTCGTACATCCAACAATGCTGCCAAGTACGTCAGTACACTACTTCAATGTGGAACAGTTGCTATTGGTGACAAGCCTGCTACTCCTGAAATTCTTGACAGTCTTATTCAGGGAGATTTGGATATGCTGATTCTGGGAATCAGAAGAGCCACCTTTGGAGATGAATTCGAAGTATTCGAAGTAGAATGTCCTAACTGTGGTGAACTCAGCGACTTGACTATGAATCTGAAAGATATTCCTGTAAGAGAATTAGCTGATCCTGAGACTCGTGAGTTCCTTGTGGATCTACGTAAGGGCAGAAAGGCAAAGGTACAGTTCCCGACTGGAGCAGTTCAGAATGCCATATTCAAGAACACTTTGACAATTCCTGAAATGAATTCTTTGACTCTTGCTGAATGTGTTATCTCATTTATTGAATCAAATGGCGCAGAAGTAATGTCCAATGGTCTGGCCGATGTAAAAAGAATGAGTGTGACTGACAGGAATACTGTGCAGGAATTTATTTTCAATAAGCAGCCTGGTCCCAGATACGATGAAGTCAGAGCTGTTTGTCCTTCCTGTGAAGGAGAGGTACCTGTCCCACTGAATGTGGGTATCCTGTTTCGTGAACTCTGATTACAGATCGTTGTACGCAGAATACGAACAACTGACAGATGCCTTTCAATGGCCGATTTCTGAGTCAAGAAAACTGACCTACAGAGAACGAAAGCACTGGATAAAGAGATATGTTTATAAGTTGGAGCAAGAATACGACAGAATGCACCAACAGAATAATTCAACTCAAGTCAATATGCGGTCTGTAGGACAGGGCGTTACTTTCGGTGGAGTGCCTTACAGGTAATATAATTGAAGGTAACAACCTTATCCTAGGAGATCACACGTGGCTACCCCTACTCCGTCCAATTCAGGACAAAGCATTGGAACCAGCCGTCTGCTTGGAACTAACGGTTTACAGCAGGCGGTTGATTCTTTAACAACACAAGTAAACAGACTGTCCAATAATGTTGGCAGAATGTCTAGCGGCTCACAAGTAAGTGGGGCCGCTACTCGTGTTTCCGGTACCAGCAATGTCGGAAGCAATTGGAATACTGTTTCCAACAGATCTAATTATGCTTCCAACGGTGGTGGTGGCAGATTTACTGGAGGTGCTTTAGGAAGATCTTCTCCTAATGGCGGAGGCGGAAACTTCGGCAACCTTATGGGTATGTCAAGAATGTCCGCTGCTGGTGGTGCCGTTATGGGTGTGGCATCTTCTCTGGTTTCTTATGCCAATAAGAACATGTCTTCCAATATGCAGATGGATTATTATGGTACTCAGTCTGCAACCATGGGTGGATTCAGTAATGGTAACTATCAGGGAGCCAATCAGGTTGCCAGAGCTGCGGTATTCAATAATAATTACACTGCTCTAAATGCTACTGATGCAGCTAAGTCTGGATATATAAATCAATATACATTTGGTTCTGCACAATTCAATGGTGCTGCCAATCCTGCTTTTGCTTCAGGAATGAGACAGGCTGGTGGTTTCGCCTATGCCAATCCGACACAAGGTGCTTATGGTGGAGCGCTTGCAGCTCAACAGACTTATTCGGCAAGAGCTGCAATGGTGGCACCTGGATTAGGTCTTGCCAGTCCTTATCTTGCTGGTGGAGTAAAGAATTCCATGGGCAATATTGCTCAGTCCATCATGACTCGTACCTTTGGTCAGCAGGCAGTTTCCAATAAACAGATGAATGCCGCTTTGTCTCAGGGTGGATCTCTTGATGTGAATCTTCAGTACTTCGGTCAGCAAATGGGCTGGAGCAGTGGAACCATTCAGGAATACCGTAATGTTCTTCAAGGACAGGTTGCGGCACAGAGTAATGGAATGTCCTCCAATAAATACTATTCTCTATTGGGTCAGGCTTCTGGTGGAAACAAGTCAGCTATTAATCAGTTGGCTAAAACTACTGGTATGGGTACTTCCATGTTTGAGAACCAGAGAAATCTTAATGCTACTCGTCTTACCCGTCAGAACGATATTCTTAATTCTCTTGCTCCTGCTTTCGACAAGGCAACACAAGCTGTAGGTAAATTCAGTGAAGCTCTTACAGCCTTCTTGAAAGCAACTGGCCTGGACAAGGCAATTGGTGTGGGAGCTGGAACTCTGGCACCTGTCTCTAACGCCCTAGGAGGCATGTCTAGTGGTCTAGGAGCAGGCGTGGGTCTCTATGGTGCTTCTCGTCTTTTTGGGGGCTCAGGCGGCCTTCTAGGAGGTTTGTTCGGTAGAGGTGGCGCTAGTGGTGCTGGTGGTTTGATCAATGCAACAAGAGGAGCAGGAGGAGCTTACAACGTTACTTCTCTTGGTAGTGCCGGAGCGACTGCGGGTGCAGGAACATATGCTGCTGGAGCTGGAGCCATGGTTGGTGTCGGTGCTTTGGGATATAGCCAGGCATCACATAAATCATTGGCTAATTATGATGTGCTGTCTCCTTTGGGCAATGCCTATCGTGCTGGTGGTTCTCTCAAGAGAGTAAAGGATAAACTAACTGGAGATAACGATGAATCCTGGTTGAGTCTTCTTAATCCCTTTGGAAGTGAGAAGAGATCTCAGAAGCAATGGTCCTCCAGAACTACTGCTACAGATGGTATAGGCGGAGGAGCTGCTGTTCCAACAAGTGGTGGAGGATCAGGAGGTTCTGGAACAGCAACAGGAACTAATGGCGGTGCTACTGCTGCACAGGTAATCGGTTATGCCGAGCAGCAATTGGGAGACCCTTATGTCTGGGGTGGAACTGGTCCTAATGGCTGGGATTGTTCCGGTCTTACCCAATGGGCTTTCAAACAAGCTGGTGTAAAGATTCCTCGCGTTGCTTCTGCTCAGCAGAAGATTGGTAAGCCTGTGGATACTGACAAGGTTCAGCCCGGAGATCTTCTGTTCAATGGTAATCCTGCGCACCATGTTGTTATGGCTATTGGTGGTGGAAAGATTATTGAAGCTCCTCGCACAGGACTTAATGTTCGTATCCGTTCTTTCAAGCCAGGAGAATTCACTAATGCCAGAAGAATTCTGGGATCAGTCGGTAATATGAACAGTCTTGCTAATTCTTCTACAGATTCAGCTACTACTCTTGGGGATACTGCTGGTAATACTGGAGGAGATATAGGAGGAGTTTATGGTGGAACGTCTGAATTAGAAGCAATTATGTCAGCGCTTGGTGGAGGGATCTCCGCTGGAAGTACTGGACTGACTAGTCAGACTTCTTCCTCAAGTTCTGCCACTACTTCTACATCTACCTCTACTAAGTCTCCTTCGAGTAATAAGCGCAAGGATTTGCAGAATTATGCCAAGTCTCTTCTGAAGCAGCATGGCTGGTCAAGTCAATGGAACGACTTCAATGCTCTTGAAATGTCTGAGGCGGGATGGAATCCAACAGCGGTTAATCCTTCTTCGGGTGCCTATGGTCTGGCTCAGGCTCTTCCAAAAGAAAAATATGCCAGTGCTGGTAGTGACTGGAAGACAAATGGTGGGACTCAACTTCGTTGGATGATGGATTACATCGAAAATCGTTACGGCTCTCCTGCCAAGGCTTGGTCATTCCACCAGCGTAATAACTGGTATGACAAGGGAGCTTGGGATATCGACAAGGATCAGCCCGCAACTGTTCACAAGGGAGAGATGATTATTCCAGCTCAGCAGGCTGAAACAATTCGTCAGACTCTTCTGAACAATACTTTCAATCCTAATCTTCAAAAGGCTGCGGGAACAGGAAGTAACGGTACTATTCAATTTGGTGATATTCATGTGAATATGCCAAATACTTATAGTGGAAGTGCTCAAGATGCGAGAGCAGCTGGTAAGATGGTTGCTGATGCAATTGCAGAACAACTACGTCTAAAGAATCTACAGACAGGACAGTAATGGCGACTAAACTACCATCAGAGCCTATCTCCGGATTACCATATCCAGTAATCAAAGGGAAACCAGGGGTAACTGTATTCCAGAATCCTCCTTTTCATCCCAATGTATTGAATGTGGGTGGTGCCAATAAATCAACAAGACCAGCCAGCGCCAATGATTTCAGTCAAGGATCCGGAAGTTTTCACAGAGGAATGATAGCTGCGGGTGCTGGAATTATTCCTGGTGCCAAAGGAAATGTTCAGTACAAGATTAATTTTTTGTATAATCCTTCTACTATTTCAGAAAGTAGATCACTTGATCTAAACAGTGGAATTCTTCCTTCGTATGCCAGAAATCCAGATGACCCAGGAAGCTATGCAACCAACCTGAATACTACAATAAGTTTTTCTCTTTTGTTCGACAGAACTTTTGAGATGTGGGATAAGGCTTATTTGAATACTCTGTCAGGAAATTACGGTGTACGTGTAGATGTAGAAGCTTTTTATAATCTATTGGGTATTAATACTTTTGATACGACATCATCAGAAATTCGTAATAGTAATGGTGGACGTTCCACTCAAGTTGTTCAGGGTCCTATGACCTTTAATCCTGCTTACCTATATTTTGGAAATAATTCAGATAATGCACTTGAGTATTTTGGATATATTTCTAGTGTAGGAATTACCTATACGCATTTCACAGCTAAGATGGTTCCAGTACGTTGTGCGGTAGATGTCGGTTTCACTGTTCTGTCCAAGATTTCTGGAAGCACAAGTTAAGGAGAAGAAATGACTATCAGTATTTATAGTAGATATGCTAATGACATTGTTACTCCATTAGCAGATAAAGCAGGAGTGACAAGATCTACTATTCTCATTAATCCTCCTACTGTCCCTGCTACTTATAGTATTAGTATTTATACATGGCAAACAGGAGATCAGATTGACTATCTTGCTTATTCTGCTTATAGAGATGAAACACAGTGGTGGAGGATAGCTGATGTCAACCCTGAGATTCTGTTCTGGAACAATATAATTCCAGGTACACAGATTCGAGTACCTAATGCTTAATTCCTCTCCGTCACTTCCGTATTTCAGTGTGCTAATAAATGGAACTACTGTGCTACCTCAGTACACTCCTTGTTTGAAGATCGTACAGACTACTAACGCCCATCCAATTGCTTTTCTTGATGTTGTTTACGTGGGAAAAAGCGTGGGTACTACAGGTATCGGAACAGCGTATAAGTGGAGTTACCTGAAAGAACAAACTCCTGTACAGATTAGTTATGGTCAAAGTCCTCATTATGTAGCACCTTTTCTAGGTTATATTTCTTCGTACAAGTTGCTCAAGACTGGAACTGATCCCGGTAATGCCAATGTGATATGGACTACTGTGCAATATACAATCACAGGTACTTCTCAAGTAATGCAATCTACTAATAACACTTCATGGAAACATACAAGTCCATCTACTATCGCAGGAAATATAGCTGCACAAAATGGCTTCCGTGGAATAATCCATACCTATCAATCAGCTATTGACTATCGTCTACAGAACGCAAGTGATTTTAAATTTCTTGCCCAACTGGCTGATGAAATTGGTTTCAGATTTTATGTAGATAATACAGATTTGTATTTCATCAATCCAAAACAAATTTTGGACAGAGGAAATATCAGAACTACTCCACAGTTCTGGTCATATAATCAGCCAGGATTCTATGACACAGTAAGATCTTTCTCTCCTGTGGTAGGAACGATTACTCCTGACGGTGGAATTGTGGCAAATAGAAATGTCGTAGGATTAAATCCTACGACTAATGCTATTACTCAAGCTACTGTTCTTTCAGATATTACTGTCTCCGCTACAAATTCGACTCCTCTTGCTTCAACTATTACAAAATACTATACGGAATACCCAGCAGAATCTTATTATGAGGCATCCCAAAAAGTAACTGCTGATTCCCTTAGAAATATTTATTGGAATACTGCGGACAGTGAGTTACGAGGAGATGCACGTATAAGACCTAATACTTTGGTAAATCTTATTGGTTCCGCTCTTCCTGCCGATGACGCAGGTTTGTGGTTGGTACAAAGTGCTGTTCATACCCTTACGAAACCAGCTCCGTCCGGAACAAAGTATGATGCTACATATACCACTTGCACAGAATTGGTGAGAGATCAGATCTATACAGCCAATACGACAGCGTTATCTCAGACACAGGATATTATTCAGACAGTTCCTGCTAAACTCGTTGGTGGTAAATGGAGATCTTCAAATGTAGGAGCAACAGTTTATGCAACTTAGTTATGACGCAATGTACAGAGCCTTGGTTACTTCTGTAGCAGATCCGACTAACTCAGGAAAGATCAAGGTTAAGTGCCCGCAGATCTCTGGTACGGCAGAAATCAGGGCAGCAGAGCCAGCCAATCCAGCAGACAGGATACCTACTGTAGGTACAACTGTATGGATCGCATTCAATGGCGGAGACCTTACAAAACCTATTTATTTCAGTAACAGTTCTTTTACAGAGGCGCATCCCAATGGCTCTGTCTCTCTGACTTCTCTTGCTACAGCAGATGATGCTGATCCTATAAGAGTACTGGCTCTCTCAGGAGATGACAGTCAGCCTTCAGGTACATTCAATACCCCTACCTTGCTGGTCACCGACAACAATGGGACTTCTGCTGCTGATGTATCAGTGTCAGGTTCTGTCTTCTCCAGTAATCTTATCGGTACTCCAGAGATTTGGATTACCCCTACTTTTACATCAACTTGGTCATCCACAAATACATTGAACGGAACAAGTGGCTATCGCGGTATGCAATATCGTCGAGATGCTGAGGATAATGTGTGGGTTATGGGTGGAGCAATTTCGTCAGGAACTGGTGGAACTATATTCAATCTCCCGGCTGCTTACCACAATGCCGCAGTACGTCATCTTCTTTCTGCTTGGGTGTTGGACGCAGGAACCCCTAAGGCTGTTATGGCACAAGTTACAGAAGCAGGTTCTGTAAATATAGCTACAGCCTTGACAGGAGTTACGGTAGCCTCAGGTACTCAGGTATTTATTAATGGTAAATTTCCGCTGGGTAATCTTTCTTAATATGGGATAATAAATATATGGGTACACAGATAAGCATTCCTTTTTCCGTTTTAGAAAACGGTTCAGTATCAGTAGAGACTGATACAAATATACAAGTGTCGCAGAGAATAGATGCCATAGTCTCCACAGAGGTGGGCGAAAGAGCCATGCGCGCAGAGATGGGACTGCCTCTTTCCAGACTATTGTTTGATCCCAATAATAATCTTATTTCTACTGAACTTGGCAACATGGTTACACAGCAGCTCAATATATATGAGCCAGGAATTGAAGTTGTTTCCGTATTACCCAAGACAGATCAGGCCAATGATGGTGTAGCTGCTGTTGATGTAAATTACCGTCCAATCCTACAGGCTGCTGCTGCAAGTTCTGTAGCCAATGTAGTAACTGTAGAAGTAGGAGGAACAGTGAAAGAGGTGACTGTGAATGGCAACGGTTAATGGTGTTCAGGCTATCGACTATACAAGTAAAGACTACACAGGCTTTATTAATTCCATGCTGGATTTTGCTACGACAGCTTTTCCGGAATGGACTAATCAGAATCCTGGTAGTCTTGAAGTTATGCTTTTGGAATCTCTTGCGCGAGAGTTAGATGTTCTTTCTTACTACGGAGACCGTATTGTTTCTGAGGCATACATTGGTACGGCTACTCAGCTTTCTTCTGTTCTTCAACTAGCTGCTCTACTTGGTTATACACCAGGACAAGCACTGGCTGCTACTGGAACAGTTACTTTTACAACAGATATTACTTCCAGTGCAGTAGCAGTTCCACTTGCTACACCAGTGACAACGAATTATGTATCCAGTATTAATGGACCTATTGTATTTGAAACTACTGTTGCTTCAACAGTTCCAGCATCAGGTGGAACAGTAACAGTTCCGGTTATTCAAGGAGTAACACAGGGATCTGCCGTATTCACTATCGGTAATTCAACAGCTTCTCCTTACGCTATTACCACAGAACTTATTGGATCATCCGATGGTTCCGAATTACAGACATTTACATTATCCAGTAATCCAGTAGTAAGTGGTTCTATTACTGTATATATACAGAATCCTGCTTTTGGAAGTACCAGTGGTGAAGATCCAATTAATCCCTGGAACAGTGTGCAGTCTCTCCAGCAGTCTGGTTCTTCTGATCTCGCTTGGTCTCAGTCAGTAGATGCTCATGGTGTTGTTACCGTGCATTTTGGTGACGGAATCAATGGCGCTATTCCAGCGGCTGGTCTCAATATTTATGCGAATTATCGTGTAGGTGGGGGAACTATAGGAAACTTATCAGCGAATTCTATTGTTGATATTGCTTCAGCTATTACAGGTATTTCTATTTCTGCTTCCAGTGCTACAAGTGGTGGAACAGAAGCAGAAACAATTGATCAGATCAGAGCTAATGCTCCACTTGCTTTTACTACTCAACAGCGTGCGGTGACTTTGGCTGATTATGGAAATCTTGCTATGTCTCTGCCTATTGTTTCTCAGGCAAAGGCCATTGCCAATACATACAAGAACATCACAGTGTATATAACAGGTCAGGGAAATACTATTCCCACACAGACAACGCTGGATACTGTAACAGCCTATCTACAGGAAAGATCCCTGGCAGGCACCAGCGTTACATGTACTGCTGCTACACAGGTTCCTATCAATGTAGGTTCCTCTGGAAGCCCAGTCATTATTGGATGCAGCTCCAGATACAATCCGACATCTATTCAGATTCTGGCTGTTCAAGCTATTCAAAATCTATTTGCACCATCTAATGTAATTCTGGGTGGAAGAGTAAGTTTAAGTTCCGTATTTTCAACTCTGTATACTATTCCAGGTGTACAGTATGTTACTATTCCTCTATTCGTCAGAAGCGATGCCACACAATCAGGAGCTGCTGATATTCTTATGCGAAATTATGAGCTGCCTACTGCTGGAAATATCATCGTCACTGTAACTTCAACTACCTAAGGAGAATGATATGGTAGCGGTTTATCCTTCAGCAATTAAAACATTTTCGTACAGAGAAGACTATACAGAGCTAGTAGAAGCTGCCGATGTCAATGTTTCCTACGATGAAATCAGAGCTGTACAGACAATTCTTGGTGTTAATCCCCAACAGGAAACTATTGATAATGTCAAGAAGAGCTATACAACAGTAAGTTCTAGAATCTCAGCGGTAAGAAGAGGTCTAGAAAATCCTTATGTGGGTGTAGTTGCTAATAATATGTCTGTGGCTTATAACACTGATAAGATTCCTTCGTGGAATGCAAAACTTATGGACACACATGATATGTGGAATGGTGGTACTACTCTTACTTGTCCGCGAGATGGTATATACCATTTTGATTTCTATATAAGATGGCACAGAGACAGTGTAGTCACTCCCAATCTTCTTCCTACTTTTGACAGAAATGGAAAACTTCAGGTAGAGGCTCAGTTCACGGGTACCAATTCATTTATTACATGTCAGACAGATTATGCTCCTATAGGTTTGCAGGACTTTATACGACAGTCTGCATCTATTACTCTTCCCTGGTACAAGGGAAATTCTGTTTATGTGCGTGCTTATCAGAGTGTTTATCATGCAGGTAATCTTACAGCCACAGCTTTTGCTACTATTGCTTACCTAAGAGATCTACCAGCTTAACAACAAGGAGTTTAAATGAGCCAAGGATACGGTGTTGATATCTATGGTTTAGCAACCTACGGATACTCACAGCCTGCTGATTACAGCATTGCACCTTTTACTGCCAAGCAATCAGCTTATGGAGATATCGTACTTTCCTGGGCTTCTCCTAATACTACTTCGTGGAAATTGATGGAGTTGGTAAGAAGTACTTATGGATATCCCAACAGACCTGAAGATGGAATAGTACTTACAACAATTTATCCTGGAACTATCATAAGAACCTATGATGATCCAGGACTTGATGCCGGAACAATTTATTACTATTCCATGTTTATTTCTATTGAAGCACCTACATGGAACTCCGCATCTACGTATGTTCTGAACCAACAGGTTCTTTACAATGGTTTCTACTGGACAAGTATCCAGAATGGTAATACCAACCATATTCCTGCTGCTGGTTCCGCCTTCTGGTCTCCTTCAGACTATGTTCCTACATGGTATCCAGCAGGCTTTGCTGCCTCTCTGGCGCTCGGAGATCAAGGATATACCCAGAGACTCTATGACAGAACTCCACAGCCTTACAAGACAAATACGTCAGATACGTTCTCCAATACAACTATTGATAATCTTTCTCTTTATCATTATGAATCTCTTTTTGGATTTGGTCTTGATATTCTTAAGGCTCAATATGATTCGTATTTGAATCTGAATAATGTAGATACAGTTTCTGCTACTTCTCTGGATATTCTGGGACAGCAACTAGGAATCAATACTGATTATCTTTCTACACCACAACAAAGAAGACAGCGTGTAAAGAACGCGGCTGTAAATTATCGTATTAAGGGAGAAACTCAGAGCATTCATAATCTGATTGCTGAACTGAGTGGCTGGGATTCTGATATTACCTATGGTCCCAATGTAATGAACACAGCTGATCAGACTTCTTTCTATCATCCTAGTTATGATTTATGGAGTTCGAATACCACCTATTTTGTAAATAATCTTATTCAATATAATGGTTACAATTACAAGAATCTTGTTCAGTCTGTAGGACAAGCGCAAGCTCCTACAGGAACCAATACAAATAACACGTGGTGGCAGGTACAAAGTCAAGTACTTGATACTACAGTCAATAAGAATCCTCGTACTAATCAGTATTCAACGTGGTCCTGGCATACAAATGTGGTGACCAGTGGATCTATTCTTGGTGTAATGACTAGTCTTCCGCATCCTACAGATACGGCAATCAATAACTGGAATGCCATTGTTTCCAATCAGACAGTTACAGGTACATATAACATACTGAGTCTGGCTACATTATTTACTCCTAGTTATTCAGCTGTAGTAAATTATGAGATAGACAATTTTGTTCTTTTCACTGATGGTTACTACTACAAAGCTTTAAAACCATCAGGACCAGCAAAGCCTCATGGTGCAGTAGCCCCTAATCTGGATAACAGTTTTTGGATGCCTGTTTATTACACAACATCTGATACACCTAATACTGTTCTTGATGGAAATCCTATAGAGCAATTTCCTGTTTGGAGTGCCACAGTAAGTTATGTACAAGATGATTATGTAGAATATTTCGGCAGAGTCTATCGTGCAGCACAAGACAATAAGAATAGTCTGCCTACAGGTAGTTATTACTCAAATGGTTCATGGACATTCATTGCTCCAGCACAGGAATCTCTTGTGCAATCTTCATATACCGCAATGATTGCTGCATCTACCAGTGCCACAGCTACTGATGCTTTTTATTTTTATGACAAGCAAGGAAATCTTGTCAATAACTTTGCTGCCAACTATTCTGTGTATAATCGTGGAACAGTAGGAGTCCTGGCAAACTTTATTATCGACTATTCAGATCTACAGGGCACAACAGAAGCAAATCTTATCAACTGTGTGACACAAGGAAGATTGAGTACAAGTACTTGGGCCAGTACCCCAGCAACAGCAAATTTATGGAAAACAAATTATGGTATGGCTTCTGTGGATCAGACGCTAGCAAGCACTACTACTTATATATACAGTTTGCTATCTCCTGCTTCTGCTCCGACTGCTGGAAGAGTTGGCGTGACTTTTGCTACTGACTATACAGACGTAACAACAAAGACACACGGAATAATCTTTGCCTTTGTGGATGCTTCCAATTTCTGGTATGCCACAAGAAAGACACTGTTCAAAGTAGTGGCTGGAGTTGAATCTGTAGTAGCTACATGGACCAGACTTTCTGATGGAGACCGTATGATAATTGATATCAATACAACTTCAACTACTGTTTACAAATATGCCAGGGATGGGGCAGGAACTTTGGCTACTCTTGCTTTGAATGTAAATGGTCCTACAGTAGTTGGTAAGGTTGGTCTTATTCAAAAGTATTCAGCAACTGGAGCACTATAAATGTCACTTCCAAAAACAAGTTCAATAGGTGACGTCTTTCTTAGAGACGACTTCGGTTTCTTCGGTTTCGGTGATGGAGGATTTGGGGGAACTGACAGACTTCTTAATCCTCAGTGGACTACTAATAGTGGTAGTTATGGTTTTGATGTTGTTCAGTTAATGTCCTATGCAGAAGCGTCAGATTCTCCCAGTTATGTAGGAGCTTCTTCTTATGATCTGGAGAACAGTTATTTCTTTGCGAAGATAACTCCTCCTGTATCTACATCAGGGATACAGACTGGAATCCTTATTAAGGACAATCTTCATAACTATGTAGAAATGTCTTATGGACCCAATGGTCAGTTCAATGCCTACGTGTCTGACAATTCTAATGTCACTATTGCTCAGATGCCTACATATGATCCAACAGCCCATGCTTATTGGCGTATCCGTAATCAGAACAGTGTGACTTTATTCTTCGATACTTCACCCAATGGTATTACCTGGACCCAGCAGGGGAGTGTTCCTTATTTATGGGATGCTTCTTCTGTAACAGTGACATTCTTTTCAGGTTTCACAGGACTGGAAAGTTCAGGTATTCGTTCCTATATTTCCAGTGTCAATACATCTAATAACGGTCTGATTCTTACAGGTAGTGCGAACGGTATCAGTGCTGTAGCTGGTAATGCCGTTGTTACTAATCCAAATGAACTGTCAGGCCGAGTAAACGGTACAGGAAATCTTAAATCATCCTTTACTGCAACTCTGGGAATTCCTGATGGAGGCCTTACAGATTTTGTCTATACAACTTTGAGAACTATTGATCCTCAAATGTTTACTTCATGGAAGCCTGGGGTTGCTACTAATTTATCAGCAGCTAATCCTCTTACTCAGGCGACATGGACCAGAGTATTTAATCCTAGTACTTATCCTGCTCCTTATCGTGATGGTAGTTATTGGCAACCTGCGGCATATGCTTCATTCGAACATAGTATTGGTCTCAGTGCCAGCAATGTCAGCGCCGCGAGTACTAATTTTCAGATAGAAAAAACTCCTGGCCTGAATAATCGTCTTTCTCTTGATGCCAGCATTTATGACACACTTTGTGCTTATAGTCCGGGGAGAGGAACACTCAGCAGTGTAATGAGAAGTACTGAACATCCTCTTACAGGTCAATATTCTGGAAAGATGATAAGCAATACTTCTCCAGCAACTATTGGGGATGGAACTCTGGCTTATCTTCCTTTACCTCAGTCAGGAGCATTAATACCTGTACAGCAAAGTGGTGGGGTTGCAGAAAGTCTCTTTGGAGTTGTTTACCTGTCTACTGCCAGAGCTAGTACAACATGGTTTGCCAGTCTTGTATTCTTTGATGCCAATTATGTAATTCTTAGTGCTACTACATATAACCAGGCAACTATTACAAATAAGAATACACATCCTGGTGGCGGAGTATGGCAACCAGGAACTGTACTGGCTACGTCTGTTCCTAATACCGCTGTATGGGCTGCTGTGGTTCCTGTTGTAAATGTTTCCTCCGGAATTGTAGAGACGACCTATATGAGTAATCACACTATTACTGGGGCTTCTCTTTCTATCTCGGAAGCACCAGCAGATTATTCTGATCCCAGAACAGCTCAGGTAAACGTGAAAGCTGACAGAGTTAACTACGTATTGAATTCAGGGTTCAATACAGGGACGTCTGAGTGGTTCGTGGGAACCATTGGTACATCAGGTTCTCCTAATCCGGCAACAATGGCTTGGGACAATACTGTTGGATACAAATCCGCAGGTTCAATGCGTGTGGATTTTGCAGCTCTCAGTGGAACCTTTACTGGAGGAAGTAATGCAAGAGTAGGAGTTTCTACTACTGCTAATTTTGGAGCATCAGGAAGAATTCCTATTATCCAAGGATTGAAGATAGGACATACTTATACTATTACCGCTTGGATAAGACAGGGAACCAACTGTCCAGATGTTTATATGGACTTCAAGGACAGTAATGTTCTTGGTCTTGATGCTATAAGTACCAACACTACAAAAATAACCGATCCAGAAAATATAGATGGTAACTGGACGAGAATTCAGACCACTTATACTGTTCCTCCTAATGGGCTTACTGAATACTACATGTATTTCTATGTGAAATTTCCTGACTTAGCTCATGCTCCATTTTCTTTCTGGGTAGATTCTCTGATGGTGGAAGAAGCAACTAATTATCAAGGTTACTTTGACGGCGGTTTTGCTTCTGCTGATTATAAATGGGAATCAGGTGGAACAGCTAATCTTTCCCGTTCTTATTTCTATAAGGATTATAATAATAAATTTCTTAGACTTAATAGGGCTTTATCTTTAGTAACTCCTATAGGTGAATCTTATAATCTTAAATTTGCTCAACCTATAACTTAATATTTAAAAACATAAAAGAGAGATATAGATAATCTATATCTCTCTTTTTATTTATATAAGTACTTATATTTAAAAGATTATAAAGAAAAGTATACGGAGAATCGTGGTACCTGTCAAGCTTTGATCGTCTGGTACTCTGATGCCCTACCAAGGAGAGCGTATGGAAATTCTTACAACAGTTCTGATGGCTGCATGGATCTGGATGTTCATCAGAGGATACATCACACGGTTCTTAACCGACTGGCTGATTCACTTGACAGTTATACCTTTGATTGCCTATGGTTGTTGGCATACCCCAACAGAGACCAGGAACATTCTGGCTGTGGCTGGTGGACTTATGCTGTTGCAGCTTTTGACCAACAGAGATTTATCTGTACCCAAGACTGCTGTCAAACCACAAAGACGTTCAAGTATTCCACCACCACCTTAGGAGAATAAATTGACTCGCGATTTCGATCGGGATCTTACCATTATGGTCACTGGTTCCGGCAATGTAACTGTGCCGCATTTGGAGCAGTCTCTTGGTGAATGGGTTTTCCCCACTGAGGATTCCGAGAGGGAAGTTCATGTGATTATTCCTCTGCTTTCCCAGATGGGTCCAGGTGTCCGTAATCTGATCAAGCTGGGAACTACTTGGCAGTTCAAGTTCACGGTTATTCAGGCCAAGGATGCTCCAATGACTCGTGAGCTTTCTGCCCTGCCAGAGGAATCCTTTGTCCGTGTGGATGGGGAAAGGGAGGCCCTGGAATGGGGATTGAATTTCCTTGATCAGTGCAATGACGAAGATGAGACTGCTTTCATCATGGCCTATAACCCGAAGAGTACTTATGAACAGGGTGATTCTTCTCTTTCTGATTTCGAGATTATTGGGGATGCCAAAAGTTGTGATTGGTTGACTACTCTGAATCTCTGTGAAGGACTTATTGATTCCTTTGAGGGATATAAGTCAGTTAAAGAACTTGAGAAGGAGGCTCAACTGAAGAAGGAGTTTGAGGAGAAGCAGAGGGCTGAGACTCCTGTAGACGAAAAGCCCTCAGTGCCCCGTAAGCGGGCTCCCAGGAAGGCAGTGACACCCAAGGTCACCAAGCCCGTGGAAGAGCCTGAGAAGGCTGCTGAGAGCCTTCCTGTAGGTACTACTGTGGAGGTTGCTGGGCTGGAATTTGTTAAGACTGGTCCCAATCCTTTCCGTGAGCCTCTTCCTAAGGATGCTGTACTCTCTGCCAATGTAATTCTTCCCAAGAAGACAGAGGAAGTCTGGGATGACGTGATGCTGAACCATGCACAGATTGAGCAGCGTGGTATGGTCTACGTCAAGAAGGATGACCTGTCTGAATTGAGCGCAGGTATCAAGGAACTCACTGAATCTTTCGGCAAGATCATGGATACCTTTACCCGGATTCTTAAGGAGAACTGATGGATGTTATCTATACCCCTATGAGTATTGACGGAGAGTCAGGTTATTTCCTGTCTGATGAGGAGTATCAGAAGCTTTATTCTGCTGCTAATGGTCAGGATATGACTGAGTACGCAGAGAGTTTGCAGAATGAAGTCAATAATCTGCGTAATGCAATTAACAGTGCCTATGCTGTAGTCAGTACACTTCGATATGATTTGGGGAATGCCTGATGACTATGCAGGAGATGCTTGATCTTGGAGCACCAGAACTTCCCGATGATCTGTACTACCGTGTGCGCAGTGACCCATGGGCTTTCTTTTATGTAGCTATCAAGCAGCCGCGTAAGCATCTGTGGGACAAGACTGTTGCAGAATTCATGGGAGGGGACTATGTTTGTGGTGAGAACAATGAACTGGTGAAGTTGCCTCCCAAGGAAGCTATTCGCAATACTGCTGAGATGCTTTACAAGGACACATTCAAGACCAAGCCTGCTGAACGTACCTGGTGGGATGAATTCCGAGAGCTTGAAGGAGATCACAAGTGAGCAAGTCTGACTATGTTTTCGAAGTTATCATGGATGACTGGCCGGAATGGCCAGGGAATGAACTCTATGGTGATTTCGGGTATGCGAAGTTCTGTGCTGAACAGGATTACAAGGAAGCTTTTTCTGAGTTTTTTACCAGTGAAGACGCCAAGAATACTCGTCTCAATTGGGACTTTGTGTGTAAGGGCCTTTATCATATGGTAGAGAATGATGTTCCTACTGATGTAGCCATTAAGGTACGTCATGTTCATTCGCTAGGAGAATAATTTGAGTTCTCAGGAATTCTGGGACGATCTGTGGGGGTCTTCAAAGGAAGAGGAGATTCCCACTAAGTCGTCTTATAACTCAGTTGAACTGGCCAAGTATTTTCAGAACAAATTCATAGGCGCTTCCTGGCACTCAGGTTTTGGTATGGTAAATATTCAAGCTCTGTCTGCACAGTTTGCCAAGTGGAAATCCCATACAGATTCTGCTACAGTCAGAACCATGATAGATCTGTACATGAAAGATTCTTCTCTGAGAGGGAAGACTCCGGGATGGTCAGATTTTCTCTCACATGCTGAACAGATCAGTGCTAGATTGAATCCAGCAACTGTGAAGAGCGAGTGGGATCTCATTGAAGAGGAGTGGGAAAAGACACATGGCAATAGGTAAGATTCCACCTAGTTATTGGGCGAGCCAGTGGGAAGTATCCAACATTCCGGTAAAGTTTCGGGGGCTTCTTCTCAAGGACTACGAACATGTTCACGCATCGGGTATTCACGCACTGAAGAAGGCGCAGGAATTCGTTGAGAATTTTGAAGAGCATTATATATCGACTAGACGAGCAAAGGCAGGAACATTCCCGGATAATCGAAACAATATTGGTCGGGGGTTGCTTCTTGTTGGCCGTAATGGTACTCGCAAGTCCACTCTGGCGGCAACTCTTCTGACGGAAGTTCAATACCTGAATCCAGCAGGGAAGGTTTATTATATTCGTTTCTCCGACTGGAAGAAGGCTCTTACTGATACTTTTGAGAAGGAAGATACTGATAACAAGGTAAAAGCAAAGGCTGTTCTGCGTAAAGTGGAACAAGCTCATCTCCTGTGTTTGGATGACATTGGTCAGGAACACCGTACAGCTTCAGGTTTTACCGAGTCTTCTCTTCATGAGCTTCTTCGTGTACGGTATGAGGGAGCGTTGCCTACTATCGCTACTACCAATGTAAGTCTGTCGAGAATTCCTGAGGTTTATGGTGAATCATTTGACAGTTTCCGACATGATGCGTTTGATCCGCTGGTGATAGTGGGTCCTGATACACGAAAGACTGAGAATATATGACAGAATCACGAAATATTTACGACCTTCTGGGAAAGATCGACTGGGAGGGTGGTATCACTGGAATTCTTGATTATGGTGAGCGCAGCATTGATGATTACGATGTTCCGGATGAACTGAAGGAAGCATGGGAAACCATGGCTGATCGTTATGGTGATTTCGAAACTGAGATGGACACTGTAATGGATGTGCTGGACAAGTGTGCTGTTAAATACAACGAGGAGAAAGAGTTCTGATGGATGTTTATCAGGTGGCTGCTGAACTGAAGATTGAACTTGAGGATTACGGTGTAGTTTTTCCGTATGATCCGTATGGTGCAATCAATCTTGAGGAGACCATAGCTGAGTTTCTTAAGAAGCATTTCAAGTATGCTGCTGATGAAGCCTATGATGATGGTTTTGACATAGGCTTTGAACGTGGTTACGACGAAGGCTATAACGAAACTGAGGGTGAGTACAACTAAGGTCAGTTCAACAGGGTCGGGGGTAGTGCCGCAACCACAAGGTATAACGGAGAGTCCCCCGGTCTTCTTGGATCTATCTTAGGGGAGTAATGGAGATAGCAAGCTGGTTCCTCTCTGCGATTGGAGCCCTTGGTGTATATATAACAGCAAAGAGTAGATGGGGATGGGCTATAGGTTTTTTATATCAGATCCTCTGGATTGTCTATGCTGTTATGACTCATCAATATGGATTCATCTGGGTCTGTGTAATGTACGCAGGTCTTTATGCCAAGAACTTTTATCAAGGAGGAAAGAGTGCAGACGATCACGCTGACATACGGGCTTCCGGCGTCAGGGAAGAGCATGTGGGCTAAGGAAGAGGTTGAGAATTCGAACGGTAAGATTGTCCGTGTGAATATGGATGATATCCGTGCGATGCTGAGTCTTCCTTATAGTAAGGATGCTGAGGCTATTGCGCTCAGTATTCAGGATCAGGCTATCCTTGCCGCTGTTGACGCAGGTAAGGATGTCATTGTGGATAATACCCATCTGCGTTCCAATATGCCTAAGCGTTATAAGAATCTCTTTGATGGTGATGTTTTGTTCAAGATTCAGGACTTCACTCATATTGCCATGCAGACATGTGCAGCTCGTGACATTCTCCGTGCCGGACGTGGAGAACGATCTGTTGGTGTTAAGGTCATTGAGAATATGGCCAAGCTCCTTGACAAGCCGTGGCGATTGACTGAAGAGT
>Ga0137397_10000005_pt1 | contig 129775 bp, 102 predicted proteins | sample czorhiz116metaG_FD_106658 | JGI IMG/M metagenome (GOLD analysis project Ga0137397, IMG submission 106658) | Vadose zone soil microbial communities from Angelo Coast Range Reserve, California, USA - czorhiz1.16 metaG | ecosystem: Environmental > Terrestrial > Soil > Vadose zone | place: USA... | reverse complement strand
GGTTGACTCCGTTCCTCGAATAAGGTGCCCCACGCCCGAGCTGAGCAGAAGGGCCAGGAAAGGTATGATGGGGACGCGATAGCGCTCGCCCTGATGACCCACGAACGAAGAGATTGCGCAGTGATACAGGACCGCGATCACGACGAAACACATGACTTTTTGCATATGAGGAGTCCACCGTCCCCAGCGCGCCAGGAGCCAGGGGATGGCTGCCATCCCCCCGAGGGAAATCATCATGCCCAGGGCCACCGGCACAGCCAGCAGCCCCAGCTCGCCGAGCCACCCGATCCGGCCACGCACACTGCCCTCCGGGATTTTCGGCGGGTGCTCCAGAAGGATCGCGGCCAGCATGGAGTCCGGCACACCCATCAGGAAGATGCAGTTGGTCAGCCACTGTCGGGCAGCCACACCTGGATGGGCGGCGAGGGTCGTGCGGAAGTACGCCGTGCGCTGAACGGAGGCTTCCCGCGATGTGAGGCCCTGGTCCGTGCCGAAACCGGGCTCCCATGGTTTGATGTAGCTGTCGGTCGGAGACGGGTCGTTCCGACTGCTGTGGCTCTCCACGTCCTGGGCGAATATGGCCTGGGCCCATGGGCCGGTCGAGTGCAGTTCATAGAATCCCAGTTCAATGTAGTTGCGCAAAGACCAGGCGATGGCCGGCGACAATGCAACCAGCATGAAAATACCGATTCCGCGGACCATCCCCGCCCTGCCCCACCGCGCCCACACGAGAACCGGCAGGACTGCCAGCGGAAAGAACTGACCGATCGGGCGAACCAGAGGCAAGACCCCCAGAACCGCACCCAGCCACAGCAGGGTACCGGTATCCTGAAGTCTCAGATAACGTTCCCAGGCCTGGAGCGCCAGAAGAAGGACCAGGGAGTACAGCATCTCCGACAGAATCACATTCGAGTAGGCCATGGCTGAGGGTTCCATCGCCAGAAGAAGCCCGACAGGAAGAACGCCGAGGTATCCTGGCAGCGCCCGGGACGATCGCGCGGCGAGAACAACGACCCATGCCCCCAGGAGACACTGCACGAGGACCGCACCCGTCACCCGAAGAGGTGAGGCGATGCCTGTCGCAAAAATGAGAGCCAGCACCAGGGGGTAGCCCGGGACGCGCCCCTCGGCCGGCTTCCCCGCATCATCTTGAATGGCACCGTGCTCCAGGAGACTCCTCGCGGTTTCGATGTAACTGTGGGAATCCGGCAGCTGGAAGAAAGGCTCGCCCCTCAAAGAATTGACCGAGAACACCGAAAGACGCGCGAGAAGAGCGACACCGAACACGACCCACAAGACGCTCCTGCGGGCGGTTCCGCGCGGAGGCGAGAGAACACTGTTTCGTCTGGATTCAGGAGTCTCGCTCATCGTCAACCGATCATCCGCACTGGACGATTCTTGCCCGCTCCGTTTTTCGGTCAGGTTTCTAGCAATGATCGGTGAACTCGCGCAGAATTGCTTCCAGGCGCGCCTTCTGCCTATCGGTCCGGCAGCGCGCCGCCTCCACGACTGCTCGCAGCTGACGGTAGGCGACCTCGAAATCGTCGTTGATGATGACGTAGTCGTAGGTCGGACTCCTCTCCACCTCGCCCCGCGCCAGCCGCAGCCGGCGGGCCATCTCCTCGGGCCCGTCTGTGCCGCGCTTGGTGAGCCGCTCCTTGAGCGCCGCCCTGCCGGGGGGAAGAATGAAGATGAGCACCGCCTCGGGGATCAGGCGGCGGATGTTCACGGCCCCCTGCGTATCGATGTCGAGGAGGATGTCGCGGCCGCGCGCCGCCGCCTCCTTCACCCCCTCCACCGACGTGCCGTAGAGATGCCCTCCGACCACGGCCCATTCGACGAACTCCCCCCGATCGCGCCGGCGCTCGAACTCCTCTCGATCCACGAAGAAGTAATCCGCGCCATCCCTCTCCCCGGCGCGTGGCGGGCGTGTGGTGAACGACACGGAGAAATCAACCTTCCGGTCCTCCTCCAGGAGGCGCTTGCAGAGCGTGGTCTTGCCCGCGCCGGAGGGGGCGGAGATTACCAGGACCGATCCTTGCGGATCACGATCCCGGTCGGCGGCCCTTCCGCCGGCGGCCCGGGTCACGCGCCCCTCCTTTCTCCGTCGCACGCGCCCGCGCTCATTCGAGGTTCTGCGCCTGCTCGCGGATCTTCTCTACCTCGGCCTTGATCAAGAGCGCCCCCTGGCAGATTGGCAGCGTCTCTGACTTCGAGGAGATCGTGTTCGCCTCCCGGTTCATTTCCTGCATGATGAAATCGAGTGTCTTGCCGATCGACCCTTGCGGCCGGGACAGCGTCTCCTCCGCCTGGTCCAGGTAACCCTGAAGCCGGACCAGCTCTTCGGTGATGTCCGCTCGGCTCGCCAGAAGGGCCACCTCCTGCGCTAGCCGGGACTCGTCAAGCGCCCGCTCGCCGCTCAGGAGCGTTGCGACGCGCTCCTTGAGCCGGCGCGCGTACGTCTCCGGGAGTCCACGGGCCTCCTCCGCGATGCGGCGCCCCGCGGCGCGGATATCCTGCAGGCGGACCTTGAGATCATCCGCCAGGCGCCTCCCCTCCGAAGCGCGCATCGTGTCGTACACGTCGAGCGCCCGACACAAAGCCTCGGTGAGGAGGGCCGCGGCGACACCATCAGCCTGCGCCGCCTCCGCCTGGAACACAACCACCCCCGGCAGACTCAGGATCGACTCCACACCGACTGCCCCCGTCAGGCTGAACTCCGTCTTGAGGGTGTCGACCGCGCGCAAGTATTCGGACACGAGGCCCCGATTGATCACGACCTGCGAGGACGCGGGGCGCGATGAGACGATCACCACGGCGATGTCGATGCGCGCACGCGACACCCGCTCCTGGATCACGGTGCGCAGCGCGGGCTCCAGCAGACCGACCTCGCCCGGCAGCCTCATCTTGACGTCCAGGAACCGGTGGTTGACCCCCTTCAGCTCAACCTGGACCCGTACGCCGTCGCGCTCGACCACTCCCTGGCCGAACCCGGTCATGCTCATGACCTGCCCGAGATGGCCCTCCCTCCTCATCCCGTCCTCGTTCCTCGTCTGTCCTCGTGACGGCTCAGGCCGCGTGCTTGCGGCCGCGCGCGCCGATCATATCCCAAGCGGCCGCCGCGACCCTCGCGATGGCGCCCGGCCGGCCTAGTCGCGAGCGCACGCCGGACAAGGCCCGGCGCATCGTCTCCGCCGCGGGCGGATCGGTCAGGAGGCGCCGCAGCTCGACGGCGATGCGCTCCGGCGTGCACTCGTTCTGCACCAGCTCGGGGGCGATCCTCTCGCCGGCGATCAGATTCGGCATCCCGACGTGCGGCACGTCGGAGATGAGGCGGGCGAGGGCGAAGGTGAGCGCGTTCATCCTGTAGACGATCACCATCGGGACCCCCAGGAGGGCGGTCTCCACCGTCGCCGTTCCGGAGGCCACTATCGCGGCATCACAAGCCGCCAAGGCATCGTAGCGACCCTCGCGCACGAGGACGCACTCGAAGTCGGCCCCCCCGGCGCCGGCCCCTGGGCCTCGCCTGCGCCCCGCGCGCAGGATCTGCTCCACGTCGCCCGTCGCGAGAGTCGGCGCGACGGGCAGAAGGACCTGCAGGTCGCGGAACTCCTCGCGCAAACGCAGCGCCGCGGCCCGCATGATCCCCAGGTGGGCGCGAAGCTCGTTCCGGCGGCTCCCGGGGAGCAACGCCACGGTCGGCCGCCCCGGATCGAGACCCAGGGGACGTAGCGCCTGATCCCGGGTGAGCACCGGATGGACGAGATCCAGGAGAGGGTGTCCGACGAACTCCACCGGAACACCCGCCTGCCGGTAGATCTCCTCTTCGAACGGCAGGATCACCAGCATCCGATCGACCGTCCTGGCGATCTGCTTCACCCGACCCTTGCGCCAGGCCCAGACTTGCGGGCTGACGAAATAGAGGATCGGCACCCGGGCATTCCTGGCATGCGTCGCCAGGCGCAGGTTGAAGTCGGGATAATCGATCAGCAGCACCAGGTCGGGTCGCTCCGCCGAAGACAGGAGGGCCCGGGCCTCGCGGTAGGCGCGCCAGATGGCGCGCGCGCTCCCGAGGACCTCGAGAAAGCCGGTGACCCCCAACGTCCCGGCGTCGCCCAGAGGCGCGAGACCGGCGGCGCGCATGGCCGGCCCGCCGATGCCGGTGAACCGGACACCAGGACTGGGCGTCTCGGCTCCGGACGACGCGCCGATCCGGCCGCCGGGGGGATGCAAAGGCTCGGCCATCGCGCGCATCACCAGGCTGCCGTAGAGATCGCCCGAAGCTTCCCCCGCGACGATCAGGACGCGCGCGACACCGCCTACGCTCATCGCGTGTCCACGGCACGCGACCCCGAGGCCGATGCTTTGCGATCGCCGCGGGCCAGTGTCTCCGCCTCTTCGGTCAGACGATCGAGTGCTCCCTGGAGGGCGAGTCGCTTCAACTCCATGACGTGGCGGTCTGCTTCGAACGGAACCTCGACTGCGTCACCGTAGACGATGATGGCCCTGGCGAATGGCAGCGGGATCTGGAAGGCGTCCCAGGATCGGAGAGTTTTTTTTTAGATGCGGCGAAGACAACCGGGACCAGCGGGGCGCGTCCCAGTCGGGCGGCCTCGATCGCGCCCATCTGCACCTGGTGGCGCGGGCCGCGCGGGCCGTCGGTCGCGAAGGCGACGTCCCGGCCGTCCCGCAGATGGCGGATCATCTCCTTCAGGCCGGCCACCGCGCCGCGCCCCGTGGACCCGCGCACCATCTGGTGCCCGAACCTCTCCAAGGTGCGCGACACGTACTCTCCATCCCGGTGGCGGCTGCTCAGGACCACAAGCCTCCGCCCGTGCGGCTGCCCCAGGTAGGAGTAGGTCATCATGAGAAGCTGGTCGTGGTAGAAGGCGTGCACGTAGGGACGGCCTGACTGGTGCAGGTCGAGAACCACGTTCTCGCCGACGCGGGTCAAGCGAAGAAGGTGGCGCATCGTTCGTATCAACCCGCTGGCGAGGATCGGGCCCAGCCAGAGTGAGAACCGGTCCCTCAAAGGCGCCCCCTTGCGGTCGTCCGTGAACGCGTCGCCGCTTGGGCGGGCATTATAGCAACCGCCTGGAAAAGGCAGCATGTTTCGGCCGTTGTGGCGCGGCGGACCGGGACCGGACGACAGCCCCCACGACGCCAGGAGCGGAATGACCGTGTCGGCCAGGGCCCTGAGCCGCGCCTCTCATCAGAGCGACGCAGCAGGCGGCGCCGCGAAACGTACGGGCTCGGCCTGGTGATATAGTCTGCGCTTCATGCGTTGAGGGGGCCCTGGGAATCATGAAGAAGTCAGGTTTGCGCCGCTCGCGCCGATCGGGATCCCGCCGTCCTCGCCGTGTCCTGATCACCGGCGGCGCCGGGTTCATCGGCTCCCACCTCTGCGATTCTTTTCTTCGACGCGGCTTCGAGGTCGTCTGCGTCGACAATCTGCTGACAGGCAGCACCGACAACATCGCACACATCCGTAACCCGCGCTTCACGTTCATCAACCTCGACGTCACGAACTACATCTACATCGAGGGGCCGGTGGACTATATCCTGCATTTCGCCAGCCCGGCGAGTCCGAGGGATTACCTTGAGCTTCCGATCCAGACTCTCAAGGTCGGTTCTCTCGGCACGCACAAGGCGCTCGGGCTGGCGAAGGCGAAGGGGGCAACGTTCCTCCTGGCCTCGACATCCGAGGTCTACGGCGATCCGCTCGTGCACCCGCAGAAGGAGTCCTATTGGGGAAATGTCAACCCGGTCGGACCGCGCGGTGTCTACGACGAAGCCAAGCGATTCGGGGAGGCGCTGACCGTGGCCTACCGGGACACGCACGGTGTCGACGCCAAGATCGCGCGGATCTTCAACACCTACGGCCCGCGCATGCGCCTGAACGATGGCCGCGCCATCCCTGCCTTCATGACCCAGAGCCTCACCAGGAGACCCGTGACCGTCTTCGGGGATGGCAGCCAGACTCGCTCCTTCTGTTTCATCGACGACATGGTCGAAGGCCTTTATCGGCTGCTGATGTCCTCCCACCCCGGACCCATGAACCTCGGCAACCCGGACGAGCTGTCCCTGCTGGAGATGGCGCGCCAGGTGATCCGGCAGACCGATTCGAAGAGTCGCATCGTCTTCCATCCGCTGCCCACCGACGATCCTAAAGTCCGCCAGCCCGATATCACGCTCGCTCGAAAGGTTCTCGGCTGGCGGCCGACGGTGTCCCTCGAGCGGGGACTGTCCCGAACGGTCGCGTACTTCAGGAAACGCGTCGGAAAAGACCGCGGCAGGTAGACGGCGCACCGTCCCCTCGACCGATCCCCCTTCACACCTTCCGTACGACAACGAGAAGATGCGAGCGGAGCGGGGGAATCCTCTCGATGGCGCGCCACACCGCGCGGGGAAGGAATCGGACAAGGCGAATGAGCTGGGGGATCGGCGTCGTGCTGTGGACGCGGACCTGGCATCCCGGGAAGGCTGCGCCGATCTCGGCGGACGACACGGGACACGTGTTCCTGTTCCAGGGGTTCGGGTAACGCGTGTCGTAGGATACGAACAACCCGCCGCGCGCGAGAACCCGCCCGACCTCGCGGAGAATCCGAGTCCTCCGGTCCCGGTCAAGGACGCTCGACAGCATGGTCGACTGGTAGACGACGTCGAACGAATCGTCGCGCAACGGGAGGAGCGCACCATCCGCCTGCACTGCAGCCAGCCAGGGGTGGGACCTCCTGGCTATGGGGGGGTATTCCCGAAGGAGGTCGAGGGCGACGATACGCTCGGGACGAAGCCCGAGATGCCTGAATCGGTCGCAATCTCCCCCACTACCGGCACCCAGATCAAGGAGGCGCGTCATGGAAGTGTCCACGCCCTCTGCGCCCAGCACGCGGCCGATCTCTTCCCACTTCCGTTCGAGGATGAAACGGGCGGTATCGTCGCTCCAGATTTTTCCGTAATAGGGATCTGAGGAATAGGCGCTGTAGACGCGCTCTATCCGGCTGCGCTCCGCCCGCTGTTCCTCGACGGGGTGCGGCCGGTGGTCGCGGGCGTGATCCATCGGGTGCCCTGCGGCAGGCTCACCCGACGATACGGGTGACCTTGTCTTCCGAGTCGGGATCCGTCACGGCGGCGATGGGCGGCGACGTCCTGCGCTTCCTGCTCTTTTTGGTGGAGGAGGACTCGCCATAGTAGTAGTAGCCGACGTAGTAGTAATCCTTATAGTGCGAGCGATCGAGATCGATGCTGTTGAGCACCGCGCCGATCACGTTGGGATTGATCTTCCGGACGTTCATCACGCACCGCCGGATCAATTCCTTGTCGTTCTCGTTGTGCCGGATGACAAAGGCCACCATATCGGCCAGCGACGCGAGGATCATGGAGTCGGCGAGAGAGACGACAGGCGGAGAGTCGATGAACACCCAATCGAACTCGGCGCGCAGCTCCTTGAGGAGACTCACGAACCGCTCGTGACCGAAGACGTCGGCAGGGTTCGGCGGAATCGGCCCGCAGGTCAAGGCAAACAGGTTCGACTGGTCCGTGCTCTTGACGTAGGTGCGCCAATCATCCCCCTGCGTCGACAGGATGTAGTTGGTCACGCCGCCGTCCCTGCTGAGATTGAGGCGCGTGTGGATCGCCGGGCGCCGAAGATCGCAGTCCACGATGATCACCTTTTCGCCCGCCGTGGCCAGCGTCCGGGCCACGTTGACGGCCGTGCAGCTCTTGCCCTCCTGTGGGCCGGCGCTGGTGATCAGCACCGTGTTGGCGCCACGGTGCTTCCGCGAGAAGAGAAGGCTCGTCCGCAGGGTCTGGTAGGCCTCCTTGACGGCGGAGTGCGTGCCCTCCGCCTGCTTGGGAACGATCGCAAGAAGGTTCAGCCTCAGATACTGCTCCACGTCCTCGGCCGTCCTCACGGTGTTGTCCATGTAGTCCAGGAAGAAAACCATTCCCACACCCAGAAAAAGCCCGAGAAGCAGACCGACGGTCAGGTTGAGGACGGTGCGTGGCCGGACTGGCACCTTCGGGACGGGCGCCTTGTCCAGGATTCTCAGGTTGTTGCTCATGAGACTCGAGCTCAGGTCGATCTCCTTGACCCGGGTGCTGATCAGGTCATAGATGCGCTTGGTCTCCGTCGCCTCCCCTCGGACCATCTCGTAGCTCGAGGCCTTGCGATTGACCTGGAGACTCTCGGACCGCGTTTCATCAATTGCCCTGACCAGTTTCGTCTCGCGGTCCTTGAGAAGATCGTACTGTGACCTCAGGCCCATGATGATCCGGTCGACCTCCGACGCTATCTTCTGGGTTGTTTCTTCGATCTCCTTCTGTTTCTCCTGGACGCGGATGTGCTTGTCCTTGTAGGTCACCAGGAGGCGCTCATACTCCCTCTCCAGGCCGACCTTCGACGCGTACAGCTCCCGGACGACGGGATCCCCGCTGATCTGAGGAATGCTCTCGTACGCCCCCCCGCTCTGATGGTTCGAGTCGATCTGCTTGAGCAGCCCCTCGATTTCCCCTCGCTTGACCTGGGTCTCCGTGAGCTCACTCTGCAGCGTCGACAGGCGGTCGTTGGTGATCTTCTGCTGATTCTCCGGAACGTACAGATTGGCCTTCTCGGCGAACTCGAAGCTCGTGCGCTGGCTGTCTTCCAGTTTCTCCTTCAGAGGGGCAATCTCGCTCAGGAGCGCCTTCACCGACTTCGAGGTCACCTCCACGGCCTGGTCCAGGTTGCGATCGACATAGGCCTCGGAGATCGTGTTCACCCACGTCGCCACTTCTTCCGGGTTGAGTCCCTCCATGCTGACCTGAACGATGCCCGTGTCCTTCACCGGCGCGACCAGGATCATCTGCGTGAACTCCCCGATCGGGTCGGTGCTCTCCTTGAACAAGGGGTGGTTGTAAAGATCGAGACGATCGAAAACCCGCCGGGCGATGTCGCGGCTCTTGATGATTTCGTACTGAGTGTTGAAGTAACGCTCCTCTGCGAACCAGCCGTATTGCGCCATCCCTGTCTCCGCGGCCTCGGCAACCGGAGAGACCTTGCGCGACTGGGGCGTGATCTCGACCGTAGCCTGGGCCCGGTACGACGGTTTCTGCGTGAAGGTGCCGATGGCCACGAGCGTGAACACCACCACGAAAATGCTCAGGATGGTCCAGCGGCCGCGCCAGATGGTCCGCCAGTAATCGAGGAGATGGACTTCCCGCTTTTCTTCGACGGGGGTGAGGCTGTCAGGCATGACGTAATCCTATCACCAAAGCCGCGGTTTGCAAGGACTTTGTGAGATCTCCCCTGCTAGAAAATGCGGCGAGGTACGATAATGGTATCGTTCGGACGGATCGGCGGGTCTTCCTTCTTCCCGTCTTCGATCGCCTTCACGTTGACCCTGGACTTCGACTGGACCCCGCTGCCGCCCGCCCGCAGAACGTCCACCTGCTTTCGGTTGGCGAACTGCGTGAACCCGCCCGCGAGGCTGATCGCCTTCAGGACCGTCATTCCGCTCTCGAGAAGATAGGCGCCCGGTTTGTTCACTTCACCACGGATGTAGAAGACCTCCTTCTCTCCGACAGCCAGGATGTCCCCATGCTGGAGGAGAATGTTGGAGTCCTGGTTGTTCTGGCTGAGCAGGCGATCGCGGTCCACGACAATCTGTCGAGGTGCGCCGTCTTCGCTCTGGCGTGTGATCAGGATCTGCGACCCGGCCTCCTTCGAGGCCCCGCCGGCCTCCGCCAGGACGTCGATCACTCGCATGTTCCGCCTCAGGACATACTTCCCGGGAGTCCGGACTTCGCCGATGATCGTCACCCACTGGCTCTGGTATTCCCGGACGTCGACGCTCACCTGGGGATCGACGAGGTAGTCCTTCCCCAGGATCCGCGTGACCTCGCCGTCGATCTCCGCCACGGTCTTGCCGGCGACGCGCAGGTCTCCGATCAGGGGGTAGTTGATCGACCCGTCGGCACGTACCTCCACCACCTTGGAGAGATCCTCGTGGCCAAATACGTTGATCTCGAGCTTGTCACCCACCCCGACACGGTACTCAGTCATCTCCAGGGGACTCGAGCGCGCGAATCGAAGGATCAGCCCGTGTTCCGACTGTTCGATGCGCGCCAGGAATCCCCGCTCGATCGCGAGCCTGACCCGCACACCGGACGCGCCGCTCGCTCCTCTCTCGATGACGGCCTCAGGGACGACGGCATTCTTGAGGTCGAGACGATCCGGGAGGCGCGTGCCCGTGCCCGCCAGCTCGATGACGAGGTCCCTCGTCCCGGGAGCCGGAACCGTGCACGAAAACGCCGGGAGCGGACCGGCGATCTGGACCTGGAGAACCCCCCCGTCGTCGGCCTCCTTGAAGCTCACGCCTTCGAGCGTCGTTGCAACCGGCTGGCCCTGCCCAAAAACCGGGCCGGAAGGCCCGGTGGCAAAGTGCACCAGCACCACGAGACCCATGAGGACGAGCTGTCGCAGTCTCACTGCCACCCCGCTTCAAGCCGGAAGAGGACGCGGTTGACGCTGTAATCGAAGGGATCGATGGTCTCTCCGGAAACGACCTGTTCGACGTTCGACCTGCGCCGATCGGAATTATAGCCGATGAAAACCCGCAGGGTCCGGGAGATCTGCCAGCCGGCGCCGATTTCGGCATGGTACACGTGATCGCGTCGTCGCCGGCCCACCGACGGCTGAAGCGACTCATAGACGTCGATCCTCCCGTCGGCATTCAGATCCTGACTGGGCGGCGTCTCCGGGGTGACCGATATGTCCAGCTTGTCCGCATAGTGGTTGTTGGTGTAGGCGATCGAGGAGTCCCAGAAGACGTTATGCCCGATCTGGTGCGTCAGGTGGAGCCTCAGCTCCGTATCGACGTAGTAGTTGTTGTTGACATAAAAGGACTGGTACGCCTGGTGTCCGGCCGTCATTGCGAGCACCGTGGCGTCGCCGAGCTGCCAGGTGGCATTCGCGTCGAAGACAGGCCCCGCGAAATTGCTCCTGGACCCGCCCGTGAAATCGATCACCTTGTATCCCGCGTTGAGAGACGTCACGACTTCCTGGTTGAGGGACCGGCGCAAGCCGACGCCCGCGGTGCGGGCGCCGTAGGAGACTTTTCCGAAAAGCACCTGCTCGCGCTGCTGATGAGTGTCGTCGAAGGAGTAGAAGGCGTAGAGCAGGCTCGGCAGGCTGACGGTGTGCTGAAAACGCAGCTCGACCTGCTTCCTGCTGTAGCCCAGGAACGAAGCCGACTTGCTGTCGTCGAACGTGACCGCCGTGTACACGGGCAGGAACGAGATGCCGTTCCGGGCGCCCATGTTGAGCGTCAATTCCCCCTCCGTCGTAGAGGATCGGAACGGGGTCGTCCCGAAGACTGCCTCACCTCCGCGGTCCACTTCCTGCAACTCCACGGTGCCCAGGACGAGGTGATCCGAGGCACGCATGCTGAACACAGGACCAAGATGCGTCGCCTCGAAATCGAAGAAATGGCTGATGCGCTGCGCCTGATCGAAGCTCTTGCTGGTGTAATCCCGGTAGACCGGTGAGTAGACCCAGCGGACGCGATTCGCCCTGAACGGCAGGTCCATCAGGATGCGGGGGCGGATAATCCTCACGCCCGACTTGATGATTTGATCGCCGGGCAGCTCCCGGCTCTCGTAGAAGATATTGTCGTCGTCCGTGTATTCGAACGCGACCGAAGGATAGAGCACGAAGTGCCCCACGTTCAGCCCCTCGCTCGTGGTGCGGAAGACCTGCGCGCGCGCGATACCGGCGGAGAGCACCCAGACCACCAGCGTGAGGCCGAAAGCGACTCTGGACCCGGAGATTGCACCGGTGCTACGGGCGGTGCGCATGAAGGCCGGACGCGGAGATACGATTTCAGGGACTCCTACGCCTGCGCATCGAGACGCCTCTTCGGAAAGAGATCAACGACCTTCTGGTCGGCCGTCGCCCCGGGGCGCGTGGCTGGCAAATCCGGGACGTAATCGAGCACCAGCCGTCTCAGGGCGGAGATGACCTCCTCCGCCCCGCCCTCCAGGGCGGCCTCCTCCAGGGTCTCGTAATGGCGCCAATCCTCCGCTCCCAGGGGCTCGACTCCGGTCAGCACCATGATCTTGTCGTTGGATGTCGGGAGGGCCTCCTCGGAGTCGTTCTTCAGCTCCTCGTGCAGCTTTTCTCCGGGGCGCAGGCCGGTGAAGACGATCTTGATGTCCTCCTCAGGCCTCAGGCCCGAAAGCTCGATCATGTTCCTCGCCATGTCCACGATTCGCACCGGTTGTCCCATCTGCAGCAGGAAGGTTTCGTTCTCTTCTCCCATCGCCCCGGCCATCAGGACGAGCTGCACCGCCTCGGGGATCGTCATGAAATAGCGCGACGCCTCCGGATGGGTGACCGTGACCGGCCCTCCGGCTGCGATCTGCCTGCGAAACGTCGGGATGACCGATCCGTCGCTGCCCAGGACGTTGCCGAACCGCACCGAGATGAACCGGGTGCGCTCCCCCCCGAGGCTTTTGATCAGCCGCTCGCCCAGGCGTTTTGTCGCTCCCATGACGCTGGTGGGCCGAACCGCCTTGTCTGTCGAGATGTAGACGAATCGTTCCACCCCGTGTTCGAGCGCGGACAGCGCCAGGCCGCGCGTCGCCAGGACATTGTTCTTCACCGCCTCCGCGGCATTGTGCTCCATGAGCGGCACGTGCTTGAAGGCGGCGGCGTGGAAAAGCACGTGGGGAAGAGCGTGTGCGAAGAGCCGGTCGATCTTCTTGCGATCCAGGACATCTCCCACGATCGCCAGGAGGTTGAGCAGAGGGTGCGCCTCGCGCAGCTCCGCTTCGAGATAGAACAGGTTGTTCTCGTTGCGGTCCAGGACGATCAGCTGCTCCGGCTCGTAAGTGGCGATCTGCCGGGCCAGCTCCCGGCCGATCGACCCCGCCGCTCCCGTGACGACCACCCTCTTTCCGCTCAGGCTCCGGCGGAGCGACTGGTTGTCCAGGCTGACCACCTCCCGTCCCAGAAGGTCCTCCATGTCCACCAGGCGGATCTGGCTCACGCGGGCGGCACCGCGCTGCAGCTCGCCCCGTGTCGGGACCGTCCGGAAATGCGCGCCTGTCCGCCGGCAGACCTCGAAGATCTCCCGCATCGCGGTCCCCGTCACCCCAGGGATGGCGATAATCACCTGCCGCGCGCCGAATTCCTCGATGATTTTCTCCAAGGAGCGGGTGTTCCCCAGGACCGGCACGCCGTGAATCTTGATGCCCCTCTTCTCCAGGTCGTCATCGATGAAACCGATGGGGTTGTAGTCCAGATGGGGCGTCTTCTTCAGCTCTCGGAGGAGCGACTCCCCCGTGTCGCCGGCGCCGATGATCAGCGTCCTGCTGCCGGGGCTGCGCCGGCGGGCGGAGAAGAACTCGAAGTGGAAGCGCGGCGCGAGCCGCAGCGTTCCCGTGAACATCAGGAGCAGCACCGTGTTGATGATCACGACCGCCCGCGAGAGTCCGGTGAATCCGAGGGCGTAGAACAGGACGATGAGCCCCACGGTCCTGTAGGTCACGGCGCGCACCAGGCGCAGGAGGTCGTCCAGGCTCGTGTACTTCCAGTAGCTCTGGTACAAACCCACGGTGAAGAACACGACGGGTGTGAGGATGACGTCGATCAGGAGGAGCTCGGTGGCCCGGAAGGCCGGCTCTGTGATGCTGGACCACCTGAAGTCGAAACGGAGGGCAAGAGCAAGGATATTGGCGAGCAGGACGGCAAGAACATCGCCCGCCACGAAGAGGATCCTGGTTCTGTGCCGGTTCAGCTGCATTCGCTTGATGCGCCACGCCGGGAACGGCGTATGCGACGCGGCACGTTTACCCGCCTTCCCTGTTTCTCGGAATGAACCCTATATACCGTCGTATCAACGCATTGTCAACAAGAACCCGCGCGCGGCAGGGGTTATTCGCGGAGCGTCTGCTTCGTACACTTTGGTAAGGGGGGGACGGTCAGGAGGAAGCCGGCCAGAGGACGATGCGGATCGTCTTCAGCACCAAAGCGAGGTCGTAGGCCACGCTCGCCCGGTCGATGTACTCCAGGTTCATCCGCAGTTTTTTCGGGAGAACTGTCTCGAGGTAGAACGTCTCCCGTTGTCTCTCCGGAACGGAGCCGATGAGCGCCTCTTCGTCCCGGAACAGCACGCTGGCCGGGTCGGTGAGACCCGGCCGCACCTCCAGGACCCGTCGCTGCTCGATCGTGTAGAGCGCCACGTAGCGGGGCACCTCGGGGCGGGGCCCGACCAGGGACATCCCTCCCCGGAGGACATTCCACAGCTGAGGCAATTCGTCCAGCTTGGCGGCACGCAGGAAGCGACCCGGCCGCGTGACGCGCGGATCCCCCCTCCCGGTGAGGGGCAGACCGGCTGCCGCGGCGCGGTGCATGGTCCTGAATTTGACCAGCCGGAACGGACGCCCGTCCATCCCGACGCGCTCCTGCGTGAACAGCACGGGCCGCCCGGACGCCAGGAGGACGACGATGGAGACGATCAGGAATACAGGCGCAAGGACGATCAGGGCAGCGACGGAAATCGCGACATCGAAGACCCTCTTGACCGGCCCCCGGCAGTAGGCGCGCCCCAGGGTCATCTACGGTAGCGGCGAGCCAGGTCCAGGAGCGTTCCCGCGACGCGGTCCTGGGCCGCCCGGGTCAGTCCCGGATACAGGGGGAGCGAGAGCGCCCGGGCGGATTCGCGCTCCGTGTGCGGAAAATTCCCCCTGCGGAATCCGAAGGTCGCGCGGTAGAAGGAATGGAGGTGGAGGGGCAGGAAGTGCACGCTCGTCGCGATGCCCCGCTCCTTGAGGAGTTCAATGAGCTGGTCGCGACCGATCCGGAGGACGCCCGGGCGCAGGCGGAGGATGTACAGGTGCCAGGCGTGCACCACGCCACGCGGCTCGGGCGGAGGATCGAACGCATCGACACCTGCGAGCAGGGCGGTGTATCGGCGCGCCAGACGGCGACGCCTCGCCTGCATGGCCGGAAACTTGGCGGCCTGGGCCAGCCCGAGACCGGCCGCAAGGTCGGTCATGTTGTACTTGAACCCCATTTCGACGACGTCATATTTCCAGGATCCGGCGCGCGTGTAGCGCTTCCAGGCATCGTGAGTCAGACCGTGGAGGCTCAGGCGCCGGACGCGTTGCGCCGCCTCGGCGTCGTCCGTCGTGACCATCCCCCCCTCCCCCGTCGTCAGGTTCTTCGTCGCGTAGAAGCTGAAGCAGGTCAGGTCCGAGAGGGACCCGATGGGACGGCCGTCCACCCACGAGCCGAGCGCGTGGGCGGCGTCGTCCACGACCTTCAGTCGCTTCCGTCGCGCGAGACCCAGGAGCGAACGCATGTCGCACGGCAGTCCCGCTATGTGCACGGGGACGAGGGCCCGCGTCCTGCGGGTCACCGCGCGCGCCGCCGCTTCGGGGTCGATGTTCAGCGTACGAGGATCGATGTCGGCAAGAACCGGGCGGGCGCCGAGGTACAGGATGGCCTCCCCCGTGGCGGCGAACGTGTACGGGCTGGTAATCACCTCGTCGCCGCGCCCGACGCCGGCGGCGGCGAGGGAGAGGTGCAGGGCGGCGGTGCACGAGTTGAGGGCGACCGCGTGGCGCGCGCGCACCATCCGGCGGATCCGCTCCTCGAAACGCCCGACCCTGGGCCCGGTCGTGAGCCATCCCGATCGGATCGCACCGCTGGCCTGGGCGATCTCTCGAGCGTCGGTCCAGGGCTTGTAGAACGGTATGTGATTCCTTCTCACCGTCACCTGCTGCTCTCTCCCGTCCCTGCGTCGAACAGATTCCCGGTCCGGCCCCGGCTGAAGTCCAGCGGGATCTTCGAGACGACCCAGCGGTACTTGCCCGATCTCCCGGGAGGGATGTCGTCCACGATCTCGACGCGGATGCGCATGTCCGGCCCCACGCGTCGCTGCATCTCGCGCAGCAGGTGCCGCGTGTCCTCTTCGCCGTACCCCGTCCGCGGGACGATTCGGATCAGCAGCCGGTCGATCGCCTCCTGGACGATCTGGCTCTTCTCGACCCGCGCCAGCGGCTTGAACGGGTGCGTGAGAGTGGACGAGGATATCAGACGGCCGTCAGGGGCGATCACGATGTCCTCGGCCTTGGTGGTCACCGGGTCGAGGAGGGGCAGCCCGCGACCGCAGGGACAACGCTCAGTCCGCAGGGCGGACACGTCCCCGATCTCGTAGCGCAACAGCGGCATCGCACGGTTGACCAGACCGCTTCCCAGCAGACGGCCGTGACACCCCGCCGGCACGGGCTCCCCGCGCTCGTCGACGACCTCCGCGATGCCGATTTCGGCGCTCAGATGGCCGCCGGTGCCCCGGCCGCATTCCCCCGCGAACAGCACCGCCTCGGACATCCCGTAATAATCCAGGACCTTCGTCTGGAACACCCTCTCCATCAGGTCGCGCTGGATCGGCAGAAGCGTCTCCGAGGACGTGACCACGTGCTCGAGCGGGAGGGCCTCTCCCCGGTCCTCGAGGAAGCGGGCCAGGATGTACCCCGTGGATGGGTAGCATTCCAGCGCCCGGATTTTGAACCCCCGCATGGCGTCCACATAGGCGCCGATGTTGTCCGCTTTGAGATGGAAGGAGGAGAACAGGATCTGGTTCCAGGGGCGGTTCCATCTCCAGAACGGCGGCCCCGACTGACGGAGAGGCACCACCACCCGGCCGAGCAGGGTCGCGTACCGAGCCCCGAAGCGGAAGCCCGACCAGGAACGGTGGCGCCAGAGAAGGGCGTTCCATAGAACGTCCGTGTCCCGATCCCAGAGGACGGTGAACGAGGCCCCGGTGGTGCCCGACGTGGGCGATTCCTTCAAGTCTCCGGCCTTCACTCCCCGCGCAAGGAAGGCGGCCGGATCCCGGCGGATGGTGTCCTTGCTGATGATCGGCAGCTTGTGGAGGTCACGCCGCGTCGTCACGTCCGCCGGACGCAGTCCTCGATCCTCCATGACCTTGCGATAGAAGGGGACGGTCTCGTAGCAATGGGCGACCAGCCCGGCCAGCGCTTGATCCTGATGGGCGCCGAGATCCTCCGGGCCCCACCACTGCGAGCGCTCGAAGAGCGCCATCCAGCTGTCGAACGCGCGGTTGAATCGCTGGCGTCGGACGCGGCGCCCGTACAAGGAGACGTACAGGTTCTGAAACGGGATCGGGCTGCGCCCGTAAATCGTCTCCAGCCAGGGGTTCACGCCGAGGCGTCACCGCCCGTCACGGGGCTCGACCGGCGGGCGGCCGGCTCGCGCCACCTCCCGCAAAACCTCGCCACGCCTGCGAGGAAGCCGACCCCATAGGACAGGTGGAGAATGGCATAGATCATCGCGAGATGCGCCAGCAGCGACCCGCCCGCGCGCCTCGCCGAGGCGATCGACGCAAGGAGGTTGGCGGCGGCGTACGACGCGGGTACCGCCGCCCAGAGGAATACGGCGCGCGGGACGAGACAGGCGGCGATGACCGATCCGACCAGCGCGGCCGCGAACGCCGGCGGAACGAGATGCCGCAGGCGGACCTGGCGTGGATGCTTCTGAATGACGCGCACCTTCCAGTATCCGTACTGGAAATACTGGCGCCACAGCGAACGGGAATTCCCCCGCACCGTGTAGGACGACTGGATGCGAGGGCTGAGCAGGATACGACCCCCGCGATCGAGAAGGCGATAATTCAGCTCGTCGTCCTGGTCGCGCACCATCTCTTCGTCGAACAGGCCCGCACGATCGAGCGCCGCACGCCGCCAGGCTCCCATGTAGACCGTGTCGACCCACTCCTCCTTGTCCGAGTAATGGAATCGGGCTCCGCCGACCCCGAACCGCGAGCTCGTCGCCGCGGCCACCGCGCGCCCGAACCGGCCTTCCCCCCCGGCCCGCATCGGACCGCCTACGTTGTCCGCCCCGGTGCGGCGCAGCGCGTCGACGCACTCCGAGACGTAATCGCGGGCGACGAGCGTGTGACCGTCCACGCGGATGATGATAACGCCCTTCGCCTCGCGGATGGCCAGGTTCAACCCCGTGGGGACGATGCGCGAAGGATTGTCGATCAACTTGAGGTTGGCGTGGTGCTTCATCATCTCCCGCACAGCCTCCCGGGTCGCGTCTTCAGATCGACCATCCGCGACGATGACCTCCATGAAATCGGAGGGGTAGTCCTGGTCGAGGACCGCCCCGAGGCTGCGCCCTATGAACGCCGCCTCGTTGCGGACAGGCACGACGACCGTGACGAAGATCGGTTCCTTCAGAGACGCTTCCACAGCGTCTCCAGTCTCCCGACGGCATAGCGGGCCAGCATGGCCAGGTGGTGCGGCCGCGTCTTCGCGAGGTTCGTCCCGAGCTCCCGCCAGTCGCGATTTCTGAGGTGGACCACGAGCCAGTCCAGGGTGTGGCCCGTGTTGAGCTCCGCCCGCTGGCGCCAGAACCCCGAGCGATACGCTCCCGACTCGATCTCCCGCGCGATTCTCTCGTTCCTGTCGATGATGCGCCGCGCGTGCTCGTCCGGGGCGACGACGACCCTCAGGTCGGGTGTCATCACGATCGGCACGGCCGCCACCGCGACGACTCCGCGCCGATCCAGGTCGATCAGGAAGACGGCCGACTCGATCTGCAGCTCCGGGACCGGCTCGACCCTGGTCTCGCCCTCGGTGATGTCCGCGATGAAGTTGCCGAGGTTGAAGATCGCCAGGCGCCCGTCCCGGACCTGATAACCCTGCAGGACATGGGCGTGGTGCATCAGGACGACATGGGCCCCTTCGGCGAGCAGCCTGTCGGCAGCCGCCTTGAACTCCGGGCTGGGATAGTCGAGCCACATGTAGCCGATATGGATGGACACGACGAGGATGTCCACCGAACCCTTGAGATCCCGCACCTCCCGGACCGCGAGATCCTCGTCCCATTCGACAAAGCCCGGCCGGGACGGATCCTTCTGGGTCTGCAGCGTGCGTCCGAACCCGAGAAAACCGACCCGCAGCCCGTGGCGATTCACGATCACCGGACGGCACGCGGCCGCCTGGTTTTCACCCGCGCCGAGCACCGCGATGCCGCACTCGGAAACCACACGGGCACATTGCTGCAGACTGTCCGGACCGTATTCGAGGATGTGGTTGTTCGCGAGCGAAAGCACGTTGAATCCCGCCGTGGCCAGGGTCTGCGCAAACGCCGGGTGCGCCCGGAACATCGTTCTTTTGACCGGAGGATCGCACAACGGAGTCTCGAGGTTTCCGAAGACGATGTCCCCCGAGCGCAGGATCGGCGCGACGTCATCGAACAGATGCACCGGGCCGCGATCCGGAGGGTGACGGCGGCTGACCTCCCCCGAGAGCATCAGATCCCCCACGGCGACCAGCCGGCAGGTGGCGCCCGCGGCTGGATCGGGGCGGCTGTACAGTGTGGCCTGCATGGAGGTCTACCTCGCCTCGGCCAGATCGGTCGGCAGGCGGCGCCCGCGCCGGCGTGTCCGGGCAGACTCGAGGAGTCGCAGAAAGAGATTCTGCACCTGGGACACGAGACGCTCGACAGAGTAGCCGTGCGAGATCCTCAGCACGCCCGCCCGCCCCATCGCTGCGCGTCGTTCCGGATTGCCGGCCAGTTCAAGGACGCGCGCGGCGAGAGCCTGCGCATCATCCCGTGGAACCAGGTATCCCGTCACGCCGTGCTCGACCAGCTCGCGGCAGCCCCCGACGTCGGTGCACACGCACGGCAGTCCGGCCGCCATCGCCTCCATGACCGTGTTGGGCAGCCCTTCGCTCTTCGACGTGAGAACGAACAGATCGAAGCCGGGGAGGAAGGAACGGGCGTCCTTCTTGAGTCCCAGCAATGTGAAGCGATCCGCAACACCGCAGTCACGGATGGCGGTGCGTACCGCCTCCTCGTCAGGGCCCCCTCCCACGATGCAGAAACGCAGCGGCACCGGCCCCTCTGCGCAAAATGACGCGGCCCTCGCCAACATCGCAAGGTTCTTGATTGCCGCCATCCTGGCTATGGTGCCCACGACTATTTCGTCTTCACCCGCTCCGATCATGCGCCGGGCCGCCTGACGCTCCACCGGGCTGGCCAGGGGCGGGATCACGACGGCGCTGCGGATGGTGAACACCTTGTTCCTTGGGAGACCGACGCGATCCACCAGATCCAGTCGAATGGCCTCGGAGTTGCAAATGACGGCTTCGGTGAATCGGATCAGCGTCCGCTCGACGAAAGCCATGAACCACGACATATAGATCCCGCGCTCGCCGGTCACGAGGATCGGCACACCGGCCACGAGACCGGCGAGCCGCGCGTAGGCGTTCCCTTCGTAATTGAACGAGTAGACCAGGTGCGGATGGATCGTCTTGAACGCACGCCGCATCGCCAGGAAACGCCTCCAGTCCAGACGACCGCGGCGTCGCAATTCTACCACCTTCACGTTCGCCTGCCTGAGAGCCGTCGCCCATTCGCCTCCGCTCGCCATCGAAACCACGGTGACGTCGAAGGGACCGCGGACGAGACCCGAGGCGAGCAGGTAGACCTGCCTCTCCAGCCCGCCGATCGCGAGCTGCCCCACCACCAGGCAGACCCTGGGGCGCTCCCCGCGCTCGCCTACTGCCGGGGTCGCGCCAGGGCCCATGGGGCCAAGCCTTCCATCGGCGCGGTGGGTGACACCTCCGCCGCCTTCGCTCGCTTGTCGATGACGGCCCGCTCCGCCATCCGCTCCAGCGCGACCGCCAGTCCGAAGAACATCCACAGGCTTTTGATCCCATAGACGTCACCCGTAAGACCCGCCACGAGGAATGTGAGAAGGCTGACTTCCGCGACGATCGCGTGCATCTCAAGGTCCGATCGCGCCGTCGCCCTTCCGAGCCGCATGCATCGCCGCGCGCTGCGGAGCGCGAAGCCGAAGAGGAGCAAGAACAGCACCCCCCCGGGCAGTCCGTTTTCGGCCGTCACACCGACGAAGGCGTTGTGGCTCGCCAGATTCTGATAGACCCACTCCTTGCCTCTGGCATAGCGCGGAAAGGCCTTCACGAAGTTCCCCGGCCCCACGCCGAACACCGGCCGATCCTCGATCATGCGCAACGCGGCACGCCAGATCTTCACCCGGGCACCGAATGTGCCCCGTTCCCTGCTGATGGCGGGAACAATGCTCTGGGCCCTCTCCCAGAAGGCGTCCGGCAGCAGGTAGGTGAGCAGGCAGATCATTCCCATCGATACCGCGAGCAGGAGGAATCCTCCCTTCCTTGCCAACCTGTACCAGACGACCAGGAGGGTCAGAGCCAGCGAAATAAGACCGCCGCGCGAGAACGTCAATCCGATGCCGAGAAAGAGCACGGGCAGCGCCGTGAGGAGGACCGTGCGGCCCGCGCCTGATCTCGTCCCCTGGTGCAGGAGATAGGCGCAGACAATGGCGACATTGATGTAGGTTGCGAGGAGATTCCTGTTGACGAGCAGTCCGCTGGCGGCGGGGGTCATGCCGAGGTAGTACATCACCAGGGCCACGACCGTGCTGATCGTCGTCGCGATCGCGAAGCTCCAGTACACGCCCCGGATCCGGGCCGGCGTATTCACCACGGAGCTGAACATGAACATCGTGAGGGCATATTGAGCGTACTGGAAGGTGCGGTTCAGCGCCACCCGGGTGTCGATCGCGTAGACCACGGAGACGCTGGACCAGACCAGGAAGAGGAGAAGAATGGCAGCAAATCCGTCGAACACGAGGCCGGTCCTTCTCCGCATGGCGACGTTCACCAGCCAGCTGAGGAGAATGACCAGCCCGACAGTTTTCATCGGCGAGATCGCTTCCGTCGAACCGACAGCGTTCTCCACGAAAAGGGTCAGGATGAGGACGTGCAGGCCGAGGTACGGCCGCAATGACATGATCCCGATGCCGATCCCCGCGAGGGTCAGTCCGAGGACGACTTCCGGCGCGAGGTGCCATTGGATCAGGGCGAGGCCCAGGAAGACGAAATAACCGATCGCCGCCAGGAAAAGGACCGGCCTGCCCGGGGCGGTGCCGACCGGGCTCAACGGGTCTCCAGTCCGAGCGTGACGCACTGCTCCTTGTAGCGGGTCTCTGCGGGGCTCAGCACCCGGAGCCGGCTGCAGGCCTCGGTTGCAGGCCGAAGGTCGCGGTGGCGTGTATAGAAGGTCAGGAGCGCGGCCCATGCCTCGCTGCTGTCCGGATTGACGTTGGCGCCGGCCACGAACTGTCTTTCAGCCTCCCGGATCTGCCCGGATTTCTCCAGAGCGTCACCCAGAAGAAGGAAATACCACAGACCCCGGGCGTCCTTCTCGCGCGCGCTCCGGAACTGATCGATAGCGGCCGGCAGGTCTCCCAGCGCCGTGTACGAGAGCCCCATGTGCACGTTCGGCGTCGGATTGTCCGGCTGGATCCGGCTGGCCTCCTCGAGGTGCCGGAGGGCCTCGTCATAGTCTCCGAGTGTGTAGGCGGCGAGCCCAAGGCCATACTGGGCCTCGAACAGGTCCGGGGCCAGGGACACCGCCCGCTTCAGGAAGTCCAGGGAGCGCTGGGTCTGGCCGTTGCGCCACAGGAAGTCCCCAGCGGCGCTCTCGACCGTAGCGCGTGGGATCATCGAGTCCTGCAGCCGCGAATCCTCGACCCCGCCAATCGCCGCCTCCAGAAGCTCCGGGGCAAGGTCGGGACGGCCCAGGAACGAGTGCTCCGAGAGCACGGGGAGCGAGGCGACGGACCGCCGGCAGTAGACCGCGGCCCGGCTGACGCTCCCCAGCTCCAGGAATTTCTCTGTCAGCAGGTCCTGGTAGATGTAGTTGGTGGGCTCCAGCCGGGCCGCCGTTTCGAGCGCGGCGAGGCCCAGCCTTTCCTCGGGGAGCAGGATGTCCAGCGGGTCTTCCGTGAGCATCGAGAGGTCGAGGGATGTGTTCTGCCGGTGCAGACGGGCCTCGTGGAAGTAGACATCCGAGGCCAGCGACCATTCGTAGGCCTTGTAGGGGGTCTCCCGGATGCGGCGGGCCACGAAGTCGAGCCCGGCGCGGACCGCGTCCTCTGAGGGTAACGCCGTGCGGATGCGTACACCCGCCCAAGTCTGATCCAGGCCGAAGAGGAGCAGCTCGGCCAGGTCATTCTCGAGGGTCTCTCGTTCGCCCCCGAGGGATAGCGCCCTGCGATAAAACGTCCAGGCACCTGTATGGTCGTTCCTGAAGAAGGCGCGCTCCCCGCGCAGGCGCAGGATGCCCGCCGCGCACTGGCGAGCGAAGTACGCGCTCTCCGCCGCGAACACGACGAAAAAACCGAGGAGCAGAAACACTTTGCGGGCCAAGGAGATCACACCCTCGTCACGGGGTCAGGCCCAGGAATATACGACGCCACCGGTGGCCCGGCAATCTCATTCCGACCAGGGCCCTTCGATCGCCCGGACCCTGAGCATGTCCTGTGCTACCGTGGGCGAGGGAACGTGAAGCGCGACGAGAAGCCCCGCCAGAAGCGCGCACAGAAAGCCGTTCGCCCCGATCTGGAGACCGAAATCGACGATGGAATGAAGAGCGATGCTCATGAGAGCCACCGCGATGCCGACGCGGAAAACGTCGATGGGGTGTCTGAAGTCCCGCAACGCCGGCCACCAGAAGCGCAGGACGAATACCGCAACCCCCGCGAGAAAGAGCAGGCCGCCGACAATCCCCGTCTCCCACACGAGCTGCAGGTAGTCGTTGTGCGCCTTGTCCCATCGCTTTCCGGAGCCCGCCGGCGTGAGAGGCGCGAAGCTGTCCTCAAAAGTCCCCAGGCCGGACCCCACCCAGGCATACGCCGGCAACTCTCGAACGACACGTTTCCAGAGGATCGCCCGTAGTTGAAAGGAGGCCTCTCCGGTGAGGTTCCCGTAGGTGCTCAGCTGCTTCTTGACCGTCTCCGCACCAATGAAGGAGATCAGGGACACCACGACAAGTGGCAGCGCCAGGGCCATGGACCACCGCAGGCTCTTCGAGGTCACGCGACGGCACAGCAGGGCCAGGAGCACCGCTCCGCTGATGAAGGCGGCAAGGATTCCACCGCGCGAGAGCGAGAAGAACAGGGACACGATCAGGATCACGCCTGCGAAGAGCGCCAGCGACACCTTGCCGAGGCGTCCACGCTCCTCGCCGAGTGTGTCCAGGAGCGCAGAACCCGAGGTGCTCCCTGTCGACGAAGAGCGCGCGGACACCGATGGGCGGCGTCTTCGGTCGACCAGCCAGAAGACCAGGCTCAGGGCCACGGGGATCGCCATCTCGACATAGCCGGCAAAATGATCGTGGTTCACGAACGGGCCGAAGGTCGAGGGATAGGTCGCGGACACCGCCGGGACCTTGCGAACCCAGTATATCTTGCCGTTCCAGGTCAGCAGCTGTACCAATCCGAACAACGAGACCAGGAACGCGACGATGACCACCCAGCGCAGGATCGAGACGGCCCTCTCTTCGTCGGCCCACGCCGCCACCAGGAAGAACAGCGCCACCAGAGTCACGAGCTGCAGGGTGCGTCGCTCGGTTCGGCCCGGGTTCACGCTGATCGGTCGTTGCTCGCTCGCGCGGGTCTGGAGGAGCGGGTCGCCGGGCCGCTGTCTCACGGTCTCGGTCTTTTCCTCGGTGCGCTCCCACGATCCGAAGTCGATGCTCTCGTACATGCGCGCGGAACCTGGAGAGACGATCCGTAGCCATCGGATCGGGAGGGGCACGGTCTGCAGGATGCACAAGACGACGAACAGCCCGATCGACATCGACACGCCAAGAAGCCGCGGGCGAGCCGCATTCGAAGAGGTCGCCGTGTCATCGCGTCCCGGAAAAACACGCGACAGAAGATAGATGAGAAGCAGCGATACGACACCCCACTCCATGATGGCGATTGACCACGGCTCCACGGTGCCGTAGGCCAGAGGAGTGAAGACGATGAGCCCCATGAGGCCCCCGCGAATGATCCGGTCGCAGGTTCTATGGACGATCGACACGTCCCCTCCTTAGCGGTATGTGGCCAGGGGGCCTCGCAGCCGGCGCACGGCCTCCCGCACCCGCTGTACGGCGGACCTGCGGCAGACCAGCACCACGTCCCCAGAACGGACCGCCACGACGTCCTGAAGCCCGATGAACACTGTCAGCCCTCCCCCGTTGACCCCGAGGCAGCGGCTCGCGTCCAGAGCGACCATGCGGCCGATGGCTGAGTTTCCCCGTGCGTCATTCTGCAGCAGGCCGCCGACCGCGTCCCAGTTGCCGACGTCCGACCAGTCGAACGGCGCTCGGATGACCAGGAGCTCCCGGGAGCGCTCGAGCACGGCGCGATCGATCGGTGCCCGCGGGATCCGACGCAACACCGCCGCCGGCACCCTCCAGACACCTCGGGAAGCCTGACGGGCCCACCTTTCCAGGGGGGTCGCTATGTCCGGTCGGTAGCGCGCGAGCGCCTGGAGAATCGACGAAGCCTTCCAGACGAAGATCCCGCTGTTCCACAGGTAGCGGCCCGAACGGACCATGCGGGCCGCGCGCGCGGCGACCGGCTTCTCCACGAATGATTCGACCCTGCGCACTCCCGGCATCACCTCTCGGCCCGCGGGCCGGATGTAGCCCAGCCCCGTTTCAGGGGCGAGGGGCGGCACGCCGATCGTGACCAGCCCCCCGGTCATCCGCGCGGCCCGGATGGCGGTGCGCATCGCCGAGCGGAACACCGTTGCAGGCCGGATGGAGTGGTCGGCCGGCAGCACCACCATGATCGCATCGCCGTGCCTCGACCGCAGCCAGTGCGCCGCGATTGCCACGGCTGTGGCCGTGTCGCGGCCGGCCTCTTCCGCCAGGATGTGTCGCGGCGGTATCTCCGGCGCCTGCCTGCGCACCCAGGGAACGTCGGACGCGGCCGTCGCGACCAGGACCCGGAAACGACCGACCAGCGGCGCGATCCTCTCATAGGTGCGGCGGAACATGCTCGACCCGCCCTCCAGCGAGAGGAAGGGCTTGGGCAGCCCGTGCCGGGCGAGCGGCCACAACCGCGTGCCCCCGCCACCCGCGAGGATCACGGCCACGACCGCGGGCCGGGAGTTAATCGAAGAACCGGTACCAGATGATGCACCAGATCGCACTGACGCCGTCCTTCCAGGTGATCTTCTTCCCCGATGCATAATTCCGCCCGTGATAGGACACGGCAACTTCATAAATTCGGCAGCCGAGTCGCGCGACCTTGAGGGTGAACTCGGGCTCGAACCCGAAGCGATTCGACCGGAGCCGCAGGCGCTTGAGGAGGTCCGCCCGGAAGACCTTGTAGCACGTCTCCATGTCCGCAAGGTTGAGATTCGTGAACATGTTGGAAAGTGTCGTCAGGAACCGGTTCCCGACATAGTGCCAGAAGAAAAGCACCCGATGCGTCTCTCCCCCGAATCGCGACCCATACACGACGTCCGCTTTGTCCTCGAGGATCGGTTTGAGCAGGCGTGGGTATTCGAACGGGTCGTATTCGAGGTCGGCGTCCTGCACCAGGACGACGTCTCCCGTGACTCTCGCAAATCCGGTTCTCAGAGCCGCCCCCTTGCCGCGGTTCTTATCGTGATACAGGATCACGAGCTCCGGCGAGCTCAGGCTCCGGAGAACATCACCGGTCCCGTCGCTCGATCCGTCGTCGACGATGATGACCTCCTTCGGGATCGGGACGGCGCGGACTCGTTCGAGGATCTCCCGGATGGTGCCGATCTCGTTGTAGACGGGGATGACGACCGAAAGCCTCATGCTCGAAAGGCGTCTACGGTCCGACGCAGGCCCTCTTCGATGCCGATCTTCGGCTCGTAACCCAGACGCAGGCGGGCCTCGTCGATCGCGGCCAGGGAATGCCGGACGTCTCCGGCTCGCGCCTTCTCGTGGATGGGCCGGATGGGCGAGCCGGTCAGACGCTCCAGGATGCGCAGAAGATCCAGGAGCGTCGCGGCGGTCCCGCAGGCGATGTTGTAGGCGCGGCCGAGGGCGCTGGCGGGCGCATCGCACGCCTTCAGGTTTGCGTCGACGGCATTGTCGATGAACGTGAAGTCGCGCGACTGAAGGCCGTCGCCGTAGATGATCGGCGCCCGCCCCGCGAGGACCGCGGTCACGAAATTGGGGACGACGGCGGCGTACTGAGAGGTCGGATCCTGCCGCGGTCCGAACACGTTGAAGTAACGCAGGGCGACCGTCTCCAGGCCGTACAGGCCGTGAAACACCCGGCAGTAATGCTCGCCCGCCAGCTTGCTCACCGCGTAGGGAGACAGGGGGGCCGTCGTCATCGTTTCGACCTTGGGCAGCGCGGGATTGTCGCCGTACGCCGAGGACGAGGAGGCGTAGACGAAGCGCTTCACGCCCGCCTCGCGTGAGGCGACCAGCAGGTGGAGCGTTCCGCTGGCGTTCACTTCATGGCTGGAGGCCGGATCCTCCACCGAACGCTGAACGGAGGGCAGGGCCGCCTGGTGCAGGACGTGCGTGACACCGCGCAGAGCCCGCCGCACGGCGCTCTGATCCCGGATATCCCCGTCGATCACCTCCGGCTCCGGCGCGCCGGACGGCCGGGGCCGCAGGGCGGCCTCCAGGTTCTGCCGTCGTCCGGTGGAGAAGTTGTCCAGGACCACCACCCTCTCGCCGCGTCGCACCAGAGCCTCGACGACGTGGGAGCCGATGAAGCCCGCCCCTCCGGTCACGAGATAGCGCCGCTCCGACGTCGTCATCGCCCCACTCCCGTGTAGGCGATCCCCAGGCGCTTCATCTGGTCGGGCTCATAGACGTTGCGCAGGTCGACGACCGTCGGTGAATTCAGCGTCGTTTTGATGCGCTCCCAATCCAGGCTGCGGAACTGGTTCCACTCGGTCACGATCACCAGCGCATCGCAGCCTCGAGCGGCGTCGTAGGCGTCTTCGGCGAAGGCGACGTCCGGGAGGGCATGGCGCGCCTCCTGCATCGCCGCGGGATCATAGGCCCGGACGCGGGCTCCGCCCTTCAGCAGCTCCTGGATGATGCGGATCGCGGGTGAATCGCGCGTGTCGCTCGTGTTCGGCTTGAACGACAGACCGAGACACGCGATCGTCCTCCCCTTCAATCCACCCACGGCGCGGGTGATCTTCTCGACCATCCATCCGACCTGGTGCCGATTCACCTCGATCGCCGCCTGGACGATGCGCGCGGGGACACCCCGTTCCCCGGCCATCTTCACCACGGCGTGCGTATCCTTGGGAAAGCAGGATCCCCCGAACCCCGGGCCCGGATGGAGGAACTTCCTGCCGATGCGGTTGTCGAGCCCCATCCCCCGCGCCACCTCGTGCACGTCGGCCCCGACCGCCTCGCACAAGCGGGCGATCTCGTTGATGAAGGAGATCTTCGTCGCCAGGAAGGCGTTGCTGGCATACTTGATCATCTCGGCGCTCACCACGTTCGTGATGACGAAAGGCGTCTCGATCAGAAAGAGGGGCTTGTAGAGGTCCTTCATGATCGCGATGGCCTGGGGGTCCTCCGCCCCGATCACGACACGGTTGGGGCGCATGAAGTCCTCGATCGCGGCTCCCTCGCGCAGGAACTCGGGGTTGCTGGCGACGCTGAAGGGAACGTTCTGGGACTGGTTCCCCTCGATCAGGCCCCTGATCATCGCCCCGGTTCCCATCGGCACCGTGCTCTTGGTCACGATCACTTTGTAACCGTTCATGCAGCGGGCGATTCCCAGAACGACCTCCTTCACGGAACCCAGGTCGGCGGCGCCCCCGTCGCCCAGGGGCGTGCCCACGGCGATCAGGATGACGAGCGATTTCTCGACGGCAGCCTTCAGGTCCGTCGAGAAGGCCAGCCGGTCCTCTCGCATGTTGCGCCGCACCATCTCCTCCAGACCCGGCTCGAAGAACGGCACCTGGCCTTTCTGGAGGAGATCGATCTTCGCGTCGTCCTTGTCCACCCCGACCACCTGAAGGCCGAATTCCGCGAAGCAGGCGGCCGTGACCACACCCACGTAACCCGTGCCGACGACCGTGATGTTCATGCGTGCACCTTCAGGCTCCGGTACCATTCCACGAATCGGCCGATCCCCTCGTCGACGCCGACCTTGGGCTCGTATCCCAGGAGACGCTGAGCCTTCTCGACATCCGCGAATGTCGCGACGACGTCTCCAGGCTGGCCCGGCTCCTGCTCGACGATCGCGCGCTGATGAAGGTTCTTTTCGAGGAGGGTGATCAGCTCGGCGAGGCTCGTGGTCCGCGCCCCGCCCAGGTTGATGATCTCGAATCCCTGCACACGCTCCATCGCGCGCTGGATGCCATCGATGATGTCCGTGATGTAGGTGTAGTCGCGGCGGGTCGAGCCGTCTCCGAAGCGCGGCAGCGGAAGACCGCGGTCGATGAGCCGGGTGAATCTATGGATGGCCATCTCCGGCCGCTGTCGGGGGCCGTAGACCGTGAAGAAGCGCAGAGCGAACACGTTCAGCCTGTACAGCTCGTGATAGGTCGCGCACAGGAGCTCTCCGGACCGCTTCGTGGCCGCGTAGGGCGAGATCGGACGATCCACATCGTCCTTTTCGGAGAACGGCAGCTTCGCGTTGTTGCCGTAGACCGACGACGAAGATCCGAAGATGAATTTCGCCACGCCGTGGCTGCGGCACGCCTCGAGAAGCGTGGTGGTCCCGCGCACATTGACGTCGCAGTAGAGCGCCGGCTGACGGATCGACGGCCGCACACCCGCCCTGGCCGCGAGGTGCACCACCACGCTGATCGGATGCGTCGCGAACACCTTCTCGACGAGCGTCTCGTCCCGGATGTCGCCCTCGATCAGAGTGAAGCCGGGGCGCCCCGCGAGGGACTCGAGATTCCTGCGCTTGATCTCCGGGAGGTAGAAATCATCGAAGCTGTCCAGGGCCACGACCTCGCGACCTTCCTTGACCAGCGCGTCGACCAGATGCGAGCCGATGAAGCCCGCCCCGCCGGTGACCAGGATGTGGGACATTCGGTCCTAGAGCCTCCGGATCCGCTCGCGGCCGGAGGTCACGCCGCGGGTGGCGTTGCGCGTGTCGAGCACGCACTGCGAGTGGCGGACGATGAAATCGTAGTCGTAGGTCGAGTGGTTCGTGACGATGACCACGAGATCCGACGCCTCGAGCTCGTCGCGCCCCAGGTCGACCGAGCGATACTTCTGCCCGCCATCGATCGCGATTTCGGGCGCGAACGGATCGTTGTAACGGACCTCGGCCCCCCGGTCGAGCAGCAGCTTGATGACATCGAGCGCCGGCGACTCCCGGACATCCCCGACGTCCCTCTTGTAGGCCACGCCCAGCACGAGGATCCTTGCCCCGCGGACGCTCTTGCGCTGGTCGTTGAGCGCGTCGACCGCCTTGCTGACGACGTACTGCGGCATGTTGCCGTTGATCTCGGAGGCGAGCTCGATGAACCGGGCCGTGTAATTGAGCGTCTTCAGCTTCCAGGAGAGATAATGAGGATCGATCGGGATGCAGTGGCCCCCCAGCCCCGGGCCGGGATAGAACGGCATGAACCCGAACGGTTTTGTGGCGGCCGCGTCGATGACCTCCCAGACGTTGAGCCCCAGACGATCGCACATCAGGGCGACCTCGTTGACCAGTCCTATGTTCACGCTCCGGAAGGTATTTTCCAGCAGCTTCACCATCTCGGCGGCGCGCGTGCCGGACATGGGAATGAGGCGATCGATGGCCTGCTCGTACAGGGCCCGGGCGACGCGGCCGCAGGCCTCGGTCACGCCGCCGATGATCTTGGGCGTATTGCGCGTGTTGTACCGCAGGTTTCCTGGATCGACCCGCTCCGGGGAGAACGCCAGGAAGAAATCCCGTCCCACCTTGAGACCGGTGGACTCGAGTTTCGGGAGGATGATCTCCTCCGTCGTCCCGGGATAGGTGGTGCTCTCCAGGACCGCGAGGAGCCCGGGGTGAAGGTGGCGCACGATCTCATCCACCGCCGCCACGATGTAGGAGATGTCCGGATCGCGGGTCTTGCGCAGGGGCGTCGGGACACAGATGATCGCCGCGTCGCATTCCGACAGCGCCGAGAACTCGCGCGTGGGCCGCAGCGACTGACGCTTGACGAGAGGACGGAGCTGATCCTCGGTGACATCCTGAACGTACGATCGTCCTTCCCGCAGACTCTCGATCTTCGATCCATCGATGTCGATCCCGAGGACCGTGAATCCGCTCCGCGCGAACTCGCACGCAAGCGGCAACCCGACGTATCCCAGCCCGATGACCCCCAGCCTGGCCTGGCGGGTTCGAATCTTTTCGAGCAGCGCCTCCGCGATTCCGGATGAGACGGCCGGCGGCCTGTCGACGATTGCGACCGCCGCCGGTCCGTTATGGCCCTGGCGTGGCTTCCGGCTCCGCGCCATGTTCACCTCCCCGATCGGACGTGCCTTGCTTCTCTCCCTCGCTCTCCTGTCCCGCACCTTCGTCGCCCTCTCTCTCTTTCGCTCCCTTCTTCCCGTAATGACGCACCAGCCCCTTCCCTACACGGCTCTTCTGGATCCCCGCGACCACATCCTTCAGACTCTGATAGACCTCCGGATCGTTGAGGAGTCCTCCAATCGTGCCCTTGCCGCCGTCCACCTTGCGCAATATGGAGTCGGCGTGACCGGCCGCGCCATCGATCTTCTTGAGCAGACCGTCGGCGTAGCCTTCGTCATGCATGAGCCGGCCGATGAGTCCGCGTCCCTGCTGGATGCCCTCGGCCGTCTTGCGCAGGGAGGCGGCCGTGGTCCTCAGATCGTTCATCGCCTGGGCCCCGGGGCCGTTCGGGTCGCCCAGCTGAGCCACGAGCCCCTGCTCGGAATCGAGCTTCTGCATCACCGAGCGCGCGTGCGTCAGCGCCGTATCGATGTTGTCGACCTGTTTCCGGGCGAAGGCCTCGTCGGTCAGGATCGCTCCCGCCAGCCCCTTCCCCTTCTCCACCCCCTCCAGGGTCCGTCGCAGCGAGGCCAGGCTGCCCTCGAGGTTCGCCACCCCCTGACGGCCGAACTCCGGGTTATGGATCATCTCCTGCATGATCCCGCCGCCGCGGTTGATGGCGATGAGAAGGTCCCGCAGCGAGGCCGTGATCTCCTTCACGTCGTCGGCGATCCCCTGGCTCTGCTGGAGCGTCTCCTCCCACACCGACACGCCCGGTTCGATGTAGCCATTCGGCGGCAGGGTCGGCCGGTCCGGGTCGCCCGGCGTGAGCTCGATGTACTTGTCCTGGGACAGGTAGGTCAGCGATTTCAGCAGGGCCTGGGTCCCCTCACGGATGCGGTTCGCGTAGGCCCGGTCGACCGAGAACGCCACCTTGATCTTCGTTTCGCGGATGTCTTCGGGGAACTCGATCTCCGACACCGTCCCGATCTGCACGCCGACGAGCCGCACCGGGGACCCTTCAGTCAGGCCGCTGGTATTGTCGAAACGTGTCCAGTACTTGCTCTTGCGGGAGAACAGTCGCTGCTCCTTGCTGATCGCCATGACCCCCACGGCGAACAGGATCAGGCCGATCGAGACGAAGGCCCCGACACTGATCTCCTTGGTCGCCCTAGACAGTCGCAACGGACCCTTCCCTGCCGCCGCTCAGGAAATGACGCAGGCGCGGCACTTTCGAGCTCCGGGCCTCCTCGACCGACCCCACGAAGTCCATCCTGCCGTCGAACAGGTAGGCGATGCGATCGCCGACGAAGAAGGCGCTCGCGATGTCGTGGGTCACCACGACCGACGTCACCTGAAGCCGGCGCTGCAGATCCCGGATGAGCTCGTTGATTGTCGTCGCGGTGACCGGATCCAGGCCCGTGGTCGGCTCGTCGTACAGGATACACCGGGGGTCCATGGCAATCGAGCGCGCCAGGGCCACCCGCTTCTTCATCCCTCCGGAGAGCTCGGAGGGCATGAGCTCCTCGACCCCTTCCAGCCCCACCAGGGACAGTTTCCTGCGCACGGCTTCGCGGATCTCCTCTTCGGGCAGGTCCGTGTGCTCCCGGAGTCCATAGGCGACGTTCTCCAGCACGTTCATCGAATCGAACAGGGCGCCGCCCTGGAACAGCATAGCCACCTTCTTGCGGACGGGAATCAGCTCCTCCTCGTCGTAGTCGACGACGTCGTCGCCATCCACGAGGACGTGCCCCCGGTCCGGCCGGTGCAGGCCGATGATGTGCCTGATGAGGACGGACTTGCCGCTGCCGCTGCCCCCCAGAACGACCATGGTCTCTCCCTGACGGATGTCGAAGGTGATCCCGTCCAGGACCTTCTTGTTCCCGAACGCCTTGTGGACGTCCTTGAACACGACGAAGGCGTCCCCCACCGTCACGCTCAGAAGGCCAGGAAAAACTTCGTGAGGAAGAAGTCGGAGACCAGGACGGCCAGCGAGGCCGCCACGACGGTCTCGGTGGTGGCGCGGCCGACGCCGTCCGCCCCGCCCTCGGCGCTCAGGCCGCTGTGACAGGCGATGAGGGAGATGAACAGCGCGAAGAAAATGGACTTGCCGACTCCGCTCAGGACGTCCTGGACGCTCAGCGCCTGCACCACGTGCTGCATGTAGAACGCCGCAGGCTGGTGCAGCGTGAACACCGCCATGATCAGTCCGCCCATGATGCCCACGAAATCTGCGAACACGACCAGAACCGGCAGCATGATCGCAATCGCCAGGACCTTCGGCACGACCAGCTTGCGCACGGGGTTGGCGGCCATGGCGCGAATCGCGTCGATCTGCTCGGTGACCTTCATGCTGCCGATCTCGGCGGTGATTCCGGCCCCGACCCGACCCCCGACCATGAGAGCGGTCAAAACCGGCCCGAGCTCGCGCACGAGCGAGAGCGCCACGATGTCGCCCACGAAGAGCTTCGCGCCATACGCCGCCAGAGAATAGGAGGTCTGCAGGGAGAGGACCATGCCGGTGAACAGCGCCGTGACGGTGGCGATCGCCACCGAGCGCACCCCGAGGTTGTGCATCTGGTCGAGGACGACCGGCCACTCCGGCCGTCTCCGCACCGTCTCCCTCACCGTCTGACCGAACAGGACGGAGATCGACCCGACGTGGCTCAGGGCGAGACCCAGAACTCCGTTCATGCGGCGGCGTCCTTGCCCTCCCGGGGCCGGCTGGTGACACCTTTCGATGGCGCTAAGTCCCTGAAAGTCTAGCGGATGGACGGGCGCGCAGTCAAGAAACCCTCCCGGCTAGAGCCGCCCCTCCGATGGCGACAGCGGCCTGAATTGCCCGGTCGAGGGATTCCAGAGAAGCACCGCATCATAGGACCGGCCATCCACTTCGGAAGGTTCGGTGACGAGGAATTGATCGAGACGGACATCCAGGTCGCGCCGATACCATCGGATCGCGAATGCGCCGGTTCCCGGCAGGATGAGCTGGTCATCCGGTATCGCGAACACGGAATAGCTCCCGCCGGCTGCGCCCGCATCCCGTTTCAGGAACACCATCGCAATTCTCCTGGCGGACCCATCGTCGGGAATCCGCTCCAGGACTCTCTGGATCAAGGCCTCCGCCCGCTCGCCGCCGTCGTTGAGCCCGGCGATCTTGGACTGGATGGCCTGGGCGGCCAGCATCAGCTGAAAGCCGGCGAAGAGCATCAGGACAACTCGGAGCGGTCGGGACGCGGTGGTCCAGCCCCGGGCCGCGAGACCGGCCAGCAGCGCCAGCCCAAGCGTCACCGAGGAGATATAGATTTCGGAGATGTGCCTCATGAGGACCATCGGAAAAAACGACGCGGCCCATGCGGCGCACAGCAATCCCAGAGCGGGGCCCGGGCCGCCATCCGTCCGCGGCGAGCCCGCAGGTGCGCCGCCGGGATCTGGGAGCGCTTCGTGACGAGCGGCCCACAGTCCGTACCCGAGCGCGGCCGCCACGGCCGTCACATTGGAGGCCAGCCAGGCCAGGTTCGCCGGCGAACGGTCGATCATGACGGGCACCGTGTTTCCGAAGAACAATTCCGCGACAAGGATCATGGCTGCGTTCTTGACCCAGAGGAGAGGATCGAGCGACAGGAACCCCGCGCCGGACGTCGTCGCGGCCCTGCCGGACACCCGGATCAGGAAATAGACGATGAAGACGGTCGCCAGAGCGACCAGCATGATCGATCCATTCCGCACCCGATGCTTCGACCGGGGCCAGACGGTGAACAGGGTTGCCAGCGGGATGAGAGCGATGGCGTACTCCATGTAGCCAAGACCGATGGCGAAGCACAGCGCGACGAGGGGCACGGCGAGCAGCGGTCGCCCGGCCCACCTCGAGGCGATCCATGCCCCCAGCCACACCCAGGCGTTGACGACGAATCTGGCGAAGTTGTCCAGACCGGCGAGGGCGCCCGCCTGGGTGGGGTGAAGGAACACGACGCACGCCGACGCGATGGCGGCCACGCGACCGAGCCTCAACGAACGCATCCAAAGGAAGGCGATGGAGGCGTAGAAGACGAAACTCAGGACATGGAGGATGCGCAGCGAGAGCAGGAGATGGCGTCGGGAGATCCTGCCGAAGAGCCACACCGTCGCGTTCATGAGAGGGCGATAGTCGTCGAAGTTGCTGGCGTGGAAGAACGACGAGGGGCCTTCCATGTCTCCTCGGTCGACCTGGTGAAGTGCGACGAAGTCATCGTTCGAGGGCTTCACGCCGAAGGACTGTCGATAGAGAAGCAGCTGGAGACCCAGGACCGCGATGAACAGGGCGGTGAGGAATCGGCCGGTCGAGCGGGGCGATGTCGGCATGGCCCCGGCATCTGGACCGCCCGAGGGAGGCGACCCGCCCGCCCGGCCCGCTGCCGACCGCCGGGTCATCGCAATGCCCTGGACCTGTCCTCTGGAGACACATCGTCACCCAGGAGTTCGCTGACGATGGCGATCGGCCTCGCCTTCACCTCATCGAAGATGCGGCCGATGTACTCGCCCAGGATGCCGAGTGTGAGGAGTTGCACGCCGCCGATGAACAGAACGGAGAGGGCGATCGTCGCCACTCCGGCGCCGCGGGGGAGGATCCCCATCAGCTTCCAGGTCAGGACGACGAGAAACCCGATGAAGGCCAGGCCGGATATCGCGAGACCGAGCATCGACGCGAGACGCAGCGGGACGTAGGAGAATGAAATCATTCCATCGAGGGCGAGGCGACAGAGCTTCGTGAACGTATACTGCGGTCGGCCGCTCCGGCGGGCATCGCGATCGACAGGAACGCCCACCTGACGTCCGCCAACCCAGGCGCGCAGGCCCCGGACGTAGCGCAATCTCTCGGGCAGCCGATTCAATCGCGCCACGAACTCCCCGCCCATGACGCAGAAGTCGCCGGAGTCGACGGGAATCGGGACGCTCGCCAGCCGGGTCAATATCCTATAGAAGACGGTGTAGGCGGCGCGCTTGAACAGGTTCTCCGGTCGCGTGCGGCGGACCGCGTAGACGACCTCGGCCCCCTCCAGATAGCGGCGATGGAGCTGGACCAGATCGCTGGGTCGATCCTGCAGGTCGGCGTCCATGATGGCAATGGCGCGACCGCGCGCGTATTGAAGCCCGATGGAGACGGCCGCCTGATGTCCGAAGTTTCGGCTGAGGATGACGGCCCGGACGTTCGTGTGGCTCGCGACCAGCCCGCGAATGACATCGACGGTGCGGTCGCGGCTCCCATCGTCCACGAACAGGACCTCGAAGGCGATCCCGGTGGGACCGAGCGCGGCCCCGAGCTCTTCGAGCAGAACGGGAAGATTCTTCTCCTCATTGTAGGCCGGCACGACGACGCAGAGATCCGGAGTCACGACCCCCACCCGGTCCCGTGGGTCGCCACGTTGCGCCCTGACGGGCGGCGCCCGACACCGTGAGACCCCTTGTGCCGCATCGCAGCCCTCCTCCGGACGAGACAGGAAGCGGGCCAGACTATACTGCAGGGCCTCATGCGGGAGGCTCGTTGTATCTTCTCAGGCTGATGATTGTGATCATCTCTACGGCTGTCCTCGCGAGCCTGGGGATCGTCCTCTGCCTGCTGGTGCCCGGAGGATCGGCCTTGATTCCCCTGGCCCGCTTTTGGTCCTGGCTGATCCTGAAGACCTATGGAGTTCGCAGCAGGGCGGTGTTTCACTCGGAGTTCTCCCCGGATGTCCCCTGCATTTACGTCGCGAATCACCAGAGCCAGTTCGACATTCCCGCTTTGGTCGTCGCCATGCCGACGGATTTTCGAATCGTGGCCAAGCGCGAGCTTCTCTATATCCCGATATTCGGCTGGGCCCTCTGGCTCGCGGGATTCATCTTCATCGATCGGACCGACCGCGAAAAGGCCATCCGCCGGCTGGGGAGGACGTTGCGCATCATTCGACGGGGCGTCTCGGTCATCGTGTTTGCCGAAGGGACGCGCAGCCCGGATGGTCGCCTGCTTCCCTTCAAGAAGGGTGGCTTCATCCTGGCCCTGCAGGCGGGTGTACCCGTGGTCCCGGTCTCGATTCGGGGCGGGCGCGATGTCCTTCCCAAGGGGAGTCTGCGCGTGAGACCGGGCACGATCGAGGTCGTCTTCGGCGCCCCCGTTCTCACCGCGGACTACACGCTCGACACCAAGGACGCTCTGATCGCCACGGTGCGCGAGCGCATCGGCGAGGGTCTCGCACGTCCGCCGGTCTCCTGTTGCGACAGGCCCCCGACGTCCGCGGCTCGATGACCCGGTCCCTGCACTCGCCTGGGTCAGGACTTCGATCCCACGGCCAGCACGGTCACGCCGAAAGGGAAGCTTAGGAAACGCAGCGGAAAACGCTCGGCCGCCAGCAGGTGGCTGAGCGCCGCGTTGACCGGCCCGGGAAGCTTCACGAAATCGTCGCGCGTCTCGAGGCTCCCCTCCCGGCTTCCGATGAATTTCTTGAGGTTGCGGTAGAGCAGCAGCGGCAGCATGAAGAGCGGCTGGAAATAGCTGAGCTTGCGCACCCTGAGGCCGGCGGCTTCGAGACGCTCGCGGAGCTGTCCGGTCGTGTAGCGGCGATGATGGCCGTACATCGTGTCGTGATCTCCCCACAGGAACATGAAGGCCGGGACGCTCACGACCAGCACCCCGCCGGGCCGCAGGACACGCACCAGCTCGCGGATGGCCCGTCGATCGTCGATGAGATGCTCCAGGACGTCGATGCACGTAATGAGGTCGAAGCTCTCCTCGCGCAAGGGCAGCGATTGGAAGTCCGCGCGGAACATGCGTCTGAAGCCCCGCCCCGCGCAGAATCGCAGGGCGTCCTGCGAGTAGTCGGTGCCGAAGGTATCGCCGTGGGGCGCAAGATAATCGAGCAGGTTCCCAGGCCCGCAGCCCAGGTCGAGAATCCGCGGTGCGCGGCCGGCGACCTTCGGCGGGAAATTGCGCCGGACGACGTCGGTCACGATCCGGTACTTGCCGACCAGCCACCAGTAGGACTGTCCGAGATCGTAGTAGCGCTCCAGATGCTCGTAATCCATGACCCTTTCATGCTCGTGTCCGGCTGGCGCCCGCGCGCCATACGCCGTGTTCCATCGTACACCGCGGGCGGGTCGCCGGTGCCGCCGAACTCCGTGCGTTGTCCAGGCACTCCCCGCCGCCCGTGTTCAACGCATCCCCCGGTCCTCAGGACTCTTCGAGGCGCGACCGCCCGCGCCGGTCGGCGAGCCGTCAAAAATACTTCAACAGGGCGATCTGGAACTCCGTGCCGCCCCGGAGGCGTTCGAAGTCGGACTGCAGGGCCACGCCGATGTCGAACTGCAGGAGGGTCTCCCACGGACCCATGGTGTTCCCCGAGATCCCGAATCCCGTGAACCGGTGGAAGTCCTCCGAGGTGAGGCCGTCGCGGACGTAGGCGTGATCGAGGGAGGCCTCGAAACGAACGACGTTGGCGAGGTTGAAGGCATACTGCGCGCGCCCGATCCCCCCCTGGTCGTAGCGCACGCCCGACCCGGAGAACCCGCGCACGCGATTTCCGAAGAAGGAGAACTGGAACTCGCTGAACCGGTCGAGGCGCGAGCCGTTCTGCCAGATCGCCTCGAAGCGAAGTTTCTGGAACAGCGGCAGGAACACCTGCTTGGCGACGCTGTACTCGTACGTCTCGTAGTTCTTCTGGGAGGGATCGAACTCTCCCAGACAGGACCCGGGCGACGGACAGGGGAGCGTGTCGTCGCCCCACGGCTCCCATGTGCTGCGATAGTTCTTCTGCGCGGCCGCGCTCACCGTCCAGGCGGCCCTGTTGAACTCCCACGCGAGACCCGGTGACTGGATGAAGGTGTCGGAGGGAACCACAAACGTCTTTGTTTTCTTGTCGCGACTGTGGTTGGCGTACTCCAGCTCGTACGTCGCCTTGAGTCTCATGAAGTTCCCGATCGGCGCCCCCAGCGAGCCCGAGACGCTCTGGTCGCGCACGTCCACGTTGCTCTCGGGAAGAGCCTTTCCCTGCACGAAGAGCTGGTCGGTAATGTTCACGGCCAGCGCGACCACCTGCACGGTGGCGTCGATCTTCTTGTCGAACACGTGTGGATCGGTCAGGGAAAACAGGTTGATCACGCCGGCGATGAATGCGGTCAGTTGCGTGTTGTGGCCGCCGACGTCGAAATTGAAGTAGCCGGCCCCGGCGAGCGGCAGGACAGGATAATCGAGCCCCGGCTGACGGTAGAGGCCGGCGAGCCCCAGGAGGGCCGATTTCTGCAAGCCCTCCTTCACCACCCGTCCGCCACCCTCCGTGCGCTCCAGGTAGCGAAGCCCCTTGTCGGTGTCGCGCAGCATCTGACTGTCGGAGCGGTACGCCCCCTCCCTCGCGGCCGCGAATCCCGGATCGTTGATCCGGACATTCTTGAAGCCGATCTCGCGCAAGAGGACCAGATTCTGACCGACGAAGGTCAGAATCTGCTGCCCCTCGACGCGGGTCAGAATCCAATAGGTGGATCCGTCGGGTCCGGCGAGCGGCGAGAACATGTCGTTTTCCTCGTTTGAGACGACGGGCGCCGACAGGTTCGTCTGCACCGTCGACGTCTTCACCGGCGCAAACGTGCGTGTCTCAATCCAGGCGCGACCTTCATAGAGCGTCTTGGTGCGATCGATCGGCTTGAAATCCACGACATAACAGTCGAATTCTCCGACCTTGTCCCGACCGACATACTGATAGGCGTAGTCCTTGTTGAGATTGATGTCCAGAGGAAGCGTGAACACCTTTTCGGGTTGAGGAATGGGGAGTTCCGGCAGCTTCTTGCCCCTCCAGAGCACGCCGTTATAATAGAGGGCACGTTGCTGCCACTCGGCCCCCATCGCAGGGTCCCAGAAAAACGCATTGTCAAAACTCACGTCAATTGTATTGCTGCCCCCGACCTTCCCGTGGTACGTCAGCAGGGCGTCGGCGCGGTAGTTCTGGAGCCGATATCTCTGGTCCACCATGAACGCCTGGTGCGCGGCCATGATCTCTTCGGCCGTGATCAACCCCGTGCCCTTGATCTGCACCTGCTCCTTTTCCGCCTCGAAGCCCTTGATTGGAACCCGCGAATACAGGAGGACCAGCGGCCGCGCGTAAAGGGGCACCGGCACGCGGGTCGTGTTGCTCTTGAAGTCCGGCTCCACCGGTCCGCCCGGCGGACCTGCGGACCCTCCGATGATGTCGTAGATCGCCACACCGCGCACCGCCGCGGTTGGAATGACGAGACGCCCACCACGCTCCTCAACCGGCGGGCGTGCGAAGAATCCGATCAGCCCCTGGAACGAGTCCGCATCGAAGAAGGAGTAGGACGTGACCCCCTGGACGGTACGCGATCCGGCGTCGGCGGACGCCTCGAGCACCGCGCCGGTCCCCGTGACGCGCGTGTACGTCGGCAGGAAAAGCCGGTGGAGGTCGAGGAGGACGCCCGGGAATTCCGGCTGCCCGTTGACGTCGGCCTCGAGGTCGAAGCTCACCACGGCGGCGCCCTCTCCCTGCGTCACGATGAACTTGCCGAGCAGGTCCGCCGCACGCCCCCGGTCGTCCGGTCCCTCCAGCGGCGCGCCGACCACCCAGAGCTGCGCCGAGGGGTCGCTCTCCAGCATGAGATCGTAGGCCCGCGATACGACCCTCTCGACGGGGACGGCCGGCGGCGGACGCACGGGCAGCACGTCGACATAGGTGGCGGTCCCCTGCTCGTACAGGGCCTTCTGCCACGCCAGGTCTTCGTCGAGAGTGTCCGCCCCAAGGGCGAGGGCCCCCTGCACCACCAGGGCCCCGGGGTCGACGGAACGGATCACGACTGAGGTGTTCTTCAGGACGTACGCAAACTCCGCCACCCTGTCGATTGGCCAGCCGGGTGCGCGGTTCGGTCGGTCCCAGATCTCGTAGTACCTCACGCGCCCCTTGAAATGCAGCGCGGCCGCGCGGGTGAAATCGAGCCAGCTCTTGAGGATTGCCGACCGGCCCGGCGATGGGACCGCTGCGGACGAGTCGACGGCCGTATTCGGTCCGTACAAGCAGAGCGTCACGTCGAAGCGCGCCGAGCGATACGGGTCGACGATCCGATCGACTTCGCTCCAGTCGTATTGTCCGGCCCGCGGCTCGAGCAGGCCCCAGGGCGCACGGATGCGCACGTACAAGGGATGGTCCGCCGCGATGGAGGGGTCCTCGATCGGATCGGGCAGGAGAAACTCCTCCCGCTCACCGCTCAGGTCATACTCGTACCCGAGTCCGAGCACCGGGAGACGCGGACCGCCCTCGCCCGCGAACACCGGAAAGGCCAGCACCATCGGGAGAACCACGGCGACGAGCGAGCGGCTCATGGGCAGCGGACGTTAGCAGACGGCGAACGGACAGTCAAACACCGGAGCCGTCGGGCCTCGGGTTCCTTCCGCCGTACAGGCCTGTCGGGCGGCGACCGACCCGCGCCTCAGCGCCGGCCGGCTCCCCGGGCCACGCGTCTTTCGGGAGTCGGGGACGCGGATTGCTCTTCCGTCGTCAGGGCGACGTCCGGTATCGCGCGCCGGGCACGCGCCACGATCACCGTCTGGAACGAGAACGGACCCGGGAAGAGCAGGGCCAGGACCCTCCACAACTGGGTCATCCAGCGGGTCAGACGTCCGTCCCCGAAGACCAACTGCAACGGGACGGGCGTCCCCTGGCTTCTCTCGACGACGAACCCCGTTTCGCGGATGAGCCGCTTGAACGAGCCGCGCGTCATCAGGCGCCTGTGCGTGATATCGAGAATGCCCCGGTCCCCGTACTCGAAGCGTCCGAGCAGCAGTCCGAGGCGGATCGAAAGAAAGGCCACATTGGCCGTCGAAAACACGAAGAGCGTGTCCTTGCCGCCCCTCCTGGACTCGCGCAGGCGCAACAGGAAGGTCTCCGGCTCGCTGAGGTGCTCGAGCACGTCGAGACACAGGACCATGTCGTAGTCGAATGGATTGGTGGGCGGAAGGCCGCGATCGAGGTCGCAGGGCCAGTACCTGTCGCACGCCGTGGGACGAAGCGGCGCCCGATCCGCTCCATCGTACCGGAGATGAGGGAAGGACTCTTTCGCGCGCGCGCCGACGAAGCCCTCACCGCAGCCCAGGTCCAGCACAGCCTGCGGCCGGGACTCCCGGATGCAGTGCAGGGCCGCTTCGTGGGCCGAGCCTTCGAAACGCGTCTTGTCCACGTACAGCGTCCGGCGACCCTGCAGGTCACGGAACCTGAGCGAGCAGCCCATGCCGTGGGTCTGAAGCCAGAAATCGAGGCTGCTCCGCAGGACCCCCCAGGCATACCGCATCCCGGGAACCCGGCAGACCTCTCCGGCATATCGGGTCGGGATCTTGATTTCGCTCGCCCCGGCGTCGAGATAAAAAGCCTGGAGCAGGATCTCCGTGTCGAAATCGAAGCCGTCGGAATTCAACTCGAAAGGGACCCGTGCAAGAAAGTCGGTGGAATACATTCGCATGCCGGTGTGATATTCCTTCAAGCGCCTGCCGGTCAGTCGGTTCTGGATCCACGTCAGCACGCGGTTCCCGACGACCTTGTAGAGCGGCATCCCTCCACGACGGGCGGAGCGGATGCTCCACATGCGGGAGGCCAGCACCACGTCCCCCCCGGTCTTGATCGCCTCGCCCAGCATCACGGGCAAGGCCTCCGGAGGATATTGACAGTCTCCGTGCAGAAGAGCCACATGAGTGAACCCGCCGACCTTCAGGGCGTACCGGTAGCCCACCTTCTGGTTTCCACCGTAGCCCTGATTCTCATCGTTTCGGACGACCCGCCATCCGGAGAACCCATGTTCTGCAAACAGCGCCTTCGCACGATCGCTCGTACGATCGCCGGACGAATCGTCGAGCAAGAGGATGAACCAGCGCTCCTTCATCCCCTCCACCTGCGCCAGGCGCCCGATCAGTTCGGGCAGGTGCGGCTCGGCCTCGTAGGCCACGATGATCAGGAGCGGGCGCACCCGGTCCGGCAAGCCGGGCTCTCCGACTGGCAGGTCGTTCACGACCGCCCCGACGCTGCAGTCCGCGCGGAGCGCTGCTTCAGGGTTTCCGCGCGCGAGGGAATGGACGAACGCGTCCGTGGGTGGGAGAGGGGCGTTGAGCCGGGACGGGCCGCCCGGAACCGGACCATCCTGGCATGACGGTCATCAACACGACACCGCGGCAGCACGTTCGCGGCCTCCCGACCCGAAGCCCGCTCCTGCCGCAGCTCGCCCTTTGCCTGGCCCGATTGTGCGGGTGGAAGGACCATTGCCGATCACCGCGCGGTGTGCGGACTTTTTCGCTTGGAGCGAGAATCGTACCAAAACGCGCGAGGCACCGTCAACCCGCGGGGCGCGGCTTCGAATGAGGTGGACCGTGCTATCGTATGTTCTTCCTGAGCGCTCGGCGGACAAGGGATTCGTTGGAAATGAGCGGCGTAATTGAGATCGTCATCGCGGGCGCCGTCCGGACCCCTCTGGGGAAATTCGGCGGCTCCCTGTCGTCACTCACCGCTCCCGAGCTGGGTGCGGTGGCGGCCCGTGCGGCCATCGACCGTGCCGCCCTGACGCCCTCGGACATCGAGGAGACCATCATGGGGAACGCCCGGCCGGCCGGGGTGGGCCCCAATCCCGCCCGCCAGATTGCGCGCCGTGCGGGTGTCCCCGACACGTCCCCGGCCTACACCGTGAACATGGCCTGCGGGTCCTCGCTGCGTGCCATCGTCAGCGCCTGCCAGTCGATCGCCGCCGGCGATCGCCAGGTGGTGCTGGCGGGCGGGGCCGAATCGATGAGCCGCGTTCCCTACCTGCTGGAGGGCGCGCGCTTCGGCTACAAGATCGGACACCAGCGCGTTACCGACGCGATGTACCGGGATGGTTTCCTGTGCCCGCTCTGCGACCAGATCATGGGCGAGACCGCCGAGACCCTGGCCGAGCACTACCGGATCACGCGCGCCGAGCAGGACGCCTTCGCGGCGGAGTCGCAACAGCGCTGCGAGCGTGCCCGCAAGGAGGGCCGTTTCGCCGACGAGATCGTGCCTGTAGTGATCGCCGGGGCGAAGGGCGAAATCGTGGTCTCGGCGGACGAGCATCCTCGAGACGGAGTGACGGCGGAATCCCTCTCGACCCTGCCGGCCGTGTTCAAGAAGAACGGCACGGTCCATGCCGCATCGTCCTCCGGTCTGGTCGACGGCGCCTCCGCCATGATCGTTCTGTCTGCAGCCGCTGCGACCCGCCTGGGTGTGCACCCCCTGGTCCGCGTCGTGGCTTCCAGCTCGGCGGGGGTCGATCCGGCGATGATGGGGATCGGCCCCGTCCCCGCGGTTCGTGAGCTCTTGAGCCGGACCGGGCTCACGATCAACGATCTGGATCTCATCGAGATCAACGAGGCCTTCGCCTCCCAGGTGCTGGCCTGCCAGCGCGATCTCGGGTTCGATCTGGCGCGCACCAACGTGAACGGCGGTGCCATCGCCCTGGGCCACCCCATCGGCGCGACCGGAGCGCGCATCACCACGAGCCTGATCCACGAGATGCGACGGCGCAAGGCGCGGCGCGGTCTGGCCACGCTCTGCATCAGCGGCGGGCTCGGGATCGCCCTGTTGCTCGAGCCGGTCGAGTCCTGACCTCCCATGAAGCGCCCCTACCAACCGCTCGACTTCCTCGCGCTGGACGACCTGCTCAGCGACGACGAGCGTCTCGTGCGCGACACGGTGCGCGCCTTCGTCGGCGACCGGGTCCTGCCGATCATCGAGTCCCATTTCCGCGCCGGGACGTTCCCGGCCCACCTCGTCCCGGAGATGGCGGCGCTCGGTCTGCTCGGGTCGAATCTGCACGGATTCGGGTGCGCCGGGCTGAACAATGTCGCGTACGGGCTCATCATGCAGGAGCTGGAGCGGGGCGACAGCGGCCTGCGGTCGTTCGTGTCCGTCCAGGGCGCCCTGTGCATGTACCCCATCCTGACGTTCGGCTCCGACGAGCAGAAGGAACGCTGGCTTCCGGCCATGGCCAGGGGTCAGGCCATCGGATGCTTCGGTCTGACCGAGTCGGACGCCGGTAGTGATCCGGCAGGCATGCGGACACGCGCCGCCCGCAAAGGCGATCGCTACGTGCTGAACGGCGCCAAGGCCTGGATCACCAATGGATCGATCGCCGACGTCGCCATCGTGTGGGCGAAGTGCGACGACGGGGCGATCCGCGGTTTCCTCGTGGAGCGAGGGACCTCAGGCTTCTCCACGCGGGACCACGGTGGGAAGTTCTCGCTCCGGGCCTCGGTGACCTCCGAGCTCGTGCTCCAGGATTGCGCCATCCCGGCCGCGTGCCTGCTGCCCGGCACGAACGGCCTCAAGTCCGCGCTGCAGTGCCTCAACCAGGCACGCTACGGCATCGCCTGGGGCGGCATCGGGTCGGCGCAGGCGGTGTTCGAGGAGGCCCTGACACACGCCAAGGAGCGTGTCGTCTTCGGGAAGCCGATCGCCGCCTTTCAGATCCAGCAGGAGAGGCTGGTGTGGATGGCCAGCGAGATCACCAAGGCGCAGCTCCTGGCGCTGCGTCTCGGCCGCCTGAAGGACGAGGCGAAAGTGACGCCCACCCAGATCTCCCTCGGGAAGCGGAACAACATCTGGGTCGCGCGCGAGTGCGCCCGCCTCGCGCGGGAGATCCTCGGCGCCAGCGGCATCACCGATGAGTACCAGGCCGGCCGGCACCTGTGCAACATCGAGTCGGTCTACACCTACGAGGGGACGCACGACATCCACACCCTCATCCTCGGCGAGGCCCTGACCGGGCATTCCGCTTTCACCTGAGAGATCGGTTCTGTCCGAGAGAGACGCGACCCCGGTCCGACGCGTGGCGTTGAGCGGCCGCCACCGGGCGCGGCCACCGCGGACATCAGGCCGGACGCCGGCGCACGCGACGGCCCCTGGAGGAGGATGACCGTGACCTCGAAGGCGGAAGGACGCCCCCGCCTCTGCTTCGTCGGCCCGCTCGCCGGGAGCCGCCACGGATACGTCGTCACCCAGGGTGTGTGGCTGTCACGGCATTTCCGCGACGCCGGCTACGACGTGACCGCCGTGTCCGCCTCCCCCAACCGCTATGCGCGTCTGCTGGACATCACCTGGACGCTTCTCAGGCGGCGTCGACGGATCGACATCCTGTTCCTGCATGTCTACGGGGGGGCCAGTTTTGTCGTCGAGGACGTGGCCAGCCTGATCGCGCTCCGCTCCCGCCACCGGATCGTCATGATGCTGCACGGCGGAGCCATGCCTGAGTTCATGGCGTCCTTCCCGCGCTGGACGCGACGCGTCCTGAGGAGGGCGGATGCAATCGTCGCCCCCTCCCCGTTTCTCGCACGGGCCCTCGAGCCCTACGGCCTTCGTTGCGGAGTCATTCCGAACGTGCTCAACATCAGGCTCTACCCGTTCCGCCTTCGGAGCGTGCTCGGGCCCCGTCTCTTCTGGATGCGCTCGTTTCATCCCGTGTACAACCCGCTCATGGCGGTGGACGTGCTCGAACGTCTTCGAACGACCCATCCCGATGCGACTCTGGTGATGGGGGGCCAGGACAAGGGGATGCAGGCTGACGTGGAACGCCACGCACGGGATCGTGGTCTCGGCGACGCGGTACGTCTCCCCGGCTTCCTCGACATGGAGCGCAAACTGCGCGAGGGATCCGCCTCCGACATCTTCATCAACACGAGCCACGTCGACAACATGCCCGTCGCGGTCCTCGAGGCGGGCGCGCTGGGGCTCCCGGTGGTCAGCACGACCGTCGGAGGTATCGCGGACCTGCTGAAGGATGGGGAGACCGCGCTGCTGACTCCCGACGGCGACGTCGAGGCGATGGTCGAGGCGATTCGACGCCTCCTGCGCGATCCCGATCTGGCCGGTCGCCTGTCCGCAGCGGGCCGGCGCCTCGCCGAGCGCTCCAGCTGGGATCAGGTGCGCTCTCAGTGGGAGTCCCTGTTCGCGTCGCTGCTGATCGACGCGGACGCACGGGGGAGCGGGGGCGGCCACGGGCCGCATGGGACGCCGGGGCCGGCTCCGCGCTGACGGTAGAATAGGCGCAGAACGGATCTTCGGCGCGCCGGGAGAGGGAGAACAGGCGATGTGCGGCATTTTCGGAGTCGTGGGTGAGCCGGTGCCCGCCGCGATCGATCGGGCCTGCGACGCCATGCGCCACCGCGGTCCCGACGATCGGGGCGCTTACCTCGACGAAGGCGCCGGGCTGGGAATGACGCGCCTCGCGATCCTCGACTTGTCCCAAGCCGGCCACCAGCCGATGGGCACCGATGACGGCTCTCTGTGGATCGTCCACAACGGCGAGGTCTACAACTTCGGGGAGGAGCGCCGTCGACTTGAGGCGAAAGGACTTCGTTTCCGATCGCACACGGACACCGAGGTGATCCTGCGCCTGTACGAGGAGTTGGGCCCCGCGTGCGTCGATCGCCTCCGCGGGATGTTCGCGTTCGCCGTCTGGGATGCCCGGGATCGGCGCCTGTTTGCGGCACGGGACCGCCTGGGCATCAAGCCCCTCTACTTCGTGTGGAACGGCCGCAGGCTGGTCTTCGCTTCCGAGTTGAAGGCCCTCCTGGCCAGTGGCCTTGTGGAGAATCGCCTCTCAATGGAGGGGCTGGCGATGTACTTGACCTTCGGCTACATCCCCTCACCCCATACGCTGATCGAAGGCGTGCAGGCGTTGCAGCCCGGGCATCACCTGACCCTGGAGAAGGATCGCCTGACGGTGAGACGCTATTGGGATCTGCCGACGGGCAGCGACCGGCCGGCCTCTCCCCTCGCAGGAGAGCGGGAGGCGGCCGCGCAGCTCCGCGCCCTCCTGACAGAGAGCATCCGCCTGCGGCTGATCAGCGACGTGCCGATCGGTGCCTTCCTGAGCGGCGGGATCGACTCGGGGGCCGTCGTGGCTCTGATGGCCGAGGCCCGCTCAGGGCCGGTCAGGACTTTCTCCGTCGGCTTCGATGAGGCCGGAAAAGACTTGGACGAGACCGACGAAGCGGCCCTTCTGGCCAAGCATCTGGGAACGGACCACACGCGCCGCATCGTGACCGGCCGCGACGCGGCGGCAATCGTCGATCGCCTCGGCCGGGCCCTCGACCAACCCTCTATCGATGGGATCAACAGCTATGTCGTCTCGCAGGTGGCACGCACAAGCGTGACCGTGGCGCTGATGGGAGTCGGTGGGGACGAGCTATTCGCCGGCTACCCACACTTCTGGCGGCTCCACTGGGAGTACCGGAACGGGGGATGGCCCCACAGGGTCCAACGGGAGATCAAGGCGGCTCTTGCGGCGACAGGTAACCTGATCGAGCCCTGGTTCCGGGGAACGACTCTGGATCGGTATGTGGACTGGGCCCGCGTGCAGCACGGTTTCGTCACGCGCTACGGTCTGTCACGCACCCTGTTCCCGCCGGCGCAACAGCGCGCACTCTGCACCCCTGGATTGGCGGCATCGGCCCCGATCGGACGGCTTGCCTCCGACTACCTGGGCTCCCTCGACGACCCATGCGCCCATGACCTGATCGCGCGTGTCAGCCGGCTCGACCTCAGGGGCTACATGGCGCAGTGTCTGCTGAGGGACATGGACGCAATGAGCATGGCACACTCGCTCGAGGTGAGAGTGCCCCTGCTCGACCATCGACTCGTCGAGTTCGCTTACGCCCTGCCGGGCTCCTACAAGTATCAACCCACGGATACCGCCCCACCCGGTGGTGAACGGGAGGCCAGCTATCGCCAGATCGGCGCGAAGCGGATCCTCATAGAATCCGTGCGCGATCTTCTGCCGGCCGGTTACGAAGACCGGCCCAAGAGCGGATTTCACCTGCCCATGGCCTCGTGGATGAAAGGCGCTCTCCGGCCCGCCGTGGAGGACCTGCTCGCCAAGGCGTCGGTGCAGCGGCGGGGGCTGTTCCGACCCGAGGCCGTTGCCGGACTTGTAGAAGGATTCCTTCGCGGTGCCGTTCCCTGGCACCAGGTCTGGGCGCTCGCGGCACTGGAGCTGTGGCAGCGCCAGGTCCTCGACGCGGGCGCCGCCGCCCTGGCAACTGATCAGCGAGTCACCGCGTGAGCGAGGGGGCTCCCCTCAACGTGATCTACGTGCAGAACGGCAGCGGCACGGGAGGGACTGGATTCAGCCTGGACGTCTTGCTCACGCATCTGGACACCGGCCGCTTTCGGTCGCTCGTCTGGACGTGCAACGACGGTCCCATGGTGCGGCGGTGGGAAGAGCGAGGAGCCCGGGTGGTTGTCCACCGGATGCATCTCTTCGAGGGTCTCGACCCCACCTTCGTGCTGGGCGCCATCGAACGCGATCCGGCACGCTGGCGCCGATGGGGCCTCCAGACCCTGAATGCCGCCAGGGCGGTCGCGGCCCTGCCGGGTGAAATCTTGTTCCTGCGTCGCCTCCGGGCCGGGCATGGGGTCATCGTGCATGTGAACTCGATCGTCGCGCTGACCGCCGGCCTTTCGGCGGGACTCCTCGGTCTGCCGGTCGTCTGGCACGTGCGCGAAATCCTCGCTCAGGGCTTCTGGGCGCGCCTGGCGCGCCGGATCATTCTTCACTCGGCCTCCCGCATCGTCGCCGTCTCCGAGGCAGCCGCCGAGCCCTTTCAAGACGCGGACGTTCCGGTGCAGGTCATCCACAACGCGGTCGATTTGAGAGGATTCGATCCGACCATCGACGGCGCCTCCGCCCGCCACAAACTGGGTCTCCCCTTGGATGCGCCCGTCGTCGGCTTCGTCGGAAAGCTGTTCCCGAGCAAGGGAGCCTTCGATCTGCTGCGGGCCATGCCGCTCGTGCTCAGGGAGATTCCCTCCGCGCACTTCCTGATCGTAGGGGGAGACGATCGTCCGCGGACCCTCTCGGCGCAATCAACCTGGAAGAGCAGACTCCGGCGGCTGCTCGGTTTCGGGCAGGCGATCGACCACCTGCGGCTCCTCCGCCTGGAGGCGGACCGTCAGGGTCTCGGCGATCGCATCCGTTTCCTCGGGTCGCGCCACGATGTGCGCTCGCTCCTGTCGGCCATGGACGTCGTCGCGCTGCCTTCGCACACGGAGTCGTTCGGCAGGACGATCATCGAGGCGATGGCCATGGCCAGACCGGTCGTGTCCGTCGCCGTCGAGGGAATCCTCGACCTCATCCGCCACGACGAGAACGGAATCCTGATCCCGCCTCCCCCGCGGGCGGAGGATCTGGCCGTTGCCATCGTTTCTCTCCTCAATGACCGTAGCCGTCGGGGGGCCTTGGGGCGGGCGGCACGTATCTCGGTCGTCGATCGGTTCGCGGCGGAGCGCCATGCGCGAGCAATCATGGCCATCTACGAGGAATTGGCGAGCGGCCACATCGGGCGCCAGGTCCAGATGCCACGGGCGTACTGAGGCCGCACGCCGAGGTCCGACTTGACCAAGCCCATGAGAACCGTGGCCGGGACATCGATTCCCTGGAGCGCGAGGCGGTAGAGGAGCGCGGGCCAGCGGCTTGCATCTACCAAGTCTCCGGACAGCTCCTTACCGCCGGACCAGGAAGGGGATTCTACCGACGGTTCTGATGAGAAGGTCGCGCGCCTCCGCGACATCGGCCAGGAAGAGCAGGACGGCGTAGGCGATGGCTCCCAGGGCCAGGCCGACGCCGACCTCGAGAGCACGCCCCATCTCCCACGTGGGGTCCACCAGATGCTCGAAGACCCAGGCCCAGCCCAGGGTGAGCAGGGCCATGCTCGCCGCGCAGACGAAGATCTTGAGCAGGAATCGCAGGTCGTCCGCACCCAGGAGGCCCGACACTTCCCCGCGAATCAACGGAACGAGGAGCAGCACGTGCAAAAGGCTGGTGCAGGACGTGGCTAGTGCGATGCCCTTGACGCCGAAGAGCCCCATGAGGATGTAATCGAGAAGGGCGTTGGCAAGGATCGCGCCGCCGGATGTCCAGGCCAGCAGAGCGAAGCGCTTGCGGACGAGGAGCACCATCGTCAGGGCCGCGACCATCCCCGTCAGCGTCAGCTCGGGGGCGTAGAAGGCCAGGAGCACCGCGACGCTCACCGTATCCTGCGGAGTGAACTTTCCGCGCTGGAACAGCATGCGCACAATCGGCACGCCGAAGGCCAGAGCACCGGCCGTGAAGGGTGCGGTGATCAGGACCATGTGGCGCATGGTCCAACGGACGGTCTCCCGCAGCTCGGACGGGCTCCGCAGGGTGGCCCCGGCCATCCTCGGAAGCGCGATGAAGTCGATGGAGCCGACCGTCAGGAGCCGCAGGTTCGAGACGAGGACGAACGCGAACCCGAGCGCAGAGATGCTGCCCACCGGCAGGAACGAGGCGAAGGCGTTGTCGACGAGGAGGTTGATCTGCCCGAAGTTTGCCCCGATGCTCAACGGAATGAGGGACATCCAGAACCGGCGTCGCCACTCGCGCCGCTCGGCGGGGCGTTCCGGCGTCGGCACGAATCCGGTCGGGTCCCTCAGGACGCGCCGCGCCAGGACCTGGAGGAGCCCCACCGCCGCTGCTGTCCCCAGCAGCGGCCCCAATGCCAGGACAAAAATGCCCGCCCTTTCCACCAACGTCACCATGACGACGATGGTGCCGAGCGGGACGAGCAAGGTGAGCACGCAGGGGACGAAGAACTGCTGGCGTGTCTCGTACATGCAACGGGTGACGGTGAGGCACGTCGCAAGCACCGCGCCACCGGCCGTGAGCTGCAGGAGCCGACCGCTCAGCTGCAGCCGCTCGCCCCCCAACCCGGGGGCCAGGAGCCCGACGATTGCATCCGGGATGGCGAAGGTCAGGAGCAGGAACGGCAGGAGGACCAGGGTGAGTTGCGCCAGGGTCGTCCTGGTGAACGCTATCTGCCCGTTCGAGCCGCGCCGGGCACCTATCTCGTTCAGCACCACGAGTAGGCTGCCGTAGATTCCTCCGCCCAAGAGCGTCGTGAGCAGTCCCGGGATTGTCTGCGCGATGAGATAGCAGTCCTTCTGCAGGCTCGTGCCGAAGTAGGCCGCCGACATGACGCCCAGCACCAGAAACAACAGCATGTTGAGGACGCGCACCGCCGAAACCGTCAGAGCGGAACGCAAGGCACTCGGAGTCTGGATCATTCTCTACGGGTGGATAGGGTTGGAAGGTATCGCGATCGGAGGCCCTGTCGGGAAAACACCGTGGGGACCCCCATGTCCGGGTCGAGAATCCTCGTGGGCGGTGCGTGAGACTCGCGCGGGTCCCGTCATTCCTATACGCTGTCCCGCCTCAAGCCAGGCGGATTATAGTGCCTGGCGTCCCGCCAAATCCAGATGCTGTCCTAGTTCAGTCCATGTGAAACGCGGGGCCTTTACGGCGATATTGGACCGCGGCCAGAGTGGAATCTACGCGCCCGCCGCCGGCGCCGAGTCGCCGCAAACCACCTGTCGGAAGTGCGCCGCCACGATTGGGGCGGAGAATTGCCTGGCCGCGCGGAGGGCCCGGCGCACCAGCTTCTGTCGCAGGACCACATCGCCGCGCAGGCGCTCGATCGCTGCGGCCACCGCGGAGACATCCGGAGTGTCGACGACCAGAGCGCATTCGTGCTCTTTGAGGAAATGCGTCAGATAAGAATCCGGAGGGCTGTGCGCCAGGATCGGGCGGCCGCTCAAAAGGAATTCGATCGTCTTGGTCGGGAACATCGTCTCGTATTCGGCCGGCGGATAGTTGCCGACGAATCCGTGCGGGAGGATGGCGATGTCCGCCTGACTCATTCTCTGGACGACCTGGTCGCCCGGGACCGTGTCGTAGCCGATCCTGTCGGTCAGCAGACCCATCGACTCGTAATAGGCCCTCGGCCTGGCCGACAGGAACGTATACCGCACGTCCGGCGTCTGGGCGACGGCCTGGCAGATCCGGCGCGTGGCATCCAGGCAGGAATCGTTGATGTTGCCGCAGGTGATCAGCTGTAACGGCCGCTGGGGTGGAGGAGGTGGCGAGTCGGCCGGAAGCGGTCCGTTGAAGGAGTGAACCAGCGCCGAGCATTCCACACCGCCATAGTGCCGGCGGAAGAACCGTGCCATCCCCTCGCTCATGAGAAACACGTGGGTGGACCGCTCAAAAATGCGCGCCTGGAGACAGGCCGTGAATTTTCGCGACGGACCCCGGCAATTCTCCACCCACAAATTGTGATAGTAGGGAAAGAACTTCGCCCCCGTCCACTTCGCCACCAGGTAACCGGCCACCAGATAGTCGCTGTTGGGATAGGTCGCCACGATGGCGCGGCAGTCATGCTTCCGGGCAAGCCGCAGCATCCGCAGACAGATCACGGGCAGCATGAGCCTGCGCCACCAGTTGGAAGCCCGGCAGGACCAGGTAATCGTGGAGGCGACCGTGAAGACCTGCGGCAGCGGGTCCTTCCACTCGATCGGCGTCACTTTGTCCGGCTCCTCGCCGACGATGATCATCTGGTCGGCCGTGAACTGCCGGCCGAGATTGCGGGTGACCACGGACATTCCCATCCATCCCTGCGGAACGCCCCAGGACACGAACATGATCTTCCCGTCCATCCACGCGATTCCTTATGGCCGCCGGACCGCCCCGCGACTCAATGGCCGTACTTCTGGACGTATCGCTCGTCAATCCAGGCGTAGGTCTTCTCCATGCCGTCGCGCAGGGCCGTGCCGGGCGCCCACCCCAGGAGCCGTTGGATCCGCGTGTTGTCGCTGTTGCGACCGTTGACCCCCTTGGGCGCACTGAGGTTGTATTCCCGCCGGAGTCTGGTGCCCGCGATCTCTTCGACAAGGTCGTAAAGGCCGTTGATCGTCACCAGCTCGTCGCTGCCCAGGTTCAGCGGCTCGTGGATGTCGCTGTGCATGATCAGGTCGATACCCTTGATGCAGTCGTCGATCCACATGAAACTCCGGGTCTGGCGGCCGTCCCCCCAGATCTCGATCTCGTGCCGGCCGGACCGCTTCGCCTCGATGACCTTCCGGCAGGCCGCGGCGGGGGCTTTTTCACGCCCGCCCTCCCACGTGCCGAAGGGACCATAGACGTTGTGGAACCGCGCCACGCGTGTCTCCAGGCCGAAATCCTCCCGGAAATGCGAGCACATCCGCTCGGCGAAAAGCTTCTCCCAGCCGTAACCATCCTCGGGCATGGCCGGATAGGCGTCGGCTTCCTTCAGCGGGACGACATCCTCGGATCTCTGCTTGTCGGCGTTGTACACGCAGGCGGACGAGGAGTAGAAATACCGCTTCACGCCACAGTCCTTGGCCGCCAGGAGCATATGCGTGCTGATGAGCACCGAGAGCATGCACAGGGCCTTGTTGTTCTCGATGAAGCCCATGCCGCCCATGTCGGCCGCCAGGCAATAGACCTCGACGGCGTCCTTGCAGGCCGTGTAGCAGTTCTCCTTGTCCTGCAGGTCCAGGCGAAGGTTCTCCACGTCATGGAACACCTGGTACCATTCGTCGAAGGGTTTGATGTCCACGGCTCGGATCCGCGCAAAACCCTGGTTGCGAAGGCTCGCCACCAGATGCCCGCCGATGAACCCGCCCCCGCCCGCAATCACGATGAGTCCGTCTTTCATGAGTGACCCTTCCCTGGTTCTCATTCCGCGCAGTACTGTATCGGCCTTCGGCAGGGGGAGTCCCCGCATGCTCCAGGAAATTGTATCACCTGGGCTGAGCTCATGGCGGGCCCGGCGCCGCTGGGAGCGAGGGAGGCTGTGTCACGGGTGTCGTTTTCGCGAACCGGGCGTAAGGAAGTCGTGTCGCCTGCGACCACTCGACCCAAAGCCGGGGATCACCCAGGAGAAAGCCCGCCGTGCTCCACGTTCTCAGGACGCTGCCGGGAGCGTAGCGCCAGCCCGCGTCGAACGAGTAGGGGATGTAGGGCTGTCGCCAGCAGTTCGCGTCCACCCGCGACAGGACCGCACGCCCTCCACCCGGCCCTCCCGCGGGGAGGCCGAACACGCTCCACTCGTCCCGGCCGGCGTCCGAGGCTGTATCAATCAGTCTGAGACGGTGCCTCGCGATCACGTCCGCGAACTGGTTCTGATCGGATGGTCGGATCACGAGATAGTCGATCCGTCCTGGCCAGGCCTCGAAGAACGGCACCAGATCGGTCGGGAGGGTGTCGTTTCGCGTCAGGATGCGGCGGCCAGTGTAGAGGATGCCGACCTCTTCCTCCGTGGTGGAGGCGATCACCGTGTCGACCGGCAAGGTCGACAGCTCCCGGCCCAAAGTGGCCCAGGTCTCGCCCGCCTCGGAACGGCTCGCCGAACGGGCCGCGCCGCGGGCCGAAAGGAGCATCAGAACGAGACACGCCACGCTTGCGATCCGGCCCGGCAGGATCCATTTCGCATCGCCCCCGGTCGTCGACCACAGATGGGCGGCGATCACGCCGGTCGCCAGAAGGACGAGCTGCAGTCCGGGCTGAAGATACTCGCCGACCAATGTGGCGTGGGGCGGCACGAACAGCAGCGGGACAGTGCAGGCCAGAGCCACCGGCACGAGGCATAGATCACGCCGGCGGCGCACCCGTGCTGCGGCGTAAAGCGCCGCCATCACCACGGCCACGACGCCTCCGGTTCCGAGGAGCGAAGCCGCCGTCCGGAGCGTCACCGCAGCGGTCCCTCCGGCCAGGAGTGCGTGCGTCGGACGCGACACAATCGACGTTGCGCGCCCCAGGAGGTGAATCAACGTACAGTCGTAGACGGTCGCCCTCGTCGCCCATCTCAGGCCGATCAGGCAGGTCATCCCGGCGATCGCCAGGGATGAGCCGATCGCGTATGGCGCGATCGCTCTCACGAAGCCACGCCGGTCGGGATGCGGCAGGACAAGCCAGAGGTACACAGGGAAGGCGAGCCACATCACAAGCGCCATGTTGTCGGCGAACGGATAGAGGAAGCCAATGAGTCCAAGACCGATGGCGCTGCTGGTGCGACCGGGACACGACGCCCGCCAGGCGCCGGCCGTCAACAGCAGCAACGAGAAGAACGCGGTCGTACCAATCTGGTTGAATTGGGTGTACATCCTTACGTGGGGAACACTCGCCGCGACGAACGCGGAGGCCATGACGGCACCCCAGCGACCCGCCAAGAGGCCGCCGAGGACGGCCGCGATAAGTATCGAGGCCACGCCAACCGCGCACCAGAACCCGTACAGAGATCCGGCGCGAAACTCGCACGGATCGGGGGACGGGCCGGAAAGCCACAGGCCGATTTTGAGCAGGACGACATGCAGGCCGCCCCAGGGAAGGACGGCCAGACGCACGAGCGTGTTCCACTCCGGCCGCGCGTCCCAGGGCGAGGTTTGCTCCAGGGAGATCGCCTCGACGATGTAGAGAGCGGAATCGCTGTCGTGAACGCCCGCTGGCATGGTCGGCCGCGTCAAGGCGAAGCCGATTACGGCGGAGCAAGAAACTGCGAGCAGGACTGGAAGAGCACCAACCTTCAATCGATCGATGCCCCACGAGGGCAGCATACTTGCGGCCTCCCGATCCTGCCGGAGGTCGCGGCCGTGCCGTGCCGGTTCGTCCGGGACTGAAAGGCGCGCCGGATCGTTGCGCGCCGTGCTGGGTTTGTCTGTTCACGCGCATCCTAGCAGGGCCTGCGAGGGACCGTCAACAATGCCGCAGGGACTCCATCCTCACCACGAGCAGGCTTGTGTAGACTCCCCCGACCAAGAACGTCGTGAGCAGTCCCGGGATGGTTTGCAGACTCGTGCCGCAACGCGAGCCAATCGTGGAGCTCAGCAGCGTACAGCCAGACCGCGCCTCAAGCGGCGATCTCCCCCGGGTTGTCGATGAAATTGCGGGCCCAGAGTTCGAGCGCCCCCAGAATCCACACACTGTCGGCGGAAAGCTCCGGATTCGTCTCATAGGCGCGCAGGATCGTGTCGAGCGCGCGGGGATCGAACCACTCGCGCTCGCGGAAGGAACGGCTTGCGATGAGCTCGCGAAGGTGGCGCTGCCCGCTTCCCCGAAAAAACGGGGCCGGCAAGCCGAAGCCCATCTTGGGGCGCCGAAAGAGGTCGGTGCCGAGGCGCTTCTCCGCCAGCGCTATCAGCGGAATCTTGCCCCGCTTGGGATCCAGCTTGAGCGCACCGGGAGCGCGGAAGACGTACTCGACCACACGGTGGTCCAGCAGCGGCACGCGGTTCTCGAGGCTGTGTGCCATGCACATCTTGTCGATGCGCATGAGGAGGGACACAAGGTACGTCTTCAGCTCGTAGTACAGGTGGCGATTGATGGGGTCGTCGCTCGGTGCCGCGCGCAGCAGCGGTCGCCGGTACTCCTCCGCGCGCTCGATCCCGTCGCTCCCGAAGAGCGTCCGCACGAAGCTGTTCGGGAGAAAGGCGGACGACCAGATGATGATGCCGTCGGGGTCGCGGGAGAGGTCGATGGCGGCGCGTCCGACCCTTCCGCGGAGGACCCGCGCGAGGACGGGCGCGAGCCACGCGAGGCCGGGCACGCGGGCGCGCAGGTGGCGCAGCCGCAGCAGTCTCCGGAAGCGATCATATCCGCCCAGCAGCTCGTCGCCGCCCTCTCCGGAAAGCAGCACCGTCACTTTCTCGCGGGCCAGCCTCGCGAGCAGCCAGATTCCGACCGAGTTCGGATGGTTGATCGGCTCGTCCATATGCCAGGTCAAGCGGGGAAGGCGCTCGTGGAATTCCTCCTCACCCAGCACCTGGCTGTAGTTCTCGATGCCGAGTCGCTGGGCAACCGTCCGGGCCCAGGGGCGCTCGTCGAACTCGGCTGCCGCAAAGCCAATCGTGAACGATCGCATGGTCGATGTGGCGGCCTCACAGGCCAGCGCCGTGACGAGCGAGGAGTCTACGCCGCCCGAGAGGGCGCAACCGACCGGCACGTCGGCGATCAGTCGGTAACGGACGCTCTGTTGTAGATGCTCCTCCAGCCGCTCCTGGAATTGGATCGCCGTGAGCTGCCGGTCCGCGACAGCGGTGGGCACCTCCCACCAGCGCTGCGCACGAAGACCCGTAGCGCTCACGATGAGCTGGTGTCCGGGCTCCAGCTCACGGACGTCGCGCAGCAGAGTGCGGCCCGCGGTCAGGTAGCGGAACGCGACGAGCTCCGGAAGTGCGTGTCGATCGATCCTGGGTTCGACTCCGTCTGCCTGCAGGATCGCCTTTGTCTCCGACGCGAACACGAACTGACGGGCATCCGCAAAATAGTAGAGCGGCTTGATGCCAAGCCGGTCGCGGGCGAGAAACAGTTCGCGGCGGCTGACGTCGAAAATTGCGAAGGCGAACATCCCGATGAAGCGCTCGAGGCACGCCGCGCCCCAGCGACGATACGCGAGGAGAAGCACCTCCGTGTCGCACTGCGAGCGGAAGGCATATCCCTCCGACTCCAGGTCGCGGCGGAGCTCGCGGAAGTTGTAGATTTCGCCGTTGTACACCACGATATTGCCAGTCTCGGCGTCGCGCATGGGCTGGTGCCCGGCCGGTGAAAGGTCGATGATCGCCAATCGGTTATGGGCGAACCCGACCGGACCCTCAGACCAAAGACCCTCGTCGTCGGGACCGCGGTGCCGCGTCGAGATCCTCATGCGCTCGAGCGCGCTCGCGTCGATGGGTCTGCCGTCGAAGCGGAAGATGCCTGCTATGCCGCACACGAGGGGACCCTTCGCAGACAAGGGAGCATCATCGTGCTAACTCCTCGGACGATATCGGAGGCGAGCCTCATAGCGGAGCAGGCCCAGGCGCGCCGCGCGCACTGCACCGCGGACCGCGGGAAGGTTTTGCAGCAGTCGACCCAGCTTGCCGACGGGATCGTAGGGGACGCGAACCTCGTACGTCGCCGGTCGCACCCCACCGGGGTCGAGACGGAGGCGCTTCCCTTGCGCCTCCGCCCACTCCACGAAGTGCCGGAAGCAGGCTAACCACGCAAAGATTTTGAAGGGGCTCACCGCGTACGGCCGGGCCGCGCCGTCCGGATCCTCGCGAGCCAAGCGCGACAGCTCGCGCACGCGATCTGCATCAAACAGACCCGTACCGGCGCACCAATCGGGGTCGACGCGTCGCGCGAACTCCTCGTAGAGCGGTCCGGAGATCCATCCGGCGTAGTCGTGGAAGTCGCGGCGCAACCCGGCCCGTGCACCCACAGTGCGGCCGCGGAGAGCGCGGTTGGTGCGGGCCCAGGGCAGTCTGGCCAGGTTTGGATGCAGGCGTCGAATCAGGACCGCGTACACCTCGTCGGCGCGGAGAGACGGGTGCAGCGACCACATGTAGGAGTACACGCGCGGGTCGGTGAACATCTGGTAAACGCTGCAGAAGTGATCGATGACACTCATTGCATGAGCGATCAGAGAACGCGTGTAGTGACCGTGCATCTCGTGCTCGCACAGGACGTAGGTGGGTTTGCCGGGCGAGCGCGCGTGCAGGGCGTTGAGCTCGGAGCGCAAGCCATCCGCGGCGGCCTCCAGGATCTCGCGACGCAACAGCCCGAAAGGATTCGTCGGCACGAGCGGGCGAAGCTCGAGAAGTCGCCTGCCGCTGAATTCGGCGCGTCCGACCATGTCGCCGTAGTTACCCGCGAGCACGAGGGCGTCCCTCGGCAGCGTCCGAAACCACGTCATCCGATGCAGGTGGATCGGCGACACCAACGCGCCGAGGAGCTCCGCGGTGTCTGGCAGGTTCTGCCGGAGGTGCTCGGGGCCGAGATCTGCGTGCACCCACTCGAGACCGAGGATTCGGGCCGTCTCGCGTCCGTACTGGTAGTCGCGGGAATCCGGGAGCCCCCAGGTCAAGGCGATGGGCTTGTTGGGCAACCTCCCGTCGTCGACCAATCTGGAGAGCGTCGCCGCCACGATCCGACTGTCGATCCCGCCCGAAAGGAGCACGTAGATTTCCCGGCGGCCCCGGCAGACGCGGAACGCCTCGTCGCAGAGCAGGCGGCCAAGCTCCTCGGCGATCCTCTCGTAGGATTGCCAGTGGAGGTCGTGTTCCGGAATCGACGAGAGAACGGGCAACCCCTTGGGATCGATTGACGAGAGCCATGGCCGCCGCCGGATCTCGTGGAGCAGGGTACGATCACCACAAACAAAGTTGAAGGACAAAAGGGAGAGCACCGCGGCGCCATCGAGCGTAAGCTCAGGAGCGCTCTGCGCGAGCGCATTTCCGTAGGTGGCGTGCCAGCTGCCGTCCGAGGCGCGATAGCGGGGTGGCTGAAAGAGGTGAAGGTTTGATTCGATTTCCTGCATTTGCTTCGTCCCCTCGGCCACCGGCTTCCGCGCAGAGAGCAGACCCTGCGGCGCGGCCGCCAGCGCAACGTGCGCAACGCAAGGCAGCTGTTCGAGTGGATGCTTGCGCAGCGATCCCCCGTCGAGGATGGCGCCGCGCTCTCTCGTCACGAAAGTGCCGGGAATTCTATCTTGCTCCGCGCACCCACGCCAGCATTCCGGGTTCCAGGCGCCCACCGACGACGCGCCGTGCCCGATCTGCCGAGGCGCTCCCGCGCCAGGGCTGTCGCCCCCTGAGCCGACATTGTCGTCGCCTGTAAGGTACTTGGCAACAAGTTTCTCCACGGATTGCTCGCCGCGGAAGAGGCGCAGGTACCTCGGATAGCCCATCTCCCCCATCGCCCGCAGTTTTCGCCGAACGCGCAGCGAGGGCCGTCGTTCCTCCAGGCGCCGGGCGCGCAGGCGTCCCGCAACGCCCGCTTTGTAATGTGTATCTCCTCATTCCTCCCGGTCGGTTGCCGGGCTATCGACGAGGTCCCTATATTGAGGGGGACCGGCAGCGGAGTCGTCAGGTAGATTGTCAAGATTCCGACAGTCTAGAGCCCCGCGTCGTGGTCAGAGCGCGACCCAAAGCACGCCGCGCTTCCGAGGACAGATGCCCAGCACCGGGCTCACCGGCAGTCTGAAGACCATGTCCCTCCCTGACCTTCTTCAGTGGGCCGGGTCGGGGCGGAAGACCGGCACCCTCTCCCTCAAGAGCGGTCCCCTGCACAAGAGAATTTATTTCAAGGACGGCGCCATCATCGGGTCCTCCAGCAACGACACCCGCGAATATCTCGGGCAGTTCATGCTCAGCGAAGGGATCATCACCGAGCAGCAGCTCAAGGACGCCTTCGATCTGCAGGCCCAGACGAAGGTGATGCTGGGTCGGATCCTGGTCAAGAAGGGGCTCGTGTCCGAGGCGAAGGTCAGCGAGATTCTTCGATTGAAGGCGGAGGAGACGATCTACTCCCTGTTTCTGTGGGCGGACTCCGATTTTGTGTTCCTCGAAAGCGAGCTCCCCCCGGGGGACCAGGTCCTGATCTCCATCCGGGTCGAGGACGTCCTGATGGAGGGGCTGCGGCGCTACGACACCTCCAAGAAGATCCGGCAGGTGCTGCCGCACAATGGCGTCATCCTCCGGAGGACCGCCACACCGCTGCCACCCGACATCGCCTCCAAGGCGTTCCCGAAAAGGATTTACGACATGGTGGACAGCCGGCGATCGCTGGGGGACATCACGCTCGAGACGCACGCCTCGGAGTACAACGTCTGCCAGGTGCTCTACGTGATGGTCCAGAAGGGGTATCTGGAGGTCGGCAAGGGCACGGCGCAGACAGCGGCGCGTCAGCCGGCGGACAGCCCGCAGGCTCTCATGGAGGCGGCGAAGGAGCTGATCAAGAGCGGCGACTCGGAAGGAGCGCTGGTGATCCTCGAGAAGGCCCGGCGAAGCACCGGAAAGAACCCGGAGATGAACGCCCTGATCCAGGTGGCGGAGGAGCATTTCATCGACAAAGCCTACCGGCACTACCTGCCGCCGAAGAAGATCCCTGTCCTGAAGAAACCGCTGGAATCGCTGGTGAACCAGGACCTGAGCCCGGAGGAGGGATTTCTCGTCAGCCGCGTCAACGGGTCCTGGGATCTGCGCTCCATCATCACCATTTCACCTCTGCGCGAGGTGGACGCCCTGCGCGCCTTCAAGAAGCTTCGTGAGCGCGGCATCATCGATCTCGTCGAGGCTCAGGCGAAGACCGCCTGAGACATCGACCGCCTACCGGAGGTGCTTCGCCTTCCTCCACGCCTCTCCGGTCGGCGGCCGCCCGTCTTCTCCTCTCCGCTCCCGTGTCCCTGCGCCGCCCCGTTCTTGCGGACAGGAAACGGCAGACCCTCCGTTGGGGCCGAGCCTGAATGAACGGCCGCTCCGCGGTTGCCGAGGTAATGATCGTAGGGTTCGACCTGCAGATCATCCAGGCTCTTCGCGGCGATCGACTTCACGAACAGCTCGGCCAGCTGCAGATTGGTGATGAGGGGGATCCCGACATCGGTGGCGCGCCTCCGGATGATATATCCGTCGGTCAGCTCCTTCCGGTCGTACCCGGATGGGACGTTGATGATCAGGTCGAGGCGATCCGGGCTGATGTACTCGAGAAGCGACGGCTTGCGACGCTCGTGGATCTTGTACAGGCGGACGTTCGGCACGCCCTGGTCCTCCAGGAAGCGCGACGTGTTCCGCGTGGCGTAGAGAGTGAAACCCAGGTCGCGCAGCAGGCGGGCGGAGGGCAGGAAGCGGGTCTTGTCGCGCAGCGAACCGATGGTCAGCAGGACCTGCCGGCGCTCGGGCAGCCTGAACCCGGCCGCCAGGATCGCCTTCAGGAACGCCTCAGGCAGATCCTCGCCCAGGCAGGCGACCTCGCCCGTGGACGCCATCTCCACACGCAGGGCCGGGTCGGCCCCCCTGATGCGCGAGAAGGAGAACTGCGGCGCCTTCACGCCTACGTGGCCCAGGTCGAGGAGCGACTCCGGCACCGGTCGCGCCTCCGCCCCCATCATGGCCCGCGTAGCGAGGTCCACGAAATCGACGCCCGTGACCTTGGAGATGAACGGAAACGATCGGGAGGCGCGCAGGTTGCACTCGATGACCATGACCTCGTTGTCCATCGCCAGGAACTGCACATTGAACGGTCCGGTGATACGAAGGGCCCGCGCCAGCTCGGCCGTGATCGCGCGGATGCGTCTCACGGTCTCGAGATAGAGCTTCTGCGGCGGCAGGACGACCGTGGCGTCGCCGGAGTGGACCCCGGCGTTTTCGACGTGCTCGGTCACGGCCACGGCCAGAACCCTCCCCTGGGCGGCCACGGCGTCCGCCTCGAGCTCCTTCGCCCCCTCGACGAACTTGGAGATCACCACCGGGTGCTGGCGCGACACCTCCGCCGCCCCCTTCAGGGCGGCCTGGAGGCCTGACCCGTCCGATGCGATGCGCATCGCCGCGCCGGACAGCACGTAGGAGGGTCGGACCAGCACCGGGTACCGGACGCGCGCGGCAAATCGCACCGCTTCGCGCCGCGACGTCACTTCCGCCCACTCCGGCTGGGGCACACCCAGACGGTCGAGGAGCGTCGAGAACTTGTGCCGGTCCTCCGCACGATCGATGTCCTGCGGCTGGGTTCCGAACACCGGGATGCCGGCCTTCGCGCAGGCCAGCGCGTGGTTGTTCGGGATCTGCCCGCCGAAGGCGAGCAGGATGCCGAGCGGCCGCTCCTTCCTCCAGATGTCGTGGATGCGCTCGAACGTCAGCTCCTCGAAATACAGAGTGTGTCCCATGTCGTAATCGGTCGACACGGTCTCCGGGTTGCAGTTGACCACGAGAGGAGAGTAGCCGAGTCGCCGCAATGCGGCGGTGGCGGATACGCAGCACCAGTCGAATTCCACCGACGACCCGATCCGGTAGGCCCCGGAGCCCATCACGAGGACCTTCCTCTCCGAGTCCCCCGGCACGAGGTCCTCCTCCGTGCCGTGATACGTGAGGTAGAGGTAGTTGGTCCGCACCGGCCACTCCGCGGCCAGCGTATCGATCTGCTTCACGACGGGGACGACGCCGCAGGCCAGGCGCCGGCGAGTCACCTGCGAAATGGAGCGGCGGGAGAACAAGGCGATCTGCTCGTCGGAGAACCCGCCCTGCTTGGCGGTCCTGAGAAGATCGGCCGGGAGCGCCGCCCGTCCACCGCCCCGGCGTCCCGCGGCCACGATCGCATCGCGCAGGCCGACGATTCTCTTCATCTTGTCCAGGAACCACGGATCGATGCCGGTCCTGCGGGCCAGATCGGCGACCGCGCTCCCTCGAGCGAGCGCCTCCGCCAGCGCAAAGACCCGGCGCGGCGTGGGCCGCGACACATCCTGGAGCGACTGGCGGATGTTGAAGTCGTTGCCGACCAGTCCGCGGGCGCCGTCCCCCAGCATGCGGCAACCCTTCTGCAGCGCCTCCTCGAAGGAGCGGCCGATGGCCATGACCTCCCCGACCGACTTCATCTCGCTGCCGATGAAGTGCGAGGCGCCCTGGAACTTGTCGAGATCCCACTTCGGCATCTTCACCACGAGGTAGTCCAGGGCCGGCTCGAAACAGGCCGTCGTGGTGTCGTTCATGGAGTTCTTCAGCTCCGGCAGGAGGTGCCCGAGCGCGATCTTGGCGGCGATGCGTGCCAGGGGATATCCGGTCGCCTTGCTGGCCAGCGCGGAGGAGCGCGACAGCCGAGCGTTCACCTCGATGACGCGGTACCGCTCGGAGCGCGGATCCAGGGCGAACTGGATGTTGCACTCGCCGACGATCCCGAAGTGCCTGATCACCTTGAAGGACAGGGACCTCAGGAAAAAATACTCCTCGTCGTTGAGTGTCTGCGACGGAGCCACGACGATCGACTCGCCGGTGTGCACACCGAGCGCATCGATGTTCTCCATGTTGCACACGGTGATGCAGTTGTCCGCGGCGTCACGCACGACCTCGTACTCGAGCTCCTTCCATCCGGTCAGGTCCTCCTCGATCAAGACCTGGGGAGAGCCGGTGAACGCTTCCGTCGCCATGCGCCTCAGATCCGACTCGCTCCGGGCGATGCCGGAGCCGCGGCCGCCCAGGGTGAACGCGGTGCGCATCATGACCGGATAGCCGATGCCGCGCGCCACGCGCAGCGCCGATGAGACGTCGCGCGCCGCCTCGCTCCTCGGCACGTCCACGCCGATCGAGCGCAGCTCGCGCGCGAACCGCTCCCGGTCCTCCGTCCGCTCGATCGCGTCGATCGGCGTGCCGAGGACCTTGACGCGATGGCGGCGCAGGACGCCCTGGCGGTGCAGCGCCAGTCCGCAGTTCAGGGCCGTCTGTCCGCCGAACGACAGCAGGATGCCGTCGGGTTTGCCGAGCGCGATGACGCGGGCCACGAAGTGCGGCGTGACCGGCAGGAGGAAGATGCGATCCGCGAGACCCGGTGAGGTCTGGATGGTGGCGATGTTCGGATTGATCAGCCAGACTTCGACCCCTTCCTCCTTGAGCGCCTTGATCGCCTGCGACCCGGAGTAGTCGAACTCCCCCGCCTCTCCGATCTTGAGCGCGCCCGAGCCCAGGACAAGCACACGCATGGGACCGTCAGGCCTGCCACGCCCCGCCTTCATGCTCTCCACCTGGACGACCTCTCCTGGATCAGCGGATTTCCGCCAGGAACTCTTCGAGGATCCACTCGGTGCCCGTCGGCCCCGGCGCCGCCTCGGGATGGAACTGGACCGAACGCCACGGTCCGCTCTTGTGTCTCAACCCCTCGTTCGTTCCGTCGTTCGCATTGCTGAACCACGTCTCCCAGCCACGGGGCAGACTCCGGCCGTCCACGGCGTATCCGTGGTTCTGGCTGGTCTGATAGCAGCGCCCCGTCTTCGAGTCCACGCACGGCTGGTTGTGCGCCCGGTGGCCGAACTTCATCTTGTACGTGCGCGCGCCCGCCGCCAGCGCCAGGATCTGGTGACCGAGGCAGATCCCCAGGATGGGGACCTCGCGGCGCATCAGGACACGCGCCGTCGCGACGGTCGCGGCGGCGAGTTGCGGATCGCCCGGACCATTGCTGATCACAACACCCGCGCACTCCCGTGCGAGACGCCGGAGGTCGTGATTCCATGGCGCGACCGTGACCTCGGCCCCGAGGCGGACGAGCATGCGGACCTGGTTGCTCTTGCGCCCGCAGTCGATCAGGACGACGGGTACTCCCCCCTTGCCGTGACGCTCGACCCCCCGCGTCGAGACCTCCTCCACCAGGTTGCGCCGGTTCGGATCGTCGAACTCGGGCGAGGGCCGGCCGTCGATCTCGATGCGCCCCAGCAGCGCTCCGTGCATGCGGATTTTCTTGGTCAGGGCCCGCGTGTCGATCCCGGTGAGCGCCGGAACGCCTTGCCCGGCGAGCCAGTCTCCCAGGCTGACGGCGGCGGTGCGGTGCGAGTAGGTCTCGGAGTAGGAGGCGCAGACCACGCCGGAGAGATGGACACGGCTCGACTCGAACGGCCTATCCGGCAGGTCGTCCGCCCGCCCGGACGTTGCCGGGTCGCTCAGGGGCGGCCGGGGCACCCCGTAATTTCCCTGCGAGGGGTAGGTGAACACCAGGATCTGACCGCGGTAGGAGGGATCGGTCAGGGCCTCGGGGTACCCGACCATCCCCGTGGTGAAGACGACTTCACCCGCCGCGGGGCGGGGTGCGCCGAAGACGGCGCCGGGGAACACCGCGCCATCCTGGAGGACCAGCCTGCCCCTGCGTCTCCGGCGCAGTTCATCCGGACCCGTGACCCGCATCCCCCTCCCGGCCGTCCTTGCGGACCCGACGCGGCGGACCTCTCTCTCACGCGGCGACATTCCGTTCCGGTCCGTCGCCGCGCAGAATAGCACAGCGGTCGAAACGTGGGGACGGTGCTAGAATGCCTGAAGGAGAACAGCATGCGTGCCCTGCGACAGACTCTCCGCTTCTTCCACCTCGGCCCCGAGGTCGCGGCACTGGCCGTGGTGCTGGCCGGGCTCGGGGGGAGCGCGAGCCTGGCGGAGCCGGCGTCCCAGGACTGCATCTACCAATCGGTTGGGCTGAGGATCTACCGCACCACCTCGCGACTGGGAACACCGGTCGTGGTTCTGACCAACCTCGACGACGACGGCAATGTCCTTGCCGGTCATGATGGAGCCGGCGAAGCGGCCATGCCGCCACCCCGGGTCCCGGCTGCCGAAGACGCGGAGGCCGCTCCCCCACCGCTTTCCCCGCGGCCCGCGATTCCAGGCGCTTCCGGCGTGAGCGTTCTGGTCCACCAGGGTGGTGATGCGGTCGCCGTCGACGAACGGGATGTCGAGGTCCAATCCGACGGCGCGGGGGCGACGACGGTCGTCATCAACATCAACCTCCCGGCTGCGCCGGCCGGTGGGACGACGTTCGTCCCGGCGCAGTCCTACCCCCTGGTCCCCTACGGCGGCCTGGTGGGGCCGTTCCATTATCCGGACCATCTCTACTTTCTCGGCTACGGCCCCGGCAACGACACCCCGGTCTTTTTCGGTGGACTCGGCCTCAGCTCGACGGACAGATATGCCCGGGCCTCGGGTCACGCCCGCGTCACGGGAGCCGGCCATCCGCGAGGAACGCGGTCTCCCTCGCCATAAGCGCGCCGAATCAGAAGATGGACCCGTCCGTTCACCCCTCCGTGCGCCCGCGATTGTGCTTTCTCGGACCGATGGTCGGGAGGAACGCCGGGTTCGTGGTGACGCAATCGACAACATGCCGGTCACCGTGGTCGAGGCGTGCGCCATGGGCCTGCCCGTAATCAGCGTCGGCGTGGGAGGGATCCCCGATCTGCTGAGCCACGAGAAGACGGGCCTGCTCGTCCCGGACGACGACGTGGAGGCGATGCTGGCCGCGATCCGACGTCTCCTCCAGGACGCGTCCCTGGCCGAGCGCCTCTCGTCCAATGCGCGACACCTCGCCGAGCGCTCGGAGTGGGAACGGGTCCGTGTTCAGTGGGAGGGCCTGTTAGCGCGGGTTCTTCCGCCCTGGTCGCCCGCCGGAGCGAGGCCCTGATGTGCGGCATCTGCGGCATCGTCTCATTCGAAACCGACGAACCCGTCCACGAGCACCAGATCGTGGCGATGCGCGACTCGCTCGTTCATCGCGGGCCCGACGACGCAGGCGCATTCCGGGCCCCGGGTGTGGGCCTTGGAGCGAGGCGCCTGGCCATCCTCGATCTATCCGAGCGCGGCCACATGCCGATGAGCACGCACGATGGCCGGTACTGGATCGTCTACAACGGGGAGATCTACAACTACCGCGAGCTGCGTGGACGGCTCGAGGGACGGGGATATGGCTTCCGGTCGAACACGGACACGGAGGTCCTTCTCAGCCTGTACGCCGACGAAGGGCCCGCGATGCTCGATCGCCTGAATGGCATGTTCGCCGTGGCGATCTGGGATACCGCTCTGAAGGTCCTCTTCCTGGCCCGCGATCGTCTCGGGGTGAAGCCCCTCTACTACGCGATCGACAGGCGCGTGTTGAGATTCGCCTCGGAGGAGAAGGCCCTGTTCGCCGCCGGCCTGTCGCCTTCGTTCGATCCGTCGACCTGGGAGGAGATCGTCTGCTTCCGATACGTGGCGGGCGAGGGGACGCCTTACCGGGGCGTCCGCCGTCTTCTGCCGGGGCACTACCTGCTCTGGGCCGACGGGACGATCACCACGCGCCGCTGGTGGAACCTCTCGGAGAGGACCCGTGCCCGGAGGAGTTCTCCCCCATCCAACGCCGTTTCATGGTTCCGGGAGGTGTTCGATGATTCGGTGAGTCTGCGTCGGATCAGCGACGTCCCGGTCGGAGTGCTCCTCAGTGGTGGCGTGGACTCATCGAGCGTGGCGGCGTCCCTGGCGGCGCAGGGCGCCGGAGGGATCGCGAGCTTCACGGTCCGGTTTCCCGAGAAAGAGTTCGACGAGGGGCCCCTCGCCCTCCGGGTCGCCCAGGCCTGCGGCCTGGAGCACCACGAGCTGAGCCTGTCACCGGAAACCCTGGGCGACCGGCTGCTCGAGGGTTCGTGGTTCCGGGACGAGCCCCTGGGGCACGCGAGCGACCTGCATATCTGGGCCATCTCCCAATACGCCAAACCGCGCGTCACCGTGCTCCTCTCGGGCGAAGGAGCGGACGAGACCATGGGTGGCTACGTCCGGTATCGGCCCCTGCGTCTCGCGGGCTTGCTCGACAGGACACGCCCGCTCCTCCGACTGGGACGGGGGGTCCGCGGACGTCTCGGGAAGCTCGCCCGTCTCGCGTCCCTCGGGTCGCCGGAGGACCGCGTGCTGTTCAACGCCTGCAACGTGCTGCCGGACGATCTGTGCGACTTCGGCATGCATATCGCGGCGGACTTCGAATATCGCAGGCGTGTCCTCTCGGAGGCCGTGGCCCTGTATCCCGGCGATCGCGTGCGCCAGGCGATGTACAGCGACCAGCACACGTTCCTGTGCTCGATCCTCGACCGCAATGACCGCATGACCATGGGCGCCTCGATCGAGTGCCGCGTCCCGTTCCTCGACTTCCGCCTGGTCGAAGGACTCGCGGCGCTGCCGACCCGTGACCTGGTGTCGGGACTGCGCGGCAAGGCGTTGCTGCGCCGGGCCATCGGCTCCCGCCTGCCGCCTCCAGTCCGCAGGCACCGAAAATGGGGATTCGGTGTCCCCTGGGGCCGCTACCTCCGGGAGACCCCTCGACTGCGCGAGCGCGTCGCGGCGCTGCCGGAGCTCGAGCCGATCCGGGGCGGTCCGTTCGACGGCGCTGCCCTGCGGCGGCAGATCGCCTCGTTCCTGGGCGGGGATGGACGGCACGAGGCGCTCATCTGGGGGCTGGTGATGATGACGGCATGGGCCGAGGCCTGCCTGCGGCCGGCCCCCGCCACCGCGCGCCGGGCCTGAAGCGGGTCCGGGAATTCAGTGCACGTCCCCCAGCTCCTCGTAGCCCCGCGACTCGATCTGGATCGTCGTGTGGACGATCCCGAAGCGGTCTCGCACGGTCTCCTTGATCCGGTTCAGCATGTCATCGCCGGCGCCGGTCGGCGCGCCGTCCAGGCGCACGTGGCCGCTGAGGGCCGGCAGACCGGTCGTGATGCTCCAGATGTGCAGGTCGTGCACTTCGATGACTCCGGGCACCGTGGCGATGGCGCGGCTGACCTCATCGGGATCGATCCCTTCGGGCGTGGCCTCGAGGAGCACGTCCACCGCCTCGCGCACCAGACGGATCGAACCCACAGCGATGATCACGGCGATGACACCGCCCGTGATCGCATCGAGGCGCTCCCATCCGGTGAGGGCGATGATCCCCCCGGCCGCGAGGACCCCGACCGAGGAGACTGTGTCTCCGATGACGTGCATGCGGGCGCAGCGCAGATTCAGGTTCTGCGGCGCACGCGACAGGAGGAAGACCCCGGCCAGGTTGGCCACGAGGCCGAGGAGCGCCACGCCGATCATCACCGAGCTCTCGATCGGCTCCGGCGCGAGGAAGCGCCGGACCGCCTTGTACAGGATGCCGGCCGAGATCACGACGAGCAGGGATCCGTTGAGCAGGGCCGTCAGGATCTCCAGCCGGTGGTACCCGAAGGTCTTCGCGGACGTCGCGGGGAGCGACGCGAACCGCACCGCCATCAGGCTGAGGACCAGGGCGAGGACGTCGGTCAGCACGTGACCGGCGTCCGACAGGAGGGCCAGGCTGCCGGACAGGATGCCCCCCGCCACCTCGATCAGGAGCGTCCCCGCCGCGAGCAGGATGGCGAGCCTGAGCTGGCGCGTCTGCAGGCGGCGCGCGTCGGCGGTCCTGGATTCGTGGCTCATGGGATGACCGGCACCTTCGCGGGAGACAGTATGATACCACCGTGTCCGAGACGATCAACGTCAACGGGACGATCACTCCGGCCGAGGCCGCGGTGGTGTCGCCTCTGGACCGCGGCTTCCTGTTCGGGGACAGCGTCTACGAGACGATCCGCACCTACGGCGGCCGTCCCTTCCTGCTGCGCGAGCACCTCCTGCGGCTGCGCCGCTCGGCCGAACGGCTGGAGATCCCCCACGAGCGGACGGTCGTCGACATCGAGACCGAGATCCACCGCACGATCGCCGCGGCCGGTCTGCCCGAGACGGCGATCCGCGTCGTCCTGACCCGCGGCCGGGGACCGCTCGGCTACGCGCCGGAAGACTGCGGCCCCCCCACCCTGGTCGTTCACGGTCGCCCTTGCCCCGGCATCCCCGAAGCCCTCCTGCGCGAGGGTGTCGACGTGGCGATCGTCGACGTGACCCGCAACGCCCGGACCTCCCTCGACCCGGCCATCAAGTCCAGCAATCTCCTGAACAACTTCCTCGCCTGGCGCGCGGCGCAGCGTCTCGGCGCCTACGAGCCGATCCTGCTGAACGCCGCGGAACGGCTGACCGAGGGAGCGACGAGCAACCTGTTCGTGGTCCGCTCGGAGAGACTCCTGACGCCCCCTCTTGAAGACGGACTCCTCGAGGGAATCACGCGCGGGCTCGTGCTCGGCCTGGCGGGCGGGGCGGGTCTCGGAGCGCTCGAAGAGTCTCTCGGACCGGACGACCTGCGCACGGCCGACGAAGCCTTCCTGACCTCGACCCTGAAGGGAGTCCTCCCGATCCGCCGTTGCGACGGCTGGCCCATCCGGCACGGCCGGCCCGGACCGATCACCCGCCGCGTGATGGATCTGTTCCATGAACGCGTTCAGGTCGAGACGAAGACCGGCTCCGCACCCGGGTCGATTCTCAGATAGCGGTGGCCGGCGCGCCAGGCCGGCAGCACGAACACCGATCCGCTCCCCTTCCCTTCCTTGAAATCGAGGCGGCGCTCCTCGTGGAAGTGCCCGAACACCAGAATCCGGGCCCCCTCCCCGATTCGCCGGCGGGCGTACGCCTCGCACTCTGCGAACGGGAAGCCGGTCCGGAACTCCAGATTGGTCCGGGCCATACGCGCCTCGAGACCGTCCGCGATCGAGACTCGTGTCCGCGCGGGAAGCAGATTGAAGACGGAGTAGAACGGCCGGCTCTTCGACACGGCCCTCCAGGCAAGGTACTGGCGATCGCGTCCGTTCACCAGATCGCCGTGCGCCAGGTGCGCGCGGCGGCCGGCCAGGTCCAGGTCCAGGACATCGGCCGAGAACCGATCGAACAGCGTGCGCGCGTAGAGGCGATCGAGGAAGTAGTCGTGGTTCCCCTCGACGTACAGGAGGGCGCAGCCACGCGCGCGCAGCCGCGCCAACGCCTCGATCACGCTTCGGTGGTGGGGCTTCACGAGGTCCGCCGATCCGATCCAGACGGAAAACAGGTCCCCCAGGATGGCGAGGGTGCGGATGTCGCGCGGCAGGGCATCGACGAAGCGGACGAATTCCGGGACCTCCGCATCGCCTTCGCGCAGGTGGGCGTCGCCCAGGAGCGCGATCGGCGCGTCAGGAGTCGGCATGCCCCGTGGCGCCGGTCAGACGGTTCAGAGTCTCCTCCAAGCGCATCATCCGGTCCTGGATGACCCGGGCCCAGGTCTCGGCGGTGCGGCTGCCGTCCTCCGCCGCCCGACCCAGCACGTCCTCGCCGCGCTCGAGCGCGCGGCGCGCCTCTTTGCGCGCCTTCGCCGCCTGGCGGCTGGTCGGAGCGGCACGGGAGGACAGGAAGGCCTCGGCGGACCGCCGCGCCGCATCGAGGTCGTTGCGCGCCTCGGCGGCCTTCTCCTCGAAGGCGCGCTGGAGAGCGGCCGCCTTCCGGGACGCGGCCCGCGCGGCGTCGGCGGCGGGGGCGCCCGCGGAGAGGGGCGCGTCGTCGCCGGCCCGGCAGCCGGCGATCGCGAACGCCGCCACCGCGCCGAGGACCAGGAGACCTCCGACCCGACACGCGGTCCAGGCGGCCTTCATCGGCGCACCAGGTCTGCGATACCCTCGTGCAGACAGAATTCCTGGATCGCCTGCGTCCGGACGAAGTACTCCCCGATCAAAGCGCAGAATCGCTTCTGGTGCAGCGCCACTTCGGGCGCCAGCGGATCCCCGGGGCGGTAGGAATTCTTCTCACGGGCGGCCCGGAACGCCTTGGCCGCTTCCAGCACCCGCGCCTGAAGAGCGCCTTCCGGCAGGGCGCGGAAGGGCGCTCCGTCCGTGTCCTTCTCGTCGAGAGGAGCCACGTCCCTCGATTTGCGCGCCAGGTCCGCGGCGTACTGGGATTCACTGTTCGTGTCGGACGTGTCCGCGGCGAAGCGCGCGGCGGCCTCCTCGAAGCGATGATCCGCCAGGAGAGCCAGTCCGTGCGTGAACGGCCGGACCTGGCTGTTCGCCGGAAACAGCTTCAGGGCCTGATCGAACTCCTCCGCCGCCGCGCGGTACCGCACCATGTGCACATCGTATTCGCCCACTTTGGCCAGCGCCAGCGACCGATAGATGGCGCTGCCCGACTTCTCCTTCGTGAACGCGGAGACCGACCGTCGGTAGGCCGCCTCGGCCTCGGACGGCTCGACCACCAGGTCGTGCAGCCGGCCCAGGCGGAACCAGTCCTCCCCGGAAAGAGCGTTGGGGTTCGATCCCTTCTCGAACTGTTCGATCGCCTGGCGGGCATACTGTTTCATCGTGTCCCATTCCTTGCGATCCGAGTGGATGACCGACAGGTCGTACAGCTTTTCCAGCGACGACCCGCCCCTCTGCGCGACTTCCTGGGCGAGGAGCGCTTCCGCCTCGTTCCAGGTCTCCCTCCGGCCGTCCGGCTTTCCCTCGACGACCTCGCGGCAATACCCGATCTGGTAAAGGAGGGTCCCGTCCTTCAGACCGTCCCCCTGGGCCTTGCGGAGGAGGCGCAGGGCCTCGGCGTACTTTCCCTGGTCGTAGAGAGCCGTCGCGTCGCGGTGCGTTCGGCGCGCCGGTTCCTCTTTCGAGCAGCCGGAGCACGCGAGTACCAGGGCCGCGCCGAACAGGGAGAAGGACCGGGGGATCGAGTGTCTGGAGCGGGCGCCGGACATGGCGCGCGATGATATCACTCGATCTGCCGCCCCGCAATCGTACGCGGTCGCCTGGATCGTACATCCGTACGGCCTTGAGCGCCGTTCCGCTCCGGGACCTCGCGTCCCTGCGCGCTCTCCTGCTCCGCACCGGCGCCCGGGAGCCGCGTTCGGAACTCCTCGAGAAAGCGGAGGTACTGACCCGCGTCGATTGCCGACCGGGCCCGCCGCATGAGGTCGGCGTAGTGGTGCAGGTTGTGCAGGGTGTTCAGCCGCATCGACAGGATCTCGCCGGCCACATACAGGTGACGGAGGTAGGCGCGGGTGAAGCGGCGGCAGACCGGGCAGCCGCAGGTCTCGTCCACGGGCCGAGGGTCGGCCGCGAACTCCCGTCTCTTGATCTGCAGGCGGCCGGTCGAGGTGAACAGTGTCCCGTTCCTGGCGTTGCGCGTCGGCAGCACGCAGTCGAACAGGTCGCATCCCAGGGCGATCATCTCCACCAGATCGGCGGGCGTTCCCATCCCCATGAGATAACGCGGCCGGTCCTCGGGCAGATGCCCGGCCGTCATCGCCACGATCGAACGGCTGAGCTCCGCCGACTCCCCCACCGATACCCCTCCGATGGCGTACCCCTCGAAACCGATCGCGGTGATCTCCGCGACGCTCTGCTCCCTGAGCCCGCGATCGTCACCTCCCTGCACGATGCCGAACAGCGCCCGACCGTCCGCCGGAAACACGGCGCGGCTGCGCCGCGCCCACAGAGTCGTCCGGCGCACCGCCTGGAGGATCCGGTCGCGCCCGGAGGGAAGGGGCGGGCAGTCGTCGAACGCCATGGCGATGTCGCTCCCCAGGGCCTCCTGGATCGCCATGCTGCGCTCCGGAGTCATATCGAGAAGGGACCCGTCCAGGTGGGAGCGGAACGCGACACCCTCGTCCGAGATCGAACGCAGGTCCGCGAGACTGAGGACCTGGAAGCCGCCGCTGTCGGTGAGGATAGAGCCGTCCCAGCCCATGAAGCGATGCAGGCCTCCGAGCCTTCGCACGATCTCCTCGCCCGGACGCAGCGCCAGGTGGTAGGTGTTGCCGAGAACCATCTCGAACCCGAGCGAGACGAGGTCCTCGGGGGTCATCGCCTTGACCGTGCCGGCGGTGCCGACCGGCATGAAGGCGGGGGTGTCGATGCTCCCGTGGGGCGTGACGATCAGCCCGCGGCGCGCCCGCGTCCCGGGGTCGCGCCTGAGCACGTCGAACGCGAAACGGCCGCTCACTGGATCAGCATCGCGTCGCCGTACGAGTAGAAGCGATATCCCGTCTCGACCGCCCTCCGGTACGCCGCCAGGACCCGCTCGCGGCCGGCGAAGGCGGACACCAGAATCAGCAGGGACGTCCGGGGGAGATGGAAATTCGTCAGGAGCGCGTCCACGATGCGGAAGCGGTGCCCGGGAGTGATGTAGGCCCCGCACAGACCCTCGCCGGGCTCGACCCGGCCGTCGTCACGCGCGCGGTCTTCCAGGACGCGGACGACCGTCGTTCCCACCGCCACCACGCGCCCCCCTCGGGCCCGGCAGGACGCGATCGCGAGCGACGTCTCCTCCGGCACGCGGAATGCTTCCGCCTCCAGCCGGTGGTCCTCGATCTCCTTCGTGCGGACCGGCCGGAACGTTCCCGGCCCGACGTGGAGCGTCAGGGTCGCTGTGGCGATGCCCCCGCCTCGCAACAGGTCCAGGAGCTCTTCGGTGAAGTGCAGACCGGCCGTCGGGGCGGCGATTGCCCCCTCCTCGCGGGCGTACACCGTCTGGTAGCGCTCCTGATCGATCACCGCGCGCGGGTCAGGGTCGTCCCGGAGGATGTAGGGGGGCAGCGGCACGGAACCGTGCCGGCGGACGGCGCCGTCCGCGTCGCCGTCCTCGCTCACGAGACGCACCCGCACCCGGCCGCCCTCCGCCTCACCCAGGAACTCCGCTTCGAACCCCGGCGCCACCTTCAGGCGGCTCCCGGGCCGGAGACCGCGTGCGGTCGAGGCGAGGCAGCGCCATGTGGCGCCGGAGGGGTCCGCCGTCTCGCGACCCAGAAGCAGGAGCTCGACCCGACCTCCTGTGATCTTGTGCGTGTTCAGGCGCGCCGGCAGGACGCGCGTATCGTTGAGCACCAGCAGATCCCCCGCGCTCAGGTGATCGCCGATGCGCCTGAACGTGGTCTCCACGATCCGATCGGCCGCGCGCTCGAGGACCATCAGGCGCGACCCGTCGCGCGCCGCGCACGGCTCCTGCGCCACGCGCCCCTCCGGCAGGCGGTAGTCGAACTCTTCCAGTCTCATGTCGCGTAGGGAATCGGGTCGCGCGCCCCCGCCGCGTCGAACCCCTTCAGGCGGAGCAGACAGGACTCGCACCGCCCGCAGGCGACCTCCTGCCCCGTGTAGCAGGACCAGGTGAGGTGCAGCGGTGCCCCGAGACGCAGTCCCTCCCGGACGATCTCGTCCTTGCCCAGGTGGATGAGAGGTGTGATCACCTCGATGCGGGTCTCGGGGCGGGTGCCGAGCTCCACGAGCCGGTTGAAGGCCGCGTAGTACTCCTCCCGGCAGTCCGGATAGCCGCTGCTGTCCTCCTGGACCGCGCCGATATAGACGGAACGAGCGCCCAGGACTTCCGCCCAGGAGACCGCAATCGACAGGAGCTGGGTGTTGCGGAACGGCACGTAGGTATCCGGGATGGCCGAGACCGGCCCGCGGGCCCGGACGGCATCGCGCGACGGGTCGGTCAGGGCCGAGCCGCCGACCGCTCCCAGGTGATCGAGCCGCGCCACGAGCGTGCGCTTCACGCCGTAGTGCCGCGCGATATCGAAGAAGGCGCGTCGCTCCCGTTCCTCCGTCCTCTGGCCGTAGCTGATGTGCAGGAAGGCCGTCTCGCACGAACGGCGCGCGATGGCCGCGGTGACGCACGAGTCCATGCCTCCGCTGACGAGGACGACCGCGATCGGTGTGTCTCCGGGTGACGGCCGCATGGGCGGGGGCGCGTCTCAGACCCCCCGCGCATCGGGGGACCAGATGTATTTGTGGATCTGCAGCTGCAGGCGGACCGGCAGGCGGTCCGACAGGATCCACTCGGAGAGCGTTTGCGGATGGAGGACGCCGTGCGCCGGCGAGAGGAGCACGCCGAACCGCCCGGTGAGCCCCCGGCGGGCGATGACCTCGCGGGCCCACTCGTAGTCGGCGCGATCGGTGAGGACGAACTTAACCTCGTCCGTCGGCTTCAGGAGATCGAGATTCTCGAAGCGGTTCCTGTCGCTCATGCCGCTGCCCGGACACTTGAGATCCATCACCACCATGGCGCGCCGGTCGAGGGACGAGACGTCCAGGCTGCCGCCGGTCTCCACGGCGACCTCGTAGCCGCGGTCGCACAGCTCGCCGATCAGGTCGTGGACGCCCTCCTGGACCAGCGGCTCGCCGCCGGTGATCAGGACGTACCCGGTTCCGTACGCAGCCACGCGCGACAGGATCGCGCCGACCGGCAGATCGATCCCCCCCTCGAAGGCGTACGCCGTGTCGCACCACGCGCAGCGCAGGTTGCAGAAGGTCAGGCGGACGAACACGCACGGCCGGCCGGCGTGTCTGGACTCCCCCTGGATGGAGTGGAAGATCTCGTTGACCTTCAGGACGGTCGCCGCGCGCTCCCTCTCCAGGACCGCCGTGCTCACGCGTTCCTCCCGGCCGCCGCGGCGCGCGGCTCCGATCGGCGGGCGCCGGCCTCGACCAGACCGATGAGCGTGGTCAGATTCTGCACATCCTCCCTGCACGTGGCCTCGTCCTTGGGCGTCTCCAGAAGGAGGGGCACCTTCAGGAATCGCGCGTCGTTCATGAGAAGGCGGAACGCGTCCAGCCCGAGGAATCCCTTGCCGACGTGCTCGTGGCGATCCACCCGGCTCCCCAGCTCTTTCTTGGAATCGTTGACGTGCACGACCCGCAGGCGCTCGAGGCCGATCTCTCCGTCGAATCGTTGCATCGTTTCCGCGTAGGCCTTCGGTGTGCGCAGATCGTAGCCCGCGGCGAACACATGGCAGGTGTCCAGGCAGACGCCGAGACGCTCCGGCCGCTTCACGCCCCGCAGGATCGCCGCGATCTGCTCGAACCGGTGACCGATGATCGTCCCCTGCCCCGCCATGGTCTCGATGGCGATTTCCGTCCGTTCGCCCGGCAGGCGCCCGTGGATTTCGTCGATGGCACTGGCCATGCGGCGCACCCCGAATTCCTCCCCCTGTCCCATGTGACCGCCCGGGTGCACCACGAGCCAGTCCACCCCCAGCCGCCTGCAGCGCTGCAGCTCTTCGACGACCGCGCCGATCGAACGCGCGTACAGCGCGTCGTCGGGCGAGCACAGATTGATCAGGTAGGAGTCGTGCGCCACGACCGGGTCGATGCCCGCTCTCGTCCGCGCCGTCCGGAAGCGCTCCACCTCGGCGTCGCCCAGGGGGCGGGCGGCCCACTGAGTGTTGCTCTTGTCGAAGATCTGGATGGCCGTGCAGCCGATGGCCGAGCCCCGCTCGATGGCGAGATCCAGCCCCCCCGCGATCGACATGTGGGCGCCGAGAGGTCGCCTCGCAATGGTCCATGCAATGGGCTTCACAGGGAGTTTCACCACGGACGCTAGCGTACCATCCGCCAATTCACAGGGTCAATCGAGCGAATCCCAAGGGGGAGCGAAGCTCGTCCCCATTCCAAGAGCCTGCGCGATCGGCCGGACCAGAACCCGCAGGGACTGACGCACGACATCGATCGGTCGGTCGATCAGAAGCCCCTGCATCGCAACACGCGACAGGAATCCGTCTGGCGGCGTGAGCATCTGCGTGGAATCGGAAGTCAGGAAGGGAACGAGAAGACGACTGCGGATGGAACCGATAGCGCCTCCGTTCCGCAGGCCGGATGGCGCCGCACCGGGAAAGAGCTTGTTGAGGTGGCGCAGGGCGAGACCGAGGGCGACGCGCAGGCGCCACTCGGCTGCCCGCAGCTGCAATCGTTCCAGGTCCAGGCGCCAGCGAATGAACATCTCTCGCAGATCGATGGTCCATTTGAGCGAGGGGCCGAACAGATGATCGGCCTGATGAGCCACGTGGTAGAGCAGCGCATCCTCGGGTGACAGGCGGAGGCAGGAGACTCCCTCGAGAAGGGCGGGAGTGGCGCGCGTCCAGATTTCCTCCTGGGAGATTCGGGAGCGGAGAGGACGACCCAGAAACCAGTGGAACTCGAAGTGACAGCTCGGCCGCCCGCGCGCTTTCACCTCGAACCGCCGAAACTCCCGGTCGCTGACGACGATGTCATACCCGACGCGCGAAAGACGTCGCGCGAGGCGCTTGATATCCTCCCGTTGGACCAGGAGATCGATGTCCGTGAGCAGCCTCTCCCCCGGATCGTCGTAGAGATCGATCAGGTAGGCGCCCCCCTTCAAGAGGATGAACGGCACGCGTTCGTCGACGAGATTCCGTCCGACCGCCCGGAACTCGGCCAGCGCCTCGAGGTTGTCCAGGGCGGTCTTGCGGTGCGCCCGGGTCAGGGCCTGCGCCCATACGGACGGCAGCGTTTCGAGCCGGCGCGTCGAGCGCCAGAGACGGTGGAGGTACCCCCCGCACTCGTACCTCTTCAGCGAGGCATCGAGCGCATCCGGGGACCCATCGTTCGCGGGCGGCTCCAGCCGCAGGAGGGAGGCGATCGAGTCGCTCAAGATCCGGGAGGGGAGGACCGGGCGAGTCGGCGAAATCGGCATCTCTCCAGAAGGCTCCGTCGGCGTGTCCGGAGCACTGCCTGATCATTATAGCCCCGCAATCCGCGCTCCACGGGCACTCCCTGCGGTTGCTCCCGTGGCCTCGACGACAGCCGGTTTCTTGACTTGATGCGGGGCCGGCGGTACACTCCCGGCTTCTCTCAGGTTTCCGGTTCGAGAAGGAGAAGCACAGTGTACACCGCCCGCGGACGCATGTTACTCATCCTCATGCTCCTGGCCTGCTGTTCGGCCGTTCTGTCCTGCTCCCGCTCGGGGGGTACGGGCCCGTCTGCCGGCGCGGCCCCGGCAGCCCAGACGACGCCTGCCCCTTCCCCGGCGGCCCCCGCGACGGAGGCCAGGAACGCGGAGACATCCGCCACGGACCCCGCCGCCGACGCGCCCGAGCTCAAGCCGGAAAACGCCGCGGGCGCGGTGCGAGGCGTGCCGGCCCCGACGAACACCGTGCCGATCGTGGCGGTTGCCAACTATTTCACCGAGCTCCCGGGCATCGACGTCGCGGGGCTGAAGCGCGGGCAGAAGGAAAAGTTTCTGCAGCGCGTCAACAGCGAGATCTGCTCCTGCGGCTGCAAGAACGACACGCTGGCCCGCTGCTACGTCAACGATCCACGCTGCCCCCTCGTGAAGACGCTGGTGCAGAAAGTCTACGACGAGGTGAAGGCCGGGAAGTGACGTGCGCGGGTTGAGGGAATCCTCGCATGAAGCTGTATGAGATTTCCGAAATCCGCAATGTCGGCATCATCGGTCACGGCTCCTCCGGAAAGACCTCCCTCACATCCGCCCTCCTGTTCTCCTCCGGCACCGTCAACCGGCTCGGCCGGGTCGACCAGGGGAACACGGTCACCGACTTCGACGAGGAGGAGATCGCCCGCAAGGTGTCGATTTCGTCCGCCCTCTGCTACCTGGAGTGGAAGAAGATCAAGCTGAACATCATCGACACTCCCGGCTACGGCGCCTTCATCGCGGACGCCAAGGGCGCCCTGCGGGTCCTGGACGGCGCCCTCGTCGTCGTGGACGGGGTGGCGGGCGTCGAGGTGCAGACCGAAGAGGCGTGGGGGTACGCCGAGGAGTTCGAGCTCCCGCGCCTGTTCGTGATCAACAAGATCGATCGCGAGAACGCCTCCTTCGCGCGCGCCCTGGAATCCATCGGCCGATCCTTCGGCCGCCAGGCGGTGCCGGTGCAGGTCCCGATCGGATCCGAGAAGTCCTTCTCGGGCGTGGTGGACCTGGTCTCGAACAAGGCCTTCGTCTACGAGAAGGACGACAGCGGCCGGCACAAGGTCACCGACGTTCCCGCCGACATGGCGGCCGCGGTCAAGGACGCGCGCGACACGCTCATGGAGATGGTCGCCGAGGTGGACGACGCCCTCATGGAGAAGTTCTTCGAGAGCGGCACGCTCTCCCAGGAGGACCTTGCCGCGGGCCTCGCCCGCGGTGTCAGGCAGAGGAAGATCTTCCCCGTGCTGTGCGTCTCCGCGCTGGCGAACATCGGAGCGCACCCGCTCCTGGACGCCTGCGTCGCCTACCTGCCCCATCCGGGGGAGCGCGGCCCCTTTCGGGGAGAGAACCCGAAGGATCACACGCCGGCCGAGCGACGGGGGACGATCGACGAGCCCTCCTCGGCGTTCGTCTTCAAGACGTTCGCCGACCCCTACGCCGGCAAGGTCTCGCTGTTCCGCGTCTACTCGGGGGTCCTCAAGTCGGACTCGACCGTTTACAACGTCACGCGGGACGTGCAGGAGCGCTTCGGCTCGATCCTGACCCTGCAGGGGAAGGAGTCGCAGGCCGTGACGGAGGTGCGGGCGGGGGACATCGCCGCCGTGCCGAAGCTGAAGGAGACCTCGACCGGTGATACGCTCGCCGACAAGGCGCATCCGATCGTCTATCCCAAGGTGACCTTTCCCGAGCCGTCCATAGCGTTCTCCCTCCAGCCGAAGTCGCGCGCCGACGAGGAGAAGATCTCCTCCGTCCTGCCGCGACTGGTCGAGGAGGACCCGACCATCCAGTTCCGCCGCGACCTGCAGACGCACGAGCTTCTCATCGCCGGGAACAGCGACCAGCACGTCGAGGTCACCCTGGCCCGCATGAAGAAGAAATTCGGCGTCGAGGCGATCCTGCACGCCCCGAAGGTGCCCTATTTCGAGACCATCAAGAAGAAGGCGGAGGCCCAGGGGAAGCACAAGAAGCAGACCGGGGGACACGGCCAGTACGGCGACTGCTGGATCCGCCTCGAGCCGCTGCCGCGCGGCGCCGGCTTCGAGTTCCAGGACGATGTCTTCGGCGGCGCCATTCCCAAGAACTTCATCCCCTCCGTCGAGAAGGGCATCCAGGACGCCCGCATGCTGGGGTTCCTCGCCGGGTATCCGGTCGTCGACTTTCGCGTCGTGCTCTTCGACGGCTCGTACCACGACGTCGATTCGTCGGACATGGCCTTCAAGATCGCCGGCTCGATGGGGTTCAAGAAGGCGATGGAGGAAGCCTCCCCCACGCTGCTGGAGCCGATCATGGAGGTCGAGGTGACCTCTCCGGGGCAGTTCATGGGGGATCTGATGGGTGACCTGAACTCGCGGCGCGGCCGCGTCCTCGGCGTCGAGGCGAACGGCCACAACGAGGTCATCAAGGCGCACGTGCCGATGTCGGAAATGCTCTCCTACGCGTCGATCCTCAAGTCGATCACCGGCGGCCGCGGCTCGTACCACATGAAGATGGCCCACTACGAAGAAGTCCCCGCCCATCTGCAGACGAAGATCATCGCCGCGCACAAGGCCGCCAAGGAAGGCTCCGGAGCGCACGCCCCGCACTGAGCCTCGCCGCCGGGGGCGTCTCAACCTCGCCACTGCGTGCGGACATCCGGCATTCCCATCAGCTCCTGGAACCGGATCGGCCCCGGGCGATCCGCCAGGGATCGGGGCAGTCCGCGGAGTCGGATCTCGTCGTCGCGGCGCGATCTCGTCGCGAGGATCTGGAGGGCCGAGCGCGCCAGGAGCCCGGCGTCGCAGGCGGCGGGATCGGCGAAGAGCACCGGGCCCGTCCCCGCCCAGATCACGAGCCCCGCGGCGGCTCCCTTCCCCGCCGGACCCCCGCGCGCCACGGCGACCGCGATCGCGCGCAGCCCGCCGGGGGCCCCATCCAGGAAGTTGCGCGGGCCGAGCCCGGGATGGAGCCTCAGCCACAGACTTCCCATCGCCCGGGCGTAGATCGCGAACAGGACGTCCCAGTCGCGCGTCCGTACCGCGTCCAGCCTGAGGGCGGGGGTGGCAGCCCCGATCGTGGAGAGGGCTCCCAGGGTCGCGCTGCCGCGCAGCGTGCTTCCGGACTCGAAGCCGAGCCGGGCGTGCGCCTCCTTCGAACCTTCGTTGTCCCACTCGACGTAGGAATAGAGTCGCCGCGCCCCGGTCAGCCCCCGGGCCCCTTCGAGGAGGAGGCTCCGGCCGATGCCTCGCTTCCGTACGGCAGGGGCCACGCGCCAGTGTCCGAACATCCAGGTGTGAGGCGATCGGCGCGATCGCAGGAATTGCACGCAGCCCAGCACGGTGCCGGTGCGCCTCTCCACGGCGGCGACCGAGACGGCGCGCGTACCGGAGACACGCCACGCCATCCGGCGCGGCAGCGACGGGCAGAGGATGGCCGCCACAGCAGGCGGGTGTCCGAGGCGCTCGACGGAGGCGCGGTCGCCGGCGCCGCAGACGCGCAGCACGATCGGGTCGGGAGGCGGCATGATCGCGTCTCTCCTGCCGACGACCGACGACTCCGGAGCCGACCGGGAAGCCTCGCGCACGCGCTAGTTATATCACCCGCCCGCCGCGGGCCCTCCGGTCCGTTCCTTGACCCCGTTCTCACGCGACCCCTATAATTCCCGCCTCTCACCGGAGCGTTCATGCACACGACGACCATCAGGACCATCGGCGCCCACGACGGACAGGAGGTCCGGGTCCGCGGCTGGCTGTACAACAAGCGGGAGAAGGGGAAGCTGGCCTTCCTGATCATCCGTGACGGGACCGGGTACCTGCAGGCGGTGGCCTTCCAGCCGGAGGTCGGCCCCTCGGTCTTCGAGACCTGCCAGAGAGTGACGCAGGAATCGTCTCTGGATGTGACCGGAGTCATCCGCAAGGACGATCGCGCCCCAGGGGGCCACGAGATGCAGCTCCGGTCGATCGTCGTTCACCAGCTGGCGCACGACTATCCGATCAGCCCGAAGGAGCACGGGCCCGACTTTCTCCTCGACCACCGCCACCTCTGGCTGCGCTCCTCCAGGCAGCACGCCCTCCTGAGGCTCAGGAGCGAGATCTCCCAGGCGATCCGCGATTTCTTCTACGAGCGCGACTTCGTGCTGATCGACTCGCCCATCCTGACGCCGGCCGCGTGCGAGGGCACGTCCACTTTGTTCCAGACCGATTACTTCGACCAGAAGGCGTACCTGAGCCAGTCCGGCCAGCTCTACCTGGAGCCCGCGGCGATGGCGTTCGGCCGCGTGTACTGCTTCGGGCCGACCTTCCGCGCCGAGAAGTCGAAGACACGCCGGCACCTCACCGAGTTCTGGATGGTGGAGCCGGAGGTGGCGTACGCCGAGCTCCCGGATCTTCTCGACCTGGCCGAGGACTTCATCGTCGCCCTGGTGGCGCGGGCCCTGGATCGCTGCCGCGCCGAGCTGAAGACCCTCGAGCGCGACACCGCAAGGCTCGAGACCGTGAGGAAGCCGTTCCCCCGGATGACCTATGACGAGGCGGCGGCCCTCCTGCTGCGGCCGGATGTGCAGGCGCGCGCGAGGGAGCAGGACGCGCCGCCGTTCGTCCGGGGCGACGATTTCGGAGGATTCGACGAGACCGTCCTCACCGAAAAGCTGGAGCGTCCGGTGATGATCACGCACTACCCGGCGGCCATCAAGGCCTTCTACATGCAGCCCGATCCGCAGACACCGGAGCGCGCGCTGTGCGTCGACGTCCTGGCGCCCGAGGGGTACGGTGAGATCATCGGCGGCAGCCAGCGCATCCACGATCACGACCTCCTCCTGCGGCGTATCCAGGAGCAGGGGCTGCCGCTCGAGGCGTTCCGCTGGTACCTCGACATCCGCAAGTACGGCTCGGTGCCGCACGCCGGCTTCGGGATGGGGATCGAGCGTTTCGTCTCCTGGGTGGCCGGCATCCACCACCTGCGCGAGGCGATCCCCTACCCGCGCACTCTCAACCGGCTTTATCCTTGAGAAGGACGCCCTGTTGATCAAGGTCGGGATGGTCAGTCTCGGTTGCCCGAAGAACCTGGTGGACACCGAGGTCATGCTCGGCACGCTTCGGCGCGGAGGGTACGATCTGACGCGCGATCCGTCCGAGGCGGACGTGATCGTCGTCAATACCTGCACCTTCATCGAGCCCGCCCGGCGGGAGTCGATCGAGACGATCCTGGAGATGGCCGAGTTCAAGAAGACCGGCCGCTGCCGCAGGCTGGTCGTCGCGGGCTGCATGGTGCAGCGCAACCACGACGAGCTCCGGGCGGCGATCCCCGAGATCGACGCCCTGGTCGGTCTGAACGACATCGAGCGCATCGCGGAGGCCTGCGTCCTGGAGACCGGGGCGCGCTTCGAGCCGAGCCGGGAACGCGCGACCTATCTGTACAGCGAAGCCTCGCCGCGGCTGCTGGCGACGCCCGGACATTCCGCGTATCTCAAGATCTCGGAGGGGTGCGACCACACCTGCTCGTTCTGCGCCATTCCGTCCTTCCGCGGTCTGCAGCGCTCGCGGTCGATCGCCTCGATCGTCGAAGAAGCCCGGCGCCTGGCGGCGCAGGGCGTGGTCGAGATCAACCTGATTGCCCAGGACACGACCGACTACGGGTCCGACCTCAAGGACGGCACCGACGCCTCGGGTCTCCTGCGGGCGCTCGACGACGTCGAAGGTCTCCGCTGGATCCGGGTCCTCTACGCCTATCCCAACCGGATCACACCCGAGTTCGTCGGAGCGCTCGCGTCGTGCCGTCGCGTGGCGCGCTATCTGGACCTGCCGCTGCAGCACGCCGACGCGTCGCTTCTGAAGGCCATGCGGCGCGGCGGCAGCGCGGCGACGCATACGAGGCTCCTGGAGACGCTGCGCGCGAGCGTGCCGGGGATCGCCCTGCGCACGACCTTCATCGTCGGCTTCCCGGGCGAGAGCGATAGGCAGTTCCAGACGCTCTGCTCGTTCGTGCGGGGCGCCGAGTTCGATCACGTCGGTGTCTTCACCTACTCGGAGGAGAAGGGGACGTCCGCCGCCGACCTCCCGGACGACGTTCCCGCGGAGGTGAAGGAGGAGCGCCGCGCCGCGCTGATGGCCATCCAGGAGGACATCGCCGCGCGCCGTGCCCAGGCACTCGTGGGCCGGGTCGTGGAGGTGCTGATCGACGGACCGCCCGAGGACAGCGACCTGCTTCTGTGCGGCCGGACGGAGGGGCAGGCGCCCGAGATCGACGGCCGGGTCATCCTCACCGACGCTCCGGGCCCGCTGAATCCGGGAGCGTTCGTCCAGGTGCGCATCGACGAGGCGCACCCGTACGACCTCGTGGGCGCGGCGATCGGCCCCGGCCCCGACGGCCGCCGACCGTGATGGAGCGGGGTCCAGGAACGAGAGCCGCCGTGCTGGTCGCCACCCTGTTCGGCGCGGGGCGTGCCCCCGTCGTCCCCGGAACCTTCGGCACCCTGGCCGCCATTCCCCCCGCGGTCCTTCTGTCGCTGTGGCTGCCGCCCTGGGGTTTCGCGCTCGCGACCGGCGTCCTGTCCGCCATCGCCATCGGGACCTCCGGACCGGCGGCCCGGGCCATGGGGCTGAAGGATCCGTCGCCGGTCGTGATCGACGAAGCCGCCGGGATGTTCGTGACGCTCCTGTATCTTCCCGCCGGCCCTCTCACGGTCGTCCTGGGGTTCGTGCTGTTCCGGGTGATGGACATTCTGAAGCCGCCCCCTGCGCGGGCCGCCGAGGGCCTCCCCGGCGGCTGGGGGATCGTCGTCGACGATCTCATCGCCGGCGCCTACGCCAACCTCGCGCTGCGGATCCTCGCCACCCTGTCGCTTCTGCGGTCCGGAGCATGAAGATTTTCGACGACATCGAGCTCCTGCGCGCGCACCTGCGTGCGCCGATCGCCACCATCGGAAATTTCGACGGTCTGCACCGCGGACACCAGGCGATCGTCAGGACCGTCCTGTCCCGCAGCCGTGAGACCGGCGGCAGCAGCCTGCTCATCACCTTCGACCCGCACCCCTTGAAGATCCTCGCCCCGGAGCGCGCGCCACGCATGCTGACCACCCGCCGGCAGAAGCTCGCGCTCATCGACTCCACCGGTCTCGAGTTCCTGCTGATCCTGCCGTTCACGGTGGAGCTCGCCGAGGTGACCGCGGAGCAGTTCGTCAGGCAGTACCTGGCCGAGGGCCTGGGCGTGAAGGAGGTCCACGTCGGCGCGAACTTCAATTTCGGGCGGGACCGGGCCGGCAATGCGGAGATGCTGATCCGTCTCTGCGGTGAGGTGGGCATCCGGGCGGCACAGGTCGAGGAAGTGCGATCCCTCGACAGTCCGATCAGCAGCAGTCGCATCCGGCGCGCGATCCAGTCGGGGGAAGTCGAGCTCGCGCGCGAGCTGCTCGGTCGTCCCTACGTGATCGAGGGGACGGTGATCCATGGTGAGTCGCGCGGTGCCCGGCTGGGGTTCCCCACGGCCAATCTCGAGAGCCCGAACGAGCTCATGCCGCAGGACGGCGTGTACGTCACGGAAGCCGCGCTCGACGGCGTGCCACACCCCGCCGTCACCAACATCGGGTCCCGCCCGACGTTCGTGGCGGCGTCCTACGCGGTCGAAACGCACATCCTGGATGCCCCCGGCGATCTCTACGGCCAGCCGATCGAGGTCCGCTTCCTGGCGCGGCTGCGGCCGGAGCTCAAGTTCGATTCCGCCGAGGCCCTCGTCGCTCAGGTCCGCAAGGACGTTCAGCGGGCGCGTGACTACTTCGGGGGGCGCGGCGGCACGACGTCCGCCGCCTGACCGCGGGCCGCGCGCGTGGCCCGCGGCTCCGGACCGGGCTCTAACCGCGGAACAGCTTGTTGAAGCGGTCGCGCGCCGATGAGGCGTCTCCCGGCGCGGCACGCGGTCGAGCCCCCTCGAGGAAGCTGAAGAACTCGCAGAAATTCCCCTTGATCTTCTCCGTCACCCAGTCGGCCTGTGGCTCACGGCACTGGTTGCTCACGGCGGGGTCGTAGAACCGGCAGTTGCGGCAGCAGTGCAGATCCGAAGAGCAGTGCGGACATTCCGCGTCGCGCGGAACAGTGCGGCCGGCCGGAATCTCCTGGCCGCACTGAAAGCAGAGGCGCATCCTTCCTCCGCCGCCGAGTATAGCAGAGTGTGCTAGGATGTCCGCCCGTCCGCGGAGCCTATGACAGCGAGCCCCCGTCCGATCCACTTCATCACCTTCGAGGGAATCGAAGGATCCGGCAAGACGACGCAGATCCAGCTTCTGTCGAACTCCTTCGAGGACCGAGGGATCGATCACGTCCTGACCCGGGAGCCGGGCGGCACGCCGATAGGCGACCAGATCCGCAGGCTCGTCCTCGACCCCCGGAACTCCGTCATGACGCCGGTCTGCGAGCTCCTTCTGTACGCCGCGGCCCGCGCCCAGCACGTCGACCAGGTCATCCGTCCGGCCCTCGACGCCGGCCGCCTCGTGCTGTGCGATCGCTTCAAGGACGCGACGTTCGCATACCAGGGGTACGGCCGCGGCATCCCGCTCGACCTGATCGACGCCCTGCACGATCTCAAGACCCTGGCGCTCCGCCCCGACCTGACACTCCTGTTCGACATCGACGCGGGTCTGGCGCTCAAGCGCGCCCGCGAGCGCGAGCACGGCGGCTCCCAGGACCAGACGCGCTTCGAGCAGGAGGACCTGGCGTTCCACGAGCGCGTCCGATCGGGTTACCTCGAAATGTCCGGGCACGAACCGGAGCGTTTCGCCGTCCTGGACGCCCGCGGCTCGGTCGACGAAGTCCATCTCCGGGTCATCGAGACGATCGCGAAGCATCTGCCCGTCCGGAGCGCCCGCGGGTGAGCCCGCGGCGGGTGCGTCCTCTGGACGAGATCATCGTGGGTCAGCCGCGCGCCACCTCCGCGCTGCAGCGGGCCCTGGAGGAGGACAGGCTCTTCCCGTCTCTCGTGTTCCACGGTCCTCCGGGTGTCGGGAAGCTCTCGGCGGCGCTGCTCGTCTGCCGGACGCTGCTCTGCGGCGCCGATCAAGGGCGGCCGTGCGACGCGTGCCGCTCCTGCCGGCGAATCACCGGGACGGTCCTGGTGCATCCCGACGTCCGTCTTGTTCTCCCCGAGAAGAAGTCCGACTTCGATCGGCCGGCGCCCGATGAGGAGACGACCGCCGGTGTCGATCCGCAGGCGGCGCAGGCGGACGCGCTCCGGAATCCGGTGTGGTCCGTCCTGATCGACCGCGTGCGTCAGGGAATCGGCTTCCTTCAACGCCGGCCCTCGGAAGGGCGTCACTCGATCCTGATCGTGGACCAGGCGCACCGCATGGAGGCCGCGGCCGCGAACGCCCTCCTGAAGACCCTGGAGGAGCCCCCTCCATACGCCATCCTGATCCTCGTCACGCCGTCGTGGCACGCGCTTCTTCCCACCCTGCGATCGCGCTGCCAGGCCGTTCCGTTCCAGCTCGTGCCGCGCACCGGGATCGTGTCGTACCTCGTCGAGCGGCGCGACATGGGGGCCGAGGAGTCGGTGCTGCGCGCCGGCCTGTCCGGCGGCCGCATCGGCGCGGCCCTCGACCTCGACGTCGAGGAATTCCGGAGGCGGCGCGAAGTCCTCGTGGCGCTTCTGCTCGAGATGGCGGGGCGCGGCGACCCCGGCCTGGCCGTGGCGCGCGCCGAGGCGATGGTGCACGGCGGGGAATCGGTTGAGGAGGACCTTCAAATCCTCCTGACCCTGCTGCGCGACGCCCTGATCGTGGGGGCGTCCCCCGGCAGCGAGGCCGTCCTCGTCAACGTGGACATCGTGCCGAGGCTGCGCGAGGTTGCGGGCGGCCTCCAAGCCAGGGCGGGGACCGCCCTGGAGGCGCTGGAATCGACCCTGGAGTCCATTCGCCACAAGGGGAACCGGCAGCTCCTCATCGAAAACTTCCTCATGGACCTTCTGCCGGACCGACCGGCCACCGCGACGCCGCAGTCGGGGAGCCTGGTCGCCCCGCGCGGCTGACCCCGCGCGTGTCGTTGATCCTCCGTTACCTTCGACTCTACCGCAGGCCGTTCCTCCTGGGACTTCTCTGCCTCATCGTGACCAATGCCCTGACGCTGATCATCCCCTGGCTGTTGAAGGAGGCGATCGACTCCCTGGGTCCGGGCCCGCGCCCCGTCCCGTACTGGTCTTACGCCCTGGCCATCGTCGCGGCCGCGCTCGTCCTGGCTGTGATCCGCACCTGGTCGCGCCTGCACATCCTCGGCGCCTCCCGGCGCATCGTCTACGACATCCGCAACGACCTGTTCGCGCACCTCCAGACCCTGCCGGCGTCGTTCTACGCCCGCCACCGCACCGGGGAAATCATGTCCCGCGCGGTGAACGACCTGATGCTGATTCGATCGCTGTTCGGACCCGGTATCCTCAGCGTCCTCAATGTGGTCCTGCTGTACTCCGCGGGGCTCCCTCTCATGGCGCTCCTCGATCCGACCCTGACCCTTGCGGCGGTCCTCCCCTACCCGATCATCCTGGCCGGCGTGTTCCGGGTCAGCCGGACGATCCATGAGCGCAGCAACCGGACACAGCAGCAGCTGGCCGAGATCAGCAACGAGGCCCAGGAGACCTTGAGCGGCATCAACATGGTCAAGGCCTACTCTCGCGAGGCGGGGGAGGTCGAGGCGTTCGCCGAGCTCAGCCGGGAGTACCGGCGCCGCTCGCTCCTCCTGGCCAGGAGCCGCGGGCTGATCGTGGCCCTGATGGGAGGCATCGACAAGACGAGCACGCTCGTGGTGCTCTGGATCGGCGGGCTCCACGTCATGGCCCACACCCTCACGCCCGGCGCCCTGATCGCCTTCCTGGCGTACCAGACGCTCCTGTCCGGGCCGACCGTGATGATGGGCTGGGTCCTCGGCGTGTTCCAGCGGGGATTGGGGGCGATCCAGCGCGTCCAGGAGATCCGGTCGCAGACCAGCGACCTTCCCGGCGACCGGGCCCCGGGGCCGGGTCCCGAGATCAGCGGCTCCGTCGCCTTCAGACGCCTCGACTTCTCGTATCCGGACGGAGGACGGGAGGCACGACCGATCCTCCAGGGGATCGATCTCGATGTGCCGGCGGGAACCACCGTAGGAATCGTCGGCCCGGTCGGGGCGGGCAAATCGACGCTGGTCCAGCTCGTGGCCGCCGTCCATCCGGTTCCCGCGGGGGCCATCCGGATCGACGGGCGGGACCTCAACACGATTCCGACCGCCCATCTGCGCGCCCATCTCGGCGTCGTCCCGCAGGAGACCTTCCTGTTTTCGCGCAGCATCGCGGAGAACATCGCGCTGGGACGTCCCGCGGCCTCCAGGAGGCGCATCGAAGAGGTGGCGCGGGTTGCGCAGATCACGCGCGACCTTCCGGATCTGCCCCAGGGCCTGGATACGCTCGTGGGGGAGCGCGGCGTGACCTTGTCCGGCGGTCAGCGCCAGCGCGTGGCCCTGGCCCGGGCCCTCCTCCTCGATCCACGCATCCTGATCCTGGACGACGCCTTGAGCAGCGTCGACGCGGACACGGAGGAGGCGATCCTGACCGGTCTCCGCGAGTTCATGCGCCGTCGCACCACATTCGTGGTCTCCCACCGGGTCTCGACCGTGATGGGGGCCGACCGGATCCTGGTCCTCGAGGACGGCCGCGTGGCGGAGACCGGTAGCGCCGCGGAGCTCCTGGCGCGGGACGGACCGTTCGCGCGCATGCACAGGCAGCAGCAGATCGAGAGGGAGCTGGAAGGACTGTGAGCGGCACCGGAACGGCGCACGACGACGAAGTCCTCGGCAAGGCCTACGACGCCCGCCTGATGCGGCGGCTCCTGGAATTCGTCCGGCCTCAGGCACGTTTGATCGCCCTGTCGGTCGCCCTGATGTTCGTGGTCATGGGGGCGAACCTTCTCCAGCCCTATCTGCTGAAGATTTTCTTCGACGAGCATGTGACGCGGGGCGACCGGCACGGCCTCGCCGCACTCGTCCTGATTTACCTGGTCACGGTCACCGTCGAGCTCCTGGCGCGTTACGGCCAGCTCTATTCCATGGAGCTGACGGGGCAGAACGTCATTCTGCACCTGCGTGACCGGGTGTTCCGCCACCTTCTGTCGCTCGATTCGGCCTTCTTCGATCGTTATCCCGTCGGTCGCCTGATGACCCGCGTCACGACCGACATCGAGGCTCTCGCCGACCTGTTCTCCTCCGGGGTGGTGTCGCTCCTGGGAGACAGCGTCAAGCTCCTCGCCATCGTCGGCATCCTCCTGTGGCTCGACTGGCGGCTCGCCCTGGTCACCTTCGCCATCACCCCCGTCCTGTTTCTCCTGTCGGCCATGCTCCGCGGCCGCATCCGCCAGTCATACCGGGACGTGCGCCGGCGCATCGCGCGCATCAACGCCTACCTGCAGGAATCGATCTCCGGGATGCTCCTGGTGCAGCTGTTCCGGCGCGAGGACGTGAATCGGGGGGAGTTCGACGCGATCAACCGCGACCACCGGGACGCCGAGCTGCGCTCGGTGGTCTACGAATCGGGCTTCTCCGCGATCATCGAGATGGTGAGCAACGTGGCGACCGCGCTCATCCTCTGGTACGGAGGAGGAAGCATCGTGCGCGGCGCGGTGACGATCGGGACCCTCGCCGCCTTCCTGAACTACACCTCCCGCTTCTTCGGCCCCATCCAGGACCTGTCGGGGTTCTACGCCGTCCTGCAGGCGGCCATGGCGTCCCTGGAGCGGATCTTCTCCCTGCTGGACGAGCGCCCGGCGATCACCTCGCCCGCGACGCCCGTGGCGCTGCCGGATCGGGTCGCGGGGAGGATCGAGTTCGAGAACGTGCGCTTCGCCTACCGGGATGGAGGGGACGTGCTGCACGACATCCGGCTGCGCGTCGAGCCGGGGGAGAGGGTGGCCATCGTGGGCGCGACCGGATCCGGAAAGACGACTCTCATCAAGCTTCTCATCCGCCTCTACGACCCCGGCTCCGGAACGATCCGCATCGACGGACGGGACATCCGCTCCTTTCCCCTCGCCTCCCTGAGGCGCCAGGTCGGTGTCGTCCAGCAGGACCATTTCCTGTTCACGGGGACCGTCGCCTCGAACATCGCCTTCGGCCGGCCCGGCCTGCCGCCGGAGCGCATCGAGGAGGCGGCGCGTCTCGTCCACGCCGACCGATTCATCCGGCGCCTCCCGAAGGGGTTCGGGGACGAGGTGCGGGAGCGCGGCAGCAACCTGTCGGTGGGTCAGAAACAGCTGCTGTCGTTCGCCAGGGCCCTGGCCTACGACCCGGCCGTGCTGGTTCTGGACGAGGCGACATCGAGTGTCGACACGGAGACCGAGATCCTGATCCAGGACGCCCTGCGTCTCCTGCTCGAGGGGCGCACGTCGATCGTCATCGCCCACCGTCTCTCGACGATCGTGGGGGCCGATCGCATCCTGGTGATGCACCACGGCCGGATTGTCGAGGAAGGGACGCACCGCGCCCTGCTCCTCCTGCGCGGCATCTACCACAGACTGTACCAGCTGCAGTTCGGGCTGGAGAGCGACCCCTCAGGAGGAGCGCCCTGGGCCGGCCCACCGGTAACGACGCAGGTCGATCCGGCCTCCGGTCAGTAGCACGATTCCCTCGCGCCGCAGCGCCGCGGCCTGGCGCGACGCTCCCCCGCCGTCCCAGCCGCGCAGGCTGATCGATCCCTGCGCGTTGATCACGCGATGCCAGGGCACCGGCCGGCCCTTCACGCGGTGACCGGACGGAAGGGCACGGAGCGCCCAGCCGACCGTGCGCGCCCCATGGACCAGCCCCGCCATGCGGGCGATCTGCCCGTAGGTCGCGACCCGGCCGCGCGGCACCCTGGCCACGAGCCGCCAGATCCTCTCGAACGCGGGGATGTCCTTCACGACACTCGCCTGATGAACGCCGGGCCGAGGGAGGCTCGGCCGGCGCATGCTAGCATACGGTCGCATGCCCGGCGCCCGTCCCGCCTCGAGCCTCACCGACGTCCCGGGGTTTCGCGTCGGGCACGCGACGGACAGCCGCGGCCTCACCGGCTGCACGGTCGTGCTGTGCGGCGACGGCGCCGTCCCCGGCCTCGATGTCCGCGGTCTCGCGGCCGGTCTGCGCGACACCGGTCCCTGCGAGCCCGCGCACCTGGTCCCCGTCGTGCACGCGCTCCTCCTGTCCGGCGGCAGTGCCTACGGCCTCGATGCCGCGGCCGGTGTGATGTCGTTCCTCGAGCGACGGGGGATCGGCTTCCGCGTGCGCGACGCCATCGTGCCGATCGTCCCGGCTGCGATTCTCTTCGATCTGTCGGCGGGGAGCCCGCGCGCCCGCCCCACCCCCGCCATGGCCCGGCGCGCCTGCCGGGCGGCCTCCTCGCGGCCGGTTCTCCAGGGGAACGTGGGCGCGGGGACGGGGGCCAGCGTGGGCAAGATGCATGGCATCCGGCGCGCCATGAAATCGGGCCTCGGCTCGGCGTCGCGTCGTAAGGGCGCGCTCGTCGTGGGCGCCCTGACCGTGGTGAACGCCTGGGGCGACGTCATCGACCCGCGCACCGGCTCGATCGTCGCGGGTCTGAGGGACCGCCCGGACGGCTCCGCTCTCCCCGGCACGACGCGGGAGCTTCTGCGTGCCGGGCTCCCGTTCCGTGCCGGAGCGGGTGCCCGCGCCCGCGGGCGCCCGGCCGCGACGGGGGACGCTCCGCCTCCTCCCTCCACGACGCTGGGCGTGGTGGCGACGAACGCCCGGCTGACCAAGGTCGAGGCCACCTCCGTGGCGAGAGCGGCCCAGGTCGCCTGCGCGCGCTGCATCGCTCCCGTCTGGACGCGCTTCGACGGGGACGTCGTGTTCTGCCTGTCGCGCGGCAGGGTCCGGGCCGACCCTCTCGTGGTGGGGGCCCTGGCGACCGAGGCGATGCAGGAGGCGATCCTGCGGGCGGCGCTTCTGGCCCGCGCCGTGGCGGGACTGCCGGCGGCGCGCGATCTCGATCGCCGCGCCGATCTCTAGAATTCCCGGAGCTGCTCGAGATATCCCCGGTGGTTCCGGGTGATCTCCTTGAGCGAGTCGCCGCCGAACTTCTCCAGGAACGCCTCGGCCAGGACGAATGCGGTCATCGCCTCGCCCACGACACCCGCGGCGGCGATGGCCGATACGTCGGTGCGCTCCACCTGCGCCTGGAACTCGTCCTTCGATTTGAGATCGACGCTGTGCAGGGCCTTGGGCAGCGTGGACAGCGGCTTGACGTAGACCCGCACACGGATCTCCTCGCCGTTGGTGATGCCCCCCTCCAGGCCGCCGGCGTGATTCGAGGTGCGGTAGAAGCGCCGCGCCGGCCGGTCGTAGTGAATCTCGTCGTGGAACTCCGACCCCATCCTTCCCGCGGCTTCGACGCCGTCCCCGATCGCGATCGCCTTGATCGACTGGATCGAGCAGATCGCGGCCGCCAGCCGGGCGTTCAGGCGCAGGTCCCAGTGCCTGTGGCTCCCCAGACCGGGGGGAACGCCGCGCGCCACGACCTGGAACGCGCCGCCCACGGAGTCGCGCGCCTGCATGGCGCGATCGATCTCCTCGACCATCCTCTGCTCGACTCCGGCGTCCGCGCAGCGCAGCGGCGACCCTTCCGCCGCCACGATCCGATCCCACGGCACCTCGGTCAGGGGAGGGAGCGCGGCTGCTCCCAGCGACACCGTGTGGCTCGCCACCTCCACGTCGAACTCCCGCAGGAACTTCTTGCACACCGCCCCCACGGCCACGCGCGCCGTCGTCTCGCGCGCCGAGGCCCGCTCGAGGATGTCGCGAGCGTCCTCCACGTCGTGCTTCAAGGCCCCGGCCAGATCGGCGTGCCCGGGCCGCGGGCGCGTGACCCGCTTGCGCTCGACGTCCTCGACGTCGACCGGTTCGATCGCCATCGCCTTCTGCCAGTTCGCCCAGTCGCGGTTGGCGATCTGGAGCGCGATCGGGCTGGCGAGGGTGCGCCCGTGCCGCACGCCGGAAAGGATCGCGACCCGGTCCTGCTCGATCTTCATCCGCCCGCCGCGCCCGTAGCCGTGCTGCCGGCGCTTGAGCTCGACGTCGATGTCGGCGGCCAGGAGCCCGAGCCCCGCCGGCATCCCGTCCAGGATGGCGACCAGGGCCGGACCGTGCGATTCCCCTGCCGTCAGAAAACGCAGCACGTCGGCTCCGCAAGTGTGCCGCTCGTCGCAATTTCGCGACAGATCGAGCGGAGCGGCGATTATCCTTGACCCTTCGCGACCCTGTCAACGCGCCGTCCGGCGCGGAAAACGGTCACCGCGCTCGTCCGTGAGGGGCGTCGCCGAGACGGGAGGGCTTCGCTTGATTCCGACCGGTGACCTGTGTAAAGTGGGCCACTTCCCGGGGGGCCGCCGTAGTGGAAATACTGACCTCGCAACAGATGCGCCATATCGACAGGCGCGCCGTCTCCCGGTTCGGTGTGCCCGAAATCGTCCTGATGGAGAATGCCGGTCTGAGGCTGCTCGAGGTCCTGCAGCGCATCGAGGGGGATCTCAGGACGCGGCGCATCCTGCTTCTGTGCGGGCGTGGAAACAATGGGGGAGACACCTTCGTCCTGGCGCGGCACCTCCACAACCAGGGGATTCCGTTCGCCGCCCTCCTGTTCGGCCGGCGCCGCGACGTGCGCGGCAGCGCCCTCGTCAACCTCAAGGCCCTCACGCGGCTCGGCGCGCCGCCGCGCGAAGTGACCGGGCGGGGCGAATGGAGGACCGCCCGCGCCCTTCTCGACACGAGCGATCTGATCGTGGACGGGATCCTCGGCACCGGGCTGTCGAGGCCCGTGCAGGGGTTCCTCGCGACGGTCATCGAAGACGTGAACGCGGCGCGTGCCCTGGTGCTGGCCGTCGATGTCCCGAGCGGTCTGTCGGGCGATTCCTTCGAGATCCCGGGGCCCTGCCTGCGGGCGGACCACACGGTCGCTTTCGTCCGGCCGAAGCTCCCTCACGTGTTCCCTCCCGCCGAGTCGATGTGCGGGCGACTGCACGTGGTCGACATCGGGCTGCCGAACGAGGCGGTCGTCGCCGAGCGGGCCGACCTGGACCTGCTGCGCGCGGAGGAGCTCTCATCCCTCCTGCCGAAGCGCCGGGCCGACAGTCACAAGGGGGACTACGGTCACGCCCTGGTGGTCGCCGGGTCGCGCGGCAAGGGCGGGGCCGCGCGGATGTCGGCTCTCGGCGCGCTGCGCGCGGGCTGCGGCCTGGTGACCGCTGCCGTGCCGAGCGGTCTGCAGTCCGGCTTCGTCTCGCGGGCGATGGAAGTGATGACCGAGGGACTGCCCGAGACCCCGGAGGGGACCCTGGCCGAATCCGGGCTCAATCGGATCCTGGCCCTTCTCGAGGGGAAGCAGGCGATCGGCATCGGCCCGGGATTGACCACCCATCCGGAGACGTGCAGGATCGTCCGCGATGTGGTGCGCCGGGCGCGCGTGCCGGTCGTCCTGGATGCCGACGGCGTGAACGCCTTCGCGGGGAACGAGACGGCCCTTTCCGGACGGCTCCGCCCGCTCGTCCTGACCCCCCACCCGGGAGAGATGGGGCGTCTCCTGGGGATGTCCGGCAAGGACGTGCAGTCCCGCAGATTACAGCTGGCGCGCGAGTTCGCGCGTCGCCATCGCTGCCATCTGGTCCTCAAGGGACACCGGACGCTGGTCGCGACACCCGAGGGCCGGGTGCACGTGAATCCCACCGGCAATCCTGGCATGGCCACCGGCGGGTCCGGGGACGTCCTCACCGGCCTCCTCCTGGGTCTTCTGGCCCAGGGGATCGAGACCACCGACGCGGTCAGGCTGGGTGTCTACCTGCACGGGCTGGCCGGCGACCTCGCAGCGGCCGAGGTGGGCGAGGCGCCGCTCATCGCGCGCGACATCCTGCAGCACTTCCCCGCGGCGCTCCTGAGTCTCCGCCCGCCGCGGAGCAACGAACGAGCCGAGGCTCGCGGCGCCCGGAGGACCGGATGAAGGACAACCAGGGAACGACGTCTTCGGGCCAGCGCGCGGCCGGTCCATCGGGCTCGGTGATCGCCGGGGCGCCGCGGGGCGCGCCCGGCCGGGGGGTCTCGTCCGTCGCCGCGCGCGCGGCCATCCTGCGGGTGGTCATCCGTCCCGCCCGGCCCGGCGATCTGGAGGAGGCGACGCTCGTCGAAAGGAGGGTGTGGGGCCGGCTGGGCGCTTCGTTGAACGAGCTGCAGAGGCGCCTGTTCGCGCTGCCCGAGGCGTTTCTGCTCGCCGAGCTGCAGCGCCCCGGCCAGGCGCCCCGGATCGTCGGCCTGACCAACGGACTCCTGTGGACGCGTGACTTTCCGCGATCCTACCTCGACTACGAGCGGATCCTGCCTTCCGCATCCCACAATCCGCGCGGGGACGTCCTGTATCTCGCTTCGGTGGGCGTGGAGCCGAATCTCCGCGGTCACGGCATCGGTCTGCGTCTCGTCCAGGAGGCGATCGAGGTGGGCCGCCGCCGCCACCTGAAGCAGGTGCGGCTGATCGGTAACAGCCGATCGCGTCCGCTCCACGAGCGCGCCGGTCTCGAGGTCGTCCGCACACTCCCCCGGCTGTTCCGGCAGCACCGCGACCTCATGCCGCAACCGGTGCTCATGGAACTGTCGCTCGTCTGAACGACCGGATGCCCTCCCGGACCCTGGTCACGCGCTCGGAAGAGGAGACCCGCCTCCTCGGACAGGACCTGTCGCGGAGCCTCCTGGCGGGAGACGTAATTCTTCTCACCGGCGATCTGGGCATGGGCAAGACCGTCTTCGCCCGCGGCATCGCCCAGGGCCTGGGCGTGTCCGAAGAGGATGTGCGCTCCCCCTCCTTCACCCTGGTGAATCGCTACGACGGCCGGGTGACGCTCTACCACATCGATCTGTACCGTATCGACCGGCCGGAAGACCTGGACGAGCTGGGGCTGGAGGAGATTCTCGGGGTGGACGGGATCGCCGTCGTGGAGTGGGCCGAGCGTCTGGGACCCTACCATCCGGAGCGCGTCGTCTCCGTCCGTCTCGTCGACCGCGGCGGCGATGTCCGCGAGATCACGATCGAGGACCGGCGGTCCTCTCACTCCATCCGGTAGTTCGGGGCTTCCTTGGTGATCACCACGTCGTGCGCGTGGCTCTCCTTGAGACCCGCGCTCGTGACGCGGATGAAGCGCGCCTGCTGCCTGAGAGTCTCGATGTCCGCGGCGCCGCAGTACCCCATCCCGGCGCGCAGGCCGCCGACCATCTGCGGGACCAGCGCCTGCAGCGAGCCCTTGTAAGGGACCATCCCCTCGATCCCCTCGGGCACGAGCTTGTCTTCCGCGGCCGCGTCCTGGAAATATCGATCGGCGCTGCCCCGCCGCATCGCCCCGATCGACCCCATCCCGCGGTAGGCCTTGAACGTCCGGCCCTGGTAGAGGATCGTCTCGCCGGGCGCTTCCTCGGTGCCGGCGAAGAGCGATCCGATCATCACCGAGGAAGCCCCGGCGGCCAGGGCCTTGGTGATATCGCCGGAGAACTTGACGCCGCCGTCGGCGATGAGCGGGACGCCGTGCCGCCGCGCCGCGAGCGCGCTCTGGGCGATGGCGGTGATCTGCGGCACGCCGACCCCCGTCACCACGCGCGTCGTGCAGATCGATCCGGGTCCGACTCCGACCTTGACCGCGTCGACGCCCAGCTTCATCAGGTCCTCGGCGGCCTCCTCGGTCCCGACATTCCCCGCGACGAGGTCCACGCCCGAGAGCGTCTTGCGCAGCCTGCGCACCATGTCCATAACGCCGGCCGAATGGCCGTGCGCCGTGTCGACCACGATGACGTCCGCGCGCGCCTCCACGAGCAGGCGGGCCCGCTCGATCTCGTCGGGCCCGACGCCCACGGCGGCGCCGACGCGCAGCCTGCCGAGCGCGTCCTTGCACGCGTGGGGGTACTTGATCATCTTCTGGATGTCCTTGACGGTGATCAGGCCCTTCAGGTGGTAGTCCCGATCGACGACCAGAAGCTTCTCGATCTTGTGCTTGTGCAGGATCGACTTGGCCTCCTCGAGCGTCGTGCCGACGGGGACCGTGACCAGGTCCTCCTTCGTCATCACCGCCGAGACCGGAAGATCGGTGCGGGTTTCGAATCGCAGGTCGCGGTTCGTCAAAATTCCGAGCAGGCGGCCGCCCCGGTCGGTGACCGGCACGCCCGAGATCTTGAACCGCTGCATCAGCTCGAGCGCCTCGGCGATCTTCTGTTCCGGCCCGATGGTGACCGGGTCGACGATCATGCCGCTCTCGGAGCGCTTCACTTTGTCGACCTCGGCCGCCTGCGCCTCCATCGGCAGGTTCTTGTGCACGATGCCGATGCCGCCCTGCTGGGCCATGGCGATCGCCAGCCGGGAGTCGGTGACCGTGTCCATGGCCGCCGAGACCAGAGGGATGTTGAGCCGGATGTTGCGGGTAAGATGCGTCGTGACGTCGACCCGGCTCGGCACGACGTCCGAGCGGGCGGGCAGCAGGAGCACGTCGTCGAAGGTCAGCGCGTCCGGGATCGCTCCATCCAGCATATGCGTCGGCACCTCGGGCCGCGGTGCGGCCCCGTCGATCGTTCTAGACCCGCGCTCCATGCGGGGCCGCGGGCCGGGCCGGAGTCCCGCTCCCCTCTTCCGAACCGTGGCACTTCTTGTATTTCTTTCCCGACCCGCAGGGACAGGGATCGTTCCGGCCCACGCGGGCGCCGGCGCGCTGCGCCGGCTGGGGCGCCTCTTTCGCCGGGGCGCTGTACGTCAGGTCCCGCTCGCGGCGGGTGCGCATCTCCTTCTGCTGGGTCGCCACCGCGGCGTCCATGCGCCACAGGTTCATGATGATCTCGTCTTCGATCCGCTCCTTCATCAGCCCGAACATGACGAAGGATTCCTTCTTGTACTCGGTCAGCGGGTCGCGCTGGCCGTAGCCCCGCAGGCCGATCCCCTCCTTGAGGTGGTCCATCGCCAGCAGGTGGTCCTTCCAGGCGGTGTCGATGACATAGAGCATGAGGGCGCGCTCGTGCTGGCGCATGGCGTCCCCGCCCATGGTGCGCTCCTTCTCCTCGTAGCGCGCCTGGACCTGCGCCCAGAGACGCTCGCGCAGCTCCGGGGCGCTCACCTTCGACCAGTCGATCCCGAGCGTCTGCACGTCGAGACCGAAGTACCGCAGGAGACCGTTCCGCAACTCGTCGGTCTGCCAGTCCTCGGGGTCCGCGTCGGCCCCGCAGGTCGAGTCGAGGAGGTAGTTCAGGATCTCCTCGGCTTTCTGCAGCAGGTATTCCTTCTGGCCTTTCCCTTCGAGCAGCTCGCGGCGCAGGCGGTAGATTTCCGTGCGCTGCTTGTTGTTGACGTCGTCGTACTCCAGGAGGTGCTTGCGGATCTCGAAGTTGCGCGCCTCGACCTGCTTCTGGGCCCGCTCGATCGCGCGGGTCACCATGCGGTGCTCGATCGGGACCCCCTCCTCCATGCCGAGGCGTTTCATCAGGCCGGAGATGCGGTCCGACCCGAAGATGCGCATCAGGTCGTCCTCGAGGGACATGTAGAACCGGGACGAGCCCGGGTCGCCCTGGCGCCCGGCGCGGCCGCGCAGCTGGTTGTCGATACGCCGCGCCTCGTGCCGCTCGGTGCCCAGGATGTGCAGCCCCCCGAGCGCCACGACCTGGTCGTGCTCGGTGACGCAGCGCGCTTGGTGCCGCTCCATCCTCTCCTTCCACTGCTCGGACGTCACGGTCGCCGGGTCGATCCCCTGCTCCCCGATCTCCCGGCGCGCCAGGAACTCGGCGTTGCCCCCGAGCAGGATGTCGGTGCCGCGCCCGGCCATGTTGGTGGCGATGGTCACCGCCTGGAGCCGCCCGGCCTGCGCGACGATCTCGGCCTCCTTCTCGTGGTACTTGGCGTTCAGGACGACATGCGGGATCCGTCGCTTCTTGAGGAGCTCGCTCAGGTGTTCCGACTTCTCGATGGAGATGGTGCCGACCAGGACCGGCTGCCCTTTCTTGTGCAGGTCCTCGATCTCCTCGACGACGGCGTCAAACTTCTCCCGCTCCGTGCGGTACACCACGTCCGCGTTCTCGACGCGGATGAGCGGCCGGTTCGTGGGGGCGATCATGACCTCGAGTCTGTAGATCTTGTCGAACTCGACGGCCTCCGTGTCGGCGGTCCCGGTCATGCCGGCGAGCTTGCCGTACATCCGGAAGTAATTCTGGAAGGTGATGGTCGCGAGGGTCTGGTTCTCCTTCTGGACCTTGACCTTCTCCTTGGCCTCGACCGCCTGGTGCAGGCCGTCGCTCCAGCGGCGGCCCGGCATCAGGCGGCCGGTGAACTCGTCCACGATGATGACCTGCCCCTCCTTCTCCACGTAGTCCACGTCGCGCCTGAACAGGACGTGCGCTCTGAGCGCCTGCTGGACCGCGTGGTTCAGCTCCATCTCACCGGGGTCGTACAGGTTCTCGACCCGCAGGAGGGTCTCGGCCTTCTCCACACCCTCCTCGGTGAGCGCCACCGTGCGCGCCTTCTCGTCGACGGTGTAGTCCTCCTCCTTCTTCAGGCGCGGGATGATCGTGTCGGCTCGGGCGTAGATCTCGGTCGATTCCTCGGAGGGGCCGGAGATGATGAGCGGCGTGCGCGCCTCGTCGATGAGGATCGAGTCGACCTCGTCCACGATCGCGTAGTGATGTCCGCGCTGCACCATGGCGTCCAGCGAGTACTTCATATTGTCCCGCAGGTAGTCGAACCCGAACTCGTTGTTGGTGCCGTAGGTCACGTCGGCGGCGTAGGCCTCCTTCCGGGCGGCGTCGTCCATGTCGTGCTGGATGACGCCGACGCTCAGCCCCAGGAAGCGGTAGATGGGGCCCATCCAGGCCGCGTCGCGCCGCGCCAGGTAGTCGTTCACGGTGATCACGTGGACGCCCTTGGCGGTCAGGGCGTTCAGGTAGGCGGCCAGGGTCGCGACCAGGGTCTTGCCCTCGCCGGTCTTCATCTCGGCGATCTTGCCGTGGTGCAGGACCATGCCGCCGATGAGCTGGACGTCGAAATGCCGCATGCCGACGGTCCGCCGGCCGGCCTCGCGGCAGAGGGCGAACGCCTCCGGCAGGACGTCGTCCAGGGAGGCGCCCTCCTGCACGCGCTGTTTCAGCTCGAGAGTCCTGGCCCGGATCTGATCGTCGGTGAGGAGGCGCACGCCGGGCTCGAGGAGGTTGATGGCGGCGACCCGAGGCTGCAGCTTCCTGAGCTCGCGCTCGTTCTTGGTGCCGACGATTTTCTTGAGGATGGCATCGATCAACATCGGGGTGTAGGTTTCGACCTCCGCCCCCCGCGGGGGGCCTCGACCCTGGGAGCGCGCTGTGGAGGGATCGGATCCAGGGACTGCCAAGCCCGACGCGGCTTCACCGGGACCGGATTGGAACGCCGCAGCACGGCCCAGATCGCCTGCGCGAAACTATAGCAGAATGGAGCGCGAAGTCAAAGCCGGACGGAGATTTAGAACGACCTGTACTCTTCCAGGATGTACTTGATGGGGTCGACGTTGCGCTGGTGCACCAGGAGCTCGTAGTGCAGGTGCGGCCCGGTGCTGCGCCCGGTGGTGCCGACCATCCCGATGACATCGCCGCGCTTGACCCGCTGCCCCACCTTGACGTTGTAGGCGGAGAGGTGGCCGTACCGTGTGATGATCCCGTAGCCGTGGGAGACGAAGATCGAGTTGCCGAATCCGCCGCTCTGGCCGACCCGGGTCACGATGCCGTCGGCCGGGGCCACCACCTTGGTCCCGATCGGTGCCACCAGGTCGAGGCCCTGGTGGAAGTCGCGCATCCCCGTGAACGGGTCACGCCGCCAGCCATAGCCGTTCCCCAGGAGCCCGTGCACCGGGTAGATGCTGGGGGTCGACGACAGCAGGAGCGACTGCTTCTGGAACGCCACGTCGAGCACCCGGAAGGTGTCCTGGAGGACGCCGGAGCGCTCCTTCAAGGTGTTGATTTCGGACTCGATGACGGCCTGCGACGCCTTCGGCGACAGCCCCTTGAGATCGAAGGAGCTCCCCCCCGCGGCGAGCTGCTGGGACTGGGGATCCTCCACCCCGGCCAGCATCGCGAACTTGGTCGCCTTGGTCTCGAACTCAGCCAGCCGCGAGCGCAGGTCAGCCAGGGACTCGTCGAACTTCTCGTTCGCCTTCCGCAGCTCCTGGTTCTCCTGGGACATCCTCTGGAGGTTCGCGGACAGCTGGCTGGAGCGGAGGAGATAATGAGGAAACATGAGGCCGGCGGTAAAGACCAGACCGAGGAAAGAGCCTGCCGCGATGAGGAAGTTCCGGGAAATCTTGATGCGCCGGAACTTCGCGGCGGCATGCGGGACAATCATGATGGTGTAGAACTTCTTGTTCATCACCTGCCCCCTGATTTGGTTGCTGAAAAGCTGCCGATGCTACCATCGGATTTCGGGCAAGTCAAGAAAACGGGGCCCGAATGTCACCACAAGATACAGTGGTGACAGTGCTTCTCGCTACCAGATCTGGCCTTCCTCCTTGAATCCATCCTCCTGCCTGTCCATCTAAGTATGCATTATCGGGTGACTGAACTATAAATCACTTATTTCGCATATCTACGAGGCCAATTTAGCTTCGCGAGGGGCGCGGGTCAAGCGCCGTAACAAAATCGTTAGAGGAATGCCCAGTGGGACGCCCCCTTGCCTTGCAGGGTCCGCCACCATCGATTACAGTACGACTCGATGCCGGTCGGCGCTCTTTCCCTCGAGGAACAGGTCGGGCAGCTCTTCTGGATCGGATTCCAGGGGACGACTCTGGGAGCCCCGCTCCGGTCGCTCCTGGGCCGCGTGCAGCCGGCGGCCATCATCCTTTTTGCCCGGAACATCGAGACTGCGCCCCAGGTTCGCTCGCTCATCCAGGACGTGAACGGCATGCTGAAGATCCCCCCCTTCGTGGCGCTCGATCAGGAGGGTGGACGGGTCAACAGGCTCAAGCCGATCCTCGGACCGATCCCGGCGAATTTCCTCCTCGCCACCCGGGAGGACCCGGCCGACGCGGTCAGGCGGCAGGCCGGCGCCATGGCCACGGCGCTCAGGACGCTCGGCTTCAACGTCAACCTGGCCCCGGTCCTCGACCTGTCGGGACCGGACGGGCGGAACGGCATCGGCGATCGAGCCTTCGGAAAGGACCCCGGGACGGTCTGCCGGCTGGGCCGGCTCTTCCTGGAGGCCCATCTGAAGAGGGGCGTCGTTCCGGTGGGCAAGCATTTTCCGGGACTGGGGTCGGCCGGGGGGGACACCCATCTGACCCTGCCGATCATCTCGAAGACTCGGGCCCGGTTGTACGACGAGGACCTGCTCCCCTACCGCCGGCTCAAGCGGCTTCTCCCGATCGTCATGGCGGGGCACGCCTCCTACCCGGCCCTGCAGGGGCGCTCGACCGGCCCGGCGACCCTGTCGAGGGCCGTCATCGATGGCCTCCTTCGCCGTCGGCTGCGCTACAGGGGGGTGATCGTCACGGACGATCTCGAGATGGGAGCCGTGGAGCAGAAGCAAGGGGCGGCCGCCCAGGCCCTCGCCGCCCTCTCGGCGGGCAACGACGGGCTGATGTTCTGTGGCTCGGAGGAGAAGATCCTCGCGGCCTACGAGGGGGTCCTCGCGGCGGCGCGCCGGGGGGAAATCAACGCGAAGCGCCTCATCCTTTCGCTCGACAGGATCGGGGCGGTCAGGACCGCCTACCTCAAGAAGCGCCGCGCCCCCCGCGACCCGGCCGCCGCGCTGGAGCGTTCGCGCCGGGCCATCGCGGCCCTCGGGGCGGACGACATCGCGGGCTTCGACCCTACCGCCCGATCCTGACGCTGCGGCGGCGCGGGAGCGTCCCTACTCGAGTGTCCTGCCTGTCAGTCTCTTGAAGATGTCCAGGTAGCGTTTCCGAGTCCCTTCGACGATCTCGTCCGGGAGACGCGGCGCCGGTGGGTTCTTGTCCCAGCCGACCGACTCGAGGTGATCGCGCACGTACTGCTTGTCGAGGGACGGCTGCGGTCCGCCGGGTCTGTAGCTCTCCCGGGGCCAGAAACGCGAGGAGTCTGGAGTGAGGACTTCGTCGGCCAGGACCAGACCCTCCCGATCGCGGCCGAACTCGAACTTCGTGTCGGCGATCAGAATGCCGCGTGACTCGGCGTGCTCGCAGGCGCTCTTGTAGATCGCCAGGCTGAGATCGCGCACCCTCTCCGCGTCCGCGCGGCCCACCAGGTCGACGACCTTGGCGAAGGGGATGTTCTCGTCGTGCCCCGTGACCGCCTTCGTGGACGGAGTGAAGATCGGTTCCGGAAGCCTCGACGACTCCTGGAGTCCCTCCGGAAGCCGCACGCCGCAGACCGTCCCCGTCTTCCGGTAATCCTTGAACCCCGACCCGGCCAGGTAACCGCGCACCACGCACTCGATCGGCAGCATCTCGAGACGTTTCACGACGACCGAGCGACCGCCAAGGACCTCGGCGTGCGGCGCCAGGGGTCCGGGAAACCGCTCCACCCTGTGCTCCTTCAGATGATTTCGGACCAGCCCGGCCGTCATCTCGAACCAGAAGATCGAGATCTGGTTCAGGACCTTCCCCTTGTCCGGGATGCCGTTCGGGAGGATGTGATCGAAGGCGGAGATCCGATCGGTCGAGACGATCAGCAGGGAGTCTCCCAGGTCGTAGTTGTCCCGCACCTTGCCGCTACCCAGCAGCTTCAATCCGGGGAACTCGGTCTTCAGGAGAGCCTTCATCGTCCGGCGCCTTCTCGATGCCCGCGCATGGGCCTGGGCTGAAGGGGCGCATCCTAGGACGTCTTCGGACGCTGTGTCAATGCCGCGCGGGGGCCCCTCGCCCATTGACCTGCCGGCCGCAGAGGCCTATAAGTGGGGATAAGAACGCTGCCACCTTGGTTCGGGGGTCCAGCGAAGTCGGGTCGCCGTCCCGGGCGCCCTGGAGGTCCCGATGATCAGAAGACGCCGATCGCTCTTTCTGGCGGCGGCACCCCTCGCCTGCCTCTTCCTGTCCATCACACTGCAGGCCTCGCAGGAGGTCGCGACGATCTCCGGTGTCGTGGCCGACGCTTCCGGAACGCCCATCCCAGGCGCCATCGTGACGATGAGCGGCGACGGTATCACGACCAGCCGGGCGACCACGGACGCGCGCGGACGCTACCGCTTCCCCGCGATTCCTCCGAATCACACCTGCTCGGTGAGCGCCGAGGGGACGGGGTTCCGTTCCCTGGCCTATTCGGGGATGTTCTCCGAGGCGGGCCGCACCCGCACGGTCAATTTCCGTCTGAAGCACCCGGGGGACCGCGACATCGTGGCGCTCGTCACCCGCGACCCGTTCCCGTACGAGGAGTTCATCCGCGGCTTCGAGACGCATGTCGGTGTCCCGGTGCGTGTCGTCGAGCTCGACCGCGAACGGGATGCCGCCGAGACGGTCAGGCGCGTCCGAGCCGAGCACCCGGACCTCATCGTCGGCGCCGGTCTTCGCGCGGCCCGTCTGATCCGGCGGGACGTCCCGGACATCCCCTCGATCCTGACCCTGATCACCGACCCGCGTCGTTACGACCTCGAGGCCGAGACGATCGGTTTTCTGATCAACCAGCCGGACTCCGACCGCCTGTTCGAGCGTGTCGCCTCGGTCCTGCCCCACCTGCGCCGCGTCGGGCTGGTGTACCAGGCCGACACCTCCTCGCTCCTGGCGCGCGACCTGAAGGACAGCGCGCAGCACCGCGGGCTGACGGTGGAGCTCCGACTCTGCCGCACGACCGGCGAGCTGCTGCCGGCCCTCAACGGATTGCGGGGAAGGATCGACGTTCTCATCGCGCCCAACGACGACCTCACCTCCACGCGTCGCGCGCAGGACATCATCACCTCCTGGTCCCTGAAGAACCACGTGCCGCTGGCCGTCCCGACGCCGGAATGGGTGGAGCGCGGCGCGCTGTTCTCGTACGGCGCGTCGTACGAGAGGCTGGGAGAGGAGACCTCACGCGTGGCCCAGGAGATCCTGCGCGGCGTTTTTCAGCCGTCCGACTTCAAGATCCTGCGCTCCAGGGAGTTCGAGCTGGCCGTGAACGGGTCCACGGCGAAGCTTCTGGGCCTCGAGATCCCGAGCGGGCTGCAGGTCGAGACGACCTACTGAGCGGGGAGCGGGGTCGTCCCCTCCGCAGTCGAGGGTCAGCGCAGGGGCCGGACTTCACGCACGCCCTCGATCTTCCACAGCTCCCCCAGGAACTTCTTGTGGTGGGGGTGGGCGTCGCAGTACGGGACGGTCAGGACGAGGTGGTCCCCCGCCCGCCTGAGGTTGAACGCCTCGAGGGGTCGTCCGAGGGAACGCAGGGCGTGCTCGATTTCGCGCCGTGTCCGCCCCTGGTCGTCGTCGAAGGCGATCTGCAGATCGTAGAAGATACAGCGCCGGAACACCCGCCGCTCCAGCAGTCCCAGCCCCACCAGCACCAGGAGCACCAGACCCGTGGTGATGACCCCGATGATGCTGTACCCCGCGCCGATGGTCATGCCGACCGCCGACACCACCCAGATCATCGCCGCCGACGTCAGGCCGGTGATCCGTCCCCGCGACTGGATGATCGTGCCGGCGCCGAGGAAGCCGATCCCCGCCACCACCTGCGCCGCGATGCGGCCGGGATCGGCCGGTCGCCCGACCGCGACGACCATGGCGACCTGCGCCGACAGCCACATGAACAGCATCGACCCGAGACAGATGAGGATGTTGGTGCGGAAGCCGGCCGGCTTGTTCTTGATCTCGCGCTCGACCCCGATGAGACCGCCGCAGGCGATCGCCAGGAGCGCCTTCGGCAGGAAATCGATCACCAGGGGACTCATCGTCTGCCAGGACTCGAGCACGTTCGTTCTCCTCCTCGAAGACCGATCGGACCGCGGGTATAATTACATCCTTTTTCAGAGGGATGCAATGAACCGGCGTCCTCGCACCGCATGAAGCCCGCGACCGCGCTCGCTCTTCTCGCTACGGGCGCATTTCTGGGGGCGGCGCTGTCCGCCGTGGTCCCGGCCGGCCGCGCCGTCCCGGCGGCTGCGATGGACAGCGGTCCGGCTGCGGGGGCCGCGCCGGCTTCCCCCGTCGTCCCGGCGGCGCCGTCTCAGGACGGGTACGCCGCCGTGGCCCGCGCCGTCATGCCGGCGGTCGTGAACATCTCGTCCCTCAAGGTGATCCGCACCTACGAGTACTCGCCGTTTCTGGTCGATCCGTTCTTCCGCGACTTCTTCGGGCAGCAGTTCCCGGGTCTCGTCGTGCCGCGCGAGAAGCGCGAGATGAGTCTGGGCTCCGGCGTGTTCGTCGACGAGCGCGGGACCATCCTCACCAACTATCACGTCGTCGAGCAGGCCCAGGAAGTCAAGGTGGCCCTGTCGGACGGACGTGAGACCAAGGCGCGCATCCTGGGGGCCGATCAGCGCACCGATCTCGCCGTCCTGCGGGTCGAGAAGGATTCCCTGCCGCACGCCGCCATGGGCGACTCGGAAAAGATGGAGGTGGGCGACGTCGTCCTGGCGGTCGGCAATCCGTTCGGCCTGGGCGAGACGGTCACCATGGGGATCATCAGCGCCATCGGCCGCGGCAGCCTGGGCCTGGCCGACTACGAGGACTTCATCCAGACCGACGCAGCGATCAACCCGGGCAACTCCGGCGGTGCTTTGGTGAACACCCGTGGCGAGGTGATCGGCATCAACACCGCGATCTACTCGCGCTCCGGCGGCTACCAGGGGATCGGCTTCGCCATCCCGTCCAACATGGCGCGTGACGTCCTGGACAGCATCGTGAAGACCGGCCGGGTGGTGCGCGGCTACACCGGCCTCGCGATCCAGGGGCTGACGCCGGAGCTGGCGCGCGCCTTCGGACTGGACGACGCGCGCGGCGCCGTCGTGGCGGGCGTCGATCCGGACGGGCCGGCGGCCGAGGCCGGTCTGAGGCGCGGCGACGTGATCGTCTCGTTCCGCGGCCGCCCGGTCGTCTCGGACAACGACGTGCGCACCCAGCTGTCGCGTCTCAAGCCGGGTGAGCGGGCCGTCCTGGAGATCGTGCGGGACGGCCACCGCCGGGAGGTGACGATGGTCCTGTCCGAGCCGCCGGCCGAGCCGGCGCAGCGCCGGCGCCGGGGCTGAGGCCGGGCGCGATTCCGCGGTTCTCTCTGCATCATGAAGGACCCGCGACCGCGTCATTGTAATCGCGATCGGGCGGCGCCGGGCGCTGCGCGCCGCGACCCGGCGCCGCGCGGTCGAGAAACTCCACGTCCTCGACCGTCATCGCCAGCGCGCCGAAGTCCTCCTCGATCCTCCCCCTCAGCACGTACGGCCGCGCCGTCGTCAGCATCCGGCAGAAGCGCTCGTAGACGCGCGGGAAGAAGGTCGTCTCGTAGATCGCCGTGGTGTCCTCGAAGGAGATGAACTCCATCGGCTCGTCGTCTTTCGTGGTCACGACCTTGCCCGTGATCAGCCAGCCGATCGTGGTCACGCGCCGGCCGACGTGCTCCTTCAGGGCGGTGGCGCGCACCGGTATCGTGCCGGATCGCCGCAGCGCCAGGAGGTGCCCGCGGTACAGCGTCAGCGGATGGCGGCTCACCAGAAAACCGAGCGTGTCCGCCTCGTCCCGCAGGAGATGCTTCTCGTCGTACGACCGCGGCTCGGGCAAAGGGCCGAGATCGGGAGGAAACAGCGAGCGCGCCGCCGAGCACCGCCCCCCCGTCTTCACCTCCCACTCGGCGAGGCGCCAGTGCAGGCGCGGCCGGATCGCCAGGTCCGGGGCGGCTCGGGCCGGACGGCCGTTCGCGCCGAAGCCGACGGCGTCGAACACACCGGCGCGGATGAGGAGCCGCGCGTCGGAGGGATCGATCGGCACGCGCCTGAGGAACTCGTCGAACGAGGCGAACGGCCCGCCCCCCTTCCGCTCTCCGACGACCGCCTCGACCGCCTCGTCGCGCAGCCCCTTGATCTGCATCAATCCGACGCGCACCCGCCGGTCCCGCCCGGTGTACGCCTTGTCGCTGTCGTTGACGTCGGGCGGCAGGACCTCGAGCCCCATCCGCCGGCACTCGGAGACGTAGGCGAAGGTCGAGTAGTAGCCGCCGCCGTTGCTGATGACCGCCGCCATGAATTCCGCCGGGTGGTGCGCTTTCAGGTAGCAGGACTTGAACGACACGAGCGCGTACGACGCCGAGTGCGGCTTGCAGAACGAGTAGCCGGAGAACGACAGGATCATCCGCCAGACTTCCTCGACGACGTGCGGCGCCACGCCGCGCGCGAGCGCGCCCCGGGTGAACTGCTGCCGGTAGTCCTCGACCTTCTTCCCCGCCCATTTCTTCGACAGGACCTTGCGCAGCCCGTCCGCCTCGGCGTCGGTGAACCCGGCCATGCGGATAGCCGTGCGCGCCACGTCCTCCTGGTAGCACATGATCCCGTAGGTCTCGTGCAGCACCTCGTCCAGGATCGGGTGGAGCGACGTCCAGGCGCCGCCGCGCAGCCGCCTCACGTACTCGCGGATGTAGTCGTTGGCCGCCGGCCGGATCATCGACGAGTGGATGACCAGGTGCTCGAAGTCGCCGCGGCGCGTCTTCTGCTGCAGCTGCCGCATGGCGGGCGACTCGACGTAGAACACCCCCATCGTGTCGCCGTCGCGCATCTTCTCCTGTGTGCGCGGATCGTCGATCGGATCGAACGAGCCGTACGGCAGGTCCGGCCCGCCCGCCGCGCGCACCGCGGCGCAGGCGTCGCGGATGACCGACAGCGACCTGTTCCCCAGGAGATCGATCTTCACCAGGCCGGCCTCCTCCGCCTGGTCCTTCTCCCACTGGATGACCCGCACCCCCTTGGCGGCGCGCTCGACCGGCACGTGGCGTTCGACGCCCTCCGGGGCGATGACCACGCCGCCGCAGTGCACCGACAGGTGGCGCGGGAAGCCGTCGAGACGCGCGGCCGCGCGCAGGATCTCCGGCCACGGCGGCCGCGCCAGCATGCCCCCCTGCTTCGGGTCGAACTCCCCGCCGCGGAACAACGGACTGCGCGCCGTCGCCTCGAGCGCCGTCTCGGCCCCCCAGTAGCGCGACAGGCCGGTCGCAACCCGGGCGATCTCGGCGTCGGGCAGGCCGTACACCTTCGCCACCTCGCGCACCGCGGCGCGCGCCCTGAAGGTGACGTGGTTGGCGATCATCGCGGTGCGCTCCTCGCCGATCGTCTTGAACACCCAGTCGAGCAGGTCGTCGCGCTCGTCCCAGCAGAAGTCCACGTCGATGTCGGGGGGATCGACGCGGCCGCGGTTCAGGAAGCGCTCGAAGTACAGGTCGTGCCTGATCGGCTCGACGTGCGTGATGCCGAGGACGTAGGAGACGATCGACGCCGCCGCCGAGCCCCGGCCACAGGTACGAGGCGAGCGCTTCACGATCTCCTGCACGACGAGGAAGTAGTCGGCGAACCGCTTGTCGCGGATGATCCCCAGCTCGTGGTCGAGCCGGGCGCGCACGGCGGGGGTGATGGCACCGTAACGCCGGCGCGCCCCCTCCTCGCAGCGCGTCTTCAGCAGGGTAAACGAGTCGCCCCCCGGGTCCGCCGGTGCGCCGTCGATCGACAGATCGGCGAAGCGCGGGAAGACGAGCGCGCCCCAGGGCGGCTTATCGAGGACGCACTCCTCGGCGATGCGCGCCGTCGCCGCGAGCGCCTCCGGGCAGTGCGGGTAGGCGCGCTCCATCTCGGCGGGCGGCTTCAGCCACGCCTGGGACGAGGCCAGCTCTTCAGGCGGGACGCGGTCGAGCGTCGTGTTGAGGGCGATGGCGCGCAAAAGCCGGTGCAGGTCGAAGCCGCCCGCGTCCACGAAGTGCACGTCGTTGACCGCGACCGGCTCGATCCCGAGCCGCCGCACCGCGCGCAGCCTTTCGAATGTCCCCTCCGCGGCCGACGGGGCGGCCGACGACCTCAGCGCCAGGTAGAGGTCGCGCGGTCCTTTCGCCTCGAGCGCCGCCCGCAGGACGGCGAGCGACGGCGACAGAACGAGAAGCCCCGCCGAATCATCCCGCAGCGCGTCCTGGACCGAGAAGCCGGGGTCGAGGTGCCGCCGCGTCAGGATGCGGCAGAGGTTGGCGTACCCCTCAGCCGTCTTCACCAGGAGCGTCGCCCTCTCCCCCGCCCGCGCGCGCCCCGCCTCGGGCGACGTCACCTCGGCCCCGAGGATCGGCCGCAGTCCGCACTCCAGGGCGATCTCCCGGAAACGGACGACCCCGTACAATCCGTCGACGTCGGTGCAGGCGATCGCCCGCATGCCGCGCCCGGCCGCAGCGGTGCACAGCGCCTCGAGGCTCGAAGCACCCCGCATCAGGCTGTAGCTCGAACGGACTTGAAGATGGACGAAGCCGCCGGGCCCGCTCATCGCCGGATGTCGGGTGCCGTGTCGAACAGGTCGAAGCGCTGCGAGAACACCGTGGCGAAGCTGTAGCCGGCGACCTGCCAGAACCAGACGCTCGTCACCAGGAACCCCACACCCAGGCCGAGGAGTCCGACAAAGGAGACCGCGAGGGCGGCGAGCGTGATCCCCCAGGCGCGCCAGTAGGCCCGGCCTCCCTGCCGGACCCGGCGCAGAGCCCTGGCCGGATCGAACACCTCCCGCGCGTCGAATCGCCGGCAGTAGTGCGACATGTATCCCGGGATCGCCACCGTGGCCCCCGCCCCCAGGAGCACCGCCGCGGCAAGGAGCGCGGTCGAGTCTTTCCACCTGGCCAGGAACCCGACGGCGAGCGCCGGAAGGTAGTACTCGAGCATCCCGAGGAAGGTGATCGTCCCGTACTTGAGGAGACGCCCGTACCCGCGCCACGACGGCCACGGCGCGACCCCGGCCTGCATGTTATGGACCATCTGGATCCGGTGACCCATGTTGAAGAGCCAGCCCACGCCCGGAAGAAGGAGAAGGACCGCGCCGACGAGCACTTCTCTCCGCGATTCCCGCGTCTGCAGCGGGAAGGCGAAGGCCGACCGCAGCCGCAGCGGAGTGCGCAGATCGATCCCTTGCCGCGGCCCCTCGTTCATGACGCCACCCCCGCCCGCTCCGCGAACATCCGCCCGGAGAGGATCGCCCGGTCGCCGAAGCGCCCGCGGATCCGATCGACCGCGTCCGCCAGCGACTCGGCCGCCCCGCCGTCGGAGGCTCTGTCGTCGAACGCCTGCGGACCGAACAGCGCCAGCTGCCGCGGCCCGCGCGCGACCTCCAGGCAGCGCAGCTCGATCCAGCGCACCCGCACCCGCCGCGCCCGCGCCCGCTCGCAGATCCCCCGCGCCTGCGCGAACAGCAGAAGATCGGCGGAGAGCGGCGGAGCCAGCCGCTCCTCGCGGCGCGCCAGGACGTCGTCGCTGTGGCGCAGCGTCACCCGCACCCGGCCGGCCCGCGCCTCGAGCCGCCGCAGCCGCCTCCCCGCCCGCTCGCACAGTCCGAAGAGAGTCCGCAGCAGTGCTCTCTCCTCGTTCGAGTCCTCGGCGAGCGTCTCGTCCTCGACGATCGCCGGCGCCGTCTCCGGCGGGCGGACCGGCGAGGCGTCGATCCCGAGCGCCTGGCTGCGCAGCCTTCCGCCCTGCGCGCCGAAGGCGACCACGAGCTGCGTCTGCGAGAAGCGCAGCAGATCCGCCACGCGGGCGATGTTGAGATCCGACAGACGCCCGCCCGTCTCGCCGCGCGCCGCCGGCAGGAGCCCGACCGGCAGCGGCGCCAGGAACGGCGCCTCCGAGCCCGGGAAGACGTCGCACAGACCGTCCGGCCGGATCACCCGCGCCGCAACGCGGCTCACCAGCTTGCTGGTGGCCAGGCCCACCGTCGGCCGCAGGCGCAGCCGCTCTTCGATCTCCCTGCGGATGCGCGCCGCCGCGTCCTGCGCCGCGCCGAACAGCCGCACCGTACCGGTGAGATCGAGAAAGGTCTGCCCCAGGGCGGCCGGCTCGACCAGAGGCGAGTAGCCGCCCAGGAGCGCGAGGACCGCACCCGTGGCGCGCTTGTAGAGCGCCTCGTTCGGATGCAGGACCGCCGCCCCCGGGCAGCGTCGCAGCGCCACGGGGAGCGGCATCCCGGCCCGCACCCCTTCCCGGGCCGCCTCCTGCGAGACCACGAGCACCGGCGCGCGCGCCGACCCGGGAGGCGCCAGCAGCACCGGCCGCCCGCGCAGGCCGCGATCGATCACCCGCTCGACGGCGATCGGGAAAGCGGCGATGTCGACGTTGAGAACGCTCCGGGACATGAAGTAAATGGCATCCAGGGCCCGCCTCTACGCCACCCGGATCGCCTGCACTCCGACGAACTCCGACTCGAACTTCGGGTCCCCCTCCTCGAGAAGCATCTCGACGACGTCGCGCAGGTTTCTCTCCAGCTCGTCGAGGCTGGCCCCCAGACTGTGGGCTCCCGGCCAGCCGGGCACGCGCCCGACGTACAGACCGGAGTCGGGATCCCGTTCAATCACGGCATTGAAGGTGCGCATCCTCATCCCTCAGCGATGAAACTTCCGGATCAGCCCGACCACGATCCCCTGCACCTGCAGGTCCCCCTCGTCCACGATGATCGAGGACACGCGCGCGTTGGCCGGGCGCAGCTCGACGCGCGTACCGCGGCGGTAGTACTGCTTGATGGTCGCGTCGTCGCCGATCAGGGCGACCACGGTCTGACCGTTCTCGGCGTCGCGCTGGCGCTTGACGATGACGATGTCGCCGTCGCGGATCCCCTCGTCCACCATGCTGTCGCCGACGACGCGCAGGGCGAAGTTGTCCTCGCCGCGCAGGAGCATCTCGGGGACCTCGACGGTCTCGGGGTAGGCGATCGCCTCGATCGGGCGGCCGGCGGCCACCCGGCCGAGGAGCGGCAGGATGGCGGTGGCCGGGCCGGGCTCGACCAGAGTCAGGGCGCGCTTCTGGTTGTCCCAGGGGGTTTTGAGAAATCCCTTCGCGACCAGGCTCTTGAGATGCTTCTGGACGGAGTTGTAGGAGCCGAAGCCGAAGTTCCGGCGGATCTCCTCGTAGGACGGGGAGACGCCGTGCGTCTGGATGTACCCCTTGATGAACTCAAACACGACCTTTTGTCTCTTGGTCAGGTTGCCGGGCTGCCCTGCCTGCGCGCGCGTCATCCTCGTGCTCCCGCCGGGCGGGGAACGCCCGCAATAAAGATGATAGCCGTGGCCGGGGTCCCCGCCTGGGCGCGCTCCCCCCGGAGACGCTCCCGGACGGCCGGTCCCCCGGCCCGCGATCAGGTTAGGTGTAAATCAGGTGAATGTCAAGGGGAAGATAAGGTTTTGTAGGTGGCCGCTTTCGTGCGGGGTGATACGACGTGGGTCGGTGGACGCCTTCAGCCCACTGAAACTCAACTAGTGCGTCGCTTGGTACTTGGCCAGGAAATCAAGCACTGCACTCGGATCATGCCCGGGGCTGCCTTCTTGGTCCTTGTTCTCCAGCGCGCCGGTTTCCTGATTGGCAACAGCCTTGCCGTCGGAGGCCAGGATCGTCAGGAACGGTACCCCGTAGACAGCCAGATCGGCACCATAGGACTTGGCCAGGTCCATGTTCTTCTTGGTCTTCCCCCCGGCGTCAACGTAGACGACCTCGTACTCATCCTGGAGCTTCAAAGAGATCTTCGAATCCTTCTCGTACAGATCGTGCAACTTGATGCACCAAGGGCACCAGTTCCCGCCCCACTGAATCAGGACACGCCGGTTGTCTTGTTTGGCCTTGACCAGGGCGGCCGCGATCTGTTGTTGCGCATCCGCTGCTTCGTCATAGACTCTCACGAATGCCTTCTTCAGCAGCTCCGCTCGTGACGGGAGTTTCCCTTCCTTCTCCAACCTCTGCCTGATCAGGCCGGGGCTGAAGATCTCGTCCAGGCATTCCCTCTGTGTCGATTCCGAGATCAGAATGTCTGTTGCGGCGTTCGCAGGCCCGATCCTCGCGGCAAAGAGAAGGGCCGCGATCTCCGCGGCTTTGGCGGGATCGTCCATGTGTACGGAGCCGTCACGGAGATCCTCCGAGAACCTGCCCAGCATGCCGTCCTCCTGCATGGGTCGTTCGACTTTTCGCGAGAGAATCTCCCCGACCAGGTCGTTCAAGCGACTCCCGAGCCTCTTGGCCTTCAAGAGAGCACAGGGGAGCAGCGGGTTTTCCGTGGAGCGAGAAGACCGGGTCAGAAAACGGTCGTCCCGCATTTCGGCCAGGTCTTTTTCCGTCTGCTCCCGGGAGAGGGTCACGCTGTAACGCGATATCGCGGCCAGGTGAGAGGCGGTTGTCCTTGCTCCATAGCCGTTCAAGGTCCCGAACACGGCGTTGGGGTCCATCGCGAGAAGAGTGTCGAGGCACGCACGCTGGGTCATGTCGGAAAGAAAGGTGTTGACCTCGGCATTGATGCCCCACGAGCGCCAAATCGTCAGCCGCGCCAGGATTTCCGCCGTCGCACGGGGCTCCTTTCGCGGGACTTTCCCATTCTCGAGGTCCCTATCGAACATCCCCAGGATGTTTGTGTTGGGAGGCGGCGTGGAGACCGAGCCTGACTTCTCGATGTCCCACCAGAATAGGTTCGAGTCGAGTGCGATCAGGGCCGCCGCCAGCAGCGAGCATGGGGCGAGGGGGTTTTCCGTCGCCTTCGCCGAGGAAGCCAGGAAGGTCGGCTGCCTCGCCTCGCTCGCCATTTTCTGTGCATCGGCGGCTGAAAGTATCGCGGGAGGGTAGTCAACGAGAGAAAGATGCGCGTGGCCTTCGCCGGTGTCGGGAGAGTGCCGGATGCCAGCCGTCGCCGACGCGCTCGAGGCCGGCTGTTCGGCCAGCGAGGCCTCTCCGGACTTGAGCGATGCGATTCGCTTCTCGGCCAGCGCGCTCCACGGGCTCGCCTTGTACTTCTCCCGCAAAGTCGACCAGGCCGCCATCTCTTTCTCCGCGTCGTAGATCAGATCCATCTCCGGGAGCTTGGGGCCGAACTTCTTCGTCACGACGATCGTGCCGAGGTAGGTGACTTTGCCTCTGGCCACGGCGACATTCATCTCGAGGGCCGGCGGCTTCTCCAGGATGATCGTCGCGTTGTAGTTCGACAGCCTGATGAACCGCAGCGAGTAGGTGCCCGGTTCACCGAGGTTGAACATCACCAGGCGGCCCTTCATAGTGGAGGCACGGATCACGCCACCGCCGTCTCCCGACATGACGAGAGCCGCCCCATCGAGCCCGTTCAGGCGAATAATGCCCTTGAATTCAAACTCAAGGAGCAGTAAGGACGACTGCATCGGATCGCCTTCGAGCGTCTTCGGTGAGCGCGGATACTTGGCGGCAAGCTCGGCATCGAGCGAGGGGCCCTCCGCTGAGATGTCGCCCGCTCGTGGCGACGGGCCCAGACCCAAGAGGGATAGAAGGAGAGCGCTGGAGAAGAGCGTAACGTACCTCACAGGGCCTCCTTTCCACGCCGGGCTCGATGACGGCGTGGCTGCCAACGAAGATGGAATCGCCAAATCGAGGGTGATCCTGGCTCATCTTTTACAGGATGCCGACGTTCCTGTCCAGAGCGACGGCCCGGGAACACCTGCTCCAGCATCCTGTCGTCCCGCTCGCGGTATCTTCCGGGACGGCGACGTCACTTCTCCAGCCCCCCATTCACGCCGGTCCGATCATGACCCCTGAGCTCGTCGTCGCTGACCCGCCCGCCCGCTACGGCTGTCGCCCGGGCGGTCTCTCCACCGACTGTCCCAGCGGCGGAACATCACCCGGGATCGGGGCGCCGGGCGGTTGCGCCCCCGGCGGCGCGCCCTGCGAAGAAGCGTCGGGCGGGGCCATCGGCTGCCCGGTCTCATCCTTCCAGAGCGTGTAGGTGTAGAAGATAATCTTGTCGGGGTCGAGGCGCGCGTCCGCCACCTGGGTGGCGTCGCCGAGCGGATAGCGCATGATCAGGTACCGCATCACCTCCGCGAACGGCCGGGCGAACTCGATGATGAGCGTGGCGCTCTTCGGCATCTTGATGATGCCGTCGAGATCGAGTGTCGAGGGGTCGTTGACCAGGTGGATGTTGGGGCGATCACCGATCAGGTAACGCAGTGTGTCCACGCGCAGGGTGTGCAGGACGTAGATCATCCGATCGGGCGGCAGGGTGCGCACGAATATCCCCATGATCGTCTGCGGGGCGCCGAAGTGCTGCATCGCCTGCTCCGACCGGCCGGCGCGCAGGAAGTAATCGCTGAATCCCTGCATAGCACTCCAGGCGATGAGAGGCGCCACGAGAAGCGCCCCGAGCCAGACGGTCAGCGGCGGGCGCAGCGACGCCACGTCCTCGAACAGGCGCCTCGCGAGAAGCGCTGCGAACAGACACAGCCACGGCACGTTCACGAGCATCCGCGTCAGGCTGGGCCCCGCGAGGCCGACCGTCAATAAGAGCGACAGGTAGCACAGGACGAGGAGACCGCAGGCGGCGTCCTGCCCCCGCAGGGCGCGCCATGCCGCGTAGATGAGACCGAGGGCCGACAGCGCCGCCACGACCGTGGTCTCGGGCGGGAGACCGATGAGACCGTAGACGGTGCTTATGCCGTCGCTGATGAATGCGTCGCTCTGGATGACGGCGTAGCGCGAGGCGAAATAGTGCGGCATGGCGCACGAGGCGAGGAGATTCAGCCCGAAGTTCGCCTTCGGCGTGATCAGGGCCGCGTAGGCTCCCCGCGTCACGAACCCCCAGGGGCCGATCCCCGACAGGAGCATCAGCAGCGCGACCAGGGCGGCGGCCGCTCCGAGGGCGACCAGGAGGGCGCGGCGGGCCCGGGGATCGGCGGGGCTTCCCTCCGCCCAGCCGAGCGGCCGGCGCAGGAGCCAGAATGCGACGATGGCGATCGGGACCGCCCGGAACGACGTGTAGCTCCAGAAGCCGAGCCCCAGGAAGACGCCCCAGGCCAGGTGGTCGCGCATCCTGCCGGTCTCCAGGGCCTTCAGGAAGAAGCCGATCGTCGCGAGGGCGAAGATCGGCGCCAGCACGGCGCGCTCGCCGACGCGGCTGTACAGGATGTGCCACGGGGAGACCGCGAGAAAGGCCGTCGATACGAGCGCCACCGGCCAGCCGAACCGATCGCGGGCGAACAGGTAGAGGACCAGGAGCGTCAGCACACCCGCGGCGATCGCCACGGCGCGCAGGGGGAAGATCAGGCCCATCACGGGGTCGTCCAGGAACCTCGGCGTCAGCCCGAACACGGCCGGCATCGCCTTCAGGAGGTTCAGCTCGATCTCGGCGCTCCTGAACGAGAAGGCGGCGAGGTGATGGAACATCGTCTCGCGGTTCAGTCCGGTCGTGGTGAGGCTGGCGAACGAGTGATGAGGGTCGTCCAGGATCTCCCGGGTCTCGAGGGCGTTGATCGCCTCATCGTTGTTCAGGCCCCAGGGAATGAGGTCGATGCGATAGACCCTGAGATAGAAACCTCCGAAGACGAGGAGCGCCACGAGCGACCACTCGAGACCGGGAGGGAGTGAGTGCAGGCCGAGGGTCGTCCGCTTGGAGCCTCTCGGCTCCTCGGTGTCGTCGAAGCGACGGACCAGAAGGACGAAGACCAGGAGCGCTGCGGCCAGGACCAGGAGCGCGGCCCCGGTCAGGAGTCTCCAGGTGAACCCTCCGGACCACGACAGGATGATCTGACCGGCGAGCGCCAGCGCCGTGGCCAGCGGAACCGCCGCGGTCCGCAGGACTCCGGACCGCCAACCCTCCACCCGGCCGGTCTCCGCCTGCATGATCTTCGGCATTCTCCCGCGCCGCGCGGCGGCGCTTCAGTTGATATAGCCGAGGGATTTTAGTCGTTCCCGGATCTCGTCGTCCAGGACGACGCTCTGCTCCGGTCCTGCCGGCCGCAGGTGCCAGATGAAGAAGCCAAGCCGCCCGCCGTCGGCGTGCGGCGGTCTCGTGTAGGCGGCGTCGAGCGTGGGACGGCCTTCCAGGGCGAAGGGCATGACGCGCGGATTGCTCTCGCCGCCCCCCAGGAAGATGTGATCGAGGACCGGCCGCCCGTCGACGAGAAGGTAGAATTCGGCCTCCGACTCCTCGGGAGCGATCGTGAAGGACAGGCCGCTCGCTCCGTCCTGGCCGTCGTCGGTGAAGGTGAGCGTCCCCGGCGCGCCGAGGACGTACTTGCCGCGCTCCCGGAACAGCGGGACCACCGAGCGGAAGATTCCCCGCGTGCGAACCTGCCCCTGGAAGCGGTGCTTCCGGCCGTCGCTGCTCCAGCGCAGGTTCCACCCCCCCGAAAGGAAGTCCACCTGCGCGAACAGCCCCCGCACCAGGGCCCGCCTGTCCTCGGGCCGCTTCTCCGACAGATCGTCCCGCTCGCGCGGATCGGCGGCGAGGTCATAGAGCTCGCCGCGGTTCTCGTCCATGGACTGGATGAGCTTCAACGATCCGCGCCGGATCGCCTTCAGATGCGCGTTCAGCCTGATCGTCTCGCTCACCAGCGGCCGCTCCGCCGGCGGGCCCGAGGCAGCCCCGCCAGAGGCTCCGGACGGCGGCACCCGCAGGAGGGGCATGAGACTCGCTCCCTGCACGCCCGGAGGCGGCGCGGTGCCGGCGACCTCGGCAATCGTGGGGAGCAGATCGATCGCGCTCACCGGCACCGTGACGCGTGCCTGCGGCGGACCGGCCGCCGGCGCCAGGCGCCCCATGACGAGCGGCACGCGCACGACCTCCTCGTAGAGCCGGCGGCCGTGACCGATCGAGCCGTGGTCCTTGAACTCCTCGCCGTGGTCCGCGGTGACGACCAGGAAGGCGCGCGTCCCGCGTCCGGACGCCGCCAGGCCGTCCAGCAGGCGGCCGATCTGCTCGTCCACGAAGCGGATCTCGCCATCGTACCGGTCGATCAGGAACCGGCGGTAGTCGTCCGGCAGGGGCAGACGCGGGTCCTGGAACTTCGAGATCGAATCGTAGGTCGCGTCCAGGGGGCCGTGGTAGTCGTCGGGGTAGAGGGCCCGGAACCGCTCGGGCGGCTCGTAGGGCCAGTGCGCGTCGAAATAATGCACGAAGAGGAAGACGGGCCTGCGCCCCTGCCGCGACAGCCAGGCGAGGGCGGCGTCGGTGACGCGGTCCGCGGCCGGCTCCATGCGGGCTTCCGGCCGGTAGGAAGGCCGCGACACGCCGAAGTCTTCGAAGGTCTCGAAGCCGCGATCGAAGCCGAAGATCGACGAGACGTAGACGTGCGACACGAAGGCGCCGGTCGAGTAGCCCGCCCGCTTCATCGTCTCGGCCAGTGTCGGCACGTCCGCCCCGAGCTTCAGGCCGTCGTTCTCGACCCGGTGGCTCGACGGAAGCCGGGACGTCATCATCGACATCACCGACGGCAGCGTCCAGGGCGCGGCCGACCAGGCCGACTCGAACACGGTCGAATGCCGCGCCAGCGCGTCGATGCGCGGGGACGTTCCGCGGTCGTAGCCGTAGACACCCAGGTGGTCGGCGCGCAGCGTGTCCACCACGATCAGGACGACGTCCTCGTGCGCCGCATCGAAGCGGCCGCGGCACGAGCACGTGAAGAGGTGCGCGGCCAGGAGCGTCAGCAGCAGGATCGGGACGGTCGGTCCGGGACGGACGGGCATCGACTCAGCGGCTGGCGACGGGCTGAAGCTCGTGGACCACGCGGCCCCCCACGACCGTGGCGACCGGCCAGCCGCGCAGGGTCCAGCCGTGGAACGGGCTGTTCCGCGACTTCGACTTGAACTGCGACACGTCCACCATCCGCTCGAGCTCCGGATCGATGATCGTGACGTCGGCGTCCGCGCCGACCGCGAGCGTCCCCTTCTTGATCCCCAGGATGCGGGCCGGGTTCCGCGACAGGAGCTCGACGAAGCGGGCCGGAGCCAGGCCCCCCTTCCGCACGCAGCGGTCGACGATCAGGGGGACCGTGGTTTCCAGGCCGATGATGCCGAACGGCGCCTCGTCGTACTCGACGAGCTTCTCGTCCGCGTGGTGCGGCGCATGGTCCGAGGCGATGGCGTCGATCGTCCCGTCCAGGAGCCCCTGCAGCAGGGCCTGCCGGTCCTCCTCGCTCCTGAGCGGCGGGTTCATCTTCGTGTTGGGATCGTAGCGCGAGTCGGCGACCGACTGATCGGTGAGGACCAGGTGGTGCGGCGTCGCCTCGCAGGTGACGGCGACGCCCTCCTGCCGGGCACGCCGCACCTTCTCGAGGCTGCCGCGCGTGCTGATGTGCGCCACGTGCAGCCGCCCGCCGGTCATGGCGGCCACCGCCAGGTCGGTCGCCACGGCGACTTCCTCCGAGGCACCCGGGATCCCCTTGAGGCCGAGGACGGTCGACACGAATCCCTCGTTCATCACGCCGGAGGCGCTGAGGTTCGCGTCCTCGCAATGGTCGATGAGAGGGATACCGAAGATCTTCGTGTACTCCAGCGCCATGCGCAGCAGGTGGCTGTTCCCGACCGGCCGGCCGTCGTCCGACACCGCCACGGCGCCCGAGCGCACCATGTCGCCGATCTCCGCCAGCTCCACGCCCAGGCCGCCCTTGCTGACGCAGCCGATCGGGAAGACGTTCACCATCCCCTTGCGGCGCGCCTCGGCCACGATGTACTCGGTCACCGACAGGCCGTCGTTCCAGGGATCGGTGTTCGGCATGCACGCAACCGACGTGAAGCCGCCCGCGGCCGCGGCGCGCGTGCCGCTCTCGATCGACTCTTTGTGCTCCTGCCCCGGCTCGCGCAGGTGCACGTGCATGTCGACGAGCCCCGGACAGACCCAGTGCCCGGTCGCGTCGATCACGCGACCGTCCGGCGCCGCGCCCCGGCCTTTCTCGGGGACGCGCCGCTCGGCGATGCGACCGTCGACGATCAGGAGATCCATGACGGCGTCGGTCTTCGTGGCCGGGTCGATCACCCGGCCGCCCTTAATCAGCAAGCTCGCCAAGAGTGCCTCCCGCCAGGAGGTACAGGACGGCCATCCGCACGGCGACGCCGTTGGTGACCTGCTCCAGGATCACCGAATACGGGCCGTCGGCCACGGCGCTGTCGATCTCGACGCCGCGGTTCATCGGCCCGGGATGCATGATGATGACGTCGGGGCGGGCCCGCCGCGCGCGCTCGGCGGTCAGGCCGAACAGGTTGTAGTACTCGCGCGTGGAGGGGAACGCCCCGCCCTGCTGCCGCTCCCTCTGGATACGCAGCATCATGATCACGTCGGCCCCCTCGACGGCCTCGTCGATCCGGTACGTCACGCCGACACCGAGCCTCGGCAGCTCCACCGGCGTGAGCGTCGGCGGCCCGCAGACCACGACATCCGCCCCCACGGTCTTCAGCAGGAAGATATTGCTGCGCAGGACGCGGCTGTGCATCAGGTCGCCGATGATCGCGACCCGCAACCCCTTCAGTCGTCCCTTCCTCTCGCGGATCGTGAAGGCGTCGAGGAGGGCCTGGGTCGGGTGCTCGTGCCAGCCGTCCCCGGCGTTGACGATGTTCGAGCGGCAGTGGCGCGCCAGGAAGTGCGGCGCGCCGGAGGCCTTGTGACGGATGACGATCATGTCCGGCGCCATCGCCTCCAGGTTGCGCGCCGTGTCGAGGAGGCTCTCCCCCTTCACCACGCTCGACTGGAACGGCGAGAAGTTGAGCGTGTCGGCCGACAGCCGCTTCTCGGCGATCTCGAACGACGAGCGCGTGCGCGTCGACGGCTCCATGAAGAAATTGACGATGGTCCTGCCGCGCAGCGTCGGGACCTTCTTGATCGAGCGGGTCGAGACCTCGACGAACGAGCGCGCCGTGTCGAGGATCAGAGTGATCTCGTCGGCGGTCAATCCGTCCATGCCGAGGAGGTGCTTGTGCTTCAGCGCTACGAGAGGCCTGGCGGGCTCGTTCGCGGGGGCGACCGTCTCATCCGGCGCGGGAACGGCGGCCGTCGCCGCGGGCCGCCGCGCCGGCGCCGGCCGGCGCGCGCCGCCGGCCGCGGCCTTGCGTCCCGCCGTCTGCAACCGGCCGCCTTCAATCATCTCCTTCACCTCGCCGCCCGCGCCGGCTCCCGGCCCGGGCCCTTGCGGCTCGCCTTCTTCTCCGGCCGTTTCACAAGCAGGACCTCGTCGCGGCCGTCCTCCTCCTTCAGGAGGACCTGCACCATCTCGTCGAGACTCGTCGGGACGTTCTTGCCGACATAGTCGGCCCGGATCGGCAGCTCGCGGTGTCCCCGGTCGACCAGGACCGCCAGCTCGATGCTCTTCGGCCGGCCGAAGTCCATCAGACCGTCGAGCGCCGCGCGCACCGTCCGTCCGGTGAACAGCACGTCATCGACCAGGATGACCCGCCGCTCGTCGATCGGGAAGTGGATGATCGTCTCCTTGAGGATCGCGGAAGGCCCCACCGAGGTGATGTCGTCGCGGTAGAGATTGATGTCCAGGATCCCGAGGGGGAGCTCCTTCCCTTCGATCCCCTGCACCTTCCCCTGGAGCCTGCGGGCCAGGGGAACGCCGCGCGTGCGGATACCGACGAGCACCAGTCGCCCGACTTCGCGGTGGCGCTCGACGATCTCGTGCGCGATGCGGGTCAGGGTGCGGTCGATCTTGTCGGCGTCCAGGACGCTCAGGCTCTTCGTCTCGTTCACGCTCCTCCGGGCAAAAAAAATCCCGCGAACTCGCGGGTTTCGTGCTGCAGGGTTCTGTTTTCCAGGGCCACCACTGCCGCCACCTTCCCGGCCTCCCGGACCGGATTAAAAGCGCGTCGTATCGCCGAGGCCAAAGAAGAATACCCGACCCCGGCCGTCGTGTCAACCGCGAGTCTCCGCAACCGGCACCGCCCGTGCCCGCTCCCTGGGCACGAGCGGCGCTTGCGGGCGCCGGGCCGTTACATCGGCCTGGGGAGGTCTTTCAGCCCTGGACGTCACTGATCCATGTCGTAGCTCCCGATGACGGTGACCGGGTGGGCGGCGGTGTAGGCCTCGCTGAACAGACCCGCCAGGATGCTGCCGTGTGTGTCGCGCGCTACCGGCAGCCCGAGCGCGTACAGGACCGTGGGCGTGACGTCCGCGATCGAACCCTTGCCGAACACTCGCCCGCGCGACACCACGACCCCGTGGGCGAACAGGAAGCCGGCGGGGGTGTCCTCGTGAACACCGGAGAGGTGCTCACCACCCAGGATTTCGTCCCGCAGCCTGTGCAGGGGCGGCGCCGGCTCGATCCCGTGGGTCGCGGTCACGAGGACGAGGGTGGACTCCGCCTCCGCCCGCAGGGCGCTCTCCACGATGCCGTCGATCCGCCTGTAGTAGCGCTCCAGGACAGGTCCGTAGAGATCGACGTCACGCGCGCCGACATTGCCGAAGTCGGCGGGACGCGCGTAACGCAGGAAGACGTGCGCCACGCGGTCGAGACCGGGGAACGACAGCGCCGCCACGCCGCGCTCATTCCGGGTCCCGAAGCGCCGCAGCGCATCCAGGACACTGGTGTCGGCCGCGACCGCGCGCTTGATCTCGCGGACCAGGGAGCGGGCCTTGGGATCCTTCTGGCGCATGACCTCCGGGTCCAGGACCTTGCCGATCCAGTCCTTCTGCGCCCCATCGGTTGCGACCTCCGGCCACTCCGCGCGGGCGTCGTCCAGGTCGATGTCCCAGCCGGCCGCCTCGCCTCGACCGCCCTGGCGCCCGCTGATCTCCCAGAACGCCTGTGTCCGCCGCCCGGAGACCGACGACGCCCGCCGCTCCAGAACGGGCGCCAGCAGGAGATCGAATCCGATGCCGGGCGGCACGATGTCGAACCGGGGAGGGCGGCCGAAGACACTCCTGACCTGGTCGCTGCGCACGCCGTGGCGGTAAGGCAGCATGCCCGTGATCAAGGTGGCGCGGGTCACCGGGGCCACGCATGGCGCGATGGACGCGAGACGACCGTAGGACCCCTCCTGCACCAGGCGTGAGAACCCCGGGAGCTTCCCCTGGGCCTGCATCGTCAAGATCGTGTCGAGGTCGGCTCCGTCGAAATTCAGAAGCAGCAGGCGGCGGCCCACCGCGGGGGGGCCTCCATCAGTTCCTGGGACGGATGGATCCGCGGCCGGGCCGCCCGAGAGCGAGGCGGCGGGGTCCGCCGTTTCTCCGCGACCGGGCCGAGTGCCCGCGGCCGGTGTCCCGGCGCCGGACGCCGGACCGAGGCGCAACGACACCAGGAGAGCGACGAGGGCGATCCCGGCGGCCGCGGCCTGGGGAGCGGTCCGCCGGCGCAGGGACGGGGCCGTCGCGACGGTCACCTCGACGAGCCAGGCGATCGTCAGAAAGACACAGACCCGCGTCAGGCGATCCGCGACGGGCGGGGCCAGCCCCGATCGGTACTCCGACAGCATCGTCCAGCCGGAGCCGAGAAGTGCGGCCATGTTCACCGTCAAGAAGCCGTTGGCGTAGCGCAGACTCATCCAGCCCAGACGGAGCCGGTGGCTGGCGAAGAATCTCAGGGCGGCGTACAGAACGGGCCAGACGAAGGCCGCGGCCAGCGTGTACGCCAGGATCACCACGAGGGGGGCGACCACCGGCCAGCCCCGCTCCGATCCTCCCGGGCTGTTTGCGAGTCGGAGGAGGAGGGCCACGACGAGCCCGCCGTAGAGCCCGGCCATGGCGGCGTGCGCGACGAGCTTCGGAAATGTCACGGCATTCGATGGTAGCACAGCGTTGTCCGGCCTCCGGCCTTGTGATAGAGTCCGTTATCGGCATGCCGTTCGACGCACCGGCCCCGGTCCTCCGCCACGACGCACTCAACCGGGATCATTTCCTTCTCACCCTCGAGTGTCCTTCTATCGCCCGCGAGGCCCGGGCCGGCCAGTTCGTCATGCTGCAGACGCGCGCGGGATTCGATCCTCTCCTGCGACGCCCCATGAGCATCTGCCGCGTTCTGCCCGGGCGACGCGGCCGGATCCAGATCCTCTACAAGATCGTCGGCGAGGGAACGCGTTACCTGTCGCAGCAGCCGGTCGGAGCCCTCGTGCCGACACTCGGTCCGCTCGGGAAGGGCTTCCGCCTTCCGGACGGCGGGACAAGGCCGATCCTGGTTTCGGGGGGCGTCGGCATCGCCATCTTCCCGTTCCTCGTCGAAAGCCTGCGCGCCGCGCGCCGCGAGACTCCCCTGCTGGTCTACGGGGCGCGTTCGCGGGGCGACCTCGTGGCCCTGGAGTTCTTCCGCAAGAAACGCGTGCCGGTGCGCCTGGCGACCGAGGATGGAAGCGCCGGGACGAGAGGGTTGGTGACCCGGGTCCTCGAGCCGATTCTGGCCGACGCCGGCGGCGCGCCCCTGGAGATCTTCGCCTGCGGACCGACGCCGATGCTGAAGGCGGTCGGCGCTCTGGCGCTCGGGGCAGGGATCCCGTGCCAGCTCGCGCTGGAGTCCCAGATGCCCTGCGGAATCGGAGTGTGCCTGGGGTGCGTGACGCGCTGTCCTGCGGACCAGCGCGGGCCGGTCTTCCGGCGTGTCTGCACCGAGGGGCCGGTGTTTCGCGCCGACGAGGTGGTCCTGTGAGACGCGCGACGCCTCGCCGGCGGCGCGGCGGCGCGCGCGTGCGCGACGCCTCCCCGCGGCCGGCCGACGTCGACCTCTCGGTGAGCCTCGGGCCGCTTCGCCTGAAGAACCCGGTCGTCGCGGCCAGCGGCACCTTCGGGTACGGTTGCGAGTTCGCGCCTTACCTCAGGCTGGCGGATCTCGGCGGCTTCGTCACCAAGGGGCTGTCGCTTCTCCCCCGCCGCGGCAACGCTCCGCCGCGCACGTGCGAGACACCCTCCGGGATGCTCAACGCCATCGGCCTGGCGAACGTCGGTGTCGAGGCGTTCCTCGCCGAGAAGCTGCCGGCGCTGCGTGACTGCGGCACCGCGGTCATCGCCAACGTGTTCGGCGAGACGCAGGAGGAATACGTGGCGGTGTCGCGGCGTCTCAACGGCGCCCCGGGTCTGGCGGCGCTCGAGCTCAACCTGTCCTGTCCCAACACCGAGAAGGGGGGCCTCGCCTTCGGGGTGTCCCCACCGGTCGTCCGCGAGGTCGTTGCGGCCGTGCGGCGCGCCGCGCCCGACCAGCCCCTCATCGTGAAGCTGACCCCCAACATCACGGACGTCGCCGCCGCCGGGCGCGCCGCGAAGGAAGGCGGGGCCGACATCCTGTCGCTCGTGAACACGTTCCTCGGCATGGCGATCGACCTCAAGACCCGACGCCCGGTGCTGGACAACGTCGTCGGGGGTCTTTCCGGCCCCGCGATCAAGCCGCTGGCGCTGTACATGGTGCACCGTGTCCATAGGGAGGTCGGGCTGCCGGTCCTCGGCATGGGGGGGATCAGCCGCGTGGAGGACGCCCTTGAATTCATGCTGGCCGGGAGCTCCGCCGTCCAGGTGGGGACCCTGAACTTCTTCGACCCGACCGGCTCGGTGCGCCTGGTGCGGGAGATCGAGGCGTGGTGCGTGAGAGAGGGGGTTCGAGCGGTGCGGGAGATCACGGGGACGCTGAGGCTTCCGGCAAGCGGGACGCCGACACCCCCCGCCGGGTAGCGGGTCCCCTCACATCGCGCTGGTCGGCGGCTTCTCCGTGGCCCGGTCGACGTCGAGCGCGTCCTGGCCGAACAGCTCGTTCAGCGAGTCGTACACCTTCTCGCCGTCCGCCACCTTCCTCCCGCTCGCGTCGAACAGGACCAGGTACGGCAGCTCCTGGACTCCGTACTGCTCCGCGACCGGCATCGTCCAGTCCACGATGTCCACCTTCCTGATCGCAAGCTTCGCGGTGTTGCGGGACGCGAGCTTCTCGAGCGCCGGCCCCAGGACGCGGCACGGCGGGCACCAGACCGCGTAGAAGTCGAACACCGTGTACTTGCCGGGGACCGCGTGCGCCTGGAGGTCGACCCTCTCCCCGTGGGCGATGATCGAGACGTCCGCCT